>Ga0172376_10009305_pt1 | contig 10130 bp, 6 predicted proteins | sample Lak35m_FD_121114 | JGI IMG/M metagenome (GOLD analysis project Ga0172376, IMG submission 121114) | Freshwater microbial communities from Kabuno Bay, South-Kivu, Congo - kab_092012_35m | ecosystem: Environmental > Aquatic > Freshwater > Lake | place: Democratic Republic of the Congo: South-Kivu... | reverse complement strand
GCAGGTTCGCGAACCGTTGCCAGGCGTCACCCGGCATGCGTCCGAGCAAGGACCCCTTGCCGTGCACCACTTCATCATGTGACACCGGCAGCACGAAGTTCTCACTGAAGGCATACACGCGCCCGAAGGCCAGCTCGCCCTGATGGTAGCGACGATAAATCGGATCGCGGGCGATGTATCGCAGGCTGTCGTTCATCCAGCCCATGTTCCATTTGTAATGAAAACCCAGTCCCCCGGCGTACGTCGGGCGCGAAACGCCGGGAAAGGCCGTGGACTCCTCGGCGATCGTCACGGCACCGGGGCACTCCGCGCCGACGACTTCGTTAAGCTGTCGTAAAAACGCAATGGCCTCCAGATTTTCGCGGCCACCCTGCACGTTGGGCAGCCACTCACCGGGCGGACGACTGTAATCGCGATACAGCATCGAGGTGACCGCATCGACGCGCAGACCGTCGATGCCGAAACGCTCTAGCCAATGCAAAGCGCTGCCGATCAGGAATCCACGAACTTCCGGCTTGGCAAAATCGTAGATGAGCGTATTCCAGTCGCGATGCACACCCTCGCGCGGATCGGCGTACTCGTAGAGCGCAGAGCCGTCAAACCGTGCCAGACCATGCGCATCGGCTGGGAAATGCGCGGGAACCCAGTCGAGCAGTACACCGAGGCCGGCTGCATGACAGCACTCGACGAAACGTCGAAAGCCAGCCGCATCACCATGACGCGCCGTGGGCGCATACAAGCCGATCGGCTGATAGCCCCAGGAGCCATCGAGCGGATGCTCGGTAATGGGCATCAACTCGACGTGGGTGAAGCCGAGTTCACTCACATAAGGTACGAGCTCTGCGGCCAGCGCATCCCAGTCAAAGAAATCACGATCACCCCCGGCGGGCCTTCGCCAAGAGCCGGCGTGCACTTCGTAAATACTGATTGGCGCATCGCGCGCATTCGCCTGCTGTCGCTGTGCAGACAGACTCACCCGCGATGGCAGAGGCGCGACGATGCTGGCGGTGGCGGGGCGCATCTCGGCCTGCAGCGCGTAGGGGTCGGTTTTCTGCGGCAGGATGACGTCTGCTGCATCGCGCAGTTCGTACTTGTAGCGAGCACCCTCGGCAACCCCCGGCAGAAAGATCTCCCAGATCCCCGTTGGATGACGCCGCCGCATGGAATGGCGCCGACCATCCCAATGATTGAAATCGCCGACCACACTCACTCGCGAGGCCTGCGGCGCCCACACGGCAAACCTCGTGCCCACAACGCCATCGATCACGCACGCACGCGCACCCAACACCTCGCAGGGTCGCCGCAGCGTACCCTCGGCAAACAACCATAGATCGGTGTCTGCGAGCAATGTGCCGAACCGATACGGGTCGTCGAGCAGCGCTTCGCCGCCCTCCTGCCACTTGATCTTCAGACGATAACGCCACGCCCATTCGGCTGCTACTTCGGCTTCGAATAGTGCGCTATCGGCGCGCCGTTGCAAGGTCTTGCGATGGCGTGAGCCGAGGGCTACGGCTGTGACACGCTCGGCGCCCGGTATAAAAACGCGGATCGCGATATCGCCTGTGTCGCTGCGATGCGGGCCGAGCACGGCAAACGGATCGGGGTGCGATGCGCGGCGCAATGCCTCGAGATCCGCCTCGGCGAGCATCAGCCGTTCACCGACGCGGCTCCACCCGCCAGATCCGTCGCGCGTACTCGCTGATCGCGCGATCAGACGAAAACACTCCCATGCCCGCGACATTACGGATGGCCGCCGCAGCCCAGGCTTCGCGATCGCGGAAGAGGGCATCCACACGAGCCTGTGTGGCGATGTAGGCCGCATAATCGGCGAGCAGCAGATAGTGATCACCGCCACCCAAAAGTCCGTCGATCAAGCCACGGTAACGCTCGGGCTCATCGCTCGAGAAGGCACCCTCAGCAATGGCATCGAGCACGCGGCGCAGCGCCGGATCAGCGTGATACACAGCGACCGGGTCGTAACCGCGCTGCCGCCGCTCAGCCACCTCTGCGGTGCGCAGGCCAAAGATAAAAATGGTGTCATCGCCGACTCGTTCACGGATTTCGATGTTGGCTCCGTCATCGGTACCGATGGTCAACGCGCCGTTCAGAGCCAACTTCATGTTGCCGGTGCCGGAGGCTTCAGTGCCCGCCGTAGAGATCTGCTCAGACAGATCCGCACCCGGCATCACGCACTCGGCGATCGACACGCTGTAGTTCGGCAGGAACACCACCTTCAAGCGACCGCCGAGACGCTTATCGGCATTGATCACGGCAGCGACATCGTTGATCAGGCGAATGATGCTTTTGGCTGTGACATAGGACGAGGCGGCTTTACCGGCAAAAATAACCGTACGCGGCACCCAATCCGCACCCGGGTCGACGAGCATCGCCTGATAACGCGTGACCACGTGCAGTACATTCAACAACTGCCGCTTGTACTCGTGGATGCGTTTCACCTGCACGTCAAACAGGCTGTCCGGGTTCACTGTAATACCGAGCTCACGGTCGATGAGCGCCGCGAGTCGCTGCTTGTTGCTGCGCTTGACCGCCATGAATGCCGCACGGAACGAGGCGTCCTCGGCGCGCTTGCGCAAGCCCGACAGCTGTTCGAGTCGGACCCGCCACTCGGTGCCGAGACAATCGTCGAGCAGCGCGGAGAGACCGGGATTTGCGCCGGCGAGCCAGCGGCGCGGCGTGACGCCGTTGGTGACGTTGGTGAATCGCTCCGGCCACAGCCGTGCAAAGTCGCGGAAGATCGTTTGCACCAGCAAGTCCGAGTGCAAAGCGGAGACGCCGTTGATGCGCTGACTACCGACGATGGCCAAGTGCGCCATGCGTACGCGGCGCTCCCCGGTCTCATCGATGAGCGACAAGCGTTGCAGCAATCCCATATCGCCAGGATGCTTGGCGGCAGCTTCATCCAACAACTGCTGATTGATGCGATAGATGATATCGAGGTGCCGCGGCAGCACATGCCCAACCAATCCGACCGACCAGGTCTCGAGTGCCTCCGGCATCAGCGTGTGGTTGGTGTACGAGAACACGCGGCGTGTGATATCCCAAGCGACGGACCACTCAAAACCTCGCTCATCGCAGAGCACCCGCATGAGTTCGGCGACGCCAATCGCCGGATGCGTATCGTTGAGGTGGATCGCCACATAGTCGGCAAGGCTGTGCAGGTCGCCGAACTCGGCGAGGTGACGCGCCACAATGTCCTGCAATGACGCCGAGACGAAGAAGTATTCCTGTCGCAAGCGCAGTTCGCGCCCGGCTGGCGTACTGTCGTTGGGATACAGCACCCAAGAAATGTTCTCGTAATCGTTCTTAATGCCGGCAGCTCGCGCGTAGTCACCACTGTTGAAGGCATTGAGGTCGAGTTGCGCAGGCGCCGCCGCCCGCCACAGTCGTAGGGTGCTTACCCGGTCGTTGCCGTAGCCGGGAATCACGAAGTCGTACGCTTTGGCGAGCACTTCGCCCGCCGGATGCCATATTGGCTGTTCCTCGGTCGTCTGCACTTGTCCACCGAAGCGCACTAAATAGTCGAGCGCCGGCCGCGGAAACTCCCACGGTGTGCCATTGATCAGCCACGGGTCGGGATATTCCACCTGGCTGCCCTGCTGGATCGCCTGCGCGAACATGCCGTGCTCGTAGCGGATGCCATAACCCATCGAGGGCACGCCCAGGGTCGCCATGGAGTCGAGAAAGCAGGCCGCCAAGCGTCCTAAGCCCCCGTTGCCGAGACCCGGGTCCGGTTCCTGCGCCTCGATGTCCTCCAGTCGGCGCGCGTGTGCGGCGAGTTCGGCCGTCGCGCTACCCGACATATCGACCGCCGCCAGGGCATTGCCCAGTGATCGGCCGATCAAAAATTCCATCGACAGGTAGTACACCCGACGCACCCTTTCAGTGCGTTCGCGACGCTCGTTGCGCACCCATCGACGGGATAGCTCCTCGCGAACGGCCAGCGCCGTGGCACGCATCAGTTCGAAATCGCCGGCCGCCTCGGGTGCGATGCCGACTTGGCCCAACAGGCAATCGTCAAGACCGTGGGATTGCAGGGCAGGGGTAGAGTCTGTCAATGGAAATACCGCGTAAATCGCACCGATGACGGTGCAGATGCAATTATCATACTCGTGGCCCATCTGTTCCAGATTCGCGGCCCGGGAGGTTGTCGATGATCTCGAACGAACTTGCCACCAGCCTCGATCTACCGAAGCGTACGGTTGCGCTCGTGCTTGCTGGTGGCCGCGGCAGTCGACTGCTCAACCTCACCGATCGTCGCGCCAAGCCTGCCGTGTACTTCGGCGGCAAGTTCCGCATCATCGATTTCGCGCTGTCCAACTGCATCAACTCGGGCATTCGGCGCATCGCTGTGCTGACGCAGTACAAAAGCCACAGTCTGATGCGGCATATCCAGCGCGGCTGGGGCTTCATGCGCGGCGAACTCAACGAATTCGTCGATGTGCTGCCAGCACAGCAGCGTCTCGATGAGGTGAACTGGTACCAGGGCACCGCCGACGCCGTGCATCAAAACCACGACATCATCCAGAGTTTTCGCAGCAAGTACGTGGTCATTCTCGGCGGCGATCACATCTACAAGATGAATTACGCGCTGGCACTTGCGGATCACGTCGAGCATGGCAAGCCCTGTACGGTGGCCTGCATCGAAGTGCCCCGATCCGAAGCGCGGGCCTTCGGCGTGATGGCGGTCGACGATAAGGACCTCGTCACCGAATTCACGGAAAAACCCGCAGATCCGCCCGGAATTCCCAGCAGACCGGAGCGCTCACTCGCGAGCATGGGCGTGTACATCTTCAATACCGAGTTCCTGCTCGATGTGCTCTCGGCAGATGCCGACGATCCGCACTCGAGTCACGACTTCGGTAAAGACGTGATCCCTAAGCTGGTGCACGAGCACCAAGTGGTGGCGCATCGCTTCGCCGACAGTGCTGTCGGTACGCGCGAGCACGAAGAGCCCTACTGGCGTGACGTCGGTACCATCGACGCCTACTGGGACGCCAACATCGATCTGACAGCGACCGATCCGCTGCTGAATCTGTACGACGATCGCTGGCCCATCTGGACCTACCAACCCCAACTACCGCCGGCGAAGTTCGTCCACAACGAAGACACACGGCGCGGCGTCGCCATCGAGTCGCTGGTCTCTGGCGGTTGCATCGTCTCAGGTCATGTGGAGCGATCCTTGATGTTCAGTGGTGTTCGAGTGCATTCGTATGCACGGGTGAACTGGAGCGTCTTGCTGCCCAACGTACAGGTCGGGCGCGGCGCACGCATCAGCCGGGCGGTGGTCGATCGCGGCTGCATCATTCCCGACGGACTCGTGATCGGCGAAGATGCGGCCCTCGATGCGGCACGGTTTCTGCGTACCACTTCGGGAATTACGCTCGTTACCCGCCAGATGTTACTCAACCTGCCAAAGACACCTTGACCACCTCGAGTCGACCCTTGCGCGTGCTGCACGTCGCAGCCGAGATGTTTCCGTTCGTGAAGACGGGCGGCCTCGCCGATGTGGTCGCGGCCTTGCCCGCAGCACAGCGAGCAGCCGGGCTCGATGCTCGCGTGCTGCTGCCCGGCTACCCGGCCATCCTCGATGCCTTACGCCGCTCACGGAAGGTGCATGACGGCGGTGCACTCTTTGGCGCCGCGCGCGTCACGCTGCGCCAAGGCGTGTTGACCGAGAGCGAACTGCCGGTCTACGTCATCGATGCGCCGTATCTGTATGGCCGCGATGGGGGTCCGTATCAGGATGCGACGGGTCGAGAATGGCGCGACAACCTGCAGCGTTTTGCGCTGCTCGGCTGGTACGGCGCTCACCTGGCCGCCGGCGATGCGGGCCCGCCTTGGCAGCCGGAACTGCTGCACTGCCACGATTGGCATGCGGCACTCGCCTGCACGATGCTTCGGCTGCACCCGCCTCGTCGCTCACGATCGGTATTCACCGTTCATAACCTCGCCTACCAAGGGCGCTTCGAACTCGGCGATTTTCCGTTGCTGGGCTTACCCGCTCGATGTCTGGATGGACTCGGCGGCCTCGAATTCCACGGTCAGTTGTCGTTCATGAAAGCAGGCTTTGTCGATGCCGACGCCATCAGCACCGTGAGCCCGACGTATGCCCGTGAGATCACCACCGCGGAGTTCGGCTGCGGTCTGGAGGGCGTGCTGCGCAGCCGCGCGAATGATCTGCACGGCATCTTGAATGGCGTCGATCCAGCAGTGTGGAACCCTGCGACCGACGCGCAGCTCGCGGCAACGTATGACACCGCCGATCTCAGCGGTAAAGCGCAATGCAAAGCGTCCCTGCAACAGGAGCTGGGGCTTGCGGTGCGCAGCGACGCGCCGCTCTTTGCCGTGGTCAGTCGCCTCTCGCAACAGAAGGGTCTCGATCTGCTGCTCGAGGTTTTGCCGAGGCTGCTCGCAGCCGGCGGGCAACTCGTGCTGCTCGGCAGCGGCGATGCGGCGCTCGAAAGTGCGTTTCGCGAAGCGGCGCGAACGCACCCGACGGCCGTGGGCGTGCAAACCGGTTATGACGAAACCTTGGCACATCGCATCATTGCGGGCGCCGATGTCATCCTGCTGCCCTCGCGTTTCGAGCCCTGCGGTCTCACGCAACTCTATGGTCTGCGCTACGGCACTTTGCCCTTGGTGCGACGAGTCGGTGGCCTCGCCGATACGGTCGACGCGACGACCGGTTTCACGTTCGATGCAGCCGATGCAGCAGCTCTCGGCGCTGCTGTGCAGCGTGCCCTCGTTGCGTGGCGTGACCGCCCTCACTGGCACACGCTGCAGCAAGCCGCCATGAACCGCGATCACAGTTGGTCAGCAGCAGCAGCGGCGTACACGACCCTGTACCGCTCTTGTCGGCTGAAGGGGTAGCATCGTGCCTATGGACCGCATCGCCATCCTGGGTTTGCTGCAGCACCGGCTGCCCGGTCTTCAAGCGGTCTATGCGTTCGGTAGTCGATCGCAGGGTACGGCGACAAGCCGTAGCGATCTGGATCTCGCCGTTCTCACTCCAGAGAGGCACGATCCGGTGGCGCTGTGGGAGCTCGGCGCAGAGGTGGCAAAACTTGTGGGTTGCGATGTCGATCTCGTCGATTTACGCCGAGCGACAACGGTAATGCAGCATCAAGTGTTAGTGACCGGGCAGCGCTGGTGGGTGCAATCAGCGCTCACGGTAGATCTGTGGGAGCTCCAGGTACTGCGCGACAAGCAGGAGCTCGACGAACTTCGGGCGCCGCTGGTCGAAGAGATCTTGCGCAGTGGGGTCGTGCATGGCGGATGACGTCCTGCTCAACAAGGCGGCGATTATCGAACGCGCCGTCGCCCGCGCTCGCGAGGAGTACGCCGCTGCGGGCGAGCGCTTCGCCACCGACTACACGCGGCAGGACGCCGCCGTATTGAATATCCAGCGCGCCTGCGAAGCAGCCATAGATATGGGGCAGCACGTCATTCGGCGCGATCGGTTGGGTGTGCCGCAAGGAACGCGCGAAATTTTCGACCTGCTCGTGCAAGCGCACCGTATCGAGCCGCCGTTGGCCGAAGCGTTACAACGCATGGTGGGGTTTCGCAACATCGCAGTCCACCAGTATCAGGCGCTGCAGTTACCCATTCTGATTCGCATCCTAGAAACTCATCTCGACGAGTTCACGGTTTTTAGTAGTCTAATGCTGCGCGCAAGCGCCGAAGACTGATTACGCCGCAGCGTCGTTCGGCGCCTCGTCCGCGTCGCCCTCTTCCATGCCCAGTTCTTTGAGCTTGCGCGTCAACGTATTGCGCCCCCAACCGAGCAGACGCGCCGCTTCCTGTCGATGACCTTGGGTATGTTTGAGCGCTACGCCAATCAGCGTGCGTTCGAACTCCGGCAAAGCGGTATCAAGCAATGGCGCCGAGCCGCTGTGCAACGCCTCCGTTTCCGCCCATCGTGCCAGCAGTGCCGACCAGCCCTGCGCATCTTGCGCCAGACTCGCGCCCAAAATCTCGGTAGGCAGATCGTCGAGACGAATCTCGCTGCCGGGTGCAAGCACTGACAAACGCCGACATAGATTGACGAGTTCGCGAACGTTGCCGGGCCACTGGTAGGCCTCGAGCGCCGCGCGCGCCTCCTTCGCCAACGTCTTGTGTTCGACACCCAATTCTTGCGCCGCCACGCGCAAATAGTGCTCGAGCAGATCGGCCACATCCTCGCGACGGGCGCGCAGTGGCGGCAACTCGATGCGGATCACGTTCAGTCGATGGAAAAGATCCTCGCGGAACAGGCCGCGACTGACCCGATCCTCCAAATTTTGATGCGTCGCGGCGATCACGCGTACATCGACACGAATCGGAGTTTGACCGCCGACACGGTAGAACTCGCCCTCGGCCAGCACCCGAAGCAGCCGCGTCTGCAGCGGCGTGGACATATCGCCGATCTCATCAAGAAACAACGTGCCGCCATCGGCCTGCTCGAAACGACCGCGACGCAGCGCATCAGCACCCGTGAACGCGCCCTTCTCGTGCCCGAACAACTCCGACTCGAGCAGCTCGGATGGAATGGCCGAGGTATTCAGCGCAATGAACGGCTTGTTGGCGCGCGGACTGTGGCCATGCAGGGCGCGCGCCACGAGCTCTTTGCCCGTTCCCGACTCACCGGTGATCAACACCGTGACTGCGGAACGCGACAATCGACCAATCGCGCGGAACACTTGCTGCATTGCCGGTGCTTTGCCGAGCAGACCGGACATGCGCCCATCCGCTGTGCTGTCGGGGCTAGAGCGCTGCACGCTTTGCGCAGCGCGCTTGACGAGTTCGACAACTTGATCGATGTCGAAGGGCTTGGGCAAATACTCGAACGCACCGCTTTCGTAGGCAGACACGGCGTTGTCGAGATCAGCGTGCGCGGTCATGACGATGACGGGCAACTGAGGACGTGCGGCGTGAATCTTGCGGACAAGGTCGAGACCTGAGAGACCCGGCATGCGGATATCCGTGACCAAGACGTCGGGGCTATCAATGCGTAACGCTTCGATCGTCGGCTCCGCCGCCTCGAAAACTCGCGGCAACATGCCGGCACCCTTGAGTGCCCGCTCGAGCACCCAACGGATCGAAGCGTCGTCATCGACCAGCCATACACGTAACGGCCGCGCGCTCATGACGATCCCTCCGCAAGCTCGAGCGGCAGCAACACCGAGAACACGGTCCGGCCGGGCTCGCTCTCGTATTCGATGATGCCGCCATTGCGGTTGACGAGTTCCTGCGACAGCGCAAGACCGAGACCGGTGCCGTTGGCACGGCCAGTCACAAGCGGAAAAAACAAGCTGCCGCGAATAGCGGGCGGCACACCAGGGCCATCATCGAGCACGTCGATGCGCGCAGCCAACCGATGCCGAATGAGGCCGATGTGCGCCTGAGTAATAGCACGGGTGCGCAAGGTCACCGTGCCGCGATCACCGATGGCCTGCAGTGCATTGCGACACAGATTGAGCAGCGCCTGGACAAGCTGGTTACGATCAAAGAATCCTTCCGGGATGCTGGGATCATAGTCACGCTCGATTCGCACCTCGGCACCGGACTCAGCGCGCAGCAAGCGGTAAATGTGCTCGCAGATCTCGTGCACGTTGATCACGGCTTTCTGCGTGGGCCGGGCCGGGCTCGTCATGCTGTCGACGAGCGCCGTCAGACGATCGGCCTCGTTGATGATCACGGCCGTGTATTCACGCAAATCCGCATCGGGCAACTGGCGCGCGAGCAGCTGAGCGGCACCACGCAAGCCACCGAGGGGGTTTTTGATCTCGTGGGCAAGTTGCCGCGTCATCAAGCGGTTGCCCTCGAGTCGGGAGCGCAATTCATTGTCGCGGCTCAGACGAGCGCGCGGTGCGGCGTCGGACAATTCGAGCAAGAAACGCCGCGAGCCGGTGACATCGTCGACCGGACTGACGATGGCATCGACAATGCGTGCCTCGCGCGGGGCGCTGACCGGGCGCAGACTGACTTCACACTCGTTGACGACTTCGCCCCGATCGCGCGCGCGTGATAGCGCTGCGCCGAGCACCTGCCAATCGACGAACAGGTCAGTGAGCGGCCGACCGCGGGACTGGTTGAGTCCCACGGCCAGCAACCCTTGAGCGGAAACGTTG
>Ga0172376_10009304_pt1 | contig 10131 bp, 9 predicted proteins | sample Lak35m_FD_121114 | JGI IMG/M metagenome (GOLD analysis project Ga0172376, IMG submission 121114) | Freshwater microbial communities from Kabuno Bay, South-Kivu, Congo - kab_092012_35m | ecosystem: Environmental > Aquatic > Freshwater > Lake | place: Democratic Republic of the Congo: South-Kivu... | reverse complement strand
TATCAGCTCACTTTAGCCGCTTAGAAAGCCCTTCGAGACGCGTGCTACGCACGCTCCTCAGGGCGAACGGATTACGGAAAAATGGCTAAAGTCGAGATTAAAAGAAACTATCCTCTCTTGCGAACCACAAAGCGATAGACCAAAACCTAGCATTTGCAAGGAACTTGGGTATAATCATAAACTACCCAACCTAAGTGTAAAAACCCAATGACCACAGCCAAAACACCACTCTATGCAACTCACCTAGGCCACCATGCACGCATGGTTGATTTTCACGGATGGGAAATGCCGCTTCACTATGGCTCACAACTTGAAGAACATCATGCGGTTCGACGCGATGCGGGCATGTTTGATGTTTCTCACATGACCGTCGTTGATTTATTGGGCGCGGGCACTCGGCAATTTCTACGCAAGCTCTTAACACACGATGTTGATAAACTGCAACATAGCGGGCGTGCTTTATATAGCCCAATGTGCAACGAACGAGGTGGAATTATTGATGATTTAATTGTCTATCAACGAACCTCCGATAACTATCGTTTAATATTAAATTCTGCGACTCGCAATCATGATTTAACATGGCTGCATGAAACCATTCAGGGTTTTGCATCCGGTCTCCAAGAGCGTAATGACTTGGCAATGATTGCCGTTCAAGGGCCTTTTGCAATTAAAAAATTGTTGAAAACGTTATCCCCCGCACAAGCCGATGCTATCTCCACTTTGACACGTTTTGAATGCGTTGATGTTGACAATTGGTTCTTTGCTCGAACAGGTTATACCGGTGAAGATGGATTAGAGATTGTCGTCCCTCAAGAATGTATTGAACCTTTGTGGTTCTCCCTTATCAATGCTGGGATAAAGCCCTGTGGACTAGCAGCACGCGATACGCTTCGCTTAGAAGCTGGCATGCTGCTTTATGGCCAAGATATGGATGAAACAACCACGCCATTAGAATCAGGGCTCGAGTGGACCGTCACATGGGAGCCACATGACCGAAATTTTATTGGCATGGGGGCGATGATTTCGCAAAAGCAATTTGGCATTGAACGCAAACTCATTGGGCTAACGCTACAAGATAAAGCCATTATGCGCACCGGTCAACGTGTTCTTGTCGATGGAATACCCGTTGGCGTTATTACCAGCGGAACTTACTCACCAACGCTCTCTTGTTCAATTGCTCTAGCACGTGTCTCAGCAGAAATGACTCAAAATCTTTGCGTTGAAATACGTGATAAATTATATCCCGTTATAGCGGGAAAACCTCGTTTTTATCCCCTACAACCCTCTAAACCATAAAGGATATCCTATGACACTCGCACCTGATCATTTAAAATATACAAAAACCCATGAATGGATAGAAGAAACAAGCCATGAGGCACGTATTGGCATTACGGATCATGCGCAACAACTATTAGGTGATCTTGTTTTTGTTGAATTACCTGAAATCGGTGCCACTGTTTCTGCAGGCGATGAATTAGGTGTTCTTGAATCAGTAAAAGCCGCTTCAGATTTTTATGCTCCTGTCGGTGGGACCGTCACAGCAATCAATCAAGACGTTGTCGCAAACCCCGCGCTATTAAATGAAGACCCCTATGGCAAAGCTTGGTTAGTCAAATTGACTATTCCAAAAGCTAATGAAATGAGTCATCTACTCAGCGCAGGTGAATATAGTGAAAGTATTGCTGAGGAACACTAACTATGCCGTATATCCCCCACACTGAAGCCGATACGAAAAAAATGCTACAACAAATTGATGTCGCTGATATACAAACTCTCTTTGATGAGATCCCCAAAACACTGCGCGCCGCTCGCTTAAACGGTATTCCCGAAGGATTGAGTGAAATGGCAATGCTACAAAAGGCCCAATCTTTAGCGGATAAAAATCAAAATGGCGTGTGCTTCATTGGAGCAGGCTGTTATGACCATCATATTCCCGCTGCTGTATGGGATATTACCTCGCGTGGTGAATTCCTCACGGCTTATACACCCTATCAAGCGGAAGCTAGCCAAGGAACTCTCCAACTTCTTTATGAATTCCAGACGATGATTGCTGAACTCACTGGAATGGAAATCGCTAACGCCTCTCTCTATGATGGCGCAACCGCATTAGCAGAAGCGGTGCTCATGGCCATTCGAATCAACACTCAAAGCAAAGCAAACCGTGTGCTAGTTGCAGGAACGGTACATCCACTTTATCGCCAAACACTCGAAACTATTGTCCGTAATCAGCACATTGAAGTAATCCCCCTTCCCTTTGATGAAGCCTCCGGTATCACCGTAATTGATGCATTAGAAAAATATAAAAATCAAGACATCACTGCATTGATTGTTGCTCAACCTAATTTTTTTGGCTGCCTTGAGCAAGTGGATGAATTAACTAACTGGGCGAAAGCCAATCAAACCATCAGTATTGCTTGCGTTAATCCCATTTCGTTGGGCCTATTAAAACCACCAGGACAATGGGGTGAAAAAGGCGCCGATATCGTCTGTGGTGAAGGCCAACCGCTCGGTTGTCCGATGGCCTCTGGCGGACCCTATTTTGGCTTTTTAAGCACAAGAATGCAATTTGTTCGGCAACTCCCTGGTCGACTCATCGGCTGTACCTTAGACAAAGAAGGAAAACCCGGCTTCACTTTAACACTACAAGCACGAGAACAACACATTCGCCGTGGCAAAGCCACTTCCAATATTTGCACCAATCAGGGGTTATTAGTCACTGCGGCAACGATTCATATGAGCTTACTCGGGGCAGAAGGCCTTCACCAAACAGCATTGGCCTGCCATCAAAATACGGGCGAATTAATGACCGTGCTATCCTCCATAGAAGGCGTGAAACAAGTGTTTAATTCACCTTATTTTCATGAAGTACTCATTCGACTCAATCAGCCAGTTGATGGGGTCATTCAACGTTTAGCAAACGCAGGAATCACTGGAGGATACGCAATTGAATCTCACTATCCTTCGCTCAAAAACACTCTTTTGGTCTGTGCGACAGAGAAGCGAACCCCTGATGAAATTCAGCACTATGCTGAACAACTTAGAAATATCCTGATGGAGCATTAAAACATGTTTATTGTTGAATTAATTTACAAAGCCCCTCTCAGTGAAGTAGATAAATATTTACCTGCGCACCGTGAATATCTTGAAATGCATTATCAAAAAGGGTTATTTTTAGCATCCGGTCCTCAAAAACCCCGTGTCGGTGGTATATTAATCGCACTCACCAACGATAGAGCTTATCTGGAGTCCGTTTTAAAAAACGACCCTTACAACCTCGCAGAGATTGCTGAATATGAGCTAACGCAATTTACTCCTGTTAAACATCGTGAAGAAATAAAAGAACTCATTTTAAAATCGGAAGGTAAGCTATGTTAATTTTTGAACTCTCACAACCCGAGCGCAAAGCCTCTGCACAAATTCCACAGGTGACTTCCGAAAATCAAGCCATTCCTCTCACACTATTACGGCAAACGCCGCCACGCTGGCCTGCCTGCTCTGAATTGCAGGTCGTACGCCATTTTACCAATTTATCTCGAAAAAATTTTTCAATTGACACGCAATTTTATCCTCTGGGCTCATGTACGATGAAATACAATCCGCGCGGAGTGCATAAAGCCGCTTCGCTACAAGGTTTTATTAATCGACATCCTTTAACAACTGAGCATGCCAGCCAAGGCTTCTTACAAGTACTTTTTGAGTTACAACAGTTTCTCGCTGAAATAACGGGGTTACCTGGTGTATCACTTACCCCAATGGCCGGTTCTCAAGGCGAATTCGCTGGTGTTGCCATGATCAAAGCTTACCATCAATCCAGAGGTGATCATGAACGAACAGAAATCATCATTCCTGATGCGGCTCATGGTACAAATCCGGCATCTGCTGTGATGTGTGGATATAAAATCATTGAAATTCCAACTGGAAAGATGGGAGATATCGATCTCGACACGTTGCGCCAACACGTGGGCCCGAAAACAGCGGGGATCATGTTAACAAATCCTTCAACTTTAGGATTATTCATGGGCAACATCAAAGAAGTGGCAGGCATTATCCATCAAGCAGGAGGACTTCTTTATTATGATGGCGCAAACTTAAATGCCATTTTATCTAAAGTAAGGCCTGGCGATATGGGCTTTGACATCATGCACATGAATTTACATAAAACATTTGCAACACCACATGGTGGTGGCGGTCCAGGATCTGGACCTATTGCCGTTTCGGAAAGACTTTTGCCTTTCCTACCCATTCCTCGAGCGATGAAATCAGCTGAAGGCTACCGCTGGTCCGCCACGAATGATAGCCCACAAAGCATTGGTCGACTTTCTTGTTTTATGGGCAATGCGGGGATTCTTCTACGTGCGTATTTTTACATTTCAGTTTTAGGTATTAAAGGCCTACATCGTGTTGCGGAATATGCAACACTCAATGCTAATTATTTGCTTGCCGAATTAACTAAAGCAGGCTTCACCCCAGCTTATCCTGGAAGACGTGCAAGCCACGAATTTTTACTGACTCTAAGTGAAGAAAAGAAGAAGTATGGAATAACTGCGATGGACCTTGCCAAACGCCTACTCGACTATGGCATCCATGCACCAACCACTTATTTTCCATTATTAGTCCCAGAGTGTTTGCTCATTGAACCCACAGAAACGGAATCAAAAGAAACACTCGATCAATTTATTAACATCATGAAAATGATTCGAGAAGAGGTAATAAACAATCCAGAGCTCGTAAAAAATGCACCTCACTCATTGCCAGTGAAACGGCTTGATGATGTTAAAGCGGCGAGAGAGCTCGATCTGAATTATTTTCTGAGGAAAGAAACACAATAACAGACCTTCGTCTTCCGAATCTCCGTACCGATTGTTTTAGGTCCGAGGTAATGTGACGCCTTTTTGCCCTTGATACTTTCCTGCGCGATCGCGATAAGAAGTCGCGCAGACTTCGTTCGACTCAAGGAAAATCATCTGTGCAACCCCTTCATTGGCATAGATTTTAGCCGGTAAAGTGGTTGTATTGGAAAATTCCAAAGTCACATGACCTTCCCACTCGGGCTCTAATGGCGTGACATTGACGATGATACCACAACGTGCATAGGTTGATTTCCCGAGGCAAATCGTGAGGATATTACGAGGAATACGGAAATATTCAACCGTTCGAGCTAATGCAAAAGAGTTGGGTGGAATAATACAAACATCGCCTTCAAAATCAACAAAACTATTCGGATCAAATGCTTTTGGATCGACAATAGCGGAATTAATATTAGTGAAAATTTTGAACTCTGTTGAACACCTTACATCATAACCATAACTTGAAACGCCATAGGAAATAATACGACCATTCTCATTTTCACGCATCTGCCCTGACTGAAACGGTGTAATCATGCCATGTTCTAACGCCATTTTCTCAATCCACCGATCTGATTTAATTGACATGCTTTGTTTCCTATAAAACGAAATTTTTCAAGTAGTATACAAATTCTCACGTTTCTGTGCGACTTATTTTTTGATCAGGGCCAACGCCTGCACAGCAATTGCATTAACCCAAAAATAATATACGAAATAAGCGATATACCCAATTTCCTTCAAAATGCCAGGTTTTGGACGACTCGATTTTTTATTAGATTTACGATCTAGATTGTTTCACTTCGTTTCAGATTATGCCGATTGCATTGGAATTTTATAGCATCAGCTTCTTATAAACAAAACCATAGTTAATAAAACAAAACGGAACACTCCATATTAAACCAATTCCCAAAGGAATACTGCTCACTGCAATAATGAGAATGTTAATAAGAAATAACCCAAATAACTTCCATCCATGTGATTTTGTTGCTTGAAAAGAAGCCTGAATTGTTTTCCATGGCGCGCTTTTCTCAGCAACAACAATGGCTTTAGTGAGGTATAAGCGCATCATTAAATAAATCATCAAGATCAACGATGCGATAAAAACGACAAACCGACAAAACTCAAAGAAAATACTTGGTTCAAAATTAGGAAAATAGTCAAAAAACCGAAGTGAACCATAAAAAAGAATAACTACCGGAGAAAGAATAACGACTAGAAGGATATCGAGACAAACAACTTTCCATAATAAATTCAGATTAAATACATATCCGATCATATGCCACTGTAAGTGAGGATGGAGTGATCGCTGTATTCCAACATAAACCATACTCAATCCTAAGATCATTGGAATAACTTTACCCAAAAAATTGGCAACGTAGGCGAGGGAATGGGTTAACATTAAGTGATGATCAAGGCTCATCATTTTGCTTTCAAGTAATATCATGGAGCAAGCAACCACAACTAGCATGGCACTGATGGTCAAAAAAATACGCTTGGTCCCGTGAACCGCTCGCCAGCTGTTTTTTACGGTTTCCATCACGCAGAATTTTTTCACATCAGTTTTCTTTTTTACCTTATTGGTTTCCCGTTTCATTCCCTTGCCCCCCTTTCCATGTGTTTTTATAAGCTCGTAATACTCGATGTTCGAGTTTTTAAAAACTATAGAATCGAGTAATAATTATTTAACCATATCATTAGATAGCTTCGAAGCAAAGAAAATCAGTCTATTCAATTCGTTTAAATAATTCATTTAATGCCAATATTTTATCCCGAACTATTGCAGCCTTTTCAAACTCAAGGTCCTTCGCATGTTTGAGCATTTGCTTTTCAAGCAATTGGATTTGTTTCATAAGGTCATTTGGTGATTGGTTCTGGTAATTAGCATAGGGCTCGTGAACTTTGGTAGCAAAGCCGTCTGCAACCTCCATAATGTCCGTAATGGGTTTACTAATGCCCTTCGGGGTGATGTTGTGTTTTACATTAAATGCGATTTGTTTTGATCGTCGCATATCACTAACCGCCAACGCACGGATAATTGATCCTGTTTGTTTATCTGCGTAAAAAATCACTCGTCCATTTACATTACGTGCTGCACGTCCCATGGTTTGAATCAATGAACGTTCCGATCGTAAAAAGCCTTCTTTATCTGCATCAAGAATAGCAACTAATGAGACTTCTGGCATGTCTAAGCCTTCGCGCAGTAAATTAATTCCCACAAGGACATCGCAAGCCCCCAATCTTAAACTTCGAATAATCTCAACTCGCTCAACAGTATCAACATCCGAATGCAAATAACGAACCTTGATCCCGTTTTCATGTAAATAATCCGTGAGGTCTTCCGCCATACGCTTCGTCAAAGTCGTTACTAAGACACGCTCATTTTTCATAACGACCTGCCTAATTTCTGACAAGAGATCATCGACTTGATTAAGAACAGGCCGGATACTCACCATCGGATCCAATAATCCAGTAGGACGAACAATTTGTTCTGCTGTATTGTCAGAATGCTCTAACTCGTAAGGGCCTGGAGTTGCCGAGACATAAATGGTTTGAGGCGATCGCTCAATAAATTCCTCAAAACGCAAAGGACGATTATCCAATGCGGATGGGAGCCTAAATCCATATTGAACGAGTGTTTCTTTGCGCACACGATCACCACGATACATCCCTCCTATTTGAGGGACTGTCACATGAGATTCATCGATCACTAATAACGCATCAGCAGGCAAATAATCAAATAAAGTTGGCGGTGCTTCACCCACCCCCCGTTCTGATAAATAACGAGAATAATTTTCAATTCCTGAGCAATAACCTAACTCCAGCATCATCTCAATATCAAAGTTGACTCGTTGCTCTAAGCGTTGTGCTTCAACTAATTTATTTTGCGCTTTAAATTCAGCCAACCGCTCCTGCAATTCAACCTTCGCCTGTTCAACTGTCTTTAAAATGCGTTCCCGAGGTGTAACATAATGTGTTTTTGGAAAAATAGTAACGCGCGGTAATCGTTGAATAATTTGCCCAGTTAGCGGGTCAAAATGAGCAATGTTTTCAAGTTCGTTATCAAACAGCTCTACACGAACCGCCGCTTTTTCAGAATCAGCTGGAAATATGTCAATAACATCACCATGCACGCGAAATTGCCCACGGGATAAAGCCAATGTTGTTCGAGTATATTGCATTTCAGTAAGACGTTTTAAGATACTACGCTGATCGCAGTGTTCTCCTCGCGAGAGATGTAGTAACATGTGCAGGTAAGAATCGGGATCACCAAGACCATAGATTGCCGAGACACTTGCGATAATAATGGCATCATGACGCTCGATTAAAGCTTTAGTTGCCGACAAACGCATTTGTTCGATATGTTCATTAATCGAAGCATCCTTCTCAATAAACGTATCGGATGATGGAACATAAGCCTCTGGTTGATAATAGTCATAATAGGAAACAAAATACTCCACTGCATTTTCTGGAAAATAGGTTTTAAATTCACCATATAATTGTGCGGCCAGTGTTTTATTCGGGGCCATTATCAGAGTTGGTCGATTGATTGCCTGAATAGCATGAGCAATAGTAAATGTTTTTCCAGATCCAGTGACACCAAGTAATGTTTGGCGACTCAAACCAGACTGAATACCGTCGACAAGAGAGGCAATTGCCCCCGGTTGATCACCTGCAGGACTGTAATTTGCATATAATTTGAATTTTTTTTTATTTCGATACATTTAAGATTTTAATGGGAGAAAACTATGAGTATAACATTAGCTGCACGCGTTATGCAGGTAAAACCGTCCCCAACGCTCGCTGTCGCCGCAAAAGCCGCACAATTACAGGCAGAAGGCCAGGATGTCATCGGCCTAGGGACTGGTGAACCAGATTTTGATACACCAAACCATATTAAACAAGCTGCGATTGCAGCAATCAATGCAGGATTTACAAAATATACTGCCGTTGATGGCATTCCCGAATTAAAACAAGCCATTCGCGATAAATTCAAACGCGATAATGGCCTTGATTATCAACTAAACCAAATTTTAGTCTCTGTCGGCGGAAAACAGAGTATTTACAATTTATGCCAAGCATTTATAGAAGAAGGTGATGAGGTGTTGATTCCAGCGCCATATTGGGTTTCTTATCCAGATATCGTTCTTTTAGCAGGAGGAACTCCCGTTATTATACCAACGACACCAGCTGCACGTTATAAAATATCCCCGAGTCAATTAGCCACGGCGATCACACCAAGAACAAAACTATTCTTTATAAACAGCCCATCGAATCCATCAGGGATTGCTTATAGCTTTGATGAACTCAAAGCATTAGGAGAAGTTTTACGCCAACACCCCAATATTTTAATTGCGACCGATGATATGTACGAACACATTATGTGGTCACAACCATTTGTCAACATCTTAGACGCTTGTCCCGACTTGTATGAAAGAACCATTGTACTGAATGGTGTTTCAAAGGCATACGCGATGACGGGCTGGCGGATTGGGTATGCTGGCGGTCCGGCGCCTTTAATTTCAGCGATGAAAACCATCCAATCCCAATCGACATCAAATCCATGCGCTATTGCACAAAAAGCCGCGGTAGCCGCGCTCAATGGAGGAGAAAAAACGGTGCAGGTGATGGTCAATGCATTCAAAGAGCGCCACGATTTTCTCGTACACCGCCTCCAAGAAATCGTCGGTGTCGAAGTAATTCCAGCGGACGGCACATTTTATATTTTCCCCAATGTGCAAGCCATTATTGAGCGACGCGGCTTTGCAAATGACATTGAATTTGCAGCAAAACTCTTAGAAGAAGAAGGTGTCGCACTCGTGCCTGGTTCTGCCTTTGGCACAGAAGGATGCATCCGTTTATCCTTTGCAACAAGCATGGAAATCTTACGTGATGCCATGGATAGATTACAACGTTTCGCAGAAAAATAATTTTATCCAATTAAACACTTGACCAGTCGGCGGAATCCATTTATGATTCCGCCCTATTCCCCGGTAGCTCAGTCGGTAGAGCGGATGACTGTTAATCATTAGGTCGGCGGTTCGAGCCCGTCCCGGGGAGCCAAGCTCAGTAAGGGTTCTAGTTAAAACCAAATTTTCTCAAAACTGCTTTGGGTACACTTAAATAAAAGTGAACTCCTGAACGAAAGGACTATTGTTCTATAGGGAAATTTTTGATGCCAAAGAGTTCCAATCATTTAACAGAAATTGACTATCTGAGAGGCATAGCAATTTTCCTTACGTTGTTAGCACATATTGCCGCAATGCAACCAGTACCATCCTCATTCTAC
>Ga0172376_10009300_pt1 | contig 10134 bp, 7 predicted proteins | sample Lak35m_FD_121114 | JGI IMG/M metagenome (GOLD analysis project Ga0172376, IMG submission 121114) | Freshwater microbial communities from Kabuno Bay, South-Kivu, Congo - kab_092012_35m | ecosystem: Environmental > Aquatic > Freshwater > Lake | place: Democratic Republic of the Congo: South-Kivu... | reverse complement strand
CCAAGTTTTTAAAAAAGAATGCCCTGCTGTGGTCTCGTCAAAAGACAACCGCGGAGAGTGTGCTTGTGATTGACGACGCTGACTATATTTCCGTTCACGGGTTTTCAAGCATTCTAGGTCTTCTTGAACAGGGTTTCTCGCGACCTATTGTGTTGATTGTTTCCAATATTCAGCGGATTCCCAGTAGTATTTACAATCGCTCAGAGGTTATCAATGTTCCGGATTATCCACGGGAACTTCCTGGATGGAAAAATGAAAACCCCGCTATGGATGACCATTGGGGATGGGAGAGGGTTTTGCGTTCCTAAAATAGGCTAAACTACACTGGCGTGTGGAATAGTACCAAGAAGAAAAATCAGTATATAGATATGTCTGGGTTCCGTATAACACCGGATATTTCCGTGCTGAATCGTGTTGCAAATGCCTTTCTAAGGGATATTGATTTGGATCATGTACAAGAAATCCATATATCTCGCACAAAGGAGGCTGAAATCGTCTCAACGATGACTGATTTATATCCTGAACTCCAGATATATTACTATCCTAGTAAACTATATGGATTAATGGAAATCAATCCCGCTACATGGGAGCCTCATATAACAATAGGAACCTGTATTCGCATCCTACGACAATGTATGCGTGCGAGTGGTCGCAAGGTTATCACAAAGAAAATCATTCGGGGGAATATTACGGAAACTATCATTATCATTTATCCAAAATCCGTTATAGTTGATGATACCCTATCACCATCACCCGAGTCTGTATCTGAATCTGAATCTTCAACATCCCCCACGAATGATCAGGATATAGATGACCCTGGTCCCGATAATGTAGCTGTTCCATCAAAAAAAAATAAACGCGTTTCCACGGGAATGTACGTACATTTATAACCCCCAGGATTATTGTATTGCTCCAGAGCGCTGAAGTATATCTGTGATAACCAGTGGATTCTTTAAAAATTCACTTGTATCAGCAACATAAACCCATTCGTCTTTACGAACAATGGATGTCTTGCCAGCACCCTGGGGGAATGGAATAACAATAATTGCTGCATCTCGTTCTTCAGGAGCCAAATCTCCAATCTCTACAAGTCTATCAAGTTGGATATGAGTTACATCTCCAAGAACCCTTACTGGATGACCAAGTTGAGAAATGCGTTTTAAAAGAAGTGTGCTCCCTCCCCCAAATGTTAGCCCTCCCATAAACTCTCCCCGTGCAGCAGCTTCTAGGAGTACATCTGCTGTTCGCTCACTCACTTCCCCTCCCTTTGTCACAATCATCGGGGGACCATATTCAGAGTTTCCATTTCCATTGTAAAGCACTGTTCCAGTCTCAGCAACCAAAACCTGCTTCCAGATATCATCCGTAGATTTCATCAATATCGCATTATGTGGAATCAAAATCCCTCCTTTTTTACACACAATCTTGAAAAGGAGCGCATCTCGTAAGATTCTCTCGTGTTGAAGAGATACATCCCCGCGGATCCCGGCGATTTCCTTTCGCAAGTCCGGGTTTAGTTCCGCAAGGAGCATCTCGTCGGTCACTGGAACAATCGGTCCAAGTTGATGATGTTGATGATACGAAGTTCCAATCAAATCCAAAATCGTGGATTTAGGGTCTGCGTGGCGGCGATCGTAAAATGTATTCCATTTACGCGATGATACAGCTGCCCCCGTGTAGACATACAATGGGACCTCCCGACGTTTACGTTCCTCAATCAACATTGCACCTCCATCTAACTGACTACTCCCCCCACTCCCACTAATACCCCCCAGGAGGTCTGTTCCCGTAAAGGACCCATTATACAAGACTGCTAATAACACACCCAATGTGGCAAGAACGACGAGTATCTCGTTCATCTACAGATTACCTTTAGATTTATTTGTCCCCTAATAAATGATTGACCCGCTGGAAATGTTCCCTGATTTGCCGATCACGTTGGACAATCCGTTCCTGCCGTTCACGATCTCGCGCTTCCTGTAGTTGTTTTTCCCGCATCATCTCCTTCTTTTCCTCGTCGGTATATGTAAGTCTTGCCTCGCTTCGTATTCGTTCTGCATCTTTGATGGAAACGGGGGCGCTTGCGGAATCACCGGAATATCTCGCATCATCCACTGCGATAATCCCCACTTCCAGTGCCTCCCGCAAGTCCACTCCCATCACTCCATTGGAACACCGATATGTTCCTCCACCTCCCTCTGTAGCATCTCCAAGTTCATCCAGCGATGACCCAGCCACTCGTGATGCCCGGAGGCTCACTCCCTGCGGTCCTCCCGTGTGTTTAACAATCCGTTTCTCCTTTAAGAGACGCTGACGTTCTTTTTCAAACTCTTCCTGAAATCGCCCCTTTTCAATACTACGACTTGTAGCAGACTCCCGCGAAGGATCCGGATTTTTCAACCAGTCGCCGTGTCCTCTGCTAAGAGAGTTATCTAGGCGATTTTCTTCAAAAAACTTGTTGAATGCTTTGGCATCAAAGTGGGGTTCGGGTGCGGCTTCTTTGCTTGTGGTGGAACGCCGATTTTCTTCCACTGGTTTCGTGAAACGCTTATAGTTGTAGGAGGGAATATCAAAATCTTCCTTGCCACTCGTTCGTTCCTCTCGGTGTCTTCGCACGGCATCTTCATCCACCGCAACATTCATTTTTTCAAACTCCCGATAAACCTGTGTGAGATACCTGTAGGATTCCATAACAATTTGAAACTTTGCTTCACTTCCCCCGGGTTTATCAGGGTGGGTAACTAGAACAAGTTCCTTTGCTCTATTCCGGAGGGCATCCTTTGTAAAAGGAATTCCTCTCGTAAAACGGAAAAGTTTATAGGGATCCACCCCTGTTGGTAATGAAGAATCCATCCCTATTCTATTTTCACAATACACCATTATTTAGACTGATTTTCCTTAGAAATCCTCTCCATCAGCATCAGCCTCGTTATTACAAATCTTCCATACAATATCCATTGCCTCCTTTTCAATATCCTTATTCACGGCACGCAAAACCACCTCGGCATCATCGCTGTCCATTGCGCGTTCCATATACGAAGACCACGTCTCGGTGAGAGCGTGTCCCAACTGAGGGATTTTTACAATACACAATGCTGGAACCTTGGTGATTTCCAAGAGGTTCATGAGTTTCTTGGTATCAAGCTCTTGAAAGGAGTGTTCGCTACAAGTAATCCCATTCAATGTATAAATCGGCCTGATATGTTCCGAATAAAATGGCTTGATTTCTTCACAAGGGGCACACCGGGGGGATGTAAAAAAGAAACAATGATGTTCCATTAGTTTTCTATTGGAAGTCTTTAAAGCCGACATCTAAATCAATATACGAGGAGAATGCTTTAGGTCATAGCGGTGGAGTGTGCTTGAACTATCGCATCAATCTCCCGAATAGGGATTTCCGGGAGAATGGATACACACTCCCACCGATGTCTCTTTCCCCAGTACCACATTTGACATTGAGATGGATACAAATGTGGGCACCGGTCAGCAATCTTGCGAACCCACTCTGGAAGTAAATGATGGGATTGGCGCGGGAGTACTGCTAGGAGTTGCGAGTATGGAGATGGACGGAATGTATAGTCGGGGGTAATCGTGAGAGATGTGGTGCAGGACACTGAATTCTGTTGGGAATATGTTTCCAGATATGCCACGACATCCTTGAGAAGCGGGGCAGACGCAAAAGGGAAACACGCATCCATTGGAACTGGAAGACCATTGTAATAGTTCCAACACCATTCAATGGAACGGATATATTCTGCGCACACTGTTGAAGCCACCAACTTGTGGGAAGAATATTCTCCATAACACCCCGCAATCCCCCGATAGTATCGCTCCTCCCACCCCGGAGTTCCCACATTGACTACATCCGGAAAACCCATATGCTCCCAATCCATTGCGGCGACTTCTTGTTCTACGGGGTCCTCTCGTTCTCCTCCGCGGAATGGAATCTGCCCCAGGCGAATACGCTCCCGGATCCCACGCTCCTTACTCACCTCTGCCAGGAGTGTTGGCATTTCTTGGGCTGCTAGTCTTGTAATCACCCGACCGAGAACCTCCCATTGGATCACTCCTTCGGGGGATACTAGACGCTCCGACACGGAGCGATACGCATCCAATATCCGTTCCATACCTTCACTCCGGAAAGCCATTGAAGGAGTATGTGGGACAAAATCATTTCCAAGAAGGGACATTAAGACAACATAATCTTGTAGAACACTAAGTTCACCACTATCAACACCTCTACCACCACTCACACCACCACCACAACCCCACTCCCGCGGTATCACCTTGGCAAACTCGCTGACTTTGAATAAATGGAGAACATCCTCCCCATCAGGGGTTGTGATGAGTTTTCCAAATGCTTGTTCCTCCCTCAATAGCCAAATAGGGGATGTCTGGTCGGGAGACACGGAACGGAGAATGGAAAGAATAATCAAGTCGGCATCCAATCCATATACAACATCTGCTCCAATCTCCTCGCCTGTTCCACCCATTCCAATCTGTTTGGGTAATGACGGAGAATGCTCCCGGAGATATTCAAAGATTTTCTGCTCCCCCTCTCCGGGAGTATCCACTCCATTCATTCCAATCGCCTCCACCCCCACCTGCTCCCGAATCCATTCCAGATGCTCCCTGATGCGGGAGCACATTCGGTCCATAAACTCCGTTCCGGGAGTGATGGCATTGCTATCCCATTCGGGAGGTGTTGGTCGCCCAGCCATCTCGTAAATCCCCCTGATACGCTCCCGGTCTTCCACCGCACGCATCCGGCGTTCCCTTTGCTGAACCATCTTGGCCATTGGAACAACACCATCCACCGCGATCCACAAGAGTTTCTGGGGCTGAGTTTCCTGACAAAACCGGAGAATGGTCTTGATGACTTCCTGGATGACGTCATCTTCAAATCTCTGTTGTTCTTTAGGAGTGGATAAATCTCCCTTGTATTCTTTGAGAACTCGGTTCTTACATCCGTGAATACAGCAGTTGAGATCCAGGAATAATCTGTTAACTACGCCTTTTCTGGTGATGGGACATTTCTGGAGAAATCTATCTCCATATGAGCGAATAATATGAAAGAAATAACTGGGGATTCCCATTTCGTATGGCTCAGTCGGTCAGTCTGTGTCTATCTATGTGAGCTTCGCTAAGATACTCAATTCTAAAAGATACGGGAGGTTAGTGGTAATCAATGAAGGTCAAAAGACCACGGAATATACGAAGCCTGGACACTGACTATCCAAATTCAAAACAAGTCTCACAGGAAGTCCCTCGGGAGGATTCCCAAGGAGGCTCCTCCAGTGATGAAAGTGGGAGTGGAGGTGGTTGTGGTGGAAGTGGATGTAGGGGTGGGAGTGGAGGTGGATGTGATGGGAGTGGAGGTGGATGTGATGGGAGTAGTCGTGGGGGCAGGGCAGGAAGTAGGGGTAGGGGCAGGGGCAGGGATAGGGATAGGCGGGAGGATATAAGACCTGAAGGCTCCCCAGGAGGAAAGGAAAGTCATTGGGGGCGTCTGTATCGGTACATTCGTCGGCGAGAAATGTTTGAACGTATTCAGGCATATTACTTGGATATACTGGAATCAAGTTCAGCACACGCGGATTCCTTATATGAACGGCGGATTATCCATCGCTATACTCTGAATACTGTAGGAGAACAAGTCAATGAAGCCAAGCGAATGATTACCAAGTTTATTGAAAGTCCAATGTCCTATGCTAAGATACTTCGCCGTGGATATCTCTCCAGTGTGATTCGCGCAGTTGACCAAGTAGTTTTCCTTGTAGGGCTCCCGCGGTTTACTGACTTGATGGATTACTTGGGAGCCCCCCGATGTGAAGCCGACAACAAGCATTATCGTTGGCTGGATTTCTCCACTCCCTGTCTCATCTCCCGAGAGCGGGGGCCGTGTCAACACATCTTCTTTCGGCAAATCACAGGAATGAACCAAAACTCTCTCCTAGAAAATCAGGGGATTTGGGTGAGCCTCCCATACAATCAAAAAAGCCATATGGCCATCAAAGTCGTTCTTGGGAGGGATGTTGCTGGGTCTATGATTGATGCCTTTCACGGAAAACTCAAAATGATTGAACCCTCCTTTCGGGAGCATCTCTGGGTGGTTCCCCTCAAATACATTGCCACGGAATCCTCCAGTGAAATCCGCCACCGCATCCACCAACTCCGCCAACATCGGGAGCGTCTTGGGAAAACTCCCGTGGGAAAAGCCATCAAGGAGTTCCTGAGTGCTGACTTGCCTCTTCAGGTCTCCTTGTTCTCCGCTATGTGCCTCCCCGGGGAGCACTCCCAGATATTGGATCCCATCATAACTACATTGTATGACCTTGTGGCAAACCATAGTGTTGTCAACCGCCGGGATGTAGTGGATGTCCTGGATGTACTCCCGTGGAAAGTCCAGCAACGAATACGGGAGATACGAAATCACGTTCTCACAACGGAGCAGATACATGAAGAAGAAATCCCTGATGAAAATCGTCTCCAGATGGTTCGGGTAGATGACAACACCAAACGTCTGGCCATTGCCAAACTCCGGGAGTCTCGTGCAAAAAATGGAGAGGGTTCCTCCAAGGCCTCTGCGTGGGTCAGTGGATTCTTCCGGATTCCCTTTGGGATTTATCGCCAGGAGCCCATCTTTCAACTTAGAGGGAGCCAGGTTGCCCGGATTAGGAGTATGCTTGGGGATGGTGGGAATGGGAATGAGCATGAGCATCGCTCCATTTCATCCTACAGGGAGCTTTGTCGGATTTTAGGAGAGGCATTTGGTGGGGGTGGGGGTGGGAGTGATGGTGGAGTTGTTTCAGTTGGGGGAGGTGCTGGTGGTGGTCTTTGTTGGAATGAGACGGCACTTAGAAGGGTTCTCAATGATATTGGCTTTGGGAAACACAAGACTGCTATACGGGGGATCCTCCAAACCCTAACCGGGGAACCTCTTTTACCAGCATCGGTGAAAAAGGAGGATATCATTTCCAAGTTTCTTACATACAATCGTGAGACGTGTGATTCGTTTTTCAAGATATATGAACTTTTGTTGAGAAATGAACTCATTGATGTCAATGTCAAAGAAGCCGAAACCATTGGAAAAGTATTTGAAGCAATGTCCATTTGGAAACATCACACGCGTCAACTAGGAGAATCACTTAGGCGAGCCCGGGAAATTATGGATGGGTGTATTTTCCATCAAGCGCCTGCAAAAGAGCAGGTTCTCCGTATATTAGGCCAATGGATGGTGGGGGAGTCCACAGGGTATTGCTTGGGATTTGAAGGTCCTCCGGGAGTGGGAAAGACAACCTTGGCTCGGGAGGGTCTGGCAAAAATCCTCGTGGATGATGCGGGGGTACCTCGGCCATTCCATATGATTGCCCTCGGGACGGCTACAACCGGGAGTACTCTTGTTGGACACAACTATACCTATCAAGGCTCCCAATGGGGAGATATTGTGAGAATCCTGATGGAGAGTGAATGTATGAACCCGATTATTTACATTGATGAACTTGACAAGGTTTCCCAGACGGAGAATGGAAAGGAGATTATTGGGATCCTGACACATTTAACGGATCCAGCCCAGAATGAAGAGTTCCAAGACCGATATTTTGCGGGAGTGAAATTGGATATGTCGCGGGTATTGTTTGTATTTTCCTATAATAATCCCGAGTTGATTGACCCGATTTTACTGGATCGCATTCATCGGGTTCATTTTACATCTCTGGCGACGCACGAAAAGTTGGAGATTGTGAAGGATTATACGATTCCTGATATCCGGAAAACATTGAACCTTCCAGAGAGTTCTGCGAAGATTAGTCGGGAGACATTGCGTTATGTGATTGAAAACTATACATATGAGGCGGGAGTGAGAAAACTACGGGAAATCCTTTTGGATACATTCCGGGAGGTAAACCTCCGGGAAATCTTGGGAGAAAGTAGTAGTCGTGAATATGTGTTGGGTGGGGGTGGGAGTGGGAGTGGGAGTGGGAGTGATGGAGATGATGAGAGAGGGAGTGAGAGAAATGATGAAAGGGGGGATGATGGGGAGGTATCATTGGAGTTTATTGAATCCAAGATACTTCACAGACGCTCCCGTTCCAATCACCGCAAGGCGGATGTCGGTGAGAGCCATTCACGGGTCTATGGGATGTTTGCCACGGAGCGAGGAATGGGGGGCATACTTCCGATACGAATAGACCGCGATGTGACTGCTAAAGATGTATCCTCATTCCCAGTAGAGATTACGGGGCAACTAGGAGATGTTATGAAGGAGTCTGTCAAGATTGCTCGTACAGTGGCAATCAGGCTCCTAGGGTCGGTGCCGGCGATGGGTCTTCATATCCATTTCCCCGAGGGGGCCGTGAAAAAGGATGGACCGAGTGCAGGCGGAGCTATTACGCTGGCCATCTGGTCATTTATAACCAAGACGATGATTCCAGGAGACACGGCGATTACAGGGGAGATGGATTTGGATGGACGCATTCTTCCAGTGGGAGGCATCCGGGAGAAACTCCTCGGGTCGGTGCGTGATGGGATTCGCAGGGTAATTTTACCGGAAGATAATCGCCGGGATTATGAGATTGCCTTTGCGGAGATCCCACGGGAGGAGTGTCCGCTAGAGGTTGTATTTATCCGTCACGTGGATGAACTGATTGGAATCTTCCGTGGGGACACTCCTTCCAGGGCGGGAGAAACAATGGGAGTAGGTGGTTGTAATAGGGAGTATGAACGGGAGGTTTGTCATATGTTGGATTTAGTATCAAATTCGTGGTGATTTCGTCGCTATCGCTCCTACATCAACTTCGTGGTGACGCCATCGTTGACACTCCGGCATCAACTTCGTGGTGACGCCATCGTTGACACTCCGGCATCAACTTCGTGGTGACGCCATCGTTGACACTCCGGCATCAACTTCGTGGTGATTTCGTCGCTATCACTCCTACATTAACTTCGTGGTGATTTCGTCGCTATGACACCTTTAATTGATGGATGTTCTGCTTAAGCTGACAGCCCCCACAACAATAAACGCCAGGTATTTCAAGGATGCTTGTAATTGTGGAAAGTCCCAATAAAATCAAAAAGCTTCAAGGCTTCCTTGGAACAGGTTACGAGGTAATCGCTACCAAGGGTCATTTCCGGGATTTGCCGAGAACTCATCAGGGAACACTCCCGGAAAAATGGGAGCCCATCCCGGGAAAATCAGGGGTCATCACGGAACTCCGCGCGGCTCTTAAACGGCATTGCTCAGGCTCAGGCACAAGCTCACGGGGAACTCCCAAGGAGGAGTGTGTGATTCTCGCAACGGATCCGGACAGGGAGGGAGAGGCGATTGCGTGGCACGTCTGTCAGGTTCTTGGCCTTGATCCTGAGCGGGTATTCCGCTGTCGGTTTCACGAGATTACCAAGGATGCTGTTGTTCGCTCAATCGCACGCGCGCTAGCGAGGGAGGATGTGTTGGATTTAGCCTTGGTGAATGCCCAACGAACACGTCGTCTCCTTGACCGGCGGATTGGATACTCCGGGACACGTCATTTATGGCGACGGGTGGGTGGGGGAGTGTCAGCAGGAAGGTGCTTGATTCCGGCGGCAATACTCCTCCGGGAGGTTGTTGCTAGGGAGACTGCCAAGGGGGAACGCGTTGTCTTGCGCGGGAGCATTCAAACAGAGACGATTGGGGAGGCTACATTATTCAAGGAGGTGTCTCCTACGGATGATGCTCCCTTGAACCCCTTGAATGAAATCCGTCAATGCTTTGGTGGGGGTACGATGGATGATATGTATGTGTTCCATAATCATCTCCGTGTTGTTTCTGTGGAACGCTCAAGTATCAGCAAGGCTCCCCCCAAGCCACTCAATACCAGCACAGCGTTGACATTGATTGGAGGCTCCCCACAGAGAGCAATGGCAATCCTCCAGGGATTATTTGAAAAAGGACTGATTACATATCATCGTACTGATAGCCGGGAAATATGCGATGAGTTTAAGGGAATGGTTCTTGGTCTCACTCCCTCCCACGCCACATCAACCACTCCCTCCCACGCCACATCAACCACTCCCTCCTCCAAAAGCGAAAAAAACACGGGGGGCGGCAGCCCCCCAAACGAATGCGGGGGGGCCACGGGGGGCAGCAGCCCCCCACAT
>Ga0172376_10009299_pt1 | contig 10134 bp, 21 predicted proteins | sample Lak35m_FD_121114 | JGI IMG/M metagenome (GOLD analysis project Ga0172376, IMG submission 121114) | Freshwater microbial communities from Kabuno Bay, South-Kivu, Congo - kab_092012_35m | ecosystem: Environmental > Aquatic > Freshwater > Lake | place: Democratic Republic of the Congo: South-Kivu... | reverse complement strand
GGTATTGAGATGGTTATGCCAGGTGACAACGTTAAAATGTTGGTTACTTTACATGCCCCAATTGCAATGGACGAAGGCTTAAGGTTTGCTATCCGTGAAGGTGGTCGAACTGTAGGTGCTGGTGTCGTCGCAAAAATAAAAGAGTAATAACAATGAGTACTAATCAAAATATAAAAATACGTTTAAAGTCATTTGATCACCGTATGATTGATTCTTCTACACGTGAAATTGTAGAAACAGCCAAACGTACGGGAGCGCAAATTCGTGGGCCGATTCCTTTACCAATCCGTAAAGAAAAATTTACTGTTTTAACATCACCTCACGTCAATAAAGATGCTCGAGATCAATATGAAATTCGCACGCATAAACGTCTGGTCATTATTGTTAACCCTACTGAAAAGACGGTTGATGCATTAATGAAGCTGGACTTGGCGGCTGGTGTAGATGTACAGATTAGCCTTGATGATAAATAAAATCGGAAAGGCCACAGGATATTAATGAGGTGTAATGATGATCGGTTTATTAGGCCGTAAAGTCGGTATGACACGAGTATTTACAGAAGAGGGTAAATCTATACCTGTTACTGTTGTAAGCGTAACTCCTAATCGAGTGTCACAAATAAAATCAATGGAAAATGATGGGTATAGTGCGATACAGCTTGTAGCTGGTATTAAAAAAGCTAATCACGTTAGTAAGCCACTTGCTGGTCATTTTGCTAAAGCTTCAATTGAAGCAGGCGATATGATGACGGAGTTTAAACTACATACAGATACTGGCTATACATTAGGACAAGAATTGACAGTTAATGATGTATTCTCTGACGTAAAAAAAGTTGACGTGACATCAATTAGTAAAGGTAAAGGCTTTGCTGGAACGGTGAAACGTTACAATTTCCGTACACAAGATGCAACGCACGGTAACTCGCGTTCACATCGGGTACCCGGTTCAATCGGTCAAAACCAATCACCAGGGCGTGTATTTAAAGGTAAAAAAATGTCTGGGCAAATGGGTAATAAACAATGTACTGTACTTACACTCGAATTAGTTAAAGTGGACGTAGAGCGAAATCTTTTACTCATCAAAGGTGGGATACCTGGTGCTCCTGGTTCACAAGTAAAAATACGACCTGCCATTAAATTTCCAGAGGGGGTCAAATAATGGAACTAATAACTAAAGATACAAAAGCAAAAGTAACTTTATGTGAAAGCGTGTTTGCAACAGCATACAATGAAAGTCTCGTTCATCAAGCTGTAGTAACTTACATGAATAATGCCCGTTCAGGTAATAGTGCACAAAAAACTCGTTCAGAGGTTAGTGGTGGTGGAAAAAAGCCATGGAATCAAAAAGGAAGTGGTAGAGCGAGGGCTGGTACCATTCGTAGTCCTTTGTGGCGAACTGGTGGTGTGACATTCGCTTCTAAAAAAAGAGACTACTCGCAAAAACTAAATAAAAAAATGTACAAAGGGGCAATTCGTAGTATAATCTCCGAACTTTGCAGAACAGATAACTTGTTTATCGTCAGTGATTTCCAATGCGCTACCTCTAAAACAAAAGATTTTACATTAAGAATGAATGAGTTAGGCTTAAGAAACGCATTAATTGTTATGGAAGAAGTTGGGGAGTTTGAATATTTAGCTTCAAGAAATCTAGTGCATTTTGATGTCTGCGACCCTACTGTTTTGGATCCCGTGACTTTATTACGTCACGAGAAAGTGTTGATGACGGAAAGTGCCGTTAAGAAAATTGAGGAGCAGTTAAAATGAATGCAGAGCGGCTTTTAATGATTTTAAGACAGCCTCATACTTCGGAAAAAACAACAGTTCTAGCCGAAAAAAATCGGCAATTTACATTCAAAGTACTGAAGACTGCAACTAAAACTGAAATTAAAAAAGCAGTTGAACAAATGTTTAATGTAAAAGTTAGTGGAGTATCAATTGTAAATGTAAAAGGAAAAAAGAAGCGATTTAAGCAAATGGAAGGTCGAAGAAGTGACTGGAAAAAAGCTTTTGTATCACTTCATCCTGGGTCCGATATTGACTTTAGCGTTGCAGAATAGGGCAGAATATTATGGCATTACAAAAATCAAAACCAACATCCCCTGGTAGACGTAGTGAACTTAAAGTAGTTCACCACGATATACATAAAGGCAAACCTTATGCCCCCCTGATTGAAAAACTAAGTAAAACAGGTGGTCGTAATAATCAAGGTCGTATAACTGTTCGTCATATTGGCGGTGGAGTACGATGTCAATATCGTATGATTGACTTTAAACGTGACAAAGATGGAATCGAAGCACGAGTTCAAAGAATTGAATACGATCCAAATCGTTCTGCACTTATTGCATTACTTCTTTACAAAGATGGAGAACGTAGGTATATTATAGCCCCTTCTTTACTTAGTGTGAATGACGTAGTTGTTAGCGGTAGTGATGCACCAATTAAAAATGGCAATTCCCTTCCTCTAAAAAATATCCCGGTTGGTACAACGATACATTGTGTAGAGATGAAAGCAGGCAAAGGTGCCCAATTATTGAGAAGTGCAGGAAGTTCTGGACAAATTGTTGCAAAAGAAGGTGTGTACGCAACATTGAAACTTCGCTCTGGTGAAATGCGTAAAATCCATCTTTCTTGTCGTGCTGCTATCGGTGAGGTAAGTAATAGTGAAAATAGTCTGCGTTCTTTAGGGAAAGCAGGTGCAAAACGTTGGAGAGGAATACGCCCGACTGTTCGTGGTGTTGCTATGAACCCAGTAGATCATCCACATGGTGGTGGTGAAGGTAGAACTTCAGGAGGGCGACATCCTGTATCTCCATGGGGCGTACCAACGAAAGGCTATAAAACACGAAAAAATAAACGTACATCTTCGTTTATTGTTCGAGGTCGCAAGAAAAAATAATTAATAGAGAGAGGAATCATAGTGGCTCGTTCTGTAAGAAAAGGTCCTTTTATTGACCAACATTTGCTGAATAAAGTAGAGATGGCGATTCAATCAAAATCTAAAAAACCAATTAAAACTTGGTCTAGACGCTCTACAATTTTTCCAGAAATGATTGATTTAACAATAGCGGTACATAATGGACGGGAACATATTCCTGTGTTTATTACTGATAATATGGTTGGCCATAAGTTGGGTGAATTTGCCATGACCCGTACTTTTAAGGGTCATTCTGGCGATAGAAAGACCAAAGCTAAATAAGAGGTTAAGATGGAAGTTACAGCAAAGCTAAAAAATGCTCCATTATCTGCCCAAAAAGGCAGACTTGTTGCGGATTTAATCCGAAACAAGAATGTCTCTGAAGCGTTAGACACATTAAAGTTTACTCCTAAGAAAGGTGTGAGTTTTATACACAAACTATTGGAGTCAGCAGTGGCTAATGCAGAAAATAATAATGGCGCTGATATTGATGAATTAATTGTCCATACGATTCATGTGGATGAGTCGACTACGCTAAAGCGAATGAGTGCAAGAGCGAAAGGCCGTGCAAATCGAATTTGTAAGCGGACATGTCACATCACACTTAAAGTTTCTGATGGGGAAATATAATGGGACAGAAAGTAAACCCAACTGGTATAAGACTTGGAATCAGCAAATCATGGAACTCAACATGGTATGCTGGAAATAATTTTGCGGTTTTATTAAATCAAGATATTGATTTGAGAAAAAACCTGAAGAAAAAACTATATTCTGCTGCGGTGAGCAAAATCCAAATTGAACGCCCCGCAAATAACGCTGTCGTTACAATACACTCAGCAAGACCTGGTGTTTTGATAGGAAAGAAAGGTGGTGGTATTGAAGCACTTAGATCAGAAATTTCAACCAAGTTGGGTGTTCCTGTCCATCTTAATATCGAGGAAGTTCGTAAGCCAGAACTTGATTCCGTTTTAGTAGCGGAAGGTATTGCGCAGCAACTTGAGCAACGAGTTATGTTTCGACGTGCAATGAAACGTGCAGTAACCGCGGCAATGAAATCTGGTGCTAAAGGGATAAAAATTTGTGTAAGTGGTCGTCTTGGTGGTGCTGAAATTGCTCGAAGTGAATGGTACCGCGAAGGAAGAGTTCCATTACATACTTTCCGGGCAAACATTGATTATGGTACTGCAGAATCCAAGACCACTTATGGAATCATTGGTGTCAAAGTATGGATCTTCAAAGGTGAGATGGTAGCACAAAAGAATCGTAACAGCGATTCTGAAAAGTAAGTGAGGATTTAAATTATGTTACAACCAAAAAGAACCAAATTTCGTAAGCAGATGAAAGGTAGAAACCGCGGTTTAGCTTTAAGAGGATCCACAGTGAGCTTTGGTGAGTTTGGACTGAAAGCAACTGAACGCGGAAGACTAACTGCTCGTCAAATTGAAGCGGCGCGAAGAGCAATGACTCGTCATATAAAGCGTGGCGGGAAAATCTGGATAAGAGTTTTTCCAGATAAGCCCATTACCCAAAAACCATTAGAAGTACGTATGGGTAAAGGAAAAGGTAGTGTTGAGTATTGGGTTGCACAAATACAACCAGGAAAAATTCTATTTGAAATGGAAGGCGTAACGAAGGAATTAGCAATCGAAGCTTTTGATTTAGCAAAAGCAAAGCTACCCTTCAAAGTTGCCTTTGAAGAACGCAAGGTGATGTGATGAAAGAATTAAGTGAGCTTAGAACGATGTCGGTAGTTGATCTACAAAATGAATTACTTTCTTTACGCAGAACGCAATTTAATCATCGATTAAAGAAAGCAAGCGGAACACTTGATAAACCGCATATGGTTAAAAAAGTACGCCGCTCTATTGCAAAAGTAAAAACAATTATTACTGAAAAGGGCGGATTAGACTCATGATAACTAGTGAATCAAAAGCCAGGACAAAAGTGGGAAAAGTAGTAAGCAACAAAATGAATAAAACCATTGTTGTCGCTGTTGAGCGAACGGTGAAAGATCCTAAGTATGGAAAGATTATGAAAAAAGTCACAAAACTCCATGCTCATGATGAAGCCGAAGTGTGTGAAATTGGGAATACTGTGAAAATAAGTGAAACAAGACCTCGATCTAAATTGAAGACTTGGGCTTTGGTTGAAGTTATTTCTTAAATTCAGTGTCGGAATTACTTTTAAAACATCAAAAGGTCTGATACAATTCACGACCTTTTTCGAGTTTAGAAAAAAAGCTGGAGATAATAATGATACAAATGCAATCTACGCTAGATGTTGCAGATAACAGCGGAGCACGCAGTGTTATGTGTATCAAAGTGCTTGGTGGTTCACACCGACGTTATGCACGAATTGGTGATGTAATTAAAGTGAGCATTAAAGATGCAATACCAAGAAGCAAGGTTAAAAAAGGCTCTGTAATGAAAGCAGTTGTTGTTAGAACTGCACAGGGTGTAAGAAGAGATGACGGATCCTTGATTCGATTTGATGGTAATGCAGCAGTGCTGTTAAATAACCAAAATGAGCCGATAGGTACTCGTATATTTGGCCCAGTAACTCGGGAATTGCGAGAGCGGTTTATGAAAATTATTTCTCTTGCTGCCGAAGTTTTGTAAGAAGGAAAGAGTGATGAAGCGTATTCAAACAGGTGATTTTGTAATCGTAAATACTGGGAAGAGTAAAGGTCATACAGGAACAGTTAAGTCTGTTATTGGCATAAAGGTTCTAGTTGAAGGTGCAAATATAATCAAAAAGCACGTTAAGCCCAATCCTCAGCTTAATGAAAAGGGCGGAATAGTTGCAAAAGAAGCCCCAATCGATGTATCAAATGTCGCTTTGTATAATCCAATTACAAAAGCAGCAGATAAAGTTGGCTTTAAGTATTTAGATGTGAATGGTAAAAAGAAAAAAGTACGATACTTCAAATCCAATAATGAATTGGTTAATCCTGTCTAATTTAGGTGAAGAAATGACAAGACTTAATGAGATGTACAAGAAAGTAATAGTCAAAGATTTGATGAAGAAATTTGGCTATACTAGCATAATGCAGGTACCAAAATTGCAGAAAATTACTCTAAATATGGGAGTAGGAGAAGCTGTAGCTGATAAAAAGGTAATGAATTTTGCACTTGATGATATGACTAAAATTTCTGGGCAAAAACCTGTTGTTACGCTAGCAAAAAAATCAATCGCGGGATTTAAAATTCGTGATGGTTGGCCTATCGGATGTAAAGTTACACTTCGAAAACAAAAAATGTATGAGTTTCTCGATCGCTTTATTAGTATTACATTACCGCGTGTAAGGGATTTTCGTGGTCTTAATCCTAAATCTTTCGATGGAACTGGTAACTATAGTCTAGGGATTCACGAACAAATCGTTTTTCCTGAAATTGATTTTGATAAAATTGATGGAATACGTGGATTAGATATTTGTTTTACAACATCTGCTAAGACGAATGAGGAAGCACGTGCTTTACTTGAAGCATTTAATCTTCCTTTAAAAGATAGAGAAAGATCATAAGAAGGGTATAATTGTGGCTAAAAAATCGATTGTTGCACGAGAAAAAAGAAAACACGCTCTTGTTGAGAAATATAGGGCTCGACGGGAAGAGTTAAAAGTCTTAATTAAGTCATCTAATAATTTTGATGAAGTGATGGCTGCACAAATTAAGCTTGCAAAATTGCCAATCAACTCAAGCTCAGTTCGTTGCAGTACGCGTTGTATGCAGTGTGGAAGAACACATGCAGTCTATCGTAAATTTGGTCTTTGTCGTATTTGTCTGCGGCAACAATTAATGTCTGGAAATGTTACAGGTGGACGAAAGTCAAGTTGGTAGAAATTTACAAATTGGAGAAAGATTGTGAGTATGCAAGATCCAGTTGCTGATATGTTAACAAGAATACGTAATGCACAGCGCGCGAACCATCGACAAGTTGAATTGGTATCGTCTGTATTAAGGCAGGAAATAGCAAGAGTGTTAAAAGAAGAAGGCTATATTACTGACTTTGAAGTTTCTTCGTTAGAAAATAACTTAAAAAAAATGACGATAGACTTAAAATATTTCAAAGGGAAACCTGTCATTGATCGCATTCAGCGAGTTAGTCGTCCAGGTCTACGTGTTTATAAGTCTTTTCGTAACATGCATTCAGTACCTGGTTTTGGTATATCAATTGTTTCCACATCTAAAGGTGTGATGACACATATTCAAGCGAAGGCGAATGGTGTTGGTGGGGAAATTCTTTGTGAAGTGGCGTAGTAAATAGAGAGAAGAATAATGTCTAGAGTAGCAAAAGCACATGTAGTATTACCTACAAATGTTGAATTAAAGTTCGACGTTGGAACTGTTTCTGTTAAAGGTCCTAAAGGTACTTTGACACAGCACTGCAATCATCTTGTTTCGGTTGAACAATCAGGAGAGAAGAAAGAAATTATTTCTTTTAAACCTGCCTCAAATGATCCGAATGGATGGGCTCAAGCTGGAACAATGAGAGCTCTAGTTAATAACATGGTAATTGGTGTTACAAATGGATTTGACAGAACATTGGAATTGATAGGCGTTGGCTACAGAGCTCAATCAAAAGGAAAAGACATTACATTATCTCTTGGTTATTCTCATGCAATTGATTATGTACTACCTGCTGGCGTAACTGCTGAATTTCCTAACAATACAACCATTATTCTACGATCAATTGATAAACAATTGCTTGGACAGGTTGCTTCAGAGATACGTGCATACAGACCACCTGAGCCTTATAAAGGAAAAGGTGTCAAATATGCAGGCGAAATAATTAATCGTAAAGAAACGAAAAAGAAATAGCAAAATTTTAAGTAGTAACAATTATTCAAGGTAACTATGATGAACAAGATTAAATCTCGGGCAAGAAGAGGGTTAAAATCAAAAGCAATCATTCGACAATCGGATAGACCAAGATTGGTTGTTTACCGCAGTGGTTCACATATCTATTCACAAATTGTTGTGAGTGGTGAATTAGGTGATGAAGTATTAGTTTCCTCCTCAACTCTTGATAAAAGTGTTAAAACAGAGCTAACTGGTAACAAATCCGAGCAAGCGTTGAATGTTGGACGTATTTTAGCCAAACGCGCGCAAGAAAAAGGAATATCAGCAGTTGCTTTTGATAGGGCTGGATATAAATACCATGGTCGTGTCAAAGCTTTAGCTGCTGGGGCTCGAGAAGCTGGTTTGAATTTTTAAGGAATTTATATGTCTTTTGATGAATCAACTAAAACAGATGGTTACCAAGAAAAATTGGTATCTGTAACAAGAACTGCCAAAGTAGTGAAAGGTGGTCGAGTATTTGGTTTCGCTGTATTAGTCGTTGTTGGTGATGGCAATGGTAAAATTGGATATGGACGTGGAAAAGCACGTGAAGTACCAATCGCAATTCAGAAAGCAATGGATCAAGCACGTAAGAATATGACTTATATTTCGCTTGCTGGAACAACTGTTCACCATGCAATTACATCTAACTATGGTGCTTCGAAAGTCTTTATGAAACCGGCAAGTGAAGGTACCGGAATTATTGCTGGTGGTGCTATGAGAGCCGTGTTTGAAGTGCTTGGTGTAAAGAATATTCTTTCTAAAAGTATTGGATCTACAAATCCTGGCAACATTGTTCGTGCAACAATTCGTGCATTGACAAGTATGGGTACACCAGACTATATAGCTGCCAAACGTGGTAAAACAGTTCAAGAAGTCATGGCGGGATAAATAATGGAAAAGCAATTAAAAATAACCTTAATTAAAAGTTTAATCGGTCGTAAACCTAAGCATAAAGAAATAGCAAAACTCTTACGACTTGGTAAATTAAATAGTACAGCGATACATAATGATAACCTTGCAATCAGAGGTATGTTGAATACCATAAGTTATTTGCTGCGTGTTGAGGAGGCAGCTGTATGAAATTAAACACAATTGCACCTGTACCTGGTTCAAAGCCGAGTAAAAAGAGATTGGGTCGTGGTATGGGATCTGGACTTGGTAAAACAAGTGGAAAAGGACATAAAGGTCAAAAAGCTCGTGCTGGTGGCTATCACAAACTTAATTTTGAGGGTGGTCAAATGCCAATACATAGACGACTTCCAAAAATGGGATTTAAGTCTCGTGTATCAAAATTTGTTGATCAGGTCACTCTTGGAGAATTGAACCTTATTGCCGACAAAGTTGTCGATATTGATTCTTTGAGAAAAGCAGGGCTAATAAACAATTCAATTTCAAGAGTTAGAATAATTTTATCTGGTGAATTGGCTAAGCCTGTTACAATTAAAGGCTTGCATGCAACAAAAGGCGCTAGAAAAGTAATTGAAGATCTTGGTGGAAAGATAGAAGAATAATAATGAATAAAAAGAAATCTGAAATTTCTACCGGTAGTGGAGGATTAGCTGAGCTTAAGTCTAGACTATTTTTTGTAGTCATTGGGATATTAATATATCGACTTGGGGCACACATTCCAGTACCAGGATTAGATCCTGTTAAATTAGCTAATTATTTTAGCGCACAGCAAAATACTATATTTGGTCTATTTAACATGTTTTCAGGTGGTGCATTATCTCGGGTTACTGTTTTTGCTATTGGGATAATGCCGTATATTTCTGCATCAATTATGATTCAACTTTTTACAGTAGTTTCTCCTAAGTTAGAGCAGATTAAAAAAGAAGGAGAGTCAGGAAGAAGGAAGATTAATCAGTATACTCGTTACCTAACGTTAATTCTGTCTATATTTCAATCTTTAGGAATGGCAAAGTGGCTTGTTTCTCAGCAAATCGCTTTGAGTACTGATTTTGCTTTTTATTTTACTGCGGTTGTTACACTTGTCACTGGAACGATGTTTTTAATGTGGCTTGGAGAGCAGATTACAGAAAAGGGTGTGGGTAACGGAATCTCGTTAATTATATTTTCGGGAATTGTATCAAGCATGCCAGGTGCGATTGCTTCAGTATTTCAGCAAGTTAAAGAAGGACAAATGCAAGCATTAACACTTTTATTAATCGCTGTTATTGTCGTTACGGTGACTGGTTTTGTTGTATTTATGGAAAGGGCTCAACGTAGAATACGTGTTAATTATGCACAAAGGACGCAAGGTCGGAAAATATTTTCAGCCCAATCAAGCCATTTACCTTTAAAAATAAATATGTCAGGGGTAATTCCACCGATATTTGCCTCAAGCATCATTCTATTGCCTGCAACGCTTGCACAATTT
>Ga0172376_10009298_pt1 | contig 10134 bp, 9 predicted proteins | sample Lak35m_FD_121114 | JGI IMG/M metagenome (GOLD analysis project Ga0172376, IMG submission 121114) | Freshwater microbial communities from Kabuno Bay, South-Kivu, Congo - kab_092012_35m | ecosystem: Environmental > Aquatic > Freshwater > Lake | place: Democratic Republic of the Congo: South-Kivu... | reverse complement strand
GATTCTAAGATTAGGGGATTGGCACTTGAGAAAGTAGTGCCCTCGGTCGAACACCATCTGGGATGTGCGTAGCCGTATGAACCGCCAATCCTCAAATCTTATAATCAACGAAATCCCGGTTCAGACAACTCAACAGCCGACCCGCAGCGGAGAGATGGCTATCCGGGCGACACGGATAGCAGTCAGGCATCCTTGGTGTGATCCCAGAACCTAAAAATACACTCCCCAGGCCTTCACCCTCGGTGTGATCTGCAACGTGGGCATCGGCACTTTCAGATAGTTGAGCCGTTTGAGCGTGAGCTTCCAAAAGGCTTTTTTTGGCTTGAAGAGACGAACCAGGTCGATGTCGGGCGCGAGGTAGAGTTCGGCCTTGCCGCCCGTGCCGGGGTCGGCCGGGTTCAGGTTCCAGGTTTCGGCGTCGATGCCCCAGCCGATGGAGAGGTTCAGCCAGTCGGGCACCCAGGGAGCCTTCTCACCCAGCAGGTAGCGGAGGTTGGTGGAAGCCCAGTAGGTCTGGTTGAGGTAGTCGTCGATGTGGAAGGGGGTGACGGCGATGGGCCGGGCGTTGAAATATTTCTGCGTGCGCTGCCAGTAGCTGAACTTGAGGTCGGTGTTGCGGAAGAAGTCCGAATGCAGGCGGGCGACAGGCAGCAGCGCCCCGGCCGCCCCCGTGGTGATGTCGAGCACGCTGAACCCATAGGTGGGCGAGAACCCGTCTTTGACCTCGATCAGGGCCTGCAGACCGGTCGACATTCCAAAGCCCCACCAGGCCGACTGCCCCTCCGACATCCCGATCCAACGACAGGCATCCACATAGGCATCCGCCGTCATGAGCCCGCCCATGACATGCCCCATCTTGTCGAGGTTGTTGGCATAGCGAAGGTCACGGTCGAAGTCGAACCGGAAACGATGCGTCTCGTCACGCCACCAGACCTGATGGAAATACGCGTACAAACCCCCGATAGCCCCCACCGATGTGCCCGTGATCAGGATGGCCTTGGACCGGTTGACCTTCGACTGGGCCGCCAACCCCCATGGAACCCAGAAAAGGAAGGCAAGCAGCCCAACCCAGGCCGGGAACCTGCAGATCCCAGACCCGCTCCGTGGAGATGACGTATACATGAAAACGTGATGAGGACGGACAATGAAGATAGCTCATTTTCATGCTCGCGCCCTTCCCCTGCATGAACAGGGAAAAGCCCATCCTGCCCATCCTTCTGATATCCGGTACATCCTGGTTCAAACTGCATGGAGATTGAACCAGGATGCAAGCAGGCTCAACCTCCGGGCAGTTTGAACCAACAGCCTGCTCGTCCCCGTCTGACGAGCCCCCCATAGAAACAGACTCTCGTTTCCTGCTCCCTCGAACACCTGCCTGTGGACGAACATATGCCTATCTACTTACAGATTTCATGTATTTTGTAAGTGATACTTACAAATACATGACATTTTTTAAAACAGGATGACGTCTCCTCTCTACCGATACACAGCGTTTCGTACCTATTCAGCATTCTAAAAATAGCCCAATCTTTTTTCTATAATTTGCACAATAAAATGCCTTAATTTTGCACAACCATTCGGGGTCAACCTGATTGCAGTCCGTAAACAAGAGATCCATGGCTTATGTGAAAAGATTGGTTGAAGGAGATCTGCGGGAAAAAATGGCAGCTTCAGGCGCGGTTCTGATAAAAGGGCCTAAATCATGCGGTAAAACTGAAACTGCCTCCCAATATGCGAAAAGCGTATTGAGAATGGATCTAGACCCACAGGTTTCGGTCATGATGGCAACCCATCCATCATTGTTATTGGAGGGGGAAACCCCGAGATTGATCGATGAATGGCAAGAGCATCCGGAAATATGGAATCATGTGAGGCATGAAGTGGACAAACGTAAGTCAAAAGGAGTTTTCATACTCACAGGGTCCGCAAATCCTCCGGAACAGGTAAGACTCCATAGTGGGGCGGGTCGGTTCACAGTCTTGCAAATGGAAACCATGACCTGGCAGGAATTAGGTTATTCCAGCGGCACAGTGAAACTGTCGAATTTGCTTTCCGGAGCAGGTATGGATCATTCCGAACCCGCGGTTTCATTGGAATCCATCATTGAAAGGATCTGCAAGGGAGGCTGGCCTGCTTTGATCTATGTAGATCACAAAAATGCCTTGACCCTGAATCGGGGATACGTTGATCTGCTTTGTGAGGCAGACATGAGCCAGGTGTCTGGAGTGAAGCGAAATCCGAATAAGGTTCGTAGTTTATTGCGCTCCCTATCCAGGAACATCGCCACTTTGGTCGATAACAGGACCTTGGAGAAAGATGTGAAGGTCAATGAAAAGAATGATCTATCCAGAAACACTATTTCCGATTATCTGGATGCATTATCCAAATTAATGATCCTTTACGAGCAACCGGCGTTCAACCCGCATATTCGCTCCGCTGCATCGCTGCGTAAATCTCCCAAAAGGCATTTATGTGACCCTTCTCTGGCAGTAGCCGTGCTGGGCCTGGATAGGGAGTCGCTGCGAAAGGATATTGCATACACAGGGTTCCTGTTTGAATCGTTGGCCATCCACGAATTGAATGTATATGCCAAAGCCAATGATGCCACGGTTTACCACTACAACGATTCTTACGGTTATGAGGTGGATGCCATTGTTCAAAAACGAAACGGAGATTATGCTGCATTTGAAATAAAACTGGGCGTAGGCTATATCGAACAAGCTGCAGAAAATCTAAAAAAATTTGCAGGCAATATTGACTCAGAAAAGATGGAAACGCCGAAATCAATGAACATCATTACAGGAACAGGCATGAGTTACCGACGCCCCGATGGAATACATGTCATTTCATTGGAATCTTTGGGTTACTAGCTGTGCAACCTGCGGGTGGATTGGGAGGCCATTCAAGCATGTCTGCCATCCTTTCGCAAAAGGAACGTACCCGTACGGATCGGATCCCCTGTCGCTTACCCGGATAGGCAAGATTACGGACTCGCGGTTTGCAGGGGAAGAGAAAAACACAGGACGCTCAAGGTTTTTTGAGCAGGATTTCAGGATGGACAGGATGAAGAAGGATTCGATGACCGGTCGATCGCAACTCGCCATCGCCTGAGTTTTTGAACCAGGATGTACAGGATGGAAATACGGATGTACAGGATACAGGCTCATTCCTCTACCCCTACGACCATCGCCGGACGACCAAGATGCCGCCTGTCGCGGGTTCCATCCGGTACATCCCTCTGATATCCGGTACATCCTGGTTCAAACTGCATTGAGATTGAACCAGGATGCAAGCAGGCCCAACCTCCGGGCAGTACGGATAGCCATCTACCCGCCATAGCCCGGCTGTTGATCTGTCTGAATCAGGATCTCGTGGATGATATGACCAACACCCGGAATCAATCACGGATTTTTTTCAGCTTCGTCTGATACATTTGCAGGTAGCTCCGTTTGATCTGATCCTTGAGAAAGGAGCCGTCGATCAACCTTTCGACGTCATCTGAGCGGGAGACCATGCCTGCCATGATGGCGTTCGTTTGCTTTTCGGAAATTCCAGCACTGTCTGCCAGCCGTCGGAATTGTTTGGCCACGTTCCCCTGCCCCATCCTTGCGGGAAGCAAGCCTTCATGCAAAGCAAAATCCCTGTCATCGATGTGGATGCGACTGTTCAACAGATCATAGGCGGGGCTCAATTTGAAATCGCCCAGCGGTGTTTCTATGATGGAGAAATTCTTCAGATGGGCGTCTCCATTTGAAAACAGATAGTTGAAGAGCAACAGCTTGAATAATTTGATCGATTCGACCCTATGGCTGGGCAGGTGTTCGCGCATGAGTTCGAAAAGATCCCAATAACTACCTTGATATTTATGATCCGCCCCATGCGTCTGTGGGCTCTTGCCGGCGAGGGATGCGAAATCCTCCTGGGCCAGTTTGCGTCCATCCCGATTCATATCGAACCGCCTCGTAATGTAGGCAGGATCTCCGTTGCCAAAAAAGATCATGGCATTGCCGGCCGTCTCGATCCCGAATACCTGATGGGCGATCTGCATGGTCAGATGCTCATTGGCCGGCATCTGATCCGCATGCTTCGAAACGCCCGGTATGGGTTTCAAAATATGCGTACCCTGTTCGCCCTCCCTCGTCAAGCGCAACTTGTTCTTCCACTGGATCAGCGAGAACTTTTCCTACACCCCTGAAATGGACATTCGGGTTGCATTCTCCTCAAACGGGTCTTCTCCATTCGGAGCCGCCTGCAAGGAATCATAGGGGAGAACATGATCGACCTTGCGTCCATCGAATACACGTTTGATGCAGGTACTGCCATAGGTATGATGACCGGGTGACAGGGTTCCAGGACATCTGTTCGTTTCCAACCTGATCACTTCAAATGTTTTTCACGACCCTGACGGCACCGATCGTGTCGCCACCGGCAACCTCCAGTAAAATGCCGAAATGATCATCAGGATCGATCCTTCTTCTCCGACATATCAATCTCCTGTTCACGCCCTCGGGGATCATGTTGAAAAAAAACGGGAATAACACGGCCGAATGAAACTCCATTCTTGATTTTGGCAATGTCAAACTGATGGATGGCTTATGGCTGTCGTTGACCCATGGTTCTTCGTACCTGAAATGGAAATCCCCATTATCCAACTGACGCAGCATCCCCGCCAATTCCCCCCTGAAATGCACTTCCGCCGATCTCATAGGCCATTGGGCTTCCTGACCTGTAAAACCAATTCCATCCCAAGCACATCCGCGATCTCCTGCAAGGTCCTATAGGTAGGATTCGCCTTACCCGCTTCCAACTGCTTGATGGTCCGAAGCCCGACCCCTGAAATGTCCGCCAAACCCTCTTGCGTGATCCTCAGCATTTCTCTTCGTTCCTTGATCTGTCGAATGATCATATAAAGGTGCTTCATAATGCCCTATTTGATGCGAAAATATGAGAATACTTGCGATTGATACCGAAATGGGCAATGTACTGCGCTTTATTGCAATAGATGTATGGAGAGGGTATTGCTCAGTTACCTCCTCTGCCCGCCATCAGGCGGGTACTTCCCTATGTCAACCGCCATCCTGCCCATCCTTCCTATATCCGGTACATCCTGGTTCAAACTCACCGAGATTGAACAGTCAACCCAAAGGTCATGGCGTTTGAGCAAGGATGGCAGGATGGAAAGGATGAAGATGGATTCGATGCCCATCGGTGCACCACCCTTGCGCCTCTGAGAGCGACGATCAAATGATGTCGCCATCCCACAAACGCGAGAGGAAGACCTTCCAGGGCAGTATCCGGATGTCACCGATTCGCCTCTCGATGGGCTCGTTGCATACCAGGATGGATGTATCGACCCGGTACTCCTCGGCGAACGCCTTCAAACCGCTGAGATGACGGGGCTGGACGTTACCGGTCGACTTCACCTCCACCGCGACTTGATGGTCGCCCAGGATGAAATCGACTTCGATTCCGGAGGATGTACGCCAAAACGCGAAAGGATACCCCAAACCGGTGTATCGACTGTGGGCATGCAGCTCCTGAAAAATGAAATGTTCGAAGGCATGCCCCATCGACTCGCCGCCCATCTCGACCCTCCTCCGCAAGAGACTATTCGCGACACCCAGGTCGAAATAATAGAACTTGGGAGAAGCCACCACCCTCCGCTTCGGCCTCTTCTGAAAGGAGGGAAGGAAACGCCCAATCAACGTATCCTCCAGGATCTGGAAATACTCCCTCACCGTGTTGTGGCTGACACCGCAATCCACCGCAATGTTCGTATGGTTGACCATCTCCCCGTTCGAAAAGGCGGCAGCCTCCAGGAAGCGACTAAATGCTTCTATGTTGCGGATCCTCGACTCAGCCACGATCTCGTCCCGGAGATAGTTGCCGACGTAGGCATCCAACATCCGGCGTGGACTGTCTGACAGATAATGCCTGGGGAGCAATCCGTTGTTCAACGCCCGCAACAGGTCGAAATCCGGTATCTCGGAGGAAACAAGCGGATACAACTCGTACCTGAGCGCCCTGCCCCCGAGCAGGTTCACACCCGATCGGAGGATCTTCCTCGCACTCGACCCGCTCAGGATGAATCGAGTCCCGCTGTTCTCCATCAACCCATGGATCTCGTCCAGCAGCGCGGGAACCTTCTGGATCTCATCTACGATCACCACTCGGCCCGCTTTGTCTGCCAGAACCGCCTCGCGGAACTGCACGGGATCGGACAGATACCTTCTGTACAAGTCCGTTTTCAGGAGGTCGAACCACATAGCATCCGGGTAGAGACTCTTCAACAGCGTGCTCTTCCCCGTCTGACGAGCCCCCCATAGAAACAGACTCTCGTTTCCTGCTCCCTCGAACACCTGCCTGCGGACGAACATATGCCTATCTACTTACAGATTTCATGTATTTTGTAAGTGGTACTTACAAATATATGACATTATTTGAAACAGGATGACGTCTCCTCTCTACCGCATCTGAGGCGATGTTGAGCAGGATGGAAAGGATGTCTGTTCACCCGAACGAAAGCCCCTTGCTCAACCCATGCTGGAAGGCGTACAGAGGGATGTTCTCCACCCAGTCCTGCCGGCTATGCCCCAATAACGAGGTGCGGACGCAACGCTCCGGACGGTACTTGTCGTGATACACCCGCAGACTCTTCGACCTCGGGTTCGTGGCGGCTTTCACCTCGATCGGGACCACCCGGTCGCCCTTCTGAACGATGAAATCCACCTCGGAGATGCCCGAATCCGGACTCCAGTAGAAGGGCTGCAACGATTCGCAGACCATCTGCTGCAGGACGAACTGCTCCGTCAGCCTGCCCTTGAACTCCGTGAACAAGACGTCGTCGCGCAACAACACCGAGGCAGGGAGACCGGCCATGGCGCAGAGCAGACCGGTATCGTTCAGATAGACCTTGAAATCAGACCCGTCGGCATAGGCCTGTACCGGCAGTCCCGGCTTGGAGATGCGATGGACCTTGTGAATCAGACCGGCATCCCTCAGCCACTCCAAAGCCATCTCGAACTCCTTGGCCCGAGCGCCCGTACGCATCAGACTGTAGACGAACTTGGCGTTCTCCTTGGCCAGCTGTCCCACGATCGAACGCCACACCATCCGGATCCGTGGCAGAGCCGCAACGGGCGCATGCTTGGAGAAATCGTTCTCGTAGGCGGTCAACACATCCAATTGGATGTCACGCACCCTTTCGAAACTGCCGTGAGCCGCATAATCCGCCACCGCCTCGGGCATGCCCCCGATGAACAGATAGCGCTTCAACCAGGTGATGAAGGGATCCCGGAAAAGGTCTGCAAAGGAGGGATCCGCGGCGTCCAGGGATTTCAAAAGCGCGCCCTGTCCCACGGCGGAAAGAAACTCCCCGTAACCCAACGGGTGGAGCGACATGAAATCGACCTGGCCGACAGGGAAGGAAAAGCCCGTGTGCATCGCCACCCCGAGCAAGGACCCCGCCGCCACCACCGCCTGCAAAGGCCTCTCCTCCCTGAAATATTTCAGAGAGGTGACGGCTTCCGGACAGGACTGTATCTCATCGAACACGATGAGCGTGTCCTCCGGGTTGATTTCGAATCCCGCCAATATGTTCAACGCCGAAAGGATCTGCCCCGTGTCGTACCCCCCGCCGAACACCGCATGCAGCTCCCGCGTCCGCTCGAAGTCGAAATACGCCGTGCGGCCGAACTCCCTGGCGCCGAATTCCTTCATCAGCCAGGTCTTTCCCACCTGCCTCGCCCCCTGAAGGATCAAGGGCTTCCTGTCGGGATTCCCCTTCCAGGCCAACAGTTCAAGATAGGCTTTCCTTTCCAAAATCGATTCGATTCACACAAATATATCGTTTATAATGAGATATTTTACACTTTTATCGATGTATTTGTGGAATTATTCGCACTTCAATGAAGCTTATTCGTGATTTTTCGTCTGCGTCGAACCTTGCCAGGTATGAATTGCGGGCCTGGCTACCCGCCGCTGTGGATACTTTGGAGCAGGATTTCAGGATGGACAGGATGAAGTAGGATTCGATACCCCATTGTCAATCGGAGACCCTTGTTCCCATCTCGGGTTCTGTGGATGCCAGCGGATATCATGCCGTGCTTCTGTTCAGGACGCTGACGAGGAGGCGCTTGACCGTCTCCATCTCGTCAGGGTGGCTGGCGGCAGCGAACAGCGTGAGTCCGGCCAATGCTTCATTCCCTATCGTGTGACCGCCCCCGGAACCGTAAAGCAGTCCGTTCCTCTCCAGGAACAGCAGGAAGCTGGCGGCGGCAATGCGTTTGTTCCCATCCACGAAGGCATGGTTCTTGACCACCAGGTAGAGGAGCATGGCGGCCTTCTCCTCGATGGAAGGGTATACGTCCCCGCCCGCCAACTGCTGTCCGACCTGCTGCAGCGCGCTTTCGAAACCGCTGTCCTTCAGTCGGCCGAAGACCTCGGATTTGAATTCGGACCGCATCCCATCCACCAGCTCCAGGAATTCTTTGAGCGACGGGTACCGCGCCTCCCCGGTATGCCTCCCCCTGAGGTCAAGTGACTCGTGATCGTAATCGTCAAGCAGTTTCAGTCCATGACGATACGTGTCGATCCATTCGAATCCGCCCGACGCAGCGGTTTTCTGCTCGATGGCCCTGCTGAGGATCCGTATGCCGTCGTGCAGCACCCGTAGCTCCTTGTTCTTCTGCTCCAGCCGCCTTTCGTTGATCGCGACCCCTTCCACGAGGTACTCCTTCAACCTGCGGGTGGCCCATTGCCGGAACTGCGTTCCACGGAGCGAGTTCACCCGGTAGCCGACGGAGATGATCACATCCAGACTGTACAAGGTCACAGGCCTGACAGAATCCCTAATTTGCATTTTTTGCAAATTACCCTCCTTCTCAAGCTCCCCCTCTTTGAAAACATTGCCTAGGTGCCTCGAAATGACGGAGATATCCCTTTCAAATAGACTTGCCAGCTGCTCCTGGCTGAGCCAAACAGTCTCTTTTGATATCCTCACCTCCAGGCTGAGGCCGTCACGGCTTACGAAAATGCCTATCTGATCCTCCATTGGTCTTTTCCGATTTTGTGGTCAACAAGTCGATTCGGCGGTTTGACAACCCCATTGCCGGAACTGCGTTCCACGGAGCGAGTTCACCCGGTAGCCGACGGATAGGATGGCATCGAGATTGTAGAAATCGACTTCATAGGTTTTCCCGTCTGACGCAGTTGTTGCATTTTTTGCAACAACTGCTGCCCTATTCAGTTCCCGTGAATCAAAGATGTTCTTCAAGTGTCTGGATATCAATGACTTGTCTTTTGCGAACAGGTCTGCAATCTGCGATAGACTCAGCCAGAAGGTTTCGCCCTCGAAGCGAACCTCCACCGTGGTGCTGCCGTCGGGTGAGACATAGATCTCGATCGGGTCTTTCAAAACGATTGTTTTCTACAGGGATTGGGAGTCCATTCATGCATGTCTGCCATCCTTTCGCAAAAGGAACGTACCCGGGCGGATCGGATCCCCTGTTGTTTACCCGGATAGGCAAGATTACGGACTCGCGGTTTGCAGGGGAAGAGAAAAACACAGGACGCTCAGGGTTTTTTGAGCAGGATTTAAGGATGGACAGGATGAATAAGGATTCGATGTACCGGCAACCAGGACCAAGAAAGCATCGGCGATTGGGCCAGCCCACAACCCGATCGCCATCTCCCTTCAAAGCCGGGCAAGGAACAATCGAATCCTATCCATCACATCATCGAAAGTGGGCTGTCCCTGGTAGTAGAGTCCGGACGTACGTTGATAGCGATCTGTGTATGCTTTACGTATTGCGGGGTCAGAAAGAAGGAACGCCTCGAATACCCTCCTTCAAACCTTTCAAAAGCCCGGTACGGCTTTCATACTTCAATCGAATTCCACCGCTGCGGTAGTGAAGCTCATCGTCGAAGGCGCGGTCGTGTTCCACCTCGACGAAACCGGGAATCCGGATGGAACCGGCCAAGGAATCATAGAACGACCGCCTCCTCAACGCCTGATCACGGGAAAGTCTGCTTTCCACAATGCCGTATTCAGATGCAGGTCGGATGTAAATGTCGATGTCTTCGGAAAAACGATGGATGATCCGATGGCCTTTCGAAAGCGAGGTGCCGCCTTTC
>Ga0172376_10009296_pt1 | contig 10135 bp, 9 predicted proteins | sample Lak35m_FD_121114 | JGI IMG/M metagenome (GOLD analysis project Ga0172376, IMG submission 121114) | Freshwater microbial communities from Kabuno Bay, South-Kivu, Congo - kab_092012_35m | ecosystem: Environmental > Aquatic > Freshwater > Lake | place: Democratic Republic of the Congo: South-Kivu... | reverse complement strand
GCAGATGAACATGTACAATATCTATGGGTAGATTGGCGCGATGCCTTGGATAAGGTTTTTTCTTGGACTAATGTAGAGGCCATTAAAAAATTAGCCGAAATTTACAAGCTAAAACTGTAAAATAGACGTTCTATGCAAGTTGCTCAAATTAAATTTAATGCCTTTGAATCCATCAGTGATGAAGATTGCCAGCAAAGAATTATTGCGGCCAAAAATAAGCTTGGTAAAAATTTAGTGATCTTAGGCCATCACTATCAGCATGAATCTGTGTATCGACATGCAGATTACACAGGTGACTCACTTAAACTTTCTCGAGTAGTCGAGTCTCTTGACGCTAAGTACATTGTATTTTTAGGCGTGCACTTTATGGCTGAAGTCGCAAATATTTTATCGAGACCTGATCAAATAACTATTCTTCCAGATTTGGCTGCAGGATGCTCAATGGCCGATATGGCTAATTTAAGTAAAGTGGAAAGAAGTTATCGAGAGCTTTCAAAAGTACTTTCATTTGATGAAGTCGTCACTCCTGTGACTTATATAAATTCTGCAGCAGACCTTAAAGCTTTTTGTGGTGAGCATGGTGGTATTGTCTGTACTTCAACGAATGCCACAAAAATTATTGAATGGTCATTTAAGCAACGCGAAAAAGTTTTATTTTTTCCCGACCAAAATCTAGGTCGGTGGAGTGGTCATAAAATGGGCATTCCTTTAGATGAAATGCCTGTATGGGATCCTGATCTTCCCCTTGGAGGTCTTACTGAAGCAGAAATTGAAAAAGCTAAGATCTTTTTGTGGAAAGGTCATTGCGCAGTCCATCAAATGTTTCGTCTTCAAAATATTGAACGCTTTAGAGAAGAGCATCCAGATGGTAAAGTCATTTCTCACCCCGAATGTCCTTTTGAGGTCTGCTCTCATTCAGATTATGTAGGTTCTACTGAATATATTTTAAAAACAGTTACCGATGCCCCTCAAGAGACTAAATGGCTTGTGGGTACTGAGCTTAATTTAGTCAATCGTCTTGCAAATCAAATGAAATCGGAAGGTAAGCTTGTGCAATTTATGTCACATGTCATTTGTGAATGCTCAACGATGGCGCGTATTGACCCTCAACATCTTGCATGGTGCCTCGAAAATCTTATCAATGAAAAACCTGTCAATATCATTAAGGTGCCTGATCATGAAGCGAAATTAGCTAAACTCACTCTTGATCGCATGCTTGAGGTGTCATAAATTATGTCGTGTGCGATTTGTGATGGTAGCGAAGGAGAAATTATCTGGAGTGACAAAATACTTCGTGTAGTGCTCTTAAATCATCTCGATTACAAAGGTTATTGTCGTGTTGAATTGATTAGCCATCAAAAGGAAATGACTGACTTAGATGAAGCGCTTCAATTTAATATCATGCGTTGTGTGTTTAAGGTTGAAGCGACTTTAAGAAAAATTCTTAACCCTGAAAAAATAAACTTAGCAAGCTTAGGTAATAAAACACCGCACATTCACTGGCATATTATTCCTCGGTTTAAGGAGGATGCTCACTTTCCAAATTCACATTGGGGAGAAAAACTAAGACAAGGTTTACGTGAGAACCTATCAGCAGGAGAAAAAAAAGAGTTGATTACATTAATCAACGAATCTTTAAGCTAATAAACGCGTTACAATTTTCCCTTGTTGAATGTGGCTTTCAATAATTTCATCGATATCTTGTTCGTCTATAAAGTTATACCAAGTGGCTTCCGGATAAATCACTAACAAAGGCCCTTCACCGCAACGATCAAAGCAACCTGCGCGATTGATTCTTGCTTTAGATTCACCGTTCAAGTCGAGCGATTTGATTTTTGATTTCATATACATAAACATCGCTTCGCTTCCTTTATCTGCGCAGCAGGCTTCACCATCCTCACGCTGGTTTAAGCAAAAGAAAATATGATGTTTGTAATAATTCATTTATTGAGTTGATAGGTGCTCGTCTTTGGTAAAAGTCCAAGTTCTTGTAATGCTAAGTATATCCACTTCTTTTCTAATATCTTCAGGAAAGGGCGCGTAAGGCGCACCTAATTCCACAATTCTTTTAGCGGCTTCATCTAGTATCTTAAATCCTGAGCTCTGATTAATTTCAATATTATCTATTCGTCCATCAGGTTTTAGGGACACGGTCATTCTTAATTGACCTGAAAATTTTTTTTCACGCGCTTCCTCTGGATAATTCATATTACCTAAAGTTTCTACTTTTTGCCTCCATGCTTCAGCATAAAGCGCATATTTATATTCTTTAGTACGCGCTCCAATATATTTTCGTCTAGGCTGTTTTTCAAAATTTGACACTTGATTAGATAAAGCAGCATCTGATGCACTTATTTCAATAGCGCTCGCTAAAATATCTTCTTTGCTAATTGATTTATTAATGATCTTTGATTCTTTAGGTTGTTGAATCGCTTTAAGCTCATTTAAAATTGGCGCTTCTTTTTTTACAGTTTTTTCATGTGAAGGGCTTGAGGCTTTACCAACCGCTGACTGATCAGCACGATTATTTAATTGAAAAGTATTTTTATTTTCAGTGATCATTGGTAGTGGTGTTTTTTTATGGGCATCTTTTTCGGTATTACCACCCTTATTTGAATTGCTTTGTGCTAAAACATCTGCATCTTCTTGATGATTGTCTTTAGAGTTTGTTAAGATTACTTCAATCTGGGAGAATTGGTTCTTAAATGGTTTAATAGGCTTAAAATGTATGAGCTGGATGGCTAGAAAATGGAGCAAAAAGGATAAGAGAATAGAAAGCTTAAGAATATTATCCTTGTATAAACTTTCATCTCTAGGCATAACCTAAACGATTCCTTTTAATAAAGTTTGATGAATGCCATTAAAACTGCCATTACTCATAATAAGGATATGATCACCTGATTTCGCTTCTTTTAAAATTGCTTCAACAAAATGTTTCATATCTTGTCCAATAAAAGACTTATCTTTGATAGGCGCTAATGCTTCTTCTGCATTCCATGTTAATTTTTCACCATAACAAAATACTTGATCTGCATCTTTTAAACTTTCCGGTAGTGCACCCTTCATCGTACCTAATTTCATGGTATTAGATCTTGGCTCTAAAACTGCAATGATTCTTGCTTTGCCTACTTTTGCACGTAAGCCTGAAAGCGTTGTCGTTATAGCTGCTGGATGGTGAGCAAAATCATCGTAAATCGTGATGCCATTTTTTTCGCCAATACATTCCATTCTACGTTTTACATTTTTAAATGTTTTTAAGGCCTCGATCGCATCTTCAAATTTAATGCCTACGTGATGAGATGCTGCGATCGCAGCTAATGCATTCATACGATTATGATGGCCTAAAAGATCCCAAGATAAAGTACCTAACAATTGGCCGAGATTCAAAACTTCAAATGATTGGTCTTGGTTGACTTTGCCAATGGATAATCCTCGCGGACTGCCAATATAAATTTTTTCCGACCAGCATCCTCTCTCAATCACTCTTTTTAAACTCTCTTCATCATCATTAATAATGACACGTCCAATCCCAGGTATCATGCGGACCATATGATGAAATTGCGTTTCAATCGCATGAAGGTCTGGAAATATATCTGCATGATCATATTCAAGATTATTTAGGATTGCGGTCTTTGGATGATAATGAACAAACTTAGATCGTTTATCAAAAAATGCCGTGTCATATTCATCCGCTTCGATTACAAAGAAGGGTGAGGCTTCATTTGATTTATTTTTTTGTGGCAAACGCGCTGAGCCATCAAAATTAAGTGGTACACCACCAATTAGAAAACCTGGCGCATAGCCATTAAATTCTAAAATCCAAGCAAGCATCGATGTTGTAGTTGTTTTGCCATGCGTACCCGCAACCGCGAGCACCCATTTATCTTTTAAAATGGCCTCATAAAGCCATTGTGGTCCTGAGATATAAGGTAGTCCCTGATTCATAATTTCTTCCATCAAAGGATTGCCTCGAGATACCACATTACCAATCACATAGAGGTCAGGCTTTAATACAGTTTGTTTTTTATCAAAGCCTTCGATGAGTTCAATGCCAATACTTTCTAGCTGAGTACTCATCGGTGGATAAACATTAGTATCACAACCCGTGACTTTATAACCTGAAGCTTTAGCAAGGGAAGCCACGCCCCCCATAAATGTTCCACAAATACCTAAGATATGAATATGCATGTTTATATTTTATAAATTAGGTGCTAACCATTTTTTTAAAAATTCAATCGATACATCGCGACGTTTCGCCATATCTTTTAATTGATCATCTCCGATTTTATCGACGCTAAAATAATCTGCTTCTGAGTGTGCAAAATAAAAACCTGATACTGATGCAGCAGGGGTCATTGCAAACGAATCGGTCAGATGCATATCGATTTCATCTAACTTTAATGCAGTAAAAATATCTTTTTTAACGGTATGATCAGGACACGCAGGATATCCAGGTGCCGGTCGGATGCCTTGATAATCTTCTTTAATAAGTGATGCTTTATTTAGATTTTCATCTGGTACATAACCCCATAGATCTTTTCTGACACGCTCATGCATATATTCAGTAAATGCTTCAGCTAAACGATCCGCCAAGGCTTTAAACATAATGCTACTGTAGTCATCATTTTTATTTCTAAATGTTTCTTCATATTTCTCCATGCCTAATCCACTCGTCACAGCGAAGATACCGATGTAATCTTTAATATTTGATGATTTAGGCGCAATAAAATCAGATAAACACTGATTAGGTTTTTGTATATTATCGACTCTAGGTTTTTCAGATTGCTGTCTTAAGCCATAGTATGTAAATAAAGTTTTTTTACGTGATTCATCTTCATAAATTTCAATATCATCCCCTACGCTATTCGCTGGATAAAATGCGACGACACCATGAGCCACAAGCGCGCGGTTATTGATGAGTTTTGTGAGCATGATTTGGGCTTCATTAAAAACTTGTGAAGCACTCTGACCCACAATCGGATCATTCAATATTGCCGGATAAAACCCTACCAAATCCCACGTTTGAAAGAATGGGCTCCAATCAATATAAGGTGCAATTAAATTTAAATCGATATTTTTAAATACACGTTTGCCAATAAATTTTGGGGGTTTTGGTAAATAGGCTTTATCAAATTGAAGTTTTAATTTATTCAATCTTGCTTCTTCAAGTGTTAATAATTTGATACCTTTTTTATTGGCATGTTGTTCGCGTGCGCGTGCATAATCTTTTTCAATATCACTGATGTATTGATCTTTTTGTTCAGGAGTTAAAAGAGATTGCATGACAGCCACAGACCTCGATGCGTCAGGGATATAAATGACTGGTCCATCATAATGTGGTGCAATTTTCACGGCTGTATGCGCGCGTGAGGTCGTGGCCCCTCCAATTAGAAGTGGTGTTTTTAATCCTCTAAAGTGAGGATCACGCTGCATTTCTTTTGCAACATGTGTCATTTCTTCTAATGACGGTGTAATGAGCCCAGACAATCCAATAATGTCGACATTTTCTTTTTTAGCCATCTCTAAAATTTCTGAGCAAGGCACCATGACGCCCATATTAATGACTTCAAAGTTATTACATTGCAAGACGACTGATACAATATTTTTCCCAATATCATGCACATCACCTTTGACGGTCGCGATGAGCATTTTGCCTTTAGGTTTTGAAACGATACCTGTTCTTTTTTCTTCTAGTTTTTTTTCTTCTTCAATAAAAGGCACTAAATGCGCAACAGCTTGTTTCATCACACGAGCTGATTTTACGACCTGCGGTAAAAACATCTTGCCTTGTGCAAATAAATCACCGACGACATTCATACCATCCATCAAAGGACCTTCAATCACATGAATCGGTCGTCCATTTTTTTGCATGGCTTCCAACCTTGCTTCTTCAGTATCTTCTACAATAAAATCTGTGATGCCATGCACCAATGCATATTCAAGTCTTTTATGAACCGATATAGGTTCCCCATCTGAGCCACGCCAATTTAATGTTTGAACTTCTTTTTTACTTCCTTTTAATGTCCCTGCAATTTCAATCATTCTTTCTGTAGCATCAGGTCTTCGATTAAGCACGACATCTTCAACACGTTCTTTAAGTTCTGGGTCAAGATCATCATAAACACCCATCATGCCTGCATTGACAATGCCCATCGATAATCCAGCTTTGATCGAGTGGTATAAAAAGACCGTATGAATCGCTTCTCGTGCGGCATCATTGCCTCTAAAACTAAAACTCACATTAGATACGCCACCCGAAATTTTTGCATGTGGGAGATTTTCTTTAATCCATCTTGTCGCATTAATAAAATCGACTGCGTAATTATTGTGTTCTTCAATACCTGTGGCGATCGCAAAAATATTCGGATCAAAAATAATATCTTCAGGTGGAAAATTAATTTTTGAAATTAATAAATCGTAAGCCCGTTTACAAATTTCTGTTTTTCTTTCGAATGTATCCGCTTGTCCTTTTTCATCAAAGGCCATCACGATCACAGCTGCGCCATAACGCCTGCATAATGAAGCTTGTCGAATAAATTCGACTTCGCCTTCTTTCAATGAAATGGAATTTACAATTGCTTTACCTTGCACACATTGAAGACCCGCTTCAATCACATCCCATTTCGATGAATCAATCATGATGGGAATACGCGCAATATCAGGTTCTGATGCCACGAGATTTAAGAAATGCTTCATGGCTTTTACAGCATCAAGCATGCCTTCATCCATATTGATATCAATAATTTGAGCACCATTCTCTACTTGCTGACGCGCGACCGATAAAGCCTCATCATATTTTTCGTTAATGATTAGATTTGCAAATGCTTTTGAGCCTGTCACATTCGTTCGCTCACCCACATTCACAAATAATGAGTCGTCTTTAATTAGAAAAGATTCAAGGCCTGAAAGTCTTGTCATTGTTTCAACAATTGGAACGTCTCTAGGTTTGATATTTTTTATTTCATTTGCAATCGCTTTAATATGTTCAGGGGTCGTACCACAACAACCCCCCGCAATATTGACGAAACCACTTGTCGCAAATTCTTTAATTAATGATGAGGTATCTTTTGGCTTCTCATCAAAGCCTGTATCTGACATGGGGTTGGGTAATCCTGCATTGGGGTAAATACAAATATAGGTATCCGCTATATTAGATAATTCTTCAGCATAAGGCCTCATCAATGCTGCACCTAATGCGCAGTTAAGACCAATCGTCATCGGTTTTGCATGACGTACCGAATTCCAAAACGCTGCGACTGTTTGGCCAGATAAAATGCGACCCGATGCATCAGTGACAGTACCTGACAACATAATCGGTAGGCGTATTTTATTTTCTTCGAAATAGGTTTCGATCGCAAAAAGTGCTGCCTTACAATTTAGCGTATCAAAAATGGTTTCAACGAGAAGAATATCAACGCCACCTTCAACCAATGCTTTCACTTGATTGAAATAACTATTTTTTAATTCTTCAAATGTAATATTTCGCGCTGCAGGGTCGTTGACGTCTGGTGAAATCGATGCAGTTTTCGGTGTAGGTCCAACAGCCCCTGCTACAAATCTTGGTTTTGCTTTCGTTGAAAATTTGTCTACCGCTTGGCGCGCTAATTTGGCAGATGCCACGTTCATTTCATAAGCCAAATCTGACATGGCGTAATCTTCTTGCGCTATTTCTGTTGCACCAAAAGTATTCGTTTCAATAATGTCAGAACCTGCTTCTAAATAAGCTTCGTGAATACTTTGAATAATTTGTGGTTGAGTAAGGCTTAGTAACTCGTTATTGCCTTTAAGAAAAAGTTCACGCTTTCCTTCCGGCCCAGAAAATGTCGCAAAACGACCATCACTACCACCGCGATAATCTTCTTCGGTGAGCTTATGTTGTTGGATCATGGTGCCCATGGCGCCATCCAACAATAAAATACGCTCAGCTAAGAGTTGTCTGAGTATCTTTTCTTGATCGGTCATGAAATCCTGTGGCATTGAATTTTTAAAGATGTATGAGGCATGTTTAATAGCCTAGAGTGTAGCAAGAAACTAAAAGATCATTATTTTTTACGTGCTTCAATCTCAGAGAGTTTCTTTTCGAGTTCCTCTAATTTTTGGCGCGTACGTTTTAGAACTTCCGTTTGAATATCAAACTCTTCACGGGTGACAAGCTCCATTTTAGTGAACATGCTCTTTAATAGTGCATCGATATTCTTTTCGATGTCAGGCAAGGGTGAATCTTTTACTATCTCCCTGATTTTATTAGATATTTCGTTTAATTTTTCATTATTTAACATGATAAATTTCCTTATGATTCAAGAGTTTATCAGATTTAAAGTCATATTAAGTGCATATTAGCCCTGTGCTACACTATGGCAATGTTGATTAAGTCATTGTTTCTTAATTAACTTATTTAGTTGGCACGGTAATTGCTTAATATATTATGTGAATATAAAAATAACTAGTCACATTATTTTCAGGAAATTTTAACTTAAGGAGTTTTAAAAATGCGTAAATCGCTTATTACAACAGCAGTGTTAGGAGCTCTTGCAGCGCCTTCATTTGTTTTTGCAGCTGACGCTGCGCCTGCATCTGATTTTACGGCTTCATATAATGTAGGACTTTTTAGTCAATACATTTTCCGTGGCTTAACCCAAACAAATAACAAACCAGCGCTTCAAGGTGGTTTTGATGTGAGTCATACGAGTGGTCTTTATATTGGTGGCTGGGCTTCAAACGTAAGCTGGTTGAGGGATAACGAAGGTTATACTACTAATGGTGGTCTTTACTCAACTGGCGGTTCTCTAGAAATTGATATTTATGGTGGGTTTAAAACCGACGTTAAAGGTGTAGGTATTGATTTAGGTGCTCTCCAATACTATTACCCTGGAGCTCACAAGCAACACGTATATGATAAAGCGAATACCACAGAACTATATGGAGCATTATCATACGGCTGGCTCCAAGCAAAAGTCTCTGGTGTAGTTTCGAAAGACGCTTGGGGATTTGGTAGAAAATACAACGTTAATAGCGGTGGTGACGATGAAAGAGGCACTTATTATGCCGAGCTCAACGCCAATATTCCTCTAGCAGATACAGGCCTTACAGCCCTAATCCATGTCGGTCGCCAAGAGTTTAATCAAGCAAAAGTAGATAGCTCATCTCCAGATGCAAGTTATACGGACTGGAAACTTGGGCTTACAAAAGGATTTGATGGGGGCCTCAATATCGGAGCTTTCTATACCGATACAAATATAAGTACCGCAAATGCTGCAGCCAATTGGACTATTGCTAATAAAAACATTGGTGACAGCACAGGTACAGTCTTTGTTCAAAAAACGTTCTAAAAGTAATTGTTAAGACAAGGGCCTAAGGCCAAGGCCCTTTCTTGATTTTTTTAAACCTCAAGGGGAATTAACATGAAATTTGTAACAGCAATCATCAAGCCGTTTAAGCTAGATGAAGTTCGTGAAGCTCTCTCCTCCATTGGAGTTCAGGGAATCACAGTGACCGAAGTCAAAGGATTTGGTCGTCAAAAAGGCCATACAGAACTTTATCGCGGCGCCGAATACGTCATCGACTTTTTACCTAAAGTAAAAATCGAGGCGGCTATCCCAAATAAATTACTCAAACGCGCAGTTGAAGCGATTCAAAAATCAGCACTCACTGGAAAAATCGGTGATGGCAAAATTTTTGTGATGGAACTCGAAGAAGTTTATCGCATACGCACTGGTGAAACTGGGGAGGACGCTCTTTAATCAGAGGAAACAATTATGAAAAAATTATTATTAGTCTTATCTTTTATGAGCATTTTTTGCTTGAACCTACTCAATTTCAACGTAGGTTTTGCAGCTGAGCATCTTGATTCAATCAGTTCTTTATCCACAACCGACACCATCATGCTTGCAGAGGCATCTTCAGATGCAACAACAGCTGCACCAACCGAAGCTACTGAGCCTGCGCCTGTTTTAAGCGAAGGTAACACCGCTTGGATGATTGTTGCCACTGTACTTGTGATCATGATGTCTATTCCAGGCATTGCGCTATTTTATGGTGGTCTCGTTCGATCAAAAAATATGTTGTCTGTTTTGATGCAAGTCTTTGTGACATTTTCTTTAATCTCCATTATCTGGGTTGCTTTTGGTTATTCACT
>Ga0172376_10009295_pt1 | contig 10136 bp, 5 predicted proteins | sample Lak35m_FD_121114 | JGI IMG/M metagenome (GOLD analysis project Ga0172376, IMG submission 121114) | Freshwater microbial communities from Kabuno Bay, South-Kivu, Congo - kab_092012_35m | ecosystem: Environmental > Aquatic > Freshwater > Lake | place: Democratic Republic of the Congo: South-Kivu... | reverse complement strand
TGTACTTTGTGTACACTCCGGTTTCTCCGCTGCCTTGCTCTCAAACCGCTCACGACGATTTTTAAAGATGCTTTTCTTAACAACGTAGCACTGAAATTCTGCTCTTTTTCTTTGTCATCCCGAACGTCAGAGAGGGATCTCTGCATTTCGTTTTGCATGATGGAAAAAATACCTGATTTTTCAGTATTCTCCGGAAACTTCTGAATTTTATTCCTTTGCATCATGAAAGCTGATAAACGGGTCAAGATTGTAAAGGTACTTGTTGCTTCTCCTGGCGACGTTGCCACAGAGCGCAATATAGCTCGGGATGTAATCAATGAATGGAACAACAGTCATGCGGAACGGTGTGGAGTAACACTTCAGGCGATCCTGTGGGAAACAGATACAGCGCCGGAGACAGGGGCTCGACCACAGGAGATTATCAATGAACAGATTGTCAACGATTGCGATTGTGCCATCGGCATTTTCTGGAATCGCATTGGCACCGATACCGGTGTTGCTCCCGGCGGAGCGGTTGAAGAAATCGATTTGTTGCAGCGAAAGGATAATCGTGTCATGCTCTATTTTTCAGGAGTAAAAGTAGACTCGAATACGCTTGACCTGGATCAGTTAGCAAAGCTCAGAAAATACAAGGCATCGTTACAGAAAGAAGCGCTCATAACGGAGTATGATGAGCATCATAAGTTTCGGGCAATGCTACTTCGTCAGCTTGACATGCAGGTTCGTCGCTGGTTCTGTGACGATGGAGGGCGAGACGGGAGTGAGGAAAGCCGTTCCGATAATATCGAGATGTTGCTCTGGTACCATGCAGCGCTTAAAAAGGAAGTCGGATACATCCGCATGCTTGGAATGCCGGGTGTTGAGAGTGTCAAGATCAACCTCAATGACGATACCTTTGTTCCGCTTCATTTTTTAGGAAGCCAGCGCAGCAATGAAGGTGGGCATGCAGACAAGAGGGAACTGTTGTTTCACGAGGAAGGGGAACTCCATGAACCTGACAAGGTGATGAAACGGGCATTCCAAAAAACGAGGATGTTGCTCGTCATTGGTGACCCCGGGGCAGGAAAAACAACTCTGCTCAGCTACTACGTTTTGTCTGCTCTTGACGGAAACCGTTGCAGCAGGCTTGGATTTTTAGCTCCTGTGCAGGTCTTTTACCTGAAGTTGCGCGAAATTGATCTGGAAATAAAACATGGAAGGCACAAAGGCGAACCCGCATCACTTCATCACAATCTCGCTCAATGGGCAGTAAAAAAGCATAGAAATATTGAACCGGAACAGTTTAAAAATTGGCTGGATGACGGAACCTCGCTGGTTTTGCTTGATGGCCTCGATGAAATCAGCGACCAACAGGAGCGAAAAGATGTTTGCAAATGGATTGACGGTGCTGTCAGTGGTTTTTCAAAAGCCTTTTTTGTGGTGACATCCCGTGGTACCGGATATCGAAAGGAGGATGGCATTGAACTTGAGGTTGATTATGAGCGTGCTGATGTTCAGGATTTTTCACCTGAGCAGCAGGAACGCTTTTTAAAAAACTGGTTCCGTGCAGCTTTTTTGCGTGATCCTGTTGATGAAACAATTCCCTTGGAAGAGTGGCTCCGTCAGCAGCAGGCAAATGCTGATGAACGGACCAGAACAATTCTGGACCATCTGAACAAAGGAGAGAAAGCATCAAGCGGAGAGAATACCTGGGAGCACGAAAAAAACAGGGGGTTGCGTCAACTCGCAGCGATACCGATGATTTTGCAGATCATGGCAATTCTCTGGAAAGAGAGGGACTATTTACCGGAAACCCGTGAAAAGCTCTACAGTTCAGTTCTCGATTATCTTCTTGTCTTCAGGGACAAGCGACGGGATCTGTTTGTGCCTTTGTCTGAATCAAATGCCAGAAGGGTTCTTGCTCCCGTTTCCTTCTGGATGCAGCTTGATTTGAAGGCTGACGAAGCGAACAAAGTGGAGATGCAGGAAAAAATGCAGGAGCGGCTTGGTACCCTCATGGACAAAAACTATACCCCACCCTCGGCATCAGTTTTTTGTGATCATCTTGTCAATCGTGCCGGTTTGCTTTCGGAGTACGGAACAGATAACTATGTCTTCCGTCACAAATCTTTCCGTGAATATTTATCGGGTGTTGAGCTTCTGAAAAAAGGGAAAGATTATCTCGACAATCTTGTGGCTGTTTTTGGTGATGACTGGTGGAACGAGCCTTTGCGATTTTTTATTGCACAGGGTGATGAAGAGCTGTTTGATCTCTTTATGGGAAAACTTTTCAGTTCACCTGTCAGCAATGATCTTTCACCAAAACAGCAGGGATTGCTTCTCACCATAATTGAGGAGGCTCCACAGAAAAAGATTGATGCGCTATGCAAAAAGCTTTCAGACCCGAAAAATAGTGCTACCCGGCAGCGGGTGATTCTTGAGTGCATCAAAGCCATCGGAAAACCTGCGGCGCTTGACTCCCTGCTCGATTTCAGAACAAAAAAGCTTGCTGACAATCCGGATATTGCAAGCCGTCTGGAGGAGGTGATTCTTCTCTTTGGAGGCGAGGTACTGAAACGTGAAACTGAAAAAAGTGAGAGCGGCCAGCTCTTATCCTTCCGCAACGAACATGAGCTGAACGCAGAGTACATCCTGATACCGGGTGGAAGTTTCATCTACTCTGAAACAGAAAAAGAGGTGAGTGTTGATGATCTCTATGTTGCCAAATATCCGGTGACCAACAGGCTTTATCGAGCATTTATTGCCTCTTTGCAGGAAAAAAGTTCACACAGAGAGAGGTTTGTTAGCGGGTTAAACACCATTGCCAGAAACAACACCTGGGACAAGGGATTCAGCACATATCTGCATGAAGGAAAGAGCGATCTTGCCAGGCTGTTTCGTTCAGGGCGAGATGACGACCGGAAATTTGGCGGCGACGATCAGCCGGTAGTAGCAATTACCTGGTATGCTGCCCGCGCTTACTGCTTGTGGCTTTCACTGCTTGAAGGCGAAAAGTATGATCTCTACCTGCTTCCGACCGAAACAGAGTGGGAGTGGGCTGCCGGAGGGATTCGGGATGGTACGGTTCAGAAAGTCCGCCCATACCCCTGGTCTGAAGAGAAGGGTAAGCCAACCATAAAACTGGCCAATTATGATGACTGCAATATTGGCGCTACTACTCCTGTGGGCCAATATCCTGATGGGGCGACCCCGGAAGGGTTGTACGATATGGCGGGCAATGTGTGGGAGTGGATGGAGGATAAACATATTGATGCGGATAGGGCTTCATTTTTGAGGGATATGTTGAAAATAAAGCGTAAAAATGATGATGATGATGCTCTCCGCGCCTTGCGCGGCGGTTCGTGGGACGGCAATGCCGGTGGTCTCTGTTGCTCTGCCCGGGGCTACCTTCGTCCGGCGGGCTGGGGCAACGATGTCGGGTTTCGGCTTGTTCGTTCCAGTCATTTTTTCTCTTCCTGAATTTCTGATCTTCTGTTCTCTGGAAATCTGGAAAGTGATGAGTGATGAGTGGTGAGTGACGGAAAGTGAATAATTTGTAAAGAACATCATTATGCCGAATAATGAGATGCTCATCGTTAAAAAAGCCTGTGACTTTTCGAAGTGGCTGTTGCAGCATACCGGGAAATTTCCAAAGAGTTACCGCTTCAGCATTGCAGTGCGCATTGAAAATGCTGTGCTGGAGTTTACCGAGATTCTCACAGTGGCTAACATGCGACACAACAAAAAACCGCTTTTGGAGCAGGCTGACGAGGTTTTGACAAAGTTGCGGCTGTTGGTTCGATTGAGCTTTGAGATGAAATTTATCAGTCAGCACAGTTATGAGTTCGGGAGTTGCCGGATTGCGGAGTTGGGGAAAATGCTTGGAGGCTGGATGAAAAAACTTGAATAATTCGTTAAAAAACACCAATTTATCACTGGTGATGGTTTCGGCCATCACAATGGAAAAGAGCCGATAATTGATCTGCCCGCGCCTTGCGCGGCGGTTCGTGGAACAACAATACCGATAATCTCTGTTGCGATGCCCGGAACAACAATCATCCGGACAACAGGAACAACAATATCGGGTTTCGGCTTGTTCGTTCCAATCATGCCCGGTTCAATGCGTGCAAAAGCCCGTTCTGATGCCGTTTTTTCAAGGAATGACGGACAGTTATGGGCATGACATAGGGCTCTTTCTCCTGAGGCTTGCCGCAGTTTACCATTGCAGCAGGCACAAACAGCAGACGCAAAACAGGCCGCTTGAGTAAGCAATTGAAAAAGCGGCCTGTTTTTTCCCACAAAACGATGAAAACCAGTAAAAACCTTTTTACGAGCATCACGACTTTCGATAATGTGCTTTCAGCCGCAGGAAAAGCAGCAAAAGGCAAGCATGAAAACCGCTCGGTGCTTCGGTTTTATAACCATTTTGAAGAGAACATCTGGCAGATTATCGGGGAGTTGAAGAGCAAAACCTGGCAACCCGGCTCATACAAGACATTCCGAATTTACAAACCAAAACCGAGGGTGATCAGTGCGGCTCCCTTTAAAGATCGTGTTGTGCATCACGCCCTGATGGCTGTTATTTGCCCTTTGCTTGAGCGGAGTTTTATTTTTGACACCTATGCAAACAGAATTGCAAAAGGTACCCACAAGGCTATAGAGCGTTACCAGTATTTTCTTGGAAAACATGCCTTTGTTCTCAAGTGCGATATACAAAAATATTTCCCCTCGATTGATCACGAAATTTTGAAATCGCTTCTCAGAAAAAAAATAGCCTGTGCTGATACTTTGTGGCTGATTGATTTCATTATCGATAACAGTAATGCGCAGGATGAACAACTGTCCTATTTTCCGGGCGACACGCTGTTTACTCCACACGAACGGAGAAAGGGGTTGCCGATCGGAAACCTTACCAGCCAGTGGTTTGCAAACTACTATCTGAGCTTTCTGGATCACTTTGTAAAAGAGCGGTTGCATTGCAAAGGGTATGTGCGCTACGTTGATGATTTTGTGTTGTTCTCCGATTCAAAAAAAGAGCTGTGGCGGTGGAAAAGAGCAATCGAAGCGTTTCTGCTTGACTTCCGGCTGTTGCTTAACGAAAAGAGAACGGAACTCTATCCAGCGACGGAAGGGAAGTGCTTTCTTGGTCAAAAAGTTTTTCGCTCATACCGGTTGCTGCCTGCCGAAAATGTCCGCAGAGCGAAGAAAAGGATACAGCACCTGTTGCTTGCAGAGCCTGAAACCATGCAGCAAAGCCTTGCCGGATGGATTGGCCATGCCCACCAGGCCGACACAGGCAATCTGTTGAGGTCGTTGGGGTTGACCCCGGAGAAAATCATTGACGTGATTTGATGTGGTGAAATCCTGAGACGACGGGTTGATTTAATTGCTGTTGTTGTGTACAATTATACTTGTAAAGGTTGTTGCAGATACCATATTTTCTTCTTTCAGCAGTTATATGAATTATGAAAGTTTATACCTGTTCGCAAGCACGCCAGAATCTTTCGGAGTCGCTTGATCTTGCCCGTCGTGAAGAGGTGGTAATAAAAAAACGGAGTGGTGAACTGTTTGCTGTTGAGTACAAGCAGCCATCAAGTTCCCCGTTTGATGTCAAAGGGGTGAAAACAAGAGCTGAAACGAAAGATATTCTTGAGGCTGTTGAGGCTTCCCGATCCGGAGAAGCGCTGCTACCAGGATAAAAACCGGTTGTCGGGGTTATATCCGGTAACAGGATGAACAGCAGGTTTTCGCTGCTGTAGAGGAGAAATCATAATTGCATTTGCCATGTCAACAGGATATACCTATAACCGCAATGTTTTTATCAATTGCCCTTTTGACAAAGAGTACACTCCTCTTTTTGATGCCATTCTCTTTACGGTTTACAAGTGTGGTTTCCGTCCTCGCTGTGCGCTCGAAATCGATGACGGTGGACAGGTACGCATCGAAAAAATCAACAGAATCATTGAAGAGTGCCGTTGTGGTATCCATGATATATCAAGAACAGAACTTGATATCAATAATCTTCCACGATTCAATATGCCCTTCGAGCTTGGCCTGTTCCTTGGAGCCAGAAGATTTGGTGCAAAGTCGCAGCAGGAGAAAGTGTCGATTATCCTTGACAGAGAAAGTGATCGTTTCCGAAAGTTTATTTCTGATATTTCCGGTCAGGATGTCAAATCGCACGACAATGACCCACAGAAGTTGATAAAGTGTATCAGGGATGTTTTGCACTCAATCAGTAAGGATGAAATTGAGGAAGCAATCCCTGGCCCTAAAGTGATTTTTGCAAATTACAATGCCTTCAAGTTGATTCAGCCGGACCTTATGAAACAACGAGGGCTGGAACCTGATGATATCTCTTATGCTGACAAGCTCCAGTTAGTAGAACGGTGGCTGAAATTCATGCTGTACGACAAGCTTGATGCATATTATCTACTGATCAAGGGCGGTTCTTTCGTTTACTCTTTGACAGGTAAACCGGAAGTGGTTTCTGACCTCTTCATGGCAAAATACCCCGTGACTAACCGTCTTTATCGTCAATTCATCAGCTACCTCTCGGGAAACGGCTCTTTTTCCAGTGTGTTTGCTCCCGAAATTTTCAGGAAAAAGCTGTTGGCCCATGCAAAAACACTGAACAAGACAGGTTTCAACGACTATCTGCAAGGTGATCCGGATTTGTCAGAGCGATTATGTTCCGCTTATGAAGACGATAACCGATTCAACACGAGTGATCAACCTGTGGTAGGTGTAAGCTGGTTTGGCGCTCAAGCCTATTGCTGCTGGCTATCATGCCTGGAAACTGAAGGTCGCAATCCAGGCTTGTATCGTCTGCCTACAGATGTTGAATGGGAATATGCTGCCAGTGGAAAGGAAAGGAGATCTTATCCCTGGGGTACCTTGGTGCCTACATCGCATCGTGCAAATTTCAGGAGCAGGAAAGAGGCAACAGCGCCTGTTGGTAGTTATTCCGAAGGCGCGACACCCGAAGGGTTGTATGATATGGCGGGTAATGTGTGGGAGTGGATGGGTAACTGCAATACGCAGGAACAAGAGAAATTTTTTGTGAGAGGGGGTTCATGGGAGACTTCTCCTGATTACCTGCGTTGCACGGTTTCCAAGTTCCAGAGACCGTTCTACAGATCTTCCGATATAGGTTTTCGTGTTGTGCGTTCTGCCTGACGACCTGTTGGATTATCCGGGTAACAACTATCAACTACTCGATCGTAACGGACAAAAAAATGAGAAGTGTAATGCCAAACAAACATGCCAAAATCGTCAGGGTACTTGTTGCTTCTCCCGGTGACGTTGCTGAAGAGCGAAAAATTGCTGAAGAGGTGATTCGTGACTGGAATACGGCTCATGCAGATGAACGTGAGTTAATGCTTCAAGCGGTGTTGTGGGAGTCGCATGCGGCTCCTGAAGCAGGCGACAGGGTTCAGGGAATCCTCAACAAGCAGATTGTTGATCAGTGTGATTGCGCTATCGGGATATTCTGGACACGGATTGGCACCGATACCGGCGTCGCTCCCGGCGGAGCGGTTGAGGAGATTGAGCGGATGCTCAGTCAGAATAAGCCGGTTATGCTCTATTTCTCCAATGCAAAAGCCGATCTTAAAACGCTTGACATCGAGCAGTATGCAACGCTGAAACAATACAGGGAATCGCTAAAGAAACAGTGGTTAACAAGCGAATACGAGTCGCCTGAAGAGTTTCGCAAACTACTCTCTCATCACCTTGCTTTGCAGGTGCCGAGGTGGTTTTGCCAAAACCATAAAAACCCTGCCGGGCATGCAGAGCTATCTGACAACACTGATACGGGCTTGCTTCATTACCACGCAACACTGAGAGAGGAACTCGGCAACATCAATCTATCGGGATCACCCGCCATCGAGAGCTTTTCTGTCAGGCTGAAGGATACCTTTGTTTCGTTAAATTTGTCAGGTACTTCACGCTGTGAAACAAGGCTTCACGAGAGTGATGCATGGTGTGAAGGTCAACCGGATGAACGCACCGGCACCCCCGAGGGTGTTATGGATTTTGTTTTTAAACAGTATCACCTGCTTCTTGTTATTGGCGATCCCGGTTCAGGAAAAACAACGCTCCTGAAATATTATGCACTTTCCTGCCTTGACGACAAGCGGTATCAGGAGTTTGGTTTCACCAATCCGGTCAATGTTTTTTATCTCCCCTTACGTGACCTCAGCAAGAGTACTGCCGGTTATCCGTCATTGCCACGGGCCCTCTCGGCATGGGCTCAAAAATATTTCCATGACATTTCAGAAAAACGTTTTTCCGATTGGCTGAAAGAGCCATCAACCCTTGTGCTGCTTGACGGACTGGATGAAATAAGCAATGTTGATGACCGGATAGCGGTATGTGAATGGATTAACTGTACGGTGGCAGGGTTTGCCAATGCCCGGTTTGTGGTCACTTCCCGAAGTACCGGCTATCGAAAAGGCGATGGCATTGAGATTGAAGCAGGTCATCTGCGGGCTGATATAAGGGACTTTTCAGTGCAACAGCAGGCGGAATTTTTGCGTCTCTGGTTCAGGGCGGCATTTTTTCGGGAGATTCCTCTGGGAAGCGGAGATGATCCCAAGCTGAGAGCAAGGCAGGAACAACAAGCCATACAGAAAGCAGCAAAAAAAGCTGATACGATTATTGCCTTTCTGGCACAGGATAAAAACAGAAGTTTACGCTCCCTTGCAGGCATTCCCCTGTTGCTCCAGATCATGGCCATGCTCTGGAAAGAGCGTGAGTTTCTGCCGGGAGGGCGTTCGGAACTTTATGATGCGGCATTGAACTACATGCTCGATTATCGTGACCGTCGAAGGGGAATAGAGCCGCTTCTTGCCGCCAAGGATGCAAGGCGGGTGCTGAGTCCGGTCTCGCTCTGGATGCAGGAGGAGCTTGAAAAGGACGAGGTACAAAGAGTTGAGATGCAGTTGAAAATGCAGGAGCTGCTCGACACCCTCTACAATTCGCTCCCTGCTGATGAGTTTTGCCACAATCTTGTTGATCGCTCAGGGGTGCTTGTTGAGTATGGCAGCACGGAATATGTGTTTCGCCACAAATCATTCCGGGAGTACCTGGCGGGAGTGCAGCTTGTCAAAAACATGCACCGTCCGGGTACCCTTGATAATCTTGTTACCCATTTCGGTGATGACTGGTGGCAGGAGGTATTTCGCTTTTTTATTGGTCATGTCGAGGATGCAGAGCTGTTCGACAGCTTTATGCAGAAGCTTTTCGATTCACCGGTTACGGACGCATTGACCCAGAAACAGCAGGATTTGCTTGTTACCCTTGTCGAGGAGGCTCCCCAGCGGAAGATCACTGCCCTGCAAAAGAAGTTGTTTGACCCGAAAACCACTCAAAATCGGCAGCGCTACATCCTGGAGTGCCTGAAAACCATCGGCAAGCAGGCCGCCCTTGATGCGGTCGGAAAATTTACCGAATCAGGTCAAAAGAATGTTTTGCTTGACCAGCTTGGTGCAGAGTATGTCATGATTCGGGGTGACTTCTTCACCTTTTCCGTGACAAAGCAACCGGAAGAGATGGCTGATCTCTATGTCGCTAAATTCACCGTTACCAACAAACACTACAGGCAATTTATCAATTACCTTCGGTCAGGAGAGGTGCCCGGCAGCAGTGCGATGTCGCTTGAGAGCTATAATGACAAGTTGAGGAATATGGCGCAAGGTATCAATGGATTCAGCGACTATCTTCAGGGCAAAAAAGATCTGGCAAAACTTTTTCGTTCCAATTCGGATGACGACAAGCGATTCAACAAAGATGACCAGCCGGTGATGGATATAAGCTGGTATGCGGCCAAAGCCTACGCTCTCTGGCTGTCAATGCTTGAAGGCGATAAGGGTGATCTCTACCGGTTGCCGACTGAAAAAGAGTGGGAGTATGCAGCAGCAGGAAAAGAGGGACGAATATATCCCTGGGGCAAAGCAGAGCCAACCTCAAAACTGGCTAATTATGACAGCAATGAAGGGGCTACCACTCCGGTTGGTCGTTATCCTGATGGGGCGACACCGGAAGGATTGTATGATATGGCAGGCAATGTGTGGGAGTGGATGGAGAACTTGTACGATGAAAATACGTCAGAAGAGTATTGTAGTTCTGCCCGCGCCTTGCGCGGCGGTTCGTGG
>Ga0172376_10009294_pt1 | contig 10137 bp, 4 predicted proteins | sample Lak35m_FD_121114 | JGI IMG/M metagenome (GOLD analysis project Ga0172376, IMG submission 121114) | Freshwater microbial communities from Kabuno Bay, South-Kivu, Congo - kab_092012_35m | ecosystem: Environmental > Aquatic > Freshwater > Lake | place: Democratic Republic of the Congo: South-Kivu... | reverse complement strand
GCTGGCCGTCAACACGAGATCGTCCTCGACGAGGCTCGTGCTCCCGCTCGGATCGAGATTGCCGCCGAGTCCCAGCGAGTTGAGGCAGCCACCGGTCGGGTTGTCGTTGCCGCACGGGCCGGCGCCCGTCGTGCAGAAGCAGCTCTTGGCGTACTCGTCCTCGCATTCGTCGGGGATGAAGTTGCCGTTGTTGTCCGACGAACCACCCTGCGAGATGTCCACCGAGTCCTCGACGCCGTTCTCGTTGCAATCCCACCATGGCTCGCCCACGAGCGCGAACGCGTCGAGGTCGTCGGCTTGCGGAGCGCCCGAGCGCGTCGTGCGCAGGCCCAACGCTTCGGCCGGGATGTAGATGGCGGGACGGCCCACGCCGTTGATGGGCGTCGTCAAGATGTCGCCCGGCTCGATCGGCGCGCCGAAGAGCGAGTCCGTGCGTCCGACGACGCGCGACCCCCGGCGCACGGAGAAGAGCAGCATGTCCCCGATCTGGGCGCCGCCGGTGGCGACCCAGTCGTTCGGAACCTGGCTGGGCTCGAACACGCCATCGCCATCGTCGACGAGGATCAACGCGTCGAGGTCGTCGGTGGCGAAGCCCTCGCGATCGAGTCCCAACTGCGAGGCCGTGGCGTACACGGACGGCGAGCCCGTCGCCAAGCGACGCAACACAGCCGAAGGCGAGACGCCCAGGGTCTGCGCGGTGTTGCTGCCCGCGATGCCGTTGAGGGGATCGGGAATCGAGCCGTCGAGCGAGTAGTACTCGGCGCCCGAAGGACCGAGGAGGGTCATGCTCAAGGTGTCGAGGTTGTCGCCCGCATCGGCCGGTCCGCCAGGTTGGATGGGCTCGACCAGGCCCAGCCCGCGTTGACGAAGGCCGGTGGAACCCGCGCTGCCGGGCAGGCCGTCGCCATCGAGGACGAGCAGCGTGCCGGGCGTGAACGCGCCGGGCTGCAGCGGGCCGAACAACAAGTTGCGCGTGGTGTAGACGTCCGCCGCGGCTTCGAAGAGCAGCGCCTCGGCGTGCAAGGCGTTCTGCACCGGCGATCCGCCCGCGACGCCGCGCGCGTATTCGTCCACCGAGTAGTACAGGCGCGGACGCGTGCCCGGCATCCCGGCGGGACGGAAGAGCGCTTCGTTGCCGCGCGAGTGGGCGTCGATCTCGATGCCGCACGGCGTGCCGGAGGCGTGACCGGAGCAACTCGCGTAGTTGGGCAGGCCCAGCAGCGAACCAGGCACCGCGATCGTCATCCGCGGCAGGGGGCCGAAGCCCTGCGTCGTCGGCGTCAGCAAGTCACCCTCGGTGATCGGGATCGTGCCGGATCCATCGAGCTGGCCGACCGAGGCGCTCTGCCACTCGATGGAAACGACCAATCGTCCTTGGCCTTGGGCCGTCGCGCGGGCGGTGAAGGCCGCGCAGACAAGGGCGAGGGAGAGGCACGACGAGAGCGGGTGATTCATGATTATGGCCCCTTGCAACTGGTTGCATCATCCCACGGGAGCGGGAATCGAGCGAGGTGCGGATGCGCAGACCTGAGGAGGAGGACTCTGCCGACCCAAGCGTGGAAGGAAATCGCCGCGGCGCAAAATTTGCACCATAAGTTCATATGAATAAACTACTTATGTCAAAATAGACGCCCAGCTCGACGCCACCTCAGCGGCCGACCAGCGGTTCGAAGCGCAGGGGCGCGGCAAGTTCACGCTCGCCCTTGACCTCCCACTCGTCGAGGCTGCGCGGCAACCTGCGCAACGCGGCCGGCAGCGGATCGCGGTCGTAGATCCGCACCATGCCGTCCGACTGCGCCACGAGCACGCGCGCGCCGTCCTTCGAAAGAGCGCAGCATGTTCCTTGCGCACCAGGAAGCGATCGCACCATCCACGGCGAGCCATCCTGCGCGCTCGACACGACCAGCGAACCGTCGCCGCACACCGCGGCCACGATCGATCCGTCTTGCGACATGTCCGCGTCGACGATCGAGGCGGCCGGGCGCGCCGAAGGCCAGACCGAAGGTCCGCCGACGGGAGCCTGCACTCGCAAGGCGCGCCCGCCGAAGCGGCCGACGATCAAGAGCGGTCCCGTCTCGCCCGGCGCGCGCAAGGCCGCGGTGTCGAACACCGCCAGCGGCTCGTGCAGGTCGCCCGCGCGCGGGTCGACGAAGCGCAGCTTGCCCTCGGCGCAGTACAGCGCCCACCCACCACCGGGCAGCGCGCACGCCAGCTTGGCGCCACGCGCCGCGCCACGCGACTTCCAGGCGTGCTCGGCGAGGCGCCGACCGTCGACGGCGTCGTGGACCACGGCGAGGTCGTCCGCGCCAAAGGTCAGGACCAGCGCGCCGGACGCGTCGAAGCATGCTCCATGCGCGTCGCGATCGTCAAGTTTACTTGACGATCCTCCAGCCGACATCAACCAAGCGCCGCGCTGGTCGATCACGACGGCCCGCGCGCCTCCGCTGGCGAGGTCGAGCGACGCTTGGTGCGCGGCGTCGCGGCGCTCGGCGTCCGGAGCGGCCTCGTGCGCCCGGCGCCACGCGACGGCGCCGTCGAGGGCCGAGGCGACCACGAGCTGCGCTTGCGCGTCGTAGGTGGCGACATGCGTGCGCGCCGAGTCGCGGGCGGCGGCGCGCAGCACCGATCCGCCACCGGCGCGCCCGAGCTCGCGGCCGTCGGTCGCGTCCCACACGCGCAGTTCACCGGTGGCGTCCACCGCGTGCGCGCGCTCCGCGCCGGACGCTCCGGCGAAGCCCGCCATCCGCACGGCGCCGCGCAAGCCTCCCAGCAGCAGCGCGTCGGACCGGGAACCGGCATGGTGCACCTGCACCTGCGCGCCAGAAGAACGCTCGAGGATGCGGCGGCCGTCGGCCGTGGCGAGCAGCTCGAGCGTGCGCTTGGGCGACCAGCTGCGCGCGATCTCGCGACCGGTGGCGAAGTCCCACAGGCACAGGCTGTTGTCGTGGCCGGCGCTCCACACGCGCGAACCGTCGCTGGTGGCGCACAGCGCCTGCACCGCGCGACCACCGTGGCCGACGAGCGCCTGCAGGCCGAAGTTGCGCAAGTCGAGGATCCACGCGCGGCCTTCCTCGCCTCGGCGGCTTGCGACCGCGAGGCGCTCGCCGCCCAGCCCGAAGGCCAGCGTGGTGGCGGGAGGATCGAGTCGCGCGGAGCCCACAGACGAAGCCCCGGCGTCCACCCTCAACGCCTCGAGCGTGCCATCTGCGCGCGACAAAGCGAGCAAGTCCCCGCGCGGCGCGAGCGTGGCCGCGAGGCAACGCGGCGTCGACCAACCGACCACCATGGTCCCGCCTTGCGCGGCTTGGAGCAGGGTGGCGCCGTCGTCCACGAGCAGGACTCGACCCCCGGCGTGCTCGACGCGCCGCGCGCGACCACGCAAGGGCGCCAAGTCGACCGGCGCGCCGTCGACGAGCGCCCTCCAAGCGCCCGCGGCGATGATCCAGCGGCCGGCGGCGCGCGCCACGTGCTGCACCTCGACGCCCAACTCGACCACGGACCTGTCGGCAAGGTCCGATGCGTCCACGATGCGCGCTGCGGCGCCTTGCGCGAGGCACAACTCGCCGCTCGCTTCGTCGAAGGCCAGCGCGACGGGCGGCGGTTCGAAGCGTCGCATGGCGACATCGATACCGTCCGAGAGGCGCACGATGCGCACCGTGCCGTCGTCGAAGGCCAAGGCGCACGCCGCCCCGGCCGCATCGAGCGCGAGCGCGACGCAGCTGCGAGCTGGAGGTGGTTGCAGGAAGCGACGCTCGAGGAAGTTGCCGTCCAAGGCCTGCGACAGCGCGCCGCGCGAGAGCCAGTTGGGCGAACGCTGGACCGCCTCGACGCCGAGGATGTGCGCGCGCGCGCTGTCCTCCTGCGCCAACATGGCGCTGCGTTGCGCCAAGTGCCGCCCCAGCGAGTTCGAAAGCGCGTCGCGCTCGCGCGCCAACAAGTGCAGCGCCGCTCCCAGGCCGGCCGACAGCGCCAAGAACGCGCCCACGGTCGCGGCCGCGATGCGCGGATGGCGCCTCGTCCAACGCGCGAAGCGCAGCAATGGCCCCGCGGGTCGAGCGTGGATCGGCTCGAATTCGCGCACGCGGCGCAGATCCTCGGCGAACTCCAACGCGCTGGCGTAGCGCCGCGCCGGGTCCTTCTCGAGCGCGGTGGCGAGCACCACCTCGAGATCGCGGGGCACGGCCGCGTTGGCTGCGCCGGCGCGCGGCGCGGGCTCGGAGAGGATCGCCTGGAAGGTGGCCGGCAAGGTGGGCCTGCTCCACGGACGCTCGAGGGTCAACGCCTCGTGCAGGCTGGTGGCCAGGGCCCACACATCGGCGCGACCATCGACTTCGTCGCGCCGGCCCTCGGCCTGCTCCGGCGCCATGTAGTCCGGCGTTCCGTGCACATCGCCTTGGACGGTCAGCTGCCGATCGCTCGTGCGATCCTCGGCCATGCCGAAGTCCAGGACGACCGGCCGCCCGTCAGGATCGACCATCAGGTTGCCGGGCTTGAAGTCGCGGTGCACCACGCCCGCCTCGTGCGCGGCGTGCAGCGCGCGCGCCGAGCGCTCGAACAAGGCGCACACCGCTCGCACCTGGGTTGCGTTGGCCGGCGGGAAGTGCATGCCGCCCGACTGCGCCGCTCCACCTTGGCGCGCGCGCGCCAGCACGCAGGCCAGCGTCTCGCCCGGCACGAGGCGCATGGCGATCCACGGCGGCGAAGCACCCAGATCCGCGTCGAGGATCGCGCACAACGAAGGGTGGTCGAGTCGCGCGATGACCTCGGCCTCGCGGCGCAGGCGCTCGATGGTGATCGACTGCAGCCCGTCGAGCGAACCCGCGAGGATCTTGAGCGCCACCTCGCGCTTGAGGCGCGTGTCGCGCGCGAGGTGCACGGCGCCCTGGCCGCCGCGTCCGAGCTCGCGCAGCAGTTCGTACGGCCCGACCAGCGTCCGGCCCTCGCCGGGTTCGGTGCGCGCCCGGGGCGCGTCTTCGGGCGTGGATGCGCGCTGCAGCTCGAGCCATTCGGCCGCGATGGCCGCTTCGCTGCCGGGGAAGCGCCGCAACCATTCCTCGAGCGGACGGAGCACGCCGCGCTCCACGTCGAGTTCGTGCAGCTCGAGGAAGTCGTGCACGTCCGCCAAGTGCGGGTCGGCCGGCTGGTCGTGGCGAAGGGGTCGCGACACGATCCACAGCATACTGCCCCACCAACCACCGGGTGCGCCCTCGGCGCGCGCCACTTCGGCTAGGATGGAAGCGTCGCCGCCGCGCCGGCGCCTACTTCGACTTGCAGCAACCCGAACCCGACGACCTGACTCGATCGTTGGCGCGCGCCGCGCGCCAGGACTCCTCGCGTTTCGACGAGTTGTGCGAGCGCGTGGCCCCTGCGTTGGTGGCTTGGGCGGAGCTGAAGGTGGGCGCGAAGCTGCGCGGCTCCATCGAGCCGATGGACGTGGTACAGGAGACCTGGTGCCGCGCCTGGCGCAGCTTCGAGACCTACGATCCCGAGGCCGTGTCGTTCCGCGCGTGGACCTTCCGCATCGCCAAGAACGTCGTCCTGGAGTGCGCCCGCAGGAGCCGTCGCGACTCGGCCGCCGACGCGGGCACGACCGCGCGACACGAAGTGGTGCACGCCGCGCCCGATCGAGCCACGGCGCTGTCGCGGCGCCTGGCGCGCGACGAAGGCGTGTCTTCGCTGCTCGAGTGGGCGCGGGCGTTGGGCGAGGACGAGCATGCGCTCTTCGTCCACATCGGACTCGAGGGCTTGAGCTATTCCGAGGCGGGAACGCGCCTCGGCTTGCAGAAGGACACGGTGGCCAAGCGCTGGCAAGCCTTGCGCGAGCGCGCGGCGCGCCAGCCGCGCTTCGGCGACTGGCTCGCCGAGAGCTGACCTGGACCTCAGCCCGAACGCAGCCAGCGCCGCAGGCGCGACCACCAACCGCCGCGCGCTGCGGCGCCTAGCTCGAGCGCCCCGAAGGCCGCCCGCAACCGCGCCGACTCCGTTGGCGTCAACTCGAGATCGCCCGCCTGCGCGTTCTCGCGAGCCTGGGCCACGCTGCGCGCGCCGGCGATGGCGGCCGTCACGCCGGGTTGAGCCACCACCCAGGCCAGCGCGACCTGGGCGCAGGTCGCGCCACGCGCCTCGGCGATCGGACGCAGGGTCGACTCCACCACGGAGTTGACCTTGGCGCGGTTGGCGTCCTCGAAGCTCGGACGGCGATGGCGGCCGTCGCTCTTGTCAAATTTCCTTGACGCTGGCGCGCAACCGGACAGCAAGCCCTGCTCGAGCGGCGAATAAGCCAGCACACCGACATCCTCGTCGCGGCACCATGGCAGGAGCTCCGCCTCGATCTCGCGCGCCAACAGGCTGTACTTGGGCTGGTTGGAAGCCAAGGGCGCGTCGCCCAGGGCCGCCTGCGCGCGACGCATCAAGTCCGGCCCGTGGTTCGACAAGCCGATCTCGCGTACCTCGCCGGAGCGCCGCAACTCGAGCAGCGCCCCGATGGTGTCCTCGATCGGCGTCGCCGCGTCAGGCCAGTGCACCTGCAGCAGGTCGATGCGCTCGACGCCGAGTCGCGCGAGGCTTTGGCGCACCTCGTGGCGCGCTGACTCGGGGCGCGCATCGCGCCGCACCGCGCGCGCGACGCCGTCCTGGTCGGTCGTCTCGAACCACAAGGCGCCGTGCTCGTCATCCCAACGCAGGCCGAGCTTGGTCATCACGACAACCTGGTCGCGGCGGCCGCGAATGGCGCGGCCCACGAGCCGCTCGGACAGCCCGAAACCGTAGACCGGAGCCGTGTCGATGGCGTCGGCTCCCGCGTCGATCGAGGCCTGCATGGCGCGCACCACCTCGTCCTCGTCGACGCCACCCCACGCCCAGCCACCTGCGGCCCAGGCGCCGAAGACGACCACGGGGACCTCGAGCGAACTGCGGCCCAGTCGGCGACGACGCATCTCAGCCGACCTCCGGCTTCCTGAAGACGAAGCGCTGGTAGAGGAACGACACGAGGAGCAACGAGAGCGCGAGGCCCAGCATGCTGGCCGCGCGCCACAGGCCGTCGAGGCGGCCGAGATCGAGCAGGAACACCTTGGCGATGGTGAGCAGCAGCAACGCGAGGCTCGCCCAACGGGCTGCGGCGAGGCGCGCCTGCAGGCCCAAGACGAGCAGCAGCAGCGAATACGCCGCCCACGCGATCGACAACATCAGGTCGCGCTGCGGCAGGCGCGACAAGCCGACGAAGCGCACGGCCTCGAATGCGTAGCCGTCGATGATTTCGGCGTTGACCCACGCGAAGACCGCCACGATCGCCCCCACCGCCGCGCACGAGGCGGGGATGCGCGAGGGCGCGTCCGCGAGCAGCCAGCCCGCCGCGGCGAGGCACGCCGCCGGCAACAGCAGGTTCCACGCGTTGGCGTTCCACAGGATGCGCGTTTCGTCGAAGCTCGCGTGCGAGGCTTGCGCGAGCAACGCCACGGTCGCCAGCGCGGCGACCATGCCCGCCAACCAAGCGTGCGGGACATGGCGCGAGCGATGCCAAGCCACGGCGACGAAGAGCGCGTGGAGGGCCAGGGCCGGGCCCACGATCCACTCGCCGCGCGCTTGCGAGACGCCGAATGCCGCGCACAGGAGCCCCGCAGCGAGCCAGGCGTGCGGATCCCTCCCCCGCGCGCGAGCCGCCAACGCGAGCAAGCCCGCCAGCGCGCCCCACGCGAGCAGCGGCCAGCCGACATGCGCGAGCGACCAGTGCCGCTGCGCCAAGGGCGCCACGATCCAAGCGGCGGCGAACCACTGCACGGCCCAGCCGCGACGAGTCCAGGCGCAGGCGTCGCGCGCGCAGGCGACCAACGCAGCAGGCAGGGCGAACGCGGTGGCGACCAAGAGCAGGGCGCGCAGGCTTTGCGCGTCGACCTCGCGGCCGAGCGACACCATGGAGGTCAAGGTCGCAAGGGCAACCAGCGCATGCGGCAGGCGCGAGGCCGCGCGCAGCACGAGGAGCAAGGTCGCGCAGGCCGCCACCACCAACGCGACCACTCCGAGCTCCGGCGTGCCGACCGCGAAGCCGCGCGCCGCCACGAGGCCGAAGGCCACGCAGGCGAACTCGAGCGCCACGGCGAGGGCCGCGATGCGCAGCCTGCCGGCGACGAGGAACGCGGCCAGGACGGCGTGCGCGAGCACGGGCGCCACGAGCGACGACGCGTAGGCGAGCGGCTGCATCATGCGCGCGTCCTCGAGGTCGTCGTGCTTGGCGCTCCACATCGACATGGCCGCTCCCGCCAACGCGAAGCCGGCCACCGTCCACCAGGCGCGGCCGCCATGCGCCAAACGGCGCAGCAGGACGAGCCCGGTCGCCAACGCGACGAGGCCCAAGCCTTCGATCGGCATCTCCCGAGCGCGCAAGGCCGCGGGCCACAAGAGCCACAGGCTCGGCAGCACATGGACCGACGCGGCCAAGCGCGCCGCCTCGCGGCGTGGAGTCTCGCCGGCGCGCCCCGCGTGCTCGAGACCCAGCGCGTGCAGGAGCGACAATCCCGCGATGGCGAGGCACAGTTGCCATCCTGCGCCGGTGCTCAAGTGGAACTCGCGTCCGGCGAGCCACGCCGCCAGCAGGGCGGCGCCACCGGCCGCGGCGCCGACGGGCAGTTGGGGATGTCCGCCGCGCGCGGACACCACATGCGCGGCCGTGGCCAACAAGGCGGCCAGGCAGGCGACCGGCCACAAGTCCGGCCCGAAGCGCGCATCGTGGGCGAACCAGGCCGCGAAGGCGAAGGGCAGGATCAGCGCCGCCGCGCGCGTGAACGCGAACCCACGCTGGTCCTGGTCGGCGCGCACCAAGCCGAAGAAGGCGAAGAGCAGCGCGAACAAGCCGAGCACGACGAGCGCGAGGCCACCCTGTCCGGGCTCGGCGCGCAGGAAGATCCACAGTCCTTGCAGCAACGCCGTGCCCAGCACGCCGAGCGTGGCCACGGACGGCCAACGTCGGCGCGTGGCGACGAACAAGAAGGCCAGGTCGAGCAGCAGCACATAGCCGAAGAGCTCCACCGGATGGTTGCCGCCGCGCGAGAGGACGAGCGGAGTGGCGAAGCCGCCCACGAGTCCGACCACCGCGACGAGTTGCGAATCGCGCTTCAACGCGACCCATGCGCTGGCCGCGGTCACGAGGCACATCGCGCCGAAGGCAAGCGGCAAGCCGACCAGCCCGTAGAGCATGTGCGCGGCCCAAGCCACGGCGAAGAGGCCCACGCTGCCGCCGGCGTGGATGGCGTTGGCGAGCAGCGCGTAGCCGCGTCGGGCCAGCGAGGCCGACAGCACCAGCGCCGATAGTCCGACTCCGGCGCCGATGGAGAGGCGCGCGCGCGGGCCAAGCAGTCCATGCTCGATCGAGTATTGGACGAACAACCAACCAGCGATCGCCAAGGCGATGCCGCCGAGCAGGGCGGCGCCGCGCACTCCCAGCCAACGCTCGAGTCCACCTTGCTTGCGCGGGCCGTCCTCGCGCCCACTGGGTGGTGCGGAGGCGGCGGCGACGGCGGGCGCGGTGGCGCTGGTCGAAGGCGGCGGCGCGGAGGACGCGGCCGCGGAGATGGCAGGTGCGGGTTGCGCGCCCGACGCGACGACCGTGGCCGGGGGCGGCGGGATGGAGGTGCTCGGGCGCGCGACAGCCGGCTCGACTGGTTGCGTGGAAGCTGCGCGACGCGCCTCGCGCTGTTCCAGCGATTCGATGCGCCGGCGCAGCTCGCGCATGCGCGCCACCAGCAGCGCCACCACCACCGGCACGGCGACCAGCAGCGCGAGGAACAGCACGAAGAGCAGCGGCAGCAAGCGGTCCATGGTCGTTGGCGCGGCGGCCGGGCGACCGCTCCCCGATGATGGGCAAAGGTCGACGACTCGTCCAACGGATACGCACTTCCACCCCCCCCCCGGCGCACCGGTCCGCGGAGTGGCGCGCGCGCGCGCCTCGACGCGAGGCCAGGCCGGCCGTCTGTCAATTACTCCTTACGGCCATCGATGCGCAGGCGGCTGCCGGCGCGCAGGAGATCGAGGCGCATGCCGGTGGCCGCATGGCGCGCGCCCGGCTCGCAACGCTCGACCTTGGCCTCGCGCGCGTCGACCACGAGCACCTGCCCTTCGCCGACGACCTCGATGGCCCCCGCGTGC
>Ga0172376_10009291_pt1 | contig 10138 bp, 4 predicted proteins | sample Lak35m_FD_121114 | JGI IMG/M metagenome (GOLD analysis project Ga0172376, IMG submission 121114) | Freshwater microbial communities from Kabuno Bay, South-Kivu, Congo - kab_092012_35m | ecosystem: Environmental > Aquatic > Freshwater > Lake | place: Democratic Republic of the Congo: South-Kivu... | reverse complement strand
GAGGTGCACGGCATCACCGATGCCGATGTGGCCGATGAGCCGGAATTCAAGCTGCTGGCGCCGGGCTTATCGACCTATTTGGCGAATTGCGATTTGGCGGGCTACAACCTCATCCGCTACGATCTGCCGGTTTTGGAGGCCGAATTCAGGCGGGCCGAAGTGCCGTTCAGACTTCAGGGGCGGCAGGTGCTCGATGTCATGCGGATTTTTTATCGCAAGGAGCCACGCGACCTCGCTGGAGCCTGCCGGTTTTATCTGGGCCGTGAACACGACGGAGCGCATTCCGCCGAGGGTGATGTCGCCGCCACGGCGGAGGTTCTGGGAGCCATGATGGCGCGTTATGGCGATTTGCCATCATCCTTACCCGAGCTGTGCGAACATCTCGCCGACCCGGACAAGCTCGACTTGGCTGGCAACATCGTCCTTTCCAACGGCAAGCCCCATTTGAACTTTGGAAAGCACGCGGGCAAGTCGCTTGAATGGGTGGCCAACAAGGATCCCGACTATCTGAACTGGCTGCTTGACGGCAATTTCCTCAGCGACACCAAGGCGATTGTGGCGGAGTATTTGGGGCGGTGATCATGAGAATGTGGAAAGGCCGAGACCCTTTTTCAGAAAACCATCATTTCCCAGTAGACGATTCGCGGGAATAACCGGGGGCCGAACCCTTGAAAATCGCCTTTTTTACGGATCCTTGCAAGAAATCAGGTGCCTGGTTGCAAAGTCATTCATTGCGCGTGGCATTGAATGGCGGCGGTGCCGCACGATAATGCTCTGAGCCAAGGACTTTTTGCACCATGTCGTTGCTGTCGCTGTGTAATCCCCGCTTCTCTGTTTCCGACCACGACACCGAGGGGGACAGGGAAAGTAACGTGCCAATTCAAATGAATGATCACAATGTAGGGGGGGATATCTGCTTGGGCGATACCGCCTTCTCCTTCACGGCTCTATACATCATTCGTAGGTTTTTGGTAACCTGATTACTCCCAATTATGTTCCTGAATTTCACGGCAGAAGCCAGTTGTGTAGGACGCGCGGATTGGACAAATCATGAAATTGATTTCAAACACCGGGAGTGATCGCGTTTTAGATGTTCTGAAATCAGTCTTCGTTCCAGGTTGCTCTATCGATGTCGCCACACCCGAACTGTCGCTGTTCGCTTTCGCGCAAGTTGAAGAGCTTCTCTTTAAGGCAGGTAAGTCTCGTCTTCTCATCCCCGACCCTCATGATCATGACCTTTGTTTACTTGGAGGTGAGGCGGACCGCGCCGGGAGAAATAAGCTCACAATTCGTTGGCTTGCTTCGTGCTGTGCTAAGTGGTTGAAGGGCGATGTTCTAGTTCAAAAGGCCCCTCCGGAATTGCCACAATCATCCATCGTGACGAACAACTCGGAAGGCGGCGCCGCGATCATCGGCAACTGCCAGTTCACGACGGCAGGCTTCGGTCTTACTCCCGGCAACCAGTTTGGGTTGATTCAGTACACGGAATCACCAGACGAAACCTCCATGTTCGCAGGATGGTTTTCGCAGCTTTGGAAAAACACGCAGGTGACAGACGACATCAAACAACGATTGCTCACCAAATTGAATAAACTAGTCGATCACGGTGCACCCGAGACGGCGTACCATGTCGCCCTTTTCCACCTTTTTAAGAAGTACGGGGAGGAGCTCGACGAAGCACGGATCGTCAAAAGTGCGACTGGCATCAAGAACACCGCCATCTGGAAGAAGCTTTTCCGCTTTCAACGGGACGGCGTGATTGGGGCCATTGACAAGCTGGAACGCTACGGCGGTTGCATCATTGCCGACAGCGTCGGGCTGGGGAAAACTTTCGAGGCGCTCGCGGTCATCAAGTACTACGAACTCCGAAACGACCGTATTCTAGTCCTATGTCCCAAACGGCTCCGCGATAACTGGACGGTCTACAAGGCCAATGACCGCCGAAATATGTTGGCCGGCGACCGGTTCAACTACGATGTCCTCAACCACACCGACCTCAACCGCGAAAGCGGCGTTTCGGGCGACATCGATCTATCTAACATCAACTGGTGCAACTACGATCTCGTGGTCATCGACGAATCACACAACTTCCGCAACAAGAAGACTCCCAAGGCCGGCGGCGAAACACGCTACGACAAGCTGATGCGGAGAATCATTCAGGAAGGTGTGCGGACGCGCGTTCTGATGCTTTCGGCCACGCCTGTCAACAATCGGCTCGCGGACCTCAAGAACCAGATCACATTTGCCACAGAAGGCAACGACGAGGCACTCAAGGACCAGGGAATCGCCAGCATTAAGGCGACCGTTCGGCTCGCTCAAACCCAGTTTAATCGCTGGCTTCAACTCGATGAAGCGGAGCGCCGTCCCGTCCGGTTGATGGACATGCTCGGGTTCGACTACTTTCAACTTTTGGATCTACTCACCATTGCCCGCTCGCGGAAGCATATCGAGAAGTACTACGGCACCGACGAAACGGGTGAGTTCCCGGAGCGGCTCAAACCGATCAACATCAAGTCGAATCTCGATCTCGCAAACGAATGCCGGCCCATTGGTGAAATCAACAATGAAATCCGCAAATTGAAGCTTGGGGCCTACGCTCCGCTGCGCTATGTGTTACCGAGCAAACAGGCAGCCTACGACGCAAAGTACAGTCAAAAGGTCAAGGGCGGTACGAGGCTCTTCCGACAGGTGGACCGCGAGGAGAGTCTCATCCACTTGCTCCGCGTCAATCTGCTCAAACGGATGGAAAGCGCCATTCCGTCCTTTGCCTTGACCGTCGAACGGCAACTTCAAGATGTTGAAACGGTCCTTGCCCGAATCGAAAACCACACCGGTAGCGTCGAGGAGATCGACATTCAATCGCTCGATGTCGATGATCCGGCCCTGGAAGCCCACTTCGTAGGCCAGAATGTCAAAGTACTGCTGCAGGATGTGGACCGAGTTCGCTGGCGTCAGGATTTGATCGAAGATCGTGACCGCCTCAAGGAACTCGTCCAATCAGCTCGACGAGTCAGTGCCGCTCGCGATGCAAAACTCACTGATCTCAAGAAGATCATCCTGCAGAAGTTAGTCCAGCCGCTGAATGTCGGTAATCGCAAGGTGATCGTCTTTTCCGCATTCAGCGATACCGTTAATTATCTTTACCAATACATTTCAGAATGGGCTTTGCGGGAACTCGGCATGCACTCGGCCAGCATCACCGGTTCGGGCCGCAATCGCACGACTCTGTCCGGTCTGCAAAAAGACATGGCCACAATTCTTTCTGCCTTCGCGCCGCGGGCCAAGGAACGCCCCGCCGACCTGGTTGCCGAGGGTGAGATCGACTTGCTCTTCGCTACCGATTGTATTTCCGAAGGCCAGAACCTTCAGGATTGTGATTTCCTCATCAACTACGACATTCACTGGAACCCTGTCCGCATCATTCAGAGGTTCGGACGAATCGACCGGATCGGTTCACCTAACAAGCAGATTCAACTCGTCAATTTTTGGCCCAACATGGAGTTGGAAGAGTACATCAACCTCGAACAGCGTGTCAGCGGAAGGATGGTGCTCCTCGATATTTCAGCGACAGGCGAAGAAAATGTCATCGAGCAGGAATCCGGCAACCAGATGAACGATCTGGAGTATCGCCGCAAGCAATTGCTAAAACTACAAGATGCCGTGATCGACATGGAGGATCTCTCCAGCGGTCTGTCAATTGCCGACCTGACGCTGAACGACTTCCGCATCGACCTGGCCCGATTGTCGAAAGAACAGAGTAAACAACTCGCCAACTCACCATTTGGCACATTCGCCGTCGCTCCTAAAGCCAACGGTGAAGCCATTATTGCGCCCGGAGCTATCTTCTGTTTGCGGGCGATGGGCGAAACCGCCGACAAGCCCGCCGAACCGGGCTACCCGCTCGCTCCCCACTACCTCGTTTATGTCCGCGACGACGGAACCGTTCTCCACACCTTCCCGCAAGCGAAACAGATTCTCGACCATCTCAAACGGCTCTGCTCGGAACGCACGGCTCCGGATTCCGTCGTATGCGAGCAATTCGACAGGCTCACCCGCTCCGGCGAAAAGATGGAGCATTACCAGAAGTTGCTCGCTGCGGCGGTCTCATCCATCACCGGTAAGAAAGAAGAACGCTCCACCGCCAGTCTCTTCTCTCCCGGAGGCACACACGCCCACAAGGGCGAATTCTCTGGCATGAATGATTTTGAAGTAGTGATCTATCTGCCGATTCTGCCGGGGGTGTCCGAATGACGTCCCTCATTGATGCCCTGGCGTTGCCAAAGCAGACGCGGGTCGATCAGCGGGTGGCCAAGAAGCTCCTGCTGGAAAACGGTGCGCCCACCGCCGCCGACAAACGCGCCGTTAACGAAGGGATCGAAGACCTCATCTGGGTCGCGGCCCTGAAGCCTTCGACCGTCGGTGTGCCGGCGTTTGAAGATGCCGAACGGCAATATCTTGAGATTGCCGTGCTGACGCTTCGCTTGCGAGAGGGGGCCAAGGCGAATCGGCTTCGGGAACTGGTTCACCGGGCCATTCCGTATCCGCTCGTGCTGGTGACTATCGATGACGGCGGCGTGACGCTGTCGCTCGCGCACCTGCGGCAGGCGGAGAACGATTCGTCGAAGATGGTTCTCGACGGCGGAATTGTCTCCGGCAGTATTCCAGCCGATGCGGTCGGCACCGCGTTCCTGGCCAGCCAGGCGCTGGCCGGGTTGCCGAAGGAGAACCTCTTCGTTCTCTATCAGGGTTGGCTCGACCGCATGACCGCGCTCGACGCGGCCCGACACACCGGCACGTTCGCACTCGCGTCGTCGCGGGAAGCCAGCGAAGTACGGCGGCAGTCGCTACGGGAAATCGCCCGAATCGATGCGGAAATCGCCGCGATGCGCTCGAACGCAGAGAAGGCGACTCAGGTGAATCGCCGGGTGGAATTCAACCTGGAACTCCGCCGGCTGCAAGACGAATGGGCCCGGCACGCAGCCCGGCTCACGACTGGAGACAACGAATGAAAAAGATCACGGCGGGCGACCCGCAAAGTCAGTCGGCGGACATGGTCGCGGAGAACGTCGCCAAGCTGCGCTCGCTCTTCCCGGAGGCGTTCCCGGAAGGTGCCATCGACTTCGCGGTGTTGCAGCAACTTCTGGGTGGGGCAGTCCCGGAGAAAGAAGAAAAGTACGGCCTCAACTGGCACGGCAAGCGAGCGGCCCGGCAATTGGCGCTGACGCCAAGCATGGGAACGCTGCGCCCCGCGCCGGCGGACAGCGTCAATTGGGACACCACCCGTAACATCCTAATTGAAGGCGACAACCTCGAAGTGCTGAAGCTCCTTCAGAAGAGCTTTGGCCGACGGGTCAAAGCCATTTACATTGACCCGCCCTACAACACCGGGCGGAATCTCATTTACCCAAACGACTACCAAGATGGCATCCGCGCCTATCTAAAGGTCACTGGCCAAGCGGAGGGTAAAGCCAACCTCGTAAGCAACCCGGCCTCCGGCGGGCGCTTTCACACGAACTGGCTATCGATGATCTATCCGAGACTGAAACTGGCCCGGAGCCTGCTAGCCAATAACGGTGTGCTCATTTGCACGATAGACGACAACGAAGTAAGCCAACTTGGAGTGGTGCTCCGAGAGGTTTTCGAGGAAGGCAACTTCGACCACGTGTGCGTCCCGGTGGTCCATAATCCACGTGGCGTGCAAGGCAAGAACTTTTCATATGTTCACGAGTACGCCTACTTCGTCTATCCTGCTGGCACAAAGGCCATCTGCGACCGCAAGATCGAGGATGCAGAGGTGGATTGGACTCACTTCCGCAACTGGGGTTCGGAGTCGGAGAGAACCGATGCAAAAAATTGCTTTTACCCCGTGCTTGTGAAGACCGGCGAAATTATTGGTTTCGGTGATGTCTGCGCCGACGCGTTTCATCCAAAGCAAACCGAAGTCGTGAACGGCATCGCGCATGTCTATCCTATCGACAATGCGGGCGTGGAGCGCAAGTGGCGGTATGCCCGCCAGTCCGTCGAAACGATAGCCTCGATGTTGAGGGCCAGAAAGACCATCGATGGCTACGAGATCAAGCTCGGTAAGACGTTCGGCCTGTATCGCACAATGTGGAACCACAAGAGATACGACGCCAACGACAACGGGACAGGACTTGTCGGGGAGCTGGTACCCGATTCGCCGTTCACATTCCCCAAGAGTCTTTGGGCAGTTTATGACAGCCTTCTGGCGGCTACAGGTAACGACCCGGATGCCATCGTCCTCGACTTCTTCGCGGGCAGCGGCACCACCGGGCATGCGATTATGGAATTGAACAAGGACACCGGCGGAAGCCGCCGCTTCATCCTCGTTCAGCTTCCCGAACCCGTCGAGGGAAACGCAAAATTCCGAACGATTTTTGAAGTGACAAAATCGCGAATGAAGGCCGCAGGTGAACGTATCAAGTCCGAGAACCCGTCGTTCTACGGAGATTGCGGCTTCCGCGTCTACAAACTCGACTCGTCCAACATCCAGGCGTGGGACCCCTTGCCGGACGATCTGGAACGAACACTCACCCGATCTGTGGAACACATCAAGGACGGCCGCACGCCGGACGACATCCTCACCGAACTGCTGCTGAAGCTCGGCCTCGACCTCTGCGTGCCCATTGAAAAGAAGACCATTGCCGGCAAGTCGGTGCATAGCATCGGCGCCGGCGTCTTGCTCGTCTGCCTCGACACGCCAATCGCCTCAAAGCAAGTCGAAGAACTTGGGCTCGGCATCGTGGCGTGGCACAAAGCGCTCGCCCCGGCGGGTGACACCACCTGTGTGTTCTGCGACAGCGCCTTTGCCGACGATGTGGCAAAGACCAACCTCGCCGCCATTCTCAATCAGCACGGGCTCGCAACTGTGCGCAGTCTTTGAGGAACCGCTGATGAAATTTCATTTCGAATCCAATCTCGACTACCAGCTCCAGGCCATCGAAGCCGTCTGCGATCTGTTTCGTGGGCAAGAGATCTGCCGCACAGAGTTCACGGTGACACAACACGCGGTTGGCGGGCAGGGTTTGCTTGCCTTCACTGAGACCGACCTCGGCGTGGGCAACCGCCTGACCCTGCTCGACGACGAGCTGCTTAAGAACCTTGGCAACATCCAGATGCGCCAAGGCTTACCGCCGTCCGACACGCTCGCATCGGGCGACTTTACGGTGGAGATGGAGACCGGCACTGGCAAGACCTATGTCTACCTGCGCACGATCTTTGAGTTGAACAAGCGCTACGGCTTCACCAAGTTCGTCATCGTCGTGCCGTCGGTGGCGATCAAGGAGGGTGTGTACAAGTCGCTGCAGATCACCGAGGAGCACTTCAAGGGGCTCTACGCCGGCGTGCCCTTCGACTACTTTCTGTACGACTCGGCCAAGCTCGGCCAAGTGCGAAACTTCGCCACCAGTGCCAGTATCCAGATCATGGTGGTCACCGTCGGGGCGATCAACAAGAAGGACATCAACAACCTCTACAAGGATAGCGAAAAGACTGGCGGCGAGAAGCCGATCGACCTGATCAAGGCCACCCGACCCATCATCATCGTCGATGAGCCGCAAAGCGTGGACGGCGGCCTGGAAGGCCGCGGCAAGGAAGCGCTCGACGGCATGAACCCGCTCTGCACGCTCCGCTATTCCGCCACGCACATCGATAAGCACGCGATGGTCTATCGGCTCGACGCCGTCGATGCGTACCAGCGGAAGTTGGTGAAGCAGATCGAGGTCGCGTCGCTGGAAGTGGAAGGCGGGCACAACAAGCCGTATGTGCGCGTGGTGTCGATCAAGACCGCGAAGGGCAAGCCGCCGGTCGCCACGCTGGAACTCGACGTGCAGCAGGCGAAAACGGTGTCGCGCAAATCCCTGAAGGTGTCCGGCGGCGAAGACCTGGAGCAACTCACCGGCCGTGCGATTTACAACAACTACCGCATCGGCGAGATCAGCGCGAAGAAGGATGCGGAGTATGTGGAAGTCCATGTGCCCGGCGCGCAGCACTACTTAAAGCCGGACGATGCCATCGGCGACGTGGATCAGACCGCCCTCAAGCGGCAGATGATCCGCAGAACGATCAAAGAGCATCTCGACAAGGAACTCCGGCTTCGCCCGCAGGGAATCAAGGTGCTGAGCCTCTTCTTCATCGACGAAGTGGCGAAGTACCGCATCTACGATGACGACGGCAACCCGCAGAAGGGCGAATACGCCCGCATCTTTGAGGACGAGTACGCGAAACTGGTGAAGCATCCGAACTACAAGATTCTCTTTGAGGGGATCGACGCAACGAGCACCGCCATCGAGGTTCACGACGGTTACTTCTCCATCGACAAAAAAGGCGTAGTGCAGGACACCGCGGAGAACAACGCCGGCAACCGCGAGAATGCCGAGCGGGCCTACAGCCTGATCATGCGCGACAAGGAGAAGTTGCTGAGCTTCGAGACGAAGCTGAAGTTCATCTTCAGCCACTCGGCACTTCGTGAAGGCTGGGACAACCCGAACGTCTTTCAGATTTGTGCCATCCGCGAGATGGGCACGGAACGCGAACGTCGGCAGACCATCGGCCGGGGGCTGCGGCTGTGCGTCGATCAGACCGGCAATCGCATCCGTGGCTTCGAGACCAACACGCTCACGGTGGTCGCCACGGAGAGCTACGAGGAGTTCGCGGAGAACTTGCAGAAGGAAATCGAAGCGGATACCGGCATCAAATTCGGCATGGTGGAAGAACACCAGTTCGCGGCGGTGGCCGTGCCCGATGGCCAGGGCGGACACCAGCCACTCGGTTTCGAGAAGTCGAAGGAACTGTGGGGCCAACTGAAGCAGGCGGGCTATCTCGACACGAAGGGCAAGGTGCAGGACAAGCTCCGCACGGCGTTGAAGGATGGCACCGTCCAACTACCGGAAGAGTTCAAACCGCACTCCGACGCCATCCAGGACATCCTCCGCAAGTTGGCCGGGAAGCTCGACATCAAGAACGCCAATGATCGCAAGACGATCAAGTCCCGCCGGGCGGTGCTGGAGAGCGAGGCGTTCAAGGCGTTGTGGGATCGCATCAAGCACAAGACGACATATCGCGTGCAGTTCGATAGTGATAAGTTGATCGCCGATGCCGTGAAAGCCATCGCGGGCGGCCCGCCGGTGACGAAGGCCCGCGTGCATTTTCGCAAGGCAGAACTCGACATCAACAAAAGCGGCGTCGCCACGACGGAGACGGAAGTTGCGTCGCCGACCACGCTGGAAGAGAACGACATCGAGTTGCCGGACATCCTCACCGACCTTCAGGACAAGACGCAACTGACGCGGAAGAGCATTGCCCGCATCCTGACCGAGAGCGGTCGCTTGAAGGATTTTCGCTACAACCCGCAGCAGTTCATCGAACACGCCGTGTTGTGCATCAACAACGCTAAGCGGCTAGCGCTGGTGGACGGCATCCGCTATCAGAAACTGGGCGACAAGGATTACTATGCCCAGGAGTTGTTCGAGACGCAGGAACTCTCCGGCTACCTGAAGAACATGCTGGAATCGACGAAAGGCACTCACGAACAGGTCGTCTACGATTCCGGCGTGGAGAAGTCGTTCGCCGAGGCGTTGGAGAACAATGTGGCGGTGAAGGTTTACGCGAAGCTGCCGAGTTGGTTCCGCGTGCCGACGCCGCTTGGCTTCTACGAACCGGACTGGGCCGTGTTGATCGAGCAGGATGGCAAGGAGCGTCTGTACTTCGTGGTCGAAACGAAATCATCACTCTTCGACTTCGACCTCCGCGAGAAAGAGCAAGGCAAGATCGGCTGCGGCAAAGCGCATTTCAAGGCCATCGGCGAAGGAACCGCCAACCCCGCGAAGTTTGTCGTGGCGACTTCTTTGAACGACGTACTGTCCCACACGGGTTAAGATGCCAACAAGGCCATTGCCTGTTGAGCCAAGCGGACAATAGCTGAAACATGTTGTGTTACAGGGCGAAGCACAATCAAGCCTTGGTACTCGGCCGGTGGAAAGTTTCGGATGTCCGCAAAATCCAGATGAAGCGTGATCAGGCTCCGTTTTTCAGTCAGGCAAGCGTCGGCAATTCGTGAGTCTGGCTGACCACCCAATGCCTCATCAAGAACCGTGTGCATGTCATGCCCGGCTTGCCG
>Ga0172376_10009287_pt1 | contig 10141 bp, 6 predicted proteins | sample Lak35m_FD_121114 | JGI IMG/M metagenome (GOLD analysis project Ga0172376, IMG submission 121114) | Freshwater microbial communities from Kabuno Bay, South-Kivu, Congo - kab_092012_35m | ecosystem: Environmental > Aquatic > Freshwater > Lake | place: Democratic Republic of the Congo: South-Kivu... | reverse complement strand
CCACCAGAAAGGCCACCCAATTCCCCATGCCGCGCGCCGCGATCAGAATACTCACCGCATTATCCGGATAGCCGCGCAGATCATGCAGCATGGTTGGGAATAGTGTGAGGCTGGTGAAAGCGAGCATCCCCATCACAAACGCAATCGCCGTCCCGATGGCGAAATTCCGGTCCAGGAATAGCCTGGGATTGAGGAAGGGCGCCGGCGCCGTCAGGCAATGCGCGACGAAGATATAAAAGCTTATGGCGCCAATCACGGCGCAGGCGATCATTTCCGGCGCTTCGAACCAATCCATCCTCTGGCCACGATCCAGGATCAATTGGATGCAGATAATGGCGATGGAAAGCGCCAGGAAGCCTGTCCAGTCAAAGGAAATCGGCTTGCGTTCGGTGCGATCAGACAGTGCGAACCAGATGCAGACCAGGGTTGCGATTCCCGGTGGCACAATCATGAAAAACGCCGCGCGCCAATTCCAGGCCTCGGTCGCCATGGCACCCAAAATGGGGCCAAGCACGGGGCCAAACACGGCGCCGACACCCCAGATCACAATCGCGGTCGGCTGCAAATGGCGCGGAAAGGACGCCAGCAATATCGCCTGCCCCATGGGCATGATCGGCGCCCCAAAGGCGCCCTGCCCGATCCGCGCCAAGATCAGCATATCAAGGCTGGTCGCCAAGCCACAGAGCAGCGAACAGATGGTGAAACCAGTCACCGTGCCAAACATCAGATTGCGCCAGCCAAGACGGCTCGCGAGCCAACCAGTGACAGGCGTTGCGACCGCGGTAGCCACCAAATTGAGCGTAATGACCCAGGAGATTTCATCCTGTGTCGCCGAAAACGCGCCCCGCATATCCGGCAACACCAGATTCGCCAACGTGATGGTCATGCCAAACAGCAAATTGGCCAATTGCACCATCAATAGGATCAGCCATTGCCGCCCGCTGATGCTGAAAATGCCGCCCTGTGGCGCTGCCTCGCTCATGGGGGAAGGCTATGATGGTTTAGTGCTTGCCGTCACCCATGAAATCGCCAGCCTTCCACGCAATTGCGCGTTAATCGGGCGAGCCCTAAACACATCGCCATGAAGCGCCCAACTTTCCCGGCCTATCCTGACCGGTCCGGTTTCAATGCCCTATTGCCGAAGCGCAGCGCCTGTGCCGAAGCGAAAGGCGATATCACTGCCGATCATGTTGTTGTTGGTGCCGGCTATACTGGGCTTGCCGCCGCACGCCGGCTGGCGGAGCTTCAGCCTCAGGCACGGATCATCGTGATCGAGGCGACAGAGGTTGGTGAAGGCTCATCCGGTCGCAATTCAGGCTTCGCCAGCCCGCGCGACCTTCCCGCCGGCCCCAACCCTGCCGAGCTTGGCCGTGCCGAAGTGCTCAATCGCTTCACCGAAGAGGGCTGGGCCTGGCTGATGGCGCCCATCGAAACCCATGGGATTGATTGTGGTCTGCAAGCTTGCGGTCGCATCAAGGCGGCGGCTACCGATCTTGGGGCAAAGCAGGTCAGGGCCATGGAAGCAGCGGCCAAGGCCGCCGGCTTGCCGCATCAGCTATGGGATCGCAATGCGCTGCAGGGGCGCATCGGCACCAGCTATTATCAATGCGCGCTTTACACGGAAGATGGCTATCTGCTTGACCCTGCGGCGCTTATTCGTGGCCTTGCCGATACCTTACCGGCCAATGTCGTGCTGCATGAAAACTCACCGCTGCTTTCGATGCGCCAGCAGGGCCAATGGTATCTGGAAACACCAGCTGCGCGCATTACCGCGCCATCAATCATCATGGCGACCAATGCCGCCATCCGGCATTTCGGCCGCCTGCGCGATAGGCTCGTGACGATCTACACCTATGCGGCTCTGTCTGAACCGCTGAACGCCAAGGATGCGCTTCAACTCGGCAGTATGCCGGTTTGGGGCTTGCTCCCTTCGCATCGTTTGGGAACCACCGTGCGGCGCGTTGGGCCGGATCGGCTTTTGGTGCGCTCCCTCTATGCGCATGAACGGCCGGTGCCCGCGCCACGCGTTCGGGAAACCCTGCTTTCCTGCTTTCATCGGCGCTACCCATCGCTTGCCCATATCGGTTTGGACCAAGTCTGGGGCGGCACCACGGCGCTTACCATGAATGGAGCGCCATGGTGGGGGCAGGTGGAGCATGCGCTCTATACCTCGGCCGGCTGCAACGGCTCCGGCATTGTGAAGGGCAGCATTCTTGGCAAACGTCTTGCCGAATTGGCGCTTGGCCAGTGCCAGCAGGATGAGATACGCGCTGCCTGGGGTTTGGCAAATTGGGTGGCACCCGAACCGCTACGTTCAATCGGTTTTGCGCTCATTGCGGCACGGGAACGACGCCTTGCGGGCTTGGAAGCCTGACCCAATCGCAGCGTTTCCGTGCCGTTTGGCCAACTGCGGGGCTGTCACGCATTGCACCGAGAAGTTTCTGGACTGTGGTGCCGGAAAATGGCGGAGCTGATGTCTTGCCGTGCAGCCATGCCGAAGAATTGGTCATATGGGGCGCTTTGATCCGCCGCCACGCCATCTGGAATGAGCAGGAGGGGCTTGGCCACAGCCTGAACCTTGCTAGGGTTGCAGCAGGGCAGCGCCTCCGCGCTGCCAAGGACGGGAGACAAAACATGAACTGGAAGAACCGCCTTTGGGGCGCGGCGCTAACCGCCGCCCTGATGGCCATGGGCGCTGCGGGCGCTGAAGCGCAGCAGCAGCCTAAAACCTTGCGGATTGGTATGACTGCCGCAGATGTGCCAACCACCTCTGGCATGCCCAATAACGGCTTCGAAGGCATGCGTTTTCTTGGTTATACCGCGTTTGAAGCGCTGACTGCCTGGGATCTCTCGCGTGCTGATCAGGTGGCTGGTCTGCGCCCTGGCCTTGCTGAATCCTGGGTGCAGGATCCGGCCAATCCGCGCGTATGGCGCTTCACGCTGCGCCGCAACGTGACCTTCCATGACGGCACGCCCTTCAACGCCGATGCCGTGCTGTGGAATTTCGACCGTTTCTTCAAGAATGACAGCCCGCAATTCGATCCAACCGGCAGCGCGATTACGCGCGGGCGCATCCCGGTGCTGGAATCCTATCGCAAGGTGGATGATTTCACCTTTGAGACCACAACAACGCGCCCGGTTTCCTATTGGCCTTATCTGATGGTCTATGTGCTGATGACCTCGCCCAATTCATTCGAACAGGGCGGGCGGGACTGGGCGCGCGTCGCCGCGCTGCCGCCAGCGGGCACCGGGCCTTTCCGACTTTCGCGCTTCGTGCCGCGCCAATCGGCGGAACTGACGCGCAATGCCAATTATTGGGATGAAGCGCGCCGGCCCAAGCTTGATCGCATCATCCTGCTGCCCATGCCGGAAGCCAATACACGGCTTGCGGCGCTGCGCTCTGGCCAGGTGGATTGGATCGAGGTGCCGCCGCCTGACGCGCTGCAGTCGCTGCGCCAGGCGGGCTTTAACATCGTCACCAATTCCTACCCGCATGTCTGGCCCTGGGTCTTTGCCGCGGGCCGTGCCGGCAGCCCGGTGGCAGATATTCGGGTGCGTCAGGGCCTGAATTACTGTTTTGACCGCGGCGGGATGGTGCAGCTGCTGAATGGCATTGCCGAACCATCTGTGGGGTTTTTCAAGGCAAATGATCCAAATTTCGGCAACCCAACACATCGCTACAGGTTGGACCCGGCCCGTGGCCGAGCGCTTTTGGCGGAAGCCGGCTACAATGCCCAGCGTCCACTTCGGCTGAAAATCGCCATCTCCTCATCCGGTTCAGGCCAGATGCTGCCGCTGCCCATGAATGAATTCATGCAGCAATCGCTTAAGGAAAGTTGCGGCGTCGAAGTCACTTTCGAGGTCGTGGAATGGAATACACTGCTGGGCGCGCAGCGCGTGGCACCGGATCAACCACAATGGCTGGGCGCGGACGCCACCAATACCAGCCTGGTTTCCTCAGACCCATCACAGATGGCGCGCTGGTTCCTTTCCGCCAATTTCTCCCCGCGCGGCTCTAATTCAGGGCATTGGCGTGACGAGGCGTTTGACGCTGCCTTCCAGGAGCTGGAAACCGCAACTGATCCCGCGCGCATCCAGACCCTATTGCGCACAGCGCATGAAAGACTGGTGGATAGCGCGCCCTGGCTTTGGATTGTGCATGATTTGAATCCCCGCGCCATGAGCCGGCGCGTCACAGGCTTCACCTCGGCGCAATCCTGGTTCCAGGATTTGACGACGGTGGATCTGCGCTGAGATACGCGCCAAGCCAGCATCCGTGTTAAGGGAAAGGGGCGGCGCAAACCGCCCCTTTTTTTGCTTCACGCGCTCAGCAAGCGCCGACTCCAGACCATCAGGCCCAATGTCGCGATGGCCGCCACAACAAACACCGCCGCATAGCCCGCCATATGCAGGATGGACCCAAACAACAAGGCGCCGATGCTTTGGCCGAAGAATAGCGCCATGGCGAAGGCCGCCACAGCCGTGCCGCGCGCTTCCGGCAGGGCTTCCGTTGCGCGTGCCTGCAAGACGCCATGCAGCATGTAGAAAGCAAGGCCGAGCCAGAATTGCATCGCCGCCACCACAAGCCCATTCGGTGCGAAGGCCGTTCCCACCAAGCCGGCAGCCAGCATCACGCCGCCCAAGGTCAGCAAGCGCGTCTCCCCAAACCGCGCCACCAGGCTTTTCGCGAGCCGCGTATAGGTGAAGGCGCCAAGCCCGAAGCCCGCCACCACCAACCCCGCCATGGCCGGCGAATAGCCGAAGTTTTCGATCAGCAGCGAACCCGTCAGCGGAAAGGCGCCGCCAAACAACACCGCGCCATCAATGAAGGCCGCGACCATCAGCCTTTGCCCAGCAGGGCGGGAGAAAAGCGTCAGATAGGGCCGGAAACTGCCGCGAAAATCGCGCCCGGCCTCAGACGCTGGCGCCTGCCAAAGCTCGGCCCCCAAGCGCCGCCCGAGCAGTACCGAAACCACCAGCGCCAGCAAGGCCAGCACGATGAAGGAAGCGCGCCAGCCCGCCAAATCCGCCAGCACGCCGGAAAGCGGCCCGACCAGCAATTGCGCCATCACCATGCCGGTCAAAAACCGCCCGATGGTCGCCTGCCTCTCGGCATAAGGCACCGCATCGCCAATCCAGGCCAGCGCCAGGGGGATTACCGCGCCCGCCAGCAATCCTGTCAGCGTCCGCAGCGCCACCATGGCCGAAAGATCCCAGGCAAGCGTGCAGGCGGCCAAGCCAAAGCCATAAAGCAGCAGCGCAAACCAGGCGACGCGGAGCTTTCCGTAACGATCACCGAGCGGTCCGATCACCAATTGCCCCGCGCCATAGGCAATCGAAAACCCCGCCAGCACCGGCGCAGCACCGGCCACCGTCACGCCGAAATCCGAAGCGAGCAAAGGCAGCAGCGGATCGAGCATGCGTATCCCGCCCCCGGTTGCGAAAGCAGCCAAGGCGAGTAGCGGCAAAATGGAAAGATCGGTCTTCAAGCCCCCCCGCATGGGCGCGGGGGGCTTGGCGGTCAAGTCAGGGGGCCTGCGTCAGATGGCCTTTGCGGCGCGCAAGGCAGCGATTTCCGCGGCAGTGAAACCAAACTCGCCCAGCACCTGGTCAGTATGCTCACCACGTTCAGGCGTTGGATTGCGCGCGCAAGCAACACCGGCAATTTGCATCGGCGCGCGCACCAGTTCGATCTCGCCAAGCGTGGGGTGCGCGACGGGCATCGCCATGCCCAGGTGCTTCACCTGCGTATCGGCGAAAACCTGGTCCATGGAATAGACAGGCCCGCTCGGCACGCCGGCCTTGTTCAGACCTTCCACCCATTCGGCGGTGGTTTTTTCAATCAGGCGCGATTGCAGCAGCGCATTGGACTTATCGCGATTGGCATGGCGCGACTTATCGGTGGCGAAGGCGGGGTCCTTGGCTTCTTCCTGAATGCCCAGGGTGGCCACAATCCGATCCCACATTTGCTGCCCGCCGCCGGCCAGGTTCATCAGCCCATCCTTGGTGCGGAAAAGGCCGGTCGGCGTGGTGGTTGGATGGTCATTGCCGGCCTGGCCTGGGATATCGCCGGCCATGGTCCAGCGCGTCGCCTGGAAATCCATCATGGCGATCATGGCTTCCAGCAGGCTGGTATGCACCCAGCGGCCCTTGCCCGTGGCCTCGCGCTCCAACAGCGCCACCAGAATGCCAATCGCAGTGTAAAGCCCCGCCGTCAGATCCGCCACCGGAATGCCCGCGCGCACTGGCCCCTGGCCGGGCATGCCGGTGACACTCATGATCCCGCCCATGCCCTGCGCAATCTGATCAAAACCCGGCCGCTTGGCATAGGGCCCATCCTGGCCAAAGCCAGAAATCGAGCCCAGCACAATGCGCGGATTGACCGCCGAGAGCGCGGCGAAATCAATGCCCAAACGCTCCTTCACATCCGGGCGGTAGTTTTCCACGACAACATCGGCCTTGGCGACGAGGCGACGGAAGGCGGCCAGCCCCTCGGGCGCCTTCAAATTCAGCGTCATGCCGCGCTTGTTGCGATGCGTATTCTGGAAATCCGGCCCGTGGCGTTCCCCGCCCATGCCCTTCCCCGTATCCACCTCATCGGTCGCTTCCACCTTGATGACATTCGCCCCCCAATCGGCCAATTGGCGCACGCAGGTAGGGCCGGAACGGACGCGCGTGAGGTCAAGCACGGTAAAGCGGGAAAGCGGCATCATGGCGGTATCTCCATCGGAATTCGCTGCCTTGTTGGCATTGCCGCCGCGCCCGGGCAAGAGACCGGGTTGACGCGCCAGCGCCGCACGCTACCCATGCTGATCCCAATTCCGAGGAACCCGACCATGACCGAAGACCTGCTGCACGAAACCCGCGAAGGCGGCATTGCCTGGACCACTTTCAACCGCCCTCAGGCGCGCAATGCCATGACCTTCGCCATGTATGCGCGGCTCGCGGAATTGGCCGATGAGATCAGCGCCGACCCCGCCATTCGCGTTTGGGTGATCATGGGCGCGGGCGGCAAGGCGTTTGCGTCCGGCACCGATATTTCCCAATTCCGCGAATTCCGCACCGCCGAGGATGCGCTGAATTACGAAGCGCGCATTGACAAGGTTTTGGGCGCGCTGGAACGCTGCACCAAGCCGGTGATCGCCGCCATTACCGGTGCCTGCACCGGCGGCGGGCTTGGCATTGCCGGCTGCTGCGATATCCGCATTGCCGATAAGGGCGCCCGCTTCGGCCTGCCGATTGCGAAGACACTCGGCAATATCCTCAACATGCACAACTTCGCACGCTTCTATGCGCTGGTCGGCCCTGCTGCCGTCACTGAAATGATCATGACCGCGCGGTTGTTTTCCGCCGATGAGGCCAAGCATATCGGCCTGATTTCGGAAATGCTGGAAACACCGGATGATGTCGCCAATCGCGCGATGGAATTGGCTACGAATATCTCGGGCTTGGCACCGCTGACGCTCCGCGCCACCAAGGAAGCGATCCGCCGGCTGCGCAAGGCAACCAGCGAGGTTGATGGCGATGATCTGGTGACCATGTGCTTCACCAGCGCCGATTTCCAGGAAGGGGTCAGCGCCTTCCTGAACAAGCGCGCGCCGCAATTTACCGGGCGGTGAGCGCTACCCTGGCGAAGTTTTTTACGCCGTGGTGGATAGAATCGCAGGCGCCAGCGCCGTGGATTTTGCCGCCGGGTGGGATGGGTTGCGGAAACGCAGCTCCCCACCCGCCACGGCATCAGGCGGCGCCAGGCCGAAAAGCTCCGCGCGCGAAGAACAGGCAGCCGCCACCACGCGCCGTGCGGCGTGACCGGCCAGAAAGCGCCGCACCGCGCCTTCAAGCGCCAGATCATCGCGCAGCCCCCGCCATTCGGCGCGATCCATATCCTCAATAAAGACCGAAACAATGCCTGGTTTCGCGCCCGATAGCCGCGCGCCTGCGGCACCCGCCATGCGCGCGGCAACGGCGTCAGAGATGCTGTTTTCCTGACCGGCGCGCGCCGCCAGCACGAATACCGATCCGCCGGCGGGATCGCCGGTCACGGCCAAATGCGCCTCTGGCCCGAATTGCTGACGCAGCCGCCCAGGAAGCGGATCGGCCTGCGCGCCGGCCAGTACCAGCGGGTCAAGCTTCAGCACCGCATCCGCGCTGCTATCCTGGCGCCGCTCAGCCGCCAGCATGGCCATGATGCGGCGTTGCAATTCGGCTGCCTTGTCCGGGCCGGCAAGCCCATCGGGCAGCGTCATGCGCAGCACATAGCGGCCAGGATGCGCGGCAAGCCAGGTTTGCAATTCAGGATTGACGCTATCCATCAGCGCATACCAATGCCCGCGCTGCACCGGCCGGCCTTCCTCGGCAGAAATCGTCTCGCACACCACTTCTGCAACAGCGCCACCACGGCTGATCATCAGATCATGCGCGCTGTCTTCCGCAAGGCCGGTGAAACGCACCTCAAAACCTTGCGCGCGATAAAGCGCGGCTGAGCGCAGCAGATGAAATAGCGGGATCAGCGTTGCCTCACCGGAAAGCCCTTGGATGATGGCAGCGCGCAGCTTCTCACGCCGCGCTTCCGGCAGGCCATTGGCCAGGCGCACCGCTTCCGCCGCGAAGCCAAGGGCGCGGCGTTCCGCACTGCCCTGCGCCGTGCCGCGCGCAGCACGCGCCAGGGCGAATTCCAAGGCGTGCCGATGCTGCGTGGCGCGGCCCTGAAAGGCGCTCGCCTGCGCACGGCGCCCCAAATCCGCGAGCCGCGTTGCCCAAAGATCAGCGCCCACAAGCCGGAGGAAATCCGGCATGGCCTTGGGATCGGCAGCGGGTACGGGAAGCGGCATGATCGGACCCTCGGGCGCAAAGCCTGAATGCTGGCTGCGCGCGGAAACGCGTTGAAAAAGCCAAGCCAGCCTCAATTTGCATCAGCGCATGCGCGCCGCATCCGGTCTTTGTGCCGAGAATGTCACGATACCCCGCTGCCCCCGGGGGGCGCAAGCAGATAACATCAAGGCACGCCAATCTGGCGCAGCACCATGGCCTCGGTCAGCACTTCGGGCAGGATCACCGCCTCACCACCGCCCGGTGGCCAGAACAGGTAAAGCGGCACGCCTTCCCGCCCATGGGCGCGGAGCAAGGCGGTGATGGCGGGATCACCCCGAGTCCAATCCGCCTTCAGATAGACAATGCCGCGCGCCGCCATGGCTGCCTGCGCGGCATCGCGGCGAAGGGCAATGCGTTCATTGACCTGGCAAGTGATGCACCAGGCGGCGGTGACATTGAGGAATACGCCCTTGCCTTCAGCCCGCAGCGCCTCCACCCGCGCGGGGCTCCAGCTTTCGGCGGTCTCGGTGGCGGCGGGGGCAGGAGGCGCGGCCGTCAGGCCAAAGGGTAGCGCCAGCAGCAGGGCCAGCGCGGCGAAAACCGGGCCAAACCCTGCCCGGCCATGGCGCTGCGCCCGGCCAAGCGCCCAGGCGCCAAGCGCCAGACCTAGCCCACCCGCCAGCGCCAGCCCTACGCCGGGCCAGCCGCTCTGCGCCCAAAGCACTGAAACCAACCAAAGCGCTGCGCCATACATCGGCCAGGCCATGATGCGGCGAAGCCTTTCCATCCAGGGGCCGGGCCGGGGCAGCTTGCTGGCCAAGCCCGGCGCCAGGGCCAGGATCAGGGTCGGTGCCGCCAGCCCAAGGCCAAGGGCCGCGAATACCGCAAGCGTCGCCGGCGCAGGCATGACCAGGGCCGCGCCAATCGCCGCGGCCATGAAGGGCGCGGTGCAGGGGCTCGCCACCAGCACGGCCAAAGCCCCAGTGGCGAAACTGCCCAAAAACCCGCCGCGTGCGGCGAGATGCCCGCCCGCGCCAATCGGCCCTCCCAGCGCGAAAACGCCCGAAAGGTTCAGCCCGACCGCCAGCATCAGCCAGGCAATCGCCAGCACAAAAACCGGTGAGGTGAATTGAAACCCCCAGCCCAGCGCCATGCCCGCGCCGCGCAGCACCAGCAAAAGCCCGGCGAGCGCCGTGAAGCTCACCACCGCGCCGGCGGTATAGGCGGCGGCTTCCAGCCGCACCGCCCCGCGCGCCGCGCCGCCCAGCCGCGCCAGGGCCATGGCCTTCATGGCGAGTACCGGAAAGACGCAGGGCATCAGGTTCAGGAT
>Ga0172376_10009280_pt1 | contig 10145 bp, 6 predicted proteins | sample Lak35m_FD_121114 | JGI IMG/M metagenome (GOLD analysis project Ga0172376, IMG submission 121114) | Freshwater microbial communities from Kabuno Bay, South-Kivu, Congo - kab_092012_35m | ecosystem: Environmental > Aquatic > Freshwater > Lake | place: Democratic Republic of the Congo: South-Kivu... | reverse complement strand
ATCGACTTAGCCTCAAGGGTAAGGTCATCGACGACACCACCCGTCGTCCATTGCCGGGTGCCGTTGTTCGTTTGTTGTTGGAGGATAGCACCTATTTTGAAACCGAAACAGATTCCACTGGAACATACACCTTCAAAATCCGGGAAGATGTGAAGTATGTCCTCGAAGCCACCATGCCACGGCACAAGATTCCGGCGGGACTCCATGCAGGCCCGGCTCAGCGATTAATGTATTATCCAACGGATACCTCCTTTGACACCTACCAAACCCAGGATGATATCGATTGGGTGATTGATTTGCCCATGAAGCTGGTGCCTACGGAAGAGTTTATTTTGACGGATATTCTTTATGATTACGACAGTTCCAGACTACGTCCTGTTTCGATGGTCGCCTTGGATTCCTTGGTTCGTTTTCTTCAAAAATCCCCCAATATTTCCATTGCCATCAATTCCCACACCGACTCGCGGGGTTCAGAGGGTTATAACCGCAAATTATCTCAACGCAGAGCGCAATCGGTGGTGGACTACCTGCGTTCCCAGGGCATCGATTCGACCCGTCTCAAGGCGGTGGGTTACGGAGAATCTCGTTTGCTGAATCGTTGCAAAGACAAAGTGCGCTGTACCGAACAGGAACATCAAGTTAACCGCCGTACCACGTTTAGCATTACCTCCATTGATTTGGATCGGGTCATCGTCAAGTACCGTCGTGTTACCGGGGAAGAAACCGAAAAGACCGAGGAGACCATTTATACCGCCATCTCCGAAAAGCCTCGTCCGGTTCGCCCTGCAAGCAGACCATGAGTGAGGTAGGGGAAGCAGGATCACGTTACGGGGCTCGAGGAGCCTCCGCAACCAAGGAGGACGTCCACCGTGCCATTTCGGGTTTGGACAAGGGACTGTTTCCCTCGGCTTTTTGCAAGGTTTTGCCGGATATTTTGGGAGGTGATGCGGATTACTGCAACCTAATTCATGCCGATGGTGCCGGTACCAAATCGGCTTTGGCTTACTTGTATTGGAAAGAAACGGGGAATACCGATGTTTGGAAGGGCATCGCCAGGGATTCGGTGGTCATGAACTTGGATGATTTGTGTTGTGCTGGGGCAACAGGGCCTTTTTTGTTGTCTTCCACCTTGGGAAGGAACAAGCATCGGATTCCTGGAGAGGTTTTGACGGCTTTGATTCAAGGCACCGAGGAATATTTGGAGGAATTGGGTCGTTGGGGGGTTAAGGTGGTATCCGGTGGTGGTGAAACGGCGGATTTGGGTGATTTGATTCAAACCGTGGTGGTGGATTCAACCATGACTGCCCGAATGCCACGATCCAAGGTAATCGCCAATCATAGGATAGCCGTTGGTGATGCGGTGGTAGGTTTTGCTTCGTACGGGGTCTGTGCCTACGAAACGTTACCCAATTCGGGGATAGGGTCCAATGGACTTACTTCGGCTCGTCACGATGTTTTGGACGGGATTTATCGGGAAAAGTACCCCGAGACCATGGATACCCGTATTCCCAAAGACTTGTGTTATAGCGGTCGTTTATCCCTGACCGAAGATTTGAATACGCTGTTGGGTCGGGAATTAGGCTGCCTCCAGACCCCCTTTTGGAGGGATTGGATTTTGGACTATGGTTTCTTTCGCCAACCCGTACCTATGCTCCCTTAATTCAATCGATGCTGGGGGATATGGGCAATGAACGGCTTCACGGCATGATTCACTGCAGCGGTGGTGGGCAAACCAAGGTTATGCATTTTGTGGGTCATGCAACGGTGATCAAGGATAACTTGTTTCCGGTTCCTCCGATGTTCGATTTAATTCAACGTCAAAGCGGGACGACTTGGCAAGAGATGTACCGAGTTTTTAATATGGGTCACCGGTTGGAAGTTTATTTGCCCATGGAACTGGCCGAAATCGCCCTGCAATGGGGCCAACATTGGGGGCTGGAATGCGCGGTGGTGGGCCGGGTCGTGGATGGCCCGGGGGGTCTGCAAATCCAAGGACCCGAAGGCCGGTTAACCTACGGAACTCACTTGGCGTAAGCGACAGCCCGCTTTTCGCGGATGACGGTTACTTTGATTTGGCCGGGGTATTGCATTTCGTTCTGAATCCTTTGGGATAGTTCCACCGACATCAGCTCGGATTGTTCGTCCGATATTTTGTCGGCTTCGACCACAACGCGCAATTCACGACCAGCCTGAATGGCAAACGCTTTTTCGACCCCTTTGAACGATTGGGCCATGTTTTCCAATTCCTTGAGGCGCTTGATATAACCCTCCACCACCTCGCGGCGAGCTCCGGGCCGCGATCCTGATATGGCATCGCAGGCTTGGACAATGGCCGAAATCGGGTCGGTCATTTCGATTTCGTCGTGGTGGGCTCCAATCGCATTGCAAATGACGGGGTGTTCTTTGCACTTCTCGGCCAATTGCATCCCCAACAGGGCGTGCGGTAATTCGGGCTGATCATCCGGTACCTTGCCGATATCGTGGAGCAAGCCGGCGCGCTTTGCCAATTTGGGGTTAAGGCCCAATTCCGAAGCCATGGTGGCGCACAAATTGGCAACTTCTCTACTGTGTTGTAACAAATTTTGTCCGTAGGATGAACGGTACCTCATTTTGCCGACAAGCCTCACCAAGTCGGCGTGCAGACCGTGGATGCCCAAGTCAATGCAGGTTCGCTCCCCGATTTCAACAATCTCGTCTTCAATCTGTTTCTTGGTTTTGGCAACAACTTCTTCGATACGTGCCGGGTGGATTCGCCCATCGCTAACGAGCCTGTGCAATGCCAACCGTGCAATTTCACGACGTAGCGGATCAAAACAGGACAAGATGATGGCTTCGGGCGTATCATCCACCAAAAACTCTACCCCGGTTGCCGCTTCCAAAGCCCGAATATTTCGACCTTCCCGACCAATGATTTGGCCTTTAATTTCATCGTTCTTGATTTGAAAAACCGAAATGGAATTTTCGATGGAGTGTTCGGTTGCGCTGCGCTGTATGGTCTCAATGACGACTTTTTTGGCTTGTTTGTGGGCATTGAGTTTGGCTTCGTCCACAATGTCCTTGATGGAGGCCGATGCGCGACTCCTTGCTTCGTCCATCAACGACTCCATGAGCTGTTGGCGGGCTTGATCGGCACTTAGGGCAGCAACCTTTTCGAGGGCCTGAACCGTCCGTAAATGCGCCTTGGATAGTTCTTGTTCCTGCTGCTCCAGGTTTTGGCTTAAGCGGTCCAATTGTTGTTTTTTCTGGTCCAGCTCGTTTTCCTTGCGGGATGCTTGTTCCAGCTTTTGGTTAAGGGTTTGTTCCTTTTGTTTGTGTTGCTGTTCTTTGGCTACCAAGCTTTGTTCCCGGGATTGGATGGATTGGTTTTTGCGCTGTGCTTCGGATTCGTGTTCGGATTTGAGTTGAATGAATCGTTCTTTGGCTTGCAGCTCTTTTTCTTTACGAATCGCCTCGGCTTTGGATTCGGCTTCAACGAGTATGCGTTTGGCTTCTTTTTCGGCTTCTTCTTTTTCGCGGCCGGCTTTGACGGCAAAAACGAGTTTGCCAAGGCCCAATCCGGCAACGCCGGCGAGCAGGATACTAAGGATGAGGTAGAGGTTCATGGGGCGTTGGTTTAACGCCCAACTGTTCAAACGGCCTTGTCCTTCGAAGCACCCCGGGTTTGCAACATTCGGTTCAGCGTGGACTCCAGGTCTTCAAGTTGCTCCCTTAAGGCTAGACCGGTACTTTCGTCAAGACGTCCTTCATCCTGCCCTTGGGGAACTGGATTTTGTTGGGCTTGAAGTAAGCTGTGGGCCAAAAAGTAGGCGGTCATCCCCAATAAATCAAAGCGATCCGCTCCCGGATGCTGGTTTTTGTACTGGGTAAGACGTTCGTTGAGTAAGGATTCCGCTTGGCGTAATCGTTCCAGCTCCTCGGCCGGGGCCTGGAGGGGGTAGGTTCGGTTTCCTATCTGGATTTGGATTTCGCTGGGTTGCATAGGGTTCTTGAGGATTCGACTATTCCTGCAGCTGGGCTAGGCATTGGTCTATTTCTCGAATAAATTGGTTAATCTTTAGTTTGGCCTGATGGCGGGTTTGTTCGTTCCCGGACAAAGCTCGTTGCAACTGCAAGGACTTAATCGATTCCTTGAGCGCGTCCAATTCGCTTTTTTGGGTTCGAAGGCTGGCTTCCAGTTTTTTGTTTTTGGACTGAAGCTCAGAATTTTCGGCAAGAATCCGATCCAATCGGTTCTCGGCAAATTCTGCCTGCCTGCGCAGGCCCTCCAGTTTGGACAACAATTCTCCGGTTTTCATCCTAACGACGCAATCGGGCCCCTAAAGACTCCTCAAAGTTAACCACCATTTTTTGAATTGTCCCCTCCACCTCTTGGTCGGTTAGGGTTTGTTCAGAATTCCTAAAAATCAAGGCTATGGCGTAGGAAACATGGTTGGGCGGCAGGCCTTGGCCTTGGTACCGGTCAAATAGGTAGAGCGATTCCAAAAAGGGCCCTGCGTTTTGACGGGCCAAATCCTCAATGTCCTTGTAGGAAACGTTGGACGGTACCACCAAGGCCAAATCACGACGAACAGACGGGAAGCGGGGTATATCGCGATAGACCGGGGATGGGGCACCCGGTTGAGGAACCCAGTCGGTCCAAGGGATAATGCACGCAAAAACCGGCTGTCGAATACCGTAGAGATCCAAGAGGTGCTCGGCAACGGGTTGAACCGTCGGCTTCGCTGAACCCTCCGGAGTTCCCATATAGTCCCATAAATCCTCAACATGGCCCTGCAAATAGGCCGAGTCTACCGCTGTATTGGGGCGGTACCAGGTTTCGGGGTGTTGTTGACCGGTGACCAGAATCGCCAAATGTTCTTGTTCCGTCGCAGGTTGACCCGGAGCATTGGAGGTATAAACTCTTCCAAATTCGTAACATTGAACATCGTTTTGACGGCGGTTCAAGTTGTAAGCCAGATGTTTGAGACCACTCAAGACCAGGGACGGACGCATAAGGGGAATTTGCTCGTTCACCGGTCCCAAAACCCGAACACACCGTGCAAGGTCCGGCTCGATGGCCTGAAATTCGGCCGTAGAGACCAAGGAAAGACCAACAAATTCGTTGAAACCCCGAGCGCTGAGCCATTGGGCTATTTTCTCTTGGGTTGCTGGTTGGGCGGAAGGGGTGGGGTAGGGGTTTCGGTATCGGTGTTGATCTGGAATAGGAATACGATCGTAACCGTAAACCCGCAATACTTCTTCGATGATATCGACGGCCCTTCGGACATCCCTGCGGTAATACGGTGGGGTCACTAACCAGGAGTCGGACAGGGTTTGGACCTCAAAATCCAAGGCCTTGAGTATCCGAACGGTTTCCTCTTCGGGCACCGCACAACCGGCCACTTGTTGAATTTTGTGAGCACTAAGCGGAACGGCTTGGGTGGTCAGTTCCAATCCGGTCCAAAGCTGCATGGCATAAGGGATTGCACCGCCGGCACTGTCCAGAATTAGGGTAGCCGCCCACTCCAAGGCCAAAGGCACCAGGTTGGGATCGGTTCCTCGTTCAAATCGGTACGACGCTTCGCTTCGTAGGCCCAACGAGCGTGCCGATGCCCGAATCACGGTAGGATCAAAGCAGGCGCATTCCAAATAGATATCGGTGGTCTCAGGGTGGATTGAATCTCCTGCACCACCCATAACCCCGGCAAGGCCAACGGCTTTGACCCCGTCTTCGATGACCAAATGTTGGGGGTTCAGGGTATAATCCTTTTGGTCCAGCAAACGAATGACCTCACCGGAAATCGCCCGACGTACTCCCAGTCGGTCACCCTCCAAAAAGGAGCGATCGTAGGCATGTAGTGGTTGGCCCAGTTCGAATTGAACCCAATTGGTAATATCGACGACGTTGTTAATGGGTTTGTGACCCAAGGAAAGCAGGGCTTTTTGGAGCCAAGGCGGTGATGGCGCAATACGGACCCCTTCGATGGCCAAGCCGGCAAGTCGCGGACAATCGTTGCTGCTTTGGACCTGCAAGGTCATGGGTTGGTATTGGGCCTGGTCTTTGCGGTAAGGAAGAAGGGGTTGACCCTCGCGGTCCAACGGTGAATTTTCGCGACAAAAACAGGCCAAGGGTAGGACAGGTAACCCCAAAGCGGCACCCAAATCACGGGTCACCCCGTAATGACTAAGGGCGTCCATTCGGTTCGGTGTTATGCCCAGGGTCCAAATCCAATCCATGGGCTCGGACAAAACATCGATTAAAGGACATCCCGGCTTAGAAGATTCATCCAAGACCAACAAACCATCGTGGTCGGGTCCCAGCCCCAGTTCATCCTCTGCGCATAACATACCTTGACTCACCTCCCCCCGAATTTTGGCCAAGCGTATGGTGATGGGTTCGCCCTTGAGGGGATACAGGGTTGAACCAACAGGGGCCACCGCAACTTTGAGGCCCTTTTGGACGTTAGGTGCCCCGCAGACAATGTTCAAGAGCTCATCGGCCCCCACATGAACCCGGGTCAAGCGCAATCGGTCCGCCCCGGGGTGGGGCATGCACTCCACCACCTCCCCAACCAAGAGTCCTTGGAGTTGTTCAGGACTACGACCGATCACCTCTTCGTCCTCCACTTCCAAACCCAAAGAGGTCAATGCGGATGCAACGCTGGAGGGCGCGGGGAACTCGTTGGAATCCGGCTCCAAATCAAAATACCGGCATAACCAGCGGTAGGATACCTTCATGGATGATTTTTAGGGCTTTTTGATCAGTTTGACCACCGATGAACCTCCGTTGTTATCCAGCAACCTGGCATAATAAAGACCTGCGGGCAATTCGGGGGTATCAATTTCCCAACGGTTGGGTCCTACCGATGTTTGCAAGGGATGACGCAGGGCGATACGGCCATCGGCGGTGGTCAATTCCAAATAGAAATCTCCGGCAGATAATGAATGTTGTTCCAAAACCAATTGGTTGCGAAAAGGATTGGGGAAGAGACGGATCTTCGGCGACTCAGAGGAGGTCGCGTCAGCACCAAAAGCCATAACAAAACTTTGAATTTGATCAATTGCAGCTTCTACAATGCTGGCAGGGGCCTGATCGTTGGCAATAAAACGAAGTTGAACGGTGGCATTGGGGGTAACGTAATCACTGACTTTGAAGACGTTTCGACGCCATTGACGGTCGCTGCGGTTGGTTCGTTCGACCAATTTCCAGGTCGTCGTGCCGTTGTTAATATAGACTTCCCAAAAGTCCGAACCCGGGTTGTCGCCGGTATCGTTGGTAAACCAGCGATGGTAGGCCAAGACAGGATCGGTCATGTTGCTTAGGTCCATGTTGGGGGTCCGCAAGGTGGTTCGTCCGCCATCGACATCTTCGGTATCGGGGTCATCACCGGGGAAAGCATTGCCGGTAAAGGCACAGCGAGTCCCACCAGGGGTGGCATTGCTGCCGGTCTGCACGATGGTCGCCGGATTTCCGGGAGTGGTGTAGGAAGCAACAGGAACGCCCAACTCCCAACGCCCGGTGGTAGCGTTATCGGTGGACCAGCCAATCAACCATGTGCTATCCAAGGCAGGGTTTTCCAAATCCAGGCTGGTCAGGTTTTGGAAGCCCACCAAATAATTGAACCATAGCCCCGGGTTGGAACTTAGGTCGGAAAACGGAGGATACGATCCTCCGGACACACCGGTCAAATCGGTGAGACCAACATAGTAACGGACAATCGTGCCTCGGGGTTGACCGGGAATGGTACCGGTATAATTTCCGCCGGCTCCTTGGGTTAACGCCACGGTATCACAACTGCTTAGGGGGTTGTTGTTGAGGCGGTAAATCAGCCGAGCTCCGCTCACCAAGCTGTTAAAAGGCGGGGTGATATTCAAAGCCAGGTTGATGGACGATGGGGTCAAGGCCGGCACATCCGGTAAAGGATTGTATTGAAATTGAATGTTGGCCAACATACGAATGCCATGAAACGCAAAGGCCTGAATGATGGCCGTCATGTTCGGGGTTCCGTTGGATAAATTGTTATCGTTATCGTCGGCCTGCAAGGCATCAATAAGAATATCGGTATACACCACCCCTTCGCTCCCGTTGGGGCCATTGGCCAAACCGTACAAGGACTCGCTAAAAATCGCCATCATGCCGGCATTGCTGTTCATATTCCTGGCGGTTCTCCACCATGCGCCGCAAATGATTTCTCCGTCGGCATGCACTTGACCTACAAGGTTCTGCGGATAGATTTTGGGGTTGATATCGTATCGACGGACGATTAAGTTGGGGTTGGTGATGTTAAAACCAACGCCCAAAACCGGGGTATCGGTCAAGGTGATGGCGTAGACGTCGGAATAGCCTTCGCCAACGGCGCCGTTACGAAACGGAGTCCCCAAGGCATTGTAGAAATAATTGGTAATGGCGTGACCGTATTCGTGGTAAACCACATCCGCAACAATGGCAAGGGTATTGCAACCCGCAGCCTGGGTATAGAAATTAATGCTATTGCCATTAAAAAAAGCATTGCAATTCCCGTCGGTTCTTTCGACCTTGGTGGTTAAGGGGATGTCCAAGGCGGTAAAATTGGGCAGGTAGCCCTTCATGTAATCGTGTACCCGGTTGGTATGGTAATAGGCGCTCAGGTGGGGAACCTGGTTCCACAAACTGGTGGACGTTCCGCGACCAAAGTACTGCACGGTATCGCGGGCTGCATCGATCAAGAGGCTAAAGGTGGGTGTCGTTGTCCCGTTATTTCCTTGAACCACTTTGGAAAAACGGCCTTCTAGCGGAAAGGTGCCGGTGACCGGCAAATTGGGCAAGCCCAAATCGTAGGATCCGCTGGCTGAAGTGTAATAGGTGTTACCGCCAACCGTGAATTTGAGGTGAGGAAGCGGTCTGGCGGAATCCAGGGGCGCAAAAGGATGTTTGGGATATACCCGTCCGACCATCGTCAAATTGCCATTGGAACCAGGACCGTGGGCAAATTCCACGATCTGATCTTGGCGCATCAAAACCTTCCCGCTCACGGCATCCACATGGCAGAGGTAGCGAAAGGGACGGTCGCCGGGGCTTTGCCCCTCGATAGTTAGGGTATAAACCCGGTGGTAAAGCATGGTTCCTGCCTCTTTGCCGGGGATAGGTAGGATTTGGATGTCGGACTCTATCATCGCGACCGATCCAGTCGGCAGGGATTCCAGTGCCCTTTGTTTTGCCTGTTCTGGGGTGATCAGGCTGCCTTCATCGAATTGGATGCGGGGATGCAATTCGGAGGCCAGCCAAACCAAGCCACCCTCGGGGCTTGTTTTGAAACCGATACGGCCTCCTATAACTTTCATGCCGCGATGCCATTGTTCCATCCAACGGAAATGGTATTTGGAGGATGCGTAAGCCGGGCCGTTTCTCAATTCTTGGAGGGGAAGTTCAAAGCCGGCCATTTCCTTTTCTAAGAAGGAAATGCATGCCTTTGTTTCAGCAGTTGCTTGGGATTCCGAGGAAGTTGACCCCGTGTTTAAGGCCACAGCGGGACCAAAAAGGCGGTGAGGCTGTCCGGTATGTTCGTCAAACAGCACATTCCATTGGGGGTGGCGGCGGAAAAAATTTTGCCAAGCTGCCTTTGACCGCTTAGCCGCTTGCCGGTCTGCATTGTAGGGCTGAGGAGAGGCCAAACGAATCTCCAAAGGGTCGTGGGTTGGTTCTGCAGCATTCGCCGAGAACAAGTTAGATGCCCATAAACTGAAGCACAGGCAAGATACTTGGAATATTCGGCGTAGAAGTGGGCGTTTAGAGGCCATGAAGGGGTTTTTTGGAAGGTCAATGATACGCAATAATGACCTGAAAAGGAACGCAAACTGGCCGCGGTTCATCCTATTTTGCTGACATATTGGCACAAAAAACCATCAAAAAGACGGGTAAGCGAACTTGGCAGGATATTTGCGTTCTCCAAAAGCAAACGCTATCCCATTAAAATAGAATTAAATGTCTGACAACCAAGATTTTGACCAAGAAAATTTGAACGAGCCCCCTGCAGAGGGAGCATCCTCGGCCTCGGAATCTTCGTCCCAAGAACCGTCAACCCGTTCCGTAGAAGCCGAGCTGGAGGAGTCCAAACAAAAATACCTGTACTTGCTATCGGAATTTGAAACCTACAAAAGAAGGATGGCGCGCGAGCGCATTGACCTGT
>Ga0172376_10009269_pt1 | contig 10156 bp, 10 predicted proteins | sample Lak35m_FD_121114 | JGI IMG/M metagenome (GOLD analysis project Ga0172376, IMG submission 121114) | Freshwater microbial communities from Kabuno Bay, South-Kivu, Congo - kab_092012_35m | ecosystem: Environmental > Aquatic > Freshwater > Lake | place: Democratic Republic of the Congo: South-Kivu... | reverse complement strand
CTGGTAAATTCTAGTCTTCTTTCCCAGGAAAATATGGTACTATCTACGTAATCTCCGGGTTGATTCTGGTCGTCAAACTTTTTGGCATCTACGATGATTACTTCCTTAAAACCATTGCCCTTCCAATAAGCAGTCATTTCCTCGTTGGTTTTTAAGGACACCATGCTATGATGCTCTTGACTATAACCGTTCCACACTAGAATGGGTAGGAAATTGGTGACTTGAGGATAGGCGGTGTGAAAATGAGCCATGGAACTCATGATGTAAGGTTCACCTAATCCCCCATCTCCCACAGTGAAGGGAAATAGTTTGTCCCGGTGTAATAAAGCTGCTGCCATGGCAAAATGTTGTCCCTGTCCCAACGGTCCCGCAGGTGCCAAAATTCCAGGAATATAACCCGATAGGTGACCTATTAATCCGTGTTTTTCCCGAAAGCGATCGCGCAGTTGTTGTACAGTAAATATGCCCATGTCTTCTAAGGACCGATCTAAAAACATGGCACTATAAAAACCGGGAGCATGATGTCCCACTTCCGTAATAATATTTTTATGTCCCAGCATGACTAAGGCTGCATAAGCTTCGGCTTGACTGGCAAAACCACCTGGATGTCCAGAAGCTTTACTACCAGTTATTTGTAAGGTGAGATAGCGCAGGGCATCTGCTGCTAGTAAGGTTTGATAAGCTGCTGCTGTATGGTTAATGTCAGCTATGGACACGCTACCAGATTCTATGACTGGCTTTGCACCATAGGTTTGAAAGTTTGGCAATGGTTCCCCAAAGTATTGAATTCCCTCACAAAAACTGGGAACGGTGGAAGATATCTTGGTTGTGTTTACTGTCATGCTGAGTACCTTAATAAATGCTAAGATTTTACATCTTCCTGGTTCTCAGATTTGATAGGTGTTTTCGATTGTCCAACATCAATCTACACTATGAAGTATGAACTGACTTTAACTATCTATCTTACGCTAAAGCCGAGGCTTGGGGTTTAGCAAAGATCATTCTGCCAGCGGAGGTTTGTAGAGCACTGGTTACCACTACTCGCACTTCACCACCCACATAACCACTACCTTCTTCTACCACAACCATTGTGCCATCATCTAAATAACCAATGCCTTGACTGGGCTCTTTCCCCTCTTTGAGGATTTTGATGTCAATGTTATCCCCCGGTAAGTAGGAAGGACGAACTGCATTCACCAAATCATTCACATTCAATACTGGTACTTTTTGGACACTGGCTACTTTGGATAAATTGTAGTCGTTGGTTAATAGAGTACCATTAATTTCCTGGGCGAACTTTACTAGTTTTGTGTCTACCGTGCTTAAATCATCGTACTCTACCGAGTTGATTACTATCCTTTCTGGATAGTTTTCCCTAATACGATTGAGAATTTCTAAACCTCTTCTTCCTCGTACTCGTTTTACATCTTTGGTTGCATCTGCTACTTGCTGTAGCTCCTGCAAAATAAACTGGGGTACGATAATTAATCCTTCTAAAAATCCCGTTTCCAGCAGTAATTCAATTCGACCATCTATAATACAGCTGGTGTCTAAAACCTTGGTATTAGCTGGTTTGAGAGTTCCTTCTACTACTAGGGTCTCCACCGTATTAGGATTGATTAATCGTAACAAACCTCTACCATGGGTATCAGCTAAATTCATTCCCGTTACGGATAGGATTACACTGCCAACCACTGCTACTAAAGGTTTAATAAAGCTAAAATCTGCAGGGATGGGGAGTAGGAATAGGGGAGCTAACATTAAATTGGCTAGTAATAGTCCAATGACTAAACCGATAGCACGAGTTAAAATGACTTCTATGGGCATTTCCCGCACTTGTGTTTCTAATCGCCTATAGCTGGTCTGAAAACTCAGTCCAACCGCGCCACCAATGAGAGCAGCAAAGACAGCTACTACTAAACGCAAAGCATCTAAATTGGTTACTCCTTTGAGACTTCCTGGTGGTAGTAAGTCGGTACTGAAATAACCTATTCCCGCAGAGGCTATAATAAATGAGATAATGATGGTGAAATCAAGCATGATTTATTTTTCCTGAATGAATAATGTTTGTCTGTGCGAGGTTAAGGCATTTTTTTGGTCAAATGTGGATTGGTTAATATGAAGGACGGAATAATTATCAAACTGCATCTGGCCTACCAAGGCTGAGAATTCTGAAAATATATGTGGCCATTATACCTTGATGGTTTAGGTTTACCTGTAAACCTCCACGGGTTTTTGGATATACTAGGGTTTTCAGGATTGCTGCTAGTTTTAACTACAAAATGTAATTTTTGTCAACAGTTCTATCAATGAATTTTTTCCATGAGTTTTCCAATCCCCACCGCAGCTTATGTACATATTCCCTTCTGTCGGCGCAGGTGCTTTTACTGTGATTTTCCCGTGTATGTGACGGGCGATCGCGTGTCCGGGGAAGCATCCCATACAATTAGTCAGTATGTAGATAGCATTTGCCATGAGATCAGCATCACACCGACTTTTAGTGAACCCCTGAGAACAGTTTTTTTTGGTGGTGGTACACCTTCTCTATTGTCGGCCAAACAACTAGAGCAAATATTGAGCAGTTTGGAACAGAGATTTGCCATGGAATCAAAGATAGAAATTTCTATGGAAATAGATCCAGGTACATTTGATTTAGCTCGTATTCAAGGTTATAAAAATGCAGGAGTAAACAGAGTTAGTTTAGGGGTGCAGACCTTTACCCCAGAATTGTTAAAAACTGCTGGGCGATCGCACTCGGTTGAAGATATTTTTGCAGCTATTGATATAGTTAACCAAGTGGAGATACCCGAATTTAGCATAGACCTGATTTCGGGTTTGCCACATCAGTCTATAGAGCAATGGCAAAATTCTCTGACCAAGGGGGTAGAAATTGCTCCTACCCATATTTCCATTTATGATTTAACCATAGAACCGGGTACAGTGTTTGGTCGTTATTATCAAGCTGGGGATCACCCTCTACCAGCGGATGAGATGACGGTAAAGATGTATGAACTAGGACAAGAGATGCTCACGGGTGCGGGTTATGAGCATTATGAAATTTCCAATTATGCTAAGCCAGGGCATCAATGTAAACACAATCGTGTTTACTGGCAAAATCTTGCTTACTATGGTTTTGGCATGGGTGCTACCAGCTATGTAGAAGGTAAACGATTTTCTCGTCCTAGAAGGATCCAGGAATATTATCAGTGGTTAAATAATGGTGCAATAATTGATGATAAATTTATATATGTAGATGAGGAACTTTTAGATACTATAATGTTGGGGATGCGTTTAGTGGAAGGTTAAAGTCTAGGAGTATTAGCAGAAAAGTTTGGTCATCAAAGAGTTGAGAAAATACAAAAGTGCTTACAAACCTATGTAATTCCAGGTTGGGTGAAATTGACCACAGATAGATTATGTTTAACTGATCCCCAGGGTTTTTTGTTTTCTAATGTAGTTTTAGGAGATTTATTTGCCAAACTGAGTTGAGAAAAGCTCAAAGATCATTTAGGTTTCTTCAAACCGTAGTATGTTAAAATCCGAGGAGAGCCAAAATCCTGCACACCAGAGTATGAATGATCCGGAAAACAAGAGCATTGAGGAAACTTCCACATCTTTAAACAATTTAAATAAACAGGGGGGTTGGAAAGAAAATCTAACTTTAATAGGGGTGGCGCTGATTTTAGCCCTATTGATCAGAGTATTTATTGCAGAACCTCGTTTAATTCCTTCCGCATCAATGTATCCCACCCTGCAAATAGGGGATAGATTAGTAGTAGAGAAAATATCCTACCGACTTCATCCTCCTCAAGCTGGTGACATCGTGGTTTTTCAGACACCTCCCGAATTACAAGAGCGTGGTTATGATGACAATCAAGCTTTTATTAAACGGATTATAGGTCTTCCAGGAGATATAGTTGGTATAGTGAATGGTCAAGTTTATGTGAATGGCAAACAGTTGGAAGAAACCTACATTGCTGAACCAGCAAATCAACCATTCCCCCTGATTAAAATTCCAGAGAACAAGTTCTTTGTGATGGGAGACAATCGCAATGACAGTAATGACTCTCGGTACTGGGGTTTTTTACCGCGAAAAAACCTAATTGGTCACGCAGCATTTCGCTTTTGGCCCTTAAATCGATTGGGTTTGATAGGTTAGCGGTAATACTATTGAAAGTGCAAATAGTACATTAGTTTGGAGACCAGGTCACCAGATAATCCCAACCTGTTTTGAAAATCCACCAGATTACGATAAGCACCACCAGCGAGGCGGTTTTTTACCACCGCCTCCGCTAGGACCATATCTATCGTTGGGATTTCCAATAGAGTTTCTATAGATGCCGTATTAATATTAATTGATGGGTGGTGTACTAGAGAGTGTTCATCATAATAGGTAAAACTTAATAAAGGCTTAAGCGGTTCTAGTCGATGAATGGGTAAACTCAAAGCCGCAGCAATATCTTCAATACAGTAAAACTTCACCCCAGAGCGCGACAATGCCACCAAAGAGCGACCTTGATGAATAGATAAACCGGGTAATCGTAACCAGTCATCCACATTGGCTTGATTAACATCAATCCGCATACCCAATTGTGCAGCAAGATGTATTTCCTCACCCGACTGTAAGCGATAGTAGGGATCATGAAGAAGTTTGTCTCGTAATTTTTGTAACTTGAGATTCCAAGGAAACCAGCTAATCATCGGAAATTATAGTCCCCACTAAGAAATACGGTCTATCAATTGACGACGTTTTTGCTCGAATTCATATTCAGAAATCAACCCTTCCTCACGCAAAGCATCTAACTCACGTAAAGCATTGGCCACCGATTCTACATTGGTGCTCACCTCCGGGGAACTGTGAACTGATAAGTTACCAGAATTAAACTTCCTGTTAAAAGTCTCCTCATCCTGTGTGAGATACCACACCCCCTCTATAGCACTAGCTATTTTAGGAATTGGTGTCCACGATAATAACACATACAGAATTCCCCATAGTGGTTGTCCCAAATAAAACTTGTGTAATCCGGAAATAGCGATCGCACCCGAGAAGGCCAGCACAGCTGCAATGGCGCGGTTTTTCCGTTTAAGGAGCATACCCAATTGCACAAAACCCACCTAAAGTTTGCTTAAAATTTGATCTCTAGGGTAGCACAAACTAATTAGGGAGTGGGGGAATTCTGGGAAAAAACTACTGCCAAAGCGGCCAGTTTGACCTCCAGACCTTAGCTAGGATGAATTTTTGGAATTAACCCCCAAACAAATCAGGAGTGTTGATTATGATGATGATGATGACTGAATCCTTGACCACAGAAATGCAAAACTGCATCAATGCTACCACAGAATGTCATAAAATCTGTTTAGAAACCATGACCTACTGTATGAGTCAAGGTGGTAAATATATGAGTGCCAATCTCATCAGCGCCATGCGTGACTGCTCAGAATTTTGTATGATATGTACCAATATGCTAATTAGCGGTTCCCTATTTGCTGGAAAGACTTGTGCACTTTGTGCAGAAATATGCGATCGCTGTGCATTAGCTTGTGAGACCATCTCTACTGATAAAAAAATGACAGCTTGTGTCAGTGCTTGTCGCAATTGTGCAGAAGCTTGTCGAGGAGTAAAAGTAGGGGTGTAATTTCATAGAGGGGGACAGGGAATATAGTTGAAGATCGGATTAGAGAATATTTAAGATTCTCCTAAGCAAAAGCTGATCTTCCGATTTAGGTTTGAGACGGCCATTTTCCACATCACGGATCCAACTTTGACTTTTACCAGCCAACTTTGCTAATTCCCGTTGAGAGATACTAATAGCTTTGCGAGCTTGTAATACCTGTTCCCCCAATAAATCATCATGAGGTTTCACAGACCTTTTACCCTTGACGGAACGATGTTGTTTACGATGGGGTTGGGGAGTGACATTTTCCCAATCTGAAGGTAATTCAAAAGACAAAATTCGAGCATTCATCAACATATTCCACTTACCACGGGGACTGCTATCAGTCAGACGATGCTCACCACTACCATCATTAATCCAAAATTCCAAGGCCTCATCTGGATCTTCAGGAATATCAACTAATTTTGCCCAGAGGGGCTGAATTTCTACCGGGTAAGTAACGGGGTCAAAAATAACTTTAATACCATAGTGATTAAGTACCTCCAAATCATTTTCAAAAGTGCGTAGCAAACGCTTACGCTCATCCCGGGATCTAGAAGCAAGATGAATTTTTTCCTCGCCATAACCAACGCGCAATAAAGTAGGAACAGTAATTCTTTGTTCCCTGCCCATTTTAGTTTTAAAAAGTAACCATAACATCAACCTAACAGCACCTTCATGTTGTTGCCAAAGACTCATCACCGTAGTCAATAATGTTTTTGGTAAACTACCATATTGATAGAATGCCAAACTTTCTTTACAGCCCTGTTTATTTAAAAAGTGCCTAGACCACAGACCAGCTTTCACCTTAAAAGTCAAACCAATGAGATATTTACAGCCTCGTTCATCTTCCTGAAAATGATGTTCAATATCTGTCAAATCCCATAGATAACTCTTCTGCACAGAGAAAGCGGGGACTTTACCTCTAGCTTGCCAACCAATAGAAACAACCAAAGAACAGACCTGTTGAACAATACTCTTAATCAAACATAACCTTGTAGTTTTGTTCAGATCTTTGCGTTTTTCCAGTCCCAAATATGCTTCAATTTGCCGTTCATCAATGGTAAATTCCTGTTCCCAAGGTCGCTCCAAAGTTGTAGCGTACGCTGCAAAAATTAGGTGAATACAGGCAGCACGAATATCGAGATTTTCGATAGTTGATAAATCTCTGACGAAACCAGATTTAGATGAGTCTTGAATAGCAAAAGAAATATTACCTCGACCTTGATTAACTTGACGACTATAGTATAAATTACCTTCCCCATCCTGTGCCCAATGTAATGATTTACGTTGGGCCAATATATTGCACGCCTCCCAAATGACTATAGCGGAAGCAAATGGGTGGTTTTTACCATTAGAAAATAAATCCAGACTGGTAGATTCTCTTACTTCAACTTTGCATCTGCCTTTTTTAGCTTGCCAGGGTATAGGAGATTGGGTAGGACAAGCAATTACGCATTGTGGTTCGGGATAATAACCCTCACAATTGTTACAAAGACAAGGATCTATCCAATATTCATTATTTTCAATTTTGATGGCACCCGTAGGACATTGGGGGCGGCATTTATCACATCTATTGCAATTTTTATTAGGAATTATATAAGGCATAAGGCTACTTCCTAGTTAAATTGCCTAGATGGTTGACTTAAATTAACCCTCGATGTCTCATTTTGATTCATAGTTAACCGTTCCCTGTTAACTGTAGATTGTGATTTGTCTCCCTATTCATACCCGGAAATTTAAACTTTATTAGTTCTTCATTAACTATAAATTTCATAAAGATTTTGATAAGATTGTTCATCATGAACTAGCAACTATTTATTAATTTTGTTTTCTGACATTCGTCAGATATTTAGTAGAGGGTAAATAACGGTAAATCTCCACGCACAGAAAATTTGACAAAAAAGTTAACATTTAACATTAAAAAGTAAAAATATGAGACTATTATCAAGAAAGAAGGAACGAAAAAATTGTAAGTAAAATTGCTCAGGTTAGAGTCATGGCAACATTAACAGGATTGACATTTGGTGGTGGAACTTGGACACCTAAATTTGCCCAAGGTATTGATAAGGACAAATGTATTGGTTGTGGTAGGTGTATGAAGGTTTGTGGTTACAGTGTTTTAGGTTTGATGGCCTTGAATGAAGAGGGTGAATTTGTAGAAGATGAAGATGATGAAGAAATTGAACGTAAGGTGATGGTTGTTACTCAACCGGAAAATTGTATTGGTTGCCAAGCATGTTCTCGTATTTGTCCTAAGAACTGTTATTCCCATACAATCTTGGAAAAGTAGTTTTTAGTGTTAGTTTAGTCTTTTATGAGGGGAATTTTAAATCCTGTGTATTTTTTTAGACGAAATTCAATCCATTTCATGCTAATACGCATTTGTATTAGAGCTATTATGAGGTATTCTAAGAGAATTGGGTAAATTCCACCTGTGGAGTTCGGTTATACCACTCCCACGAATAGACAAAAGACTATAAGCTAGAAATCATGTAGTGCGGTGTATACTTTAACTATAGTTCCAATAATCGTCTTATAGTCAATCAAAGGGTGAAAACCTGTGTACCAATGGATTTTACCAAGTTTGGCAGAAATTCTGGCTCAAAGCCAATCCCACACAGTTCCATGTTCATCTGAAAAAGCAGAACAACAATGGCGTGTCGGTCTTGCTGCTGCAGAACATCTCCTCCTAACCACTCTAACACCTACAACACTCCATTATACTACTCCAGGTTTAGTTTTGACTGCACCAACTCCTCTGTTCGGTCAACCTAATCTGACCCAAAACCTACAGACAGTCACCTTTGCGACTAAACCTTTTAACCCTTTGGCATTAATGCCATTTGATGTACCACCAAAAGTGTTAGCAGACCAAGGTAATTTGCTCTTTGATCAAGATACTACTATTAGAAACAATACTTACTATTCTCATCTGTATAATAACAATAATAGCATTCTCCCTGGGGATTCTATTTTACCTTTATTAGCCCCCGATCCCCTGGGAAATGAGCAGTTTTGCTTAGTATTTACAGAAAAGTTTACACTGGCTTTAGTATTATCAGCTCCCACTGGTAGTAAAAAAGAGTTTTTATTTTCCTTTGAGCCGAATGTGGTTAAACAAGCTTGGCAAGCATTAGGAACAAGACTAGTTTTGACTAATCCAGAATTGTTTTCCCAATTAGATGCTAGGGTTGAGAATTACCCCCTAACTGCACCAAACTATCAAACCATTATTCAATTTAGTCAATTTCTGCTTGCTGAATTACCAGAATCAATTGACAGGCCCACCCATTCTTTTCCCATCTTTTCCTTTCCCCAGGATCCCGTTTTGTCATCTGCAAAACCTCCTTCCCGTTCTGATGTGGAACTACTGCAGGCATTTTCCCATGAGGTGCGCACACCTTTGGCAACTATTCGTACTATGACACGACTGTTATTAAAGCGACAGGATCTACCCGGAACTGTTGTTAAACGGTTGGAAGTTATTGATCACGAATGTACCGAGCAGATTGACCGTATGGAGTTGTTATTTAAGGCCGCAGAGTTAGAAACTTCTGAAACTTCAAGTTCCCAAACCACCCAAATTGGTTCCCAGCTCACACCAATGTCCTTAAATCAGATCCTAGAACAAATTATTCCCCGTTGGCAACAAGCAGCAACTCGACGTAATTTGACTTTAGATGTAGCTTTACCTAAACAATTACCAACTGTAGTTAGCAATCCCGCTATGCTAGATCGTGTACTAACTGGTTTAATGGAGAGTTTTACCCGCAGTTTACCCCCTGGTAGTTCTATTCAAGTTCAAGTTATTCCTGCAGGTCACCAACTTAAATTACAGTTATTACCTCGGTTAGGTTGTCATAATTCTACTAAAGATGTTCACCTACCCATTCGTAAAGCTCTTGGTCAATTGTTAATCTTTCAACCTGAGACTGGTACTATTAGTTTAAATGTTGCTGCGACTAAACACCTATTTCAGTCTATAGGTGGCAAGTTGATTGTGCGGCAAAATTCCCAATATGGTGAGGTAATGACAATATTTTTACCTTTGGAAATTGATCATAAACACCTCTACTAATTAGCAACTTTTAATTGGTTAATTGGTGGTCAATTGGCAGACCCATTGCTAAAAGTGCAGTTCCGTAAGCTGCTTCCGTGTGGGTGGATGGTGTGACATTTGTTTTTAAAAACCTCTTTCTCATAGCAGTCCACGTGGAATTAACTGCTCCACCACCAGCAGTATAAACATGAATTAGTTTATCTGCACCCAGCTGTTCTAATAGATTGTATCCCTTCTGTTCTATTCTTGCCATACCTTGTAACAACCCATGTAAAAATTCCCTTGGATCTTCAGGTCTGGGATCCATTCGCGGTGCGAGCATTGGATCGTTCACAGGAAAATCGCCGAAAGGCACGGAAGCCACTTGGCTTTAGACAGGAAGTGCCAACGGCGAATTTATTCGCCTTGATGTTTAACCGTGATGCGGATCTTCAATATT
>Ga0172376_10009268_pt1 | contig 10157 bp, 7 predicted proteins | sample Lak35m_FD_121114 | JGI IMG/M metagenome (GOLD analysis project Ga0172376, IMG submission 121114) | Freshwater microbial communities from Kabuno Bay, South-Kivu, Congo - kab_092012_35m | ecosystem: Environmental > Aquatic > Freshwater > Lake | place: Democratic Republic of the Congo: South-Kivu... | reverse complement strand
CTTCCGCATCTTGGGCAGGTTTGTTCCATTTCTTTGTCTCCTTATTGTTAGTTGGAGACATCTTACCTTCAAATCACTTATTTGTTAATACCCTCGTTTATTGTACCCTAAAATCACATAACTTTCATAATGATTTTGACATTATTTTCAGGCAATCAAAATGTTTTTTGTACACAACAGGAAAATCTCAAAAGTTCTTTCCTAACAAATTTTGCCTTTCAGAGTTTGGAAAAAGATGCAGAAACGGCAAGAAAATTTTGTGGTTGCTATATAGAAACGATTGTCGGTAAAGAGGAAGCCTTTAAAGGCGTAAAAGCATTTATGCGGCGCAACTTTATGAAAGCTAATCCTTTTAAATCACCAGATATTGATGATTACCAAACAAAATTAAAACAAGCCCAATTACAGACATCAGATGAAGGCGTTAAAATAATTAAAAAATATGGAGAAATATCAAAAAAGGAAAAAATTGATTCTAAAGATGTAGATGAAATGGAAGATGCGGTTAACTCCTACTTGAATTCTTGTAAGCGCAATGTAGAAAACGTGCGATTTAGCTTACCTGGCATTGAGAAAGCCAAAAACAAAGAGGGAAATATCCAACAAAATCAAAATGTTCTTATTATATCCTCTCTTTCCAAACAAGAAAAAAAACAATTTTCACATTGCACCAGAAATGCGGGTGGATTTCTATCAAAAAGACTTACCTCCCAACGAAGTGAAGCCCTTCATGTTTTAGCAGGAAAACCCTTAGAAATTAAAACGGGAAGGAATGTCGATATCCCAACGACCCATAAGTAAAAATTTGGAATATATAGGCCCAAAGTCTATGCGTATATCACTTATCGTTCCCACCAGTCAGATTTTCATGCAACCCTGTCCAAAAATATCCAAAAAGTAACGATTTATAAACGGATTAAGCATCATAATTTAAGCCAGAAGGATTTATAAACGAAGGGAAGGTTATGGTGATGACGTTAAAAAGCAGGAAAAAAAGGCTATCTTTCTTGAGTCTCGCTCTGGGGAGCTTTATAGCTACAGTTTTAGCCACGGGGCCAACAGGAGCTTCCTGGTCATCACCACGTTGTGCTGCTCAATGCAGTAAGGCATTCTTTGCCAGTAAGAACATGGTTAACGCGAAGGTGCTTCGCAAGGAGAAAGAGAAAGTCATCAACGATTATAAAAACTTATTAAATGATTGCGCAGTAAATTGCGACAATACAAAAATTATGGATCTTTTTTTCCCAGATAATTATGAACATTTGGATCCAACGAATCAGCAGAATCTCCAAAATATTTTGAAAAACCAACAAAGTCGTAAACAAAAAGACCAAGCTGACATTCAAAGCAAACTCAAGGAGGAAATGGCCAAGCCAAATCCAATCAACTCCACAATAAAAACTCTCCAAAAAAATCAAGATAAACTTATTTCTGAAATCAACAAGTTAGGAAGCCAGCTCCATAAAGTTGAAGGTGCCTTAAAAACTCCTGGAGATAAAGCACTCCCCCTATCTCCAAGCAAAGAAGCTTCAAATGTTCTTCCCCACCCAGTGGTGGCAATACCAGGAAGCACCCCCTCCGTTGAAGAATCAATAAAAATAGCAGAGGAAGCTATAGCAAAAGCTCAACCTTCATCTGCTGATCTGCCATCTTCACAACGTCGCCCTAAACTGGAATTGGAAGAAGATGTTTTGAAGAAAATTGCCCACCCTGAAGGTCAGAAGTTTATAGAACCAGAAATACCAGAAATTGAGGGGTTTATTAAAGATACAGCAACACTGAAGCCTGATAAAACAACTCTCACAAAATGGGGTATTGTAAGAATCTTGCAAGCAGCAGGCATTATCGCAAAGAGGGATCCGAATGAAACAAAAATGATTGAAGTCCCCGATATTAAGAACCCAAAACAAATGACAAAAGTCATTAAGCCCCTTGACAAGAATGATGTGGATAAAATTATTACAAACAATCCGGAACCCAAACCAGGTGGCTCTTATTCAGAAGCTATCTATTTTATTAACGTAAATCCCCACTATCTTGCGAAGGGGCATACTCAAACTCACTATGTTCTGAAAAAGAATAAATGGGCATTTAAGAAAGTAGATTCAAGAGATCAAAACACACCCGTGAAGGAATTGATCGATCTTCAAAAAGTTCAGGCCTATATTATTCCAAAACTTTCAAAATCCGAACATGCAAAAATTTCGGCGATAGGGAATTCTGCATTTTACCTGGATGAGAAAGGAGAAAAACTATATTTTGTTGTTCTTGACACAGCTGATGGCCAGCCCGTTATTGAATTATTTAACAAATTTGCTAATACGGACCAGAAAAAATGGCACAATATTATGTTTAGCGCAGGTAAAGCATTGGGTGAGCTCCATTGGCTTCTCTCTGATCAAGAACAATTCAAGAAAATTAATATCAACGATTTGAAATTGAGTGATATAAAAACAATTCCTCATGGGGATTTGCATTTAAATAATATTTTTTATGACGATAAAAACAATTCTGTCACATTTATTGATACAGGGTCTATGGCTGATTCTGTAAGGGAAAAAAAGTCACCTGAAGCAGAGTTCAGTTACTTTTTTGGTATCACAAAATACCTTCATACACTCGGTCGTTATGATTTTAATAAATTAAACGAGGATTTTGCGAGCTTTGCTGATGGCTATGCGCAGGGGTTCAGTAAAAACAAGGAACTCCAAGAAAAGATTAAAAATATTCTTGTAGATTACTTTAAGGTGATTTCAACTGAATATGGCGCAAGTATCTACCTAAAAATGCTAAAGCCGGTGGAATATAATCAACATGTACCTCCTCTTGTCAAATCTTTGATTGAGATACAAACCACACCGAACGCGGGTCAAATGCCTGGGGATTTGATCGTCATGGTATTTAGTGACAATTACGTTTCAAAAAACATTAAAAAAGTTCTTACGCCTACCCTTTTGCACCATAAGCTTGTTACACAAGAGAAGGTAGATTCAGAATTGGCAGGCGGGTAACGGATAGGATATACATGCTCCCAACGTGTCCGCCACTTTCGGAGCATGGCCTATAAATAGGGCTTCAAATACTGGCCTGTGTAGCTTTTCTTCACTTTAACAACTTGCTCCGGTGTTCCTGTGGCCACAATCTGACCACCTTTGAAACCCCCTTCAGGACCAAGGTCAATGATCCAATCACAGGTTTTGATAACTTCTAAGTTATGCTCAATCACAATGACGGTGTTTCCCTGGTCGACCAAGGCATGTAAGACTTCCAACAATTTCCGGATATCTTCAAAATGGAGGCCTGTTGTGGGTTCATCCAAAATATAAACCGTGCGTCCCGTTGCCCGGCGGGACAACTCCTTGGCCAACTTCACCCGCTGTGCTTCACCCCCCGAAAGCGTCGTTGCCTGTTGTCCGACATGGATATACCCCAGTCCTACCTGTTGAAGGGTTTTCAGCTTTTCACGAATGCCGGGATGAGCGTCAAAGAAATCAACGGCTTCATCAACGGTCATGTCCAAAATATCTGCAATGGACTTGTCTTTAAATTTAACTTCCAACGTTTCTCGGTTGTATCGCTTCCCGTGGCACTGATCGCACTGCACATAAACATCTGGCAAGAAGTGCATCTCGATCTTGATAACACCATCTCCTTGGCAAGCTTCGCACCGGCCACCCCGCACGTTAAAGGAAAAACGCCCCGGGGCATAACCTCGCGCTTTGCTTTCCGGTAAACCAGCAAACCATTCTCGAATCGGCGTGAAGCAGCCAATATAGGTAGCCGGATTGGAGCGTGGGGTGCGCCCAATGGGGGATTGATCAATATCAATGACCTTGTCCATATGCTCCATTCCCAGAAGTTGGTCATGAGGGCCAGCCGGATCCCGTGCATCATATAAATGGCGTGCCAATGCTTTGTAAAGGGTTTCAATAACCAGAGAAGATTTTCCTCCACCTGACACACCTGTAACGCAGGTTAACGTGCCGAAGGGAAAGTCCACGGTCACATTTTTTAAATTGTTGGATGTTGCTCCCACAATCCTTAAGACCAACCCAGAGCCAGTACGCCGTTTTGCAGGCACAGCAATCTGCCGAGCCCCCGACATGTATTGCCCTGTTAGGCTTTTTGGGTTTTTCATAATTTCTTCAGGCGTGCCTTGGGCAACAATTTTACCGCCATGACGCCCCGCTCCGGGACCCATATCGATGACTTGGTCTGCACTTCGGATCGCGTCTTCATCATGCTCAACCACCACCACGGTATTTCCAATATCCCGCAAATGTTTCAAGGTTGATAGCAAGCGATCGTTATCTCGCTGGTGGAGACCGATGGATGGCTCATCTAGCACATACAAGACCCCTGTCAGTCCTGACCCAATTTGAGAGGCAAGCCGAATCCGTTGACTTTCTCCGCCCGATAGGGTTCCTGACGATCGGGATAATGTTAGGTAATCCAGCCCTACATTAACCAAGAATTTTAAGCGGTCATGGATTTCTTTCAAAATCCGGTGAGCAATTTCTTGTTGCTTTGGGGTCAAATCAAGAGCTGTAAACCACCGAGATGCTTCCCCTATAGAGAAGGCGCAAACTTCACTGATGGATTTGCCCATAATTTTTACGCACAAGGCTTCTGGTTTTAAACGCTGTCCTTCACAAACAGAACAGGGGCTCATCATTTGGTACCGGGTGAGATCTTGCCGTATCCAATCACTCTCCGTTTCGCGCCACCGGCGCTGTAAGTTGGGAAGAACACCTTCAAATGGCTTGTGGGTTGTGTAGCGACGGGTGCCATCATCAAATACCAAAGAGATAGGCTCTCCTTTTGACCCTTTGAGGATGACTTCTTGAATGGGTAAGGGGAGCTCCCCAAATGGCGTGTCCATGGAAAATTTAAAGTGTTTGGCAAGGGATTCCAGAACTTGCGCATAGTATTCATTAATTTGGGGACGCTTGCGACCACCGCCATCGGCTGCTGCCCATGGCATGATAGCACCTTCCCGCAAGCTCAAATGAACATTGGGCACAACTAAGGATGCGACAAAATCTATTTCTACACCCAGGCCGTCGCAAGTGGGGCAAGCGCCATGGGGACTATTAAAAGAAAACAGGCGTGGTTCAATTTCATTCAACGTAAACCCCGAGACAGGACAGGCAAACTTAGCAGAAAACGTCAGACGCTCGCCCCCATCTGTTTTTTCCGCAAAGACCAATCCATCACTTAATGCCAATGCCGTTTCCAGGGAATCTGCAAGCCGTTGGGCCATTTCTGGTTGTACCACAATGCGGTCAACCACAACTTCAATATCATGGGTAACCTTCTTGTTCAGGGCAGGAACTTGGTCAATCTCATACACGATGCCATCAACCTTAACCCGCTGAAATCCTTTCTTGCGCAAGTCCAAAATCTCTTTCTTATACTCTCCTTTGCGGCCTCGTACGATGGGTGAAAGCAGGAGGAGGCGTGTACCCGCAGGCATTGCCATAATCCGGTCCACCATCTGGCTAACTGTTTGCGCTTCAATAGGAAGCCCTGTTGCTGGAGAGTGGGGAATGCCAATACGAGCAAAGAGCAGCCGCAAATAATCGTAGAGTTCTGTCACGGTTCCAACGGTTGACCGAGGGTTTTTTGAAGTCGTTTTCTGCTCAATGGAAATTGCAGGGCTTAAGCCATCAATCGAATCTACATCCGGTTTTTGCATCAACTGCAAAAATTGGCGTGCGTAAGCCGACAGGCTTTCAACGTATCGGCGCTGGCCTTCTGCGTATAAAGTATCAAAGGCCAAGGAGGATTTTCCAGACCCACTTAAACCTGTAATGACAACCAAACGATCCCGCGGGATATCTACATGGATATCCTTTAAGTTATGCTCTCGTGCCCCACGGATGCTGATATGGGTGGTGGTCATGGTCTGCTTTCTTATTCTTACACTGTTTAAAACAATTGCTCTTTTTGAGAATGAAGATGGCCTTATTAAACCAGTCTGTCAAATGAATTCAAGATCTGAAAACCAATACTTGATTGGGGCTAAGAAGTATAGTTATCCTCTTATGAGGTACGATAGAAATTATGTATAAATCCCATGAAATAAATAAGTAAGGGGAAAAGATGACTTAGAACTTTTCCCCTTTGTTTAAATAGATCTAAGCAAACGTAAGAGAGTTTGGGGCGGATCACAATGATCCCACAGAACCATTGCAAGGAACATTGTTCCGTAACTCAGATTTGAATCACTGTAAATATCAAGAAATACGATGATTAATCCTAAAGCTATCTTACTAAAATTACTTAATATCAAATATTATGCCCTTTTCTTGTGAAAGAGACTATTTTCTTTCATATATATAAAATAGATTTTAATAATCAAAGGTAAATACCCGCGCTACCACCAACAATCAAGCAGATTAATTAGAAGAATTATGTGATGCTTATTTTCAGCCTCAAGCGTCGTCATCTTGCTTATGGGTGAGCAATAGACTCAATTACTTAAGTCTAATGTAATTTTAATCTACCAATTATCTCAAAATATCCTCCTTAATCATCGGATTTTTTACTAAAGCGAAATCGATGAATTAAGGAGTTCCAACTTTAACCATTCAGTCGTTATTGGGGATAATAAGGAAAGCAATTCGAGCGAACTAGTTTCCAGCCTATGAGCATCCATCTTTAGTATACATTCGTGGTGGGCTATTCGATTCCTTAATGCACGAATGTTTTTAAGGTAAGCAGCAACGTTGCTTCTTCGGATAGGAATTTCTTCATTAAGTATGAAGCGAATAGTCTCTCTCCACAAATTTTCAAAAGGACGCCCAAAGAAACTACTCCAAAACCCAAATGGGAGAGATGCTATCACTTTCCCTCGTTTCTCACTCTTTGGTAGCTCTGCAAGTTGTTTTTTTTGAACTAAGGAAAGTTCTAGTTTGCTATTTTCAAACCATTTTAAGCCGTAACGTTTGCTAAGACACTCATCGATTTTATTTCTTAGGCATACTTCTAAAATATGTATGATTGTGTAAAATCTATGAGAAAGGAGAATATTTCGTTTATAGAGTTTTAATGCCTTTCTTTTGCTGCCTCCAGCCAGTAAAATATAAGTTTCAAAGCGGTCGCTTGATAGTATAACCTCAAGGTGAGTTATGTTCGTAGAATTATAGGTAAAGCTTGACATCAGGGCTATAACGTACTACATTATTTATTGTATCCCCCGGAAAATGCCTCTGCTTGCAAGCACCCGGGGCATTTTTTTGTCTTAAATATACCACACTTCATCAGCAGCATTCCACATAGATTTACTGAATCATTGTCTGTAGCGAGTCATCAACATTTGTAAATAGATCACATCTAATCATGTGAATGTATTCAGCTTCTCCTCTAAAGCCGCAGCTCTTTGCAGCCGGTCATTGATAGCTAAGCCCAGCCCCACAGAAGGAATATTCATAACGGCAATCCCGGTGTAGGGGTCTTTATCCAATTGACGCATCATCCGGAATAAATTAGCCGCCGCTTCTGTTAAATCACCTTTTGTACTCAGGTTTAATGTAACAGGTAAGGACCCGGTTTCCCCAAACCCAAGAAGTGCTTCCCCTGGTCGGCAATCCGTTGCGTTCAAGCGCAATGGACGGTGAGGAGCATAATGTCGGCGCATCATTCCTGGTGCTTTTGGAGGTGCTTGATCAGAGGCTTCCTTTTTCAGATGGTAAATAGGCCCTACTATGGCCTCCAAAGCCTCAACGACAAGGCCACCTGGGCGCAGTAAAACAGGCACATCTCCTGAAAAATCTAAGATCGTGGATTCAAGGCCAATTTCACATTCTCCGCCATCCAAAATTAAAGGAACACGGCCTTCAAGGGAGACTGCCACATCATCTGCTGATGTCGGGCTAATACCCATCGATCGGTTTGCACTGGGCGCTGCTAAAGGGCGGCCATATTCTTGAATTAATCGTCCTGCAACAGGGTGCGCAGGGCAGCGAACGGCTAGGGTATCTAGCCCCCCACTGGCCAATAAAGAAACAGGACAATTTTTTGCTCGATTTAAGACAAGGGTCAAAGGCCCCGGCCAATAAACTTCCATCAGGGCTTGGGCCCCCATCGGTACTTCAACCAAATTTATCACACTTTCTGATGAAGCAACATGAACAATCAAAGGATTGAAGGTTGGTCGACCTTTCACCTCAAAAATACGGGCCACGGCATTATCTTGATAAGCATCTCCTGCTAATCCATAAACCGTTTCCGTTGGCATACCAATCACTTGTCCTTCTTCTAAGAGACGGCAAGCTTCAGCAATCCCTTGGGGTGTTGGCGCAACAATCATTCTTCTAAACTTTACAATTTTGTGTATCTTTCTTATGTACGGCATTTTGTTAGGAAATACCAGGAAAAGATAGCTGAAGGCTGAGAGAAAGGAAACCCCACTACAGCTTTTCAAAAGCCATTATGGGGTTATAATAAGAAGGTGTTAGGATAAAAGGTCGTTCAGCGGCAAACGCTCAAGAATTCAGCAAAAATTCTACTGGTTCCCATAAACGCCATCCTCTACATTTTTCTTGATAGAAGCATCTATATGCGTAACAAGCTCCTCTGATTCTTTAATAACTTGGTCGACTGTTTTTCCTAGCTTTTTTAAGTCATTTGCTTTTAATACGGCTCCTTTTGTATTAATCACTTTACGAGCAGCCATTTGTATTTTGATGAGTTCCAACAAGTCATCAAGATCTTTCTGTGAATAAAGCGCAATGGACTTTGGATTCCCCTTGCCCTGTGGCGTTTGATGCCCAGCATCTACGCCTTTCTTAACGCATTTTGCTAGTGACCAATTCGTACCAAAGCGGATTCGCAGCTCGTAACCGCCGAGATTTTCAATTTTTTGACAAGTTTGCTTGCAACTTGAAAGAATATGCGGCCCTAAGCAGGGAACGCCCGTTGGTCCCCTACATGATAGAGGGCATGATGCACCAGTAATTACACCTTTCAAGTGTTTAATCGTATCCATAACTGTTTCTTCAGCTATCGGCTGTAGAAGAGGCATTAAACCTTCTAAAGTGCCTGAAGCGAGTCCTGAAGCAAGCAATTCCATTGATGACACAGAACTTGCGATAAAAAAGTATAAACCAGATAGTAGAGTAATAAATTTTTTCATATCTATAATTCTCCTGCGAATAGCTCTTCAAAGTAATAATAGCTAAAAAGCATTAACGATTTATTACCTTTGCCAAAATCTCTTCAGGGAATAGCACCCTCCCGAAAACCACAGGATTGCTTTTTTGTTCTATATTTTGTATGATTTCTTAGGTTTCGTTAAAAAAGGAGAATGACTATGAGCAAATTTGAAGATAAAACCACTTGGCAAGCTCAAAGAGGTGTTGGAACGTTAGAAGGCATTGACTTGGGCTTACGTTCTTATTTGAGCCGCGTTTATATGTTAATGGCCTTTGGTTTGCTTTTGACAGGTGGTGTTTCCTACGCTGTTGCCAACTCACCTGAGATGATGCAACTCATTTTTGGAACACCTCTCCATTGGCTCGTTATTTTTGCCCCTCTTGGTTTGGTGTTTTTTATAAGCTATCGGATTCATTCCTTAAGCTACTCAACAGCCCAGGCTCTGTTTTGGATATATTCTGCCCTTGTGGGAATGTCGCTTGCCTCTATTTTCTTAATGTTCACAGGTACAAGTATTGCCCGTGTTTTCTTCATCAGTTCTTCTATGTTTGGGGTGATGAGCCTTTATGGGTATACAACACGAAAAGACCTTTCCGGTATGGGATCTTTCATGTTTATGGGGCTCATAGGAATCGTCATTGCCAGCATTATTAATATGTTCATGCAAAGCAGTGCAATGCAGTTTATGATTTCTGTTATTTCTGTGATTGTATTTACAGGGCTAACGGCCTATGACACCCAAGCTATTAAGTCCATGTACTATGAAGGTGATGGGGAAGAAGTCATGAGCAAGAAAGCATTAATGGGAGCGTTGCGGCTTTATCTCGACTTCCTTAACTTGTTCTTGGCTATGCTGCAACTCTTGGGTGATCGCCGCTAAAAAGCCCTAAAGCAAGAATCCTAAAAAAAAGAGAGGCTTTTCACTTGAAAAGCCTCTCTTTTTTGTTAGGTTTCTTCTTGCCTTAAGCAACTGTTGCTTTATCTTGGCCTGGTTCTTG
>Ga0172376_10009265_pt1 | contig 10158 bp, 10 predicted proteins | sample Lak35m_FD_121114 | JGI IMG/M metagenome (GOLD analysis project Ga0172376, IMG submission 121114) | Freshwater microbial communities from Kabuno Bay, South-Kivu, Congo - kab_092012_35m | ecosystem: Environmental > Aquatic > Freshwater > Lake | place: Democratic Republic of the Congo: South-Kivu... | reverse complement strand
TTCATCCTTAACAAAGGATTGAATAGTGGAAAACCATTACATGAACCATGTGCAAATTGTTTCATTTGTGAATGTGATAATAAAGAAGAAAAGAAGCAATTATTTTGACTTTTATATAGCTTGTGGCAAGGTAATGTCTTTCAAGAATACCTTAATTCTTAGTGATCCCATTCATTTAAGGGATGTTAAACAAATCATTTTTAAAACATTGATCAAAATGAATGAAAAACCTAATAAATTTAAAAGTCATATTAATAAAGTTCAAGCCATTGAACAAAATAGAATTAATTAGTTAAAACAAGAAAAGGTTGCTAGGTTTTTAGTTAATTTAAAAGTATGGTTTAAGTATAGATAAAGTATTACCAGAACTAATAAGCTAATTTGATTACAAAACAGATTATTTCTATAAAGATGTAATAATTAGTATAAATGGTTTTTTCTTATTTTTACCGTCAAATATCATTTTTTCAACAATTTTTGTTTCTTATTTGTTGCCCATTTAAAGTATGTTTCTGATTATCAGATAAAATCACATTCTTTGTATCGGTAAATAGAACCACTTAAACCCCAATAAATTCATATAAAATTACTTTTTACTTTAACATGTTTAGTGTTTTTTATCGTTTGATTTTTTGGAAAATATAGGAATACTAGTTACCTTTTTATTGAAAAAGTGAGTTTTACCGATTTTATCGAACTATGAGTGAAATTATATTGTATACAACCGAGGATGGATTAACGAAGGTCGATGTTAAACTAGAGAATGAAACAGTTTGGCTTACGCAAGAGCAAATGGCACAACTGTTTGGCAAAGGTAGAAGCACAATTACAGAACATATTTCTAATATATATAAAGAAGAAGAATTAGAACAAATTTCAACTCGTCGGAATTTCCGACAAGTTCGAATGGAAGGAAATCGTGAGGTAGAAAGAGAGATAGAATACTACAACCTTGATGTAATCATTTCTGTTGGTTACCGAGTGAAATCGATTCAAGGTACTCGTTTTCGTCAATGGGCAACGCAACGACTGAAAGAATACATTGTAAAAGGATTTACGATGGATGACGAACGTTTGAAAAATCTTGGAGGTGGTGTGTATTTCGCACAACCAAGCGCATGACAAAGCCATTGAAGAATACAAAAAATACAAAGTTAAAACGCTTAGCGCGGTTGAAAAAGAGTACTTGAAAATCTTGGCTGACTCAGATAAAACAGCAAAAAATCAAAGCCGAAAAAAATAAGGTGTTTTGGAAAATGCTTAAACTTCAAAACACAGCAAAAGTAAAAGAGTTTCAATTAAAACATTTTATTACCAATGCAAACAAGCGGGTATCAATATAAAAAACAAACAAGGTGAGGAAACTAAGGAAATAGAGGAAACCAAGGAAAGTGAAGAAGAGAAAGTAAATGTCCCCTTGTTGTCAGATACTATATTTCCGCAACTTCCTCATTTCCTTCAAAAAGTAGTTGATGTTGCATCAAGCAATGAAGAACGTGATTTATTGCTATTAGGTTCAATCGTTTCATTAAGTTCTTGTCTTCCAAAAATAGTTGGGATTTATGATGGTAAGAAAGTCTTCACAAATCTATTTTTATTTATCACAGCGCAAGCTTCAGCAGGTAAAGGGCGATTGGTACATTGTAAACAATTAGTGCAACTCATACACAAGAAAAAACGAATCGAATCGAAGTTATTACGTGAAAAGTATGATGTTGAATTACAAGAATTCAATCGTGCAAAAAAGAAGGGTTCTGATGCGGTTAAACCACTTCCTCCACCCGAAAAAATGTTGTTTATTCCTGCAAATAATAGCGCAACAGGTGCATTTCAATTATTGAATGATAACCGTGGTAGTGGATTGATTTTTGAAACAGAAGGTGATACCTTGGCTCAAGCTTTTAAATCTGATTATGGTAATTACAGTGATGGATTCCGAAAAGCATTTCATCACGAAACAATCAGTTATTACAGAAGAACCGATAGAGAATATGTTGATATAGAAAACCCATGTTTAGCTTGTTTATTATCAGGTACACCCAAACAAATTTTAGCACTTATTCCAAATGCAGAAAATGGGTTATTTAGTCGATTTATGTTTTATTACATGAACGTAACACCAACTTGGAAAAATGTTTTTGAATCTAAATATGAGGATGGTTTGGATAGTTATTTTGATGTATTAGGTCAACAGTTTTTTAACTTATATGAATCACTATTAAAAGAAGACCAAATTCAATTCAAATTGACCAAAGACCAAGAGGAACAATTCAATCAATTCTTTAAAGAATTGCAAGATATCTACCTCGCACTCCAAAGTTTGGAATACATGGCAACTGTTCGACGTTTGGGGCTAATCGCTTTTAGAATAGCTATGGTTCTCACAAGTTTGAGAATTTTAGTATCAGGTGATATGACAACTCCATTAATTTGCCAAGACAATGATTTCAATTCCGCTTTAGAAATAATCAGAACTCTTGTCAAACATGCAAGTAAAGTTTTCACAGATTTACCCGAAGATGCACCATTATCAACAAAAAAGAACCAGCGTGAGTTATTTTTAGAAAAACTTCCTCATAAATTCAATCGACAAGGTTATTTAGAAGTAGCGAAATCATTAGAAATTGCAGATAAAACAGCTGAAGGGTATATTTCAAAGTTTGTAAAAAGTGGATTAATATTTCGATTGAAACAAGATAGTTATGAGAAAACAAAAGTGGTCTAATTTGTATTTAACTATTAATTACTTTCATTTTATTATCTTTCGCCTTTATTGTATTCATTTTTTCTGTTTTTCAGTTACTAATTTGAATATTTAGTTTATAGTATTTTTACGTAATACGTAACAAGGTTAATAACAAGTATAGAATTATGGCATTATTTCAAAAGTCCGTTCTCAATAAATTCATCAAGTCGCAGGACACTGCTAAAATTGAAGCAGCTTATAATAAATTTTGTGACACATTTCTTCAACCAGATAGACAAGTAGAAATTCGGTCAATGAAAGAGGAAGAATACCAAGATGGTTTTCTCGATGATTTGTTTGTAAATATTTTAGGATATATCAAAAGACCAAATACTGGTTTTAACCTTGTGCGCGAAAAAAAGAATGAAGCAGACAGTAAAAAAGCAGATGGAGCGATTCTAAAAAATGATTCACCGCTTGCTGTCATAGAATTAAAAGGAACAGATACAACGGATTTAGACAAAGTAACCAATCAAGGTTTTGGATATAAAAACAATCATAAGGAATGCGTTTATGTCGTTATCTCCAATTTTGAAAAACTCCGTTTTTTTATCCACCATGCTGTTGATTATATTGAGTTCAATCTTTTTACCCTTTCCAAAGAAGAATTTACAACCTTGTGGCTGTGTCTTCATTCTGACAACCTTTTAGACAATATCCCAGCAAAAATTAAGGCAGAAAGTGTAGTTAAAGAAGAAGATATTACTAAAAATCTATACAAAGATTACTCTTCATTCAAACAAGAATTGTGGCAAGACATTGTGAAGTTAAATCCAAACGGTGATCCCTTACAATTTTATAAAAAGACACAAAAACTCATAGACCGTTTTCTTTTCATTTTTTTTGCGGAAGATGCTGGATTGTTACCTCCCAACTCCATTTCTCGAATGGTTGACAGATGGAAGATGTTGAAAGATGAAGATGCATACAAACCCCTTTACGAGATATTCAAACAATACTTTGGCTACATCAATACTGGAAGACCAGGGAAAACTCCCCAAGATGAAATCTTTGCCTACAATGGTGGTCTATTCTTGGAAGATGATGTTTTAGACACGGTTAGCATTTCTGATGAAGTTTTATTGAAACACACCTTAAAATTAACTGTTTACGATTTTTCAAGTGAGGTGGATGTAAATATCCTCGGGCATATTTTTGAAAATTCATTAAACGATATTGAAGCTGTAACTGCGGAATTAGAAGGACAAGAAATTGATAAAACTAAGACCAAGCGCAAGAAGGACGGTGTTTTTTATACCCCAAAATACATTACCAAATACATTGTTGACAATACGGTTGGAAAACTCTGTGATGAAAAAAAGGTAGAATTAAACATAGTTGATGAAGAGTATGCCAAAGGGCGCACCAACCGTAAAAAAGAAACGTTAAAGATCTTAGATGAAAATTTGCAGGCATACCGCAATTGGTTATTGAACATCACCATTTGTGATCCTGCTTGTGGTAGTGGAGCTTTCTTGAACCAAGCACTCGAATATTTAATGGAAGAACACCGTTATATTGATGAATTAGAATCTCAATTGTTAGGTGCTGGATTCACTTTTCCTGGAGTAGAAAACCACATTTTGGAGAACAATATTTTTGGTGTTGATATTAATGAAGAAAGCATTGAAATTGCCAAACTATCCCTTTGGTTACGGACTGCTCAACGTGGGAGAAAACTTACCTCACTAAACAACAATATTAAGTGCGGTAACTCATTAATAGATGACCCTGAGGTTGCAGGAGAAAAAGCATTTTCATGGGAGAAGGAGTTCCCAACAGTTTTTGAAAAGGGTGGTTTTGATGTGATTATTGGGAATCCGCCTTATGGAGTTAATTTTAATGAAGTTGAGAAGAAGTATCTTTCTAATTTTGACAAAATAGTTCCAGATTATGAAATTTATATTTACTTCATTTCTCTATACAGAAAAATACTAAAAAGCAATTCTGTTCTTTCCTATATTTTTCCAAACACTTTTCTTTCAACAGTTTTCGGAAAAAAATATCGAGATGAATTGTTAAGTTCTATTTCTGTTTATCAGATTGTTGATTTATCTAATGATAATACGTTTGTTGATGCATCTGTTAGAACTTGTATTTTTTCGTTCAGAAATAAAAAAGATGAATTTAATGCTGAATTTATCAAACCAAATAATGAATCTTTTGAACTATTTAGAAAATATACAAAAAGTGAACTATTACAAAATAGTGAAAATTTAATGAGTTTATTTAATCAAACAAATAATGAAATAGAAATTATTAATAAAATAAAAATAAATAATATTCTATCGAAATTTCATGAGGTATCTCAAGGCTTAATACCTTATGACAAATATAGAGGTCATGATGAACAAACTATTAAAAACCGAATTTGGCATTCCACATATCAAAAAGACGAAACATTTAAAAAAGAACTTAAAGGTGGTGATGTAAATCGTTTTAATATAAAGTGGAATGGTGAGCTTTGGATAAGTTATGGCGAATGGCTTGCTGCACCCAGAAAACCTGAATTTTTCAGAAATGAAAGGATTTTAGTAAGAGAAATCTTGGCAGATAAACTTTATTGTGGCTTTACAAATGAAGAATATTATAACACGCCTTCTTGCATTAATATAATTGATTTAAAACATATCCTTGATTTACGATTTACAATATGTGTTCTAAACTCAAAATTAATTGGATGGTATTGTAAAAAAGTGTCTCCAAAAGCAAATAAGGGGCTTTTTCCAAAAATTTTAGTCAATGATGTAAGAAATATTCCGCTAATTGAAATAGATAAAAACGCACAAAATATTTTTGTTGAGAAAGCAGACGTAATGTTGCAATTAAACAAAGATTTACAAGTGCATACTCAAAAATTTATAAGCCTACTACAATCAGATTTCCAATTAGAAAAACCGTCAAAAAAAATAGAAGAATTTTATTTCCTCGAATGGTCAGATTTTAATAAGGAATTAAGCAAAAATAAAATTTCGCTACTTGGTGTAACAAAAGATGATTGGTTTGATAGATTTGAACGTTTCAAAAAACAAGCACTTGAAATAAAATTACAAATAGACCAAACAGACAAAGAAATTGACCGTATGGTATATGAGTTGTATGGCTTAACGGAGGAGGAGATACAGATAGTTGAAAATTCTTAATGGAGAAATAGGAAAATAGCATGCAAGAACTCGAAAAATACAATGCACCTGATTTGGTTGAAGAAATATCCTTGCTGATTGAGGAGAGTAAGCAACAGGTTGTCAGAACAGCGAATAGCGCTTTAACTATGTTGTTTTGGCATGTTGGCAAGCGTGTTAATGATGAAATTCTAAAAAATGACCGTGCGCAATATGGAAAACAGATTATTGCCAATGTTTCTGTTCAATTGGAATTGAAATACGGTAGAAATTTTGCCGAGAAAAATCTGAGGAGGATGATGCAGTTTTCTATTGAATTCCCAGATTTTGAAATTGTCGTTCCACTGGCACGACAATTAACTTGGTCACATTTTTTAATACTAATCCCTTTAAAATCAAACGAGTCAAGAATATATTACGCCAAAAATGCTGTTGAAAACAATTGGGGCAAACGAGAATTGAGAAATCAAATTGAACGCAAAGCATTTGAGAGAAATGAAATTGCCAATGTGCAACTTTCAGCAAACCATCCCTCTTTACTCAACACGTTCAAAGATCCTTACCTTTTGGATTTTCTGAATCTCCAAAACACCTACTTAGAAAATGATTTGGAAAAGGCAATTCTCCGAGAATTAGAATCATTTATATTGGAATTAGGAAAAGGTTTTGCTTTTATGGAACGGCAAAAACGAATGATTATTGACGGAGATGACTTCTACCTTGATTTATTATTTTACAACCGAACGCTGAAACGATTGGTGGCTATCGAATTGAAATTAGGGAAATTCGAAGCCAGTCATAAAGGACAAATGGAATTGTATTTAAAATGGCTCAATAAATACGAAAAACAAGAAGATGAAAATGAACCCATTGGTTTAATTCTTTGCGCCGAAAGCAATAAAGAACAGGTAGAACTCCTTGAAATGCATAAAGATGGAATAATGGTGGCGGAATATTGGACTGTGATGCCTCCAAAAATAGAATTTGAAGCAAAGTTGCACCAGTTACTCATTGAGGCAAAAGAAAGAATCGAGCGAAATAAACTCAGTCTCGAATAGATCAAACAGACAGAGAAATTGACCTTATGGTGTATGAGTTATATGGTTTAACGGAGGAGGAGATACAGATTATCTCCGATGCAACTGCGAAGTGTTGAAAACAGTTAAAATAAAATATGAAGGCAAACGAATTACAGATAAATAACTTTTTACAAACCCCAACCGTACAGTTTGTAATACCAGTATACCAGAGAAATTACGATTGGACAACACACCAATGCGGTGAACTTCTTCGCGATATAATTTCTGTTGAAAGAGACAATAGAGGTACGCATTTTATTGGAAGTATTGTGTTTATTCACGAGGGAACTTACAGCACCAGTGAGGTTAAAGAATTAGTTATTATTGATGGTCAACAGCGCCTTACAACAATCAATATTTTGTATGTAGCCTTGTATCGTTTTGCTAAAGAAAAGAATATGTCTCAACAAGCAGAAATGCTTTACAATATGTTCTTAACCAATCAATATGTTCAACACGAATCAAGTAAACTAAAATTAAAACAAACAGATAATAATGCCATTGCCTTTAAAGCAATTTTGAATGGTACTGAAAATGAATTGGAAAAATACTCCAATGTCAAAGAAAATTATAGCTACTTCAAAACACAAATTACGGAGGAGAATTTCACAACAATATTGAATGGACTGAAACGATTAATCTTTGTTGAAATTTCTTTGGAACGAGATAAAGATGATCCACAACGCATATTTGAAAGTCTAAACTCTACTGGTCTTGATTTATCTCAATCAGACCTTATCCGCAATTTCATTCTAATGGATTTAGAACCCTTGTTGCTTTTTGGGTAGCGTTAGACTAATAGCAGGTTTTCGTAGATCATTAAACCAAGTATCTAAATAGTGGAAAACAAATGTTCCATCATCCAATTGATGCAATTTTCCAGCAGGTTCCTTCTTATAGAAAACAATCGCTTTTCTCATCTACTACTTATAATTCTTTTACTTCCAATTTTAACCTTAATCCAAGTGCATTTGCTAATTTCGTAAGGGTTTGAAGGGTAGGGTTACCTTTTCCACTTTCAAATTGTTTGAGTGTTCTTAAACCTACTCCTGAAATGTCAGCTAACTGTTCTTGCGTAACATGGAGTGTTTCTCTTCGTTTTTTTAATTCTAAAATTAATTCCGATAAGTGCATTATAGTGCTCTTTTTTAGTAAAAAGTATGAATTTTTTTATCAAAAAACAATAAATAGTGCTTTTTATTGCACTTATTAATCGTTAAATATACTATTTCGGAAAAACGACTTACAAAATTCGTTCATTACCCAGATTTTATTGCGGTAACCACCAGCGGAAAAATTCTACTCTTGGAAACAAAAGGCAACAAATGGGCTGAATTGGCAGGCAAAAATTCCCGTTATTTCATGCTATTTGATAAGGCTTCAGTTGAGGGCGCATATACATTAGACAAAGTAAAAGAGTTGATAAGGCAGTTGTAGTTTGGGATGTGAAAAAGGGTTGCTTATTTCGTTTAATTAAATTTTAATCATTAAATTAGATTAATATTTAATCATTTTTATTTTTCAATTAATAAACCTACATCCAAATTTATGCTATATCAAGAGTCTCATCGAGTAGAATTAAAATCAATTGTAACAGAAGATTTAGAAAAAGAAATAGTTGCATTTTTAAATTCACGTGAAGGAGGTGAAATTTATATAGGAATTTCAGATGCAGGTTTACCACTTGGTTTAGAGAATGTAGATAGTGATATGTTAAAAATAAAAGATCGCTTAAAAACCAAGATTTCTCCTTCGGTAATGGGATTGTTTGATGTGCAACGTATAGAGATAGAAGGAAAGGATATAATTACATTGACCATAGCAAGTGGGACTGAAAAACCATATTTTATTGCAAATAAGGGAATGTCACCCAAAGGGTGTTATATTCGAGTAGGGACTGCTTCTGAACCTATGCAACAACGCATGATCGATGATCTTTTTTCTAAACGTACACGTAATTCGTTACAAAAAATTCGCTCAAATAAACAAGACCTTACGTTTGAACAATTAAAAATCTATTATCAAGAACAAGGATTGAGCCTCAATGATAATTTTGCTACGACTTTAGAATTTCTCACGGAAGATAGTTCTTATAACTATGTAGCTTATTTGATGTCTGATAATAATAGTATTTCTATTAAAGTCGCGCGATATGCTGGAAATGATAGGGTAGAACTTATTGAAAGCCCTGAACTTGGTCATTGTTCCTTGGTGAAATCAGTAAAACAGGTGTTGGATATGATAGATTTGAATAATACGGTAATCACTGAAATTACGGATAGAGAACGTAAAGAGTATCGCACATGGAACCCTATTGCATTGCGTGAATCTGTTTTAAATGCTATTGTTCACAATGATTTTTCTAATGAAGTACCACCAAAATTTGAATTTTTTAATGATAGAATTGAAATCACTTCTACGGGTGGTTTACCTCAAGGTTTAAACCAAGAAGAATTTTTTGAAGGTTTTTCTGTTCCAAGAAACAAAGAGATCATGCGTATTTTTAGAGATTTACGTTTGGTAGAACAATTGGGTTCAGGAATTCCTAGAATACTTCAATCCTATCCTCGAACTTGTTTTAAATTTTCTGAGAATTTTTTAAGGATGAGTTACCCTGCTTTTTCTAGGTCTTCATCTGAAAATCATTCAAATGTTAGGTTGGGAGAAAAGTTGGGAGAAAAGTTGGGAGAAAGGTTGGGAGAAAACCAAAAAAAGATTGTAAAACAAATAGAATTAGACCCATACATTACAATAGCTGAATTAACAGTTTTAATAGGTATCAGTAGTACTGCTATAGAGAATAATCTTTCTAAACTTAAGGAGAACAATATCATCCGCAGAATTGGCGGTGATCGTGGTGGACATTGGGAGATAATTATACATTAAGAAAAAAATTACTCATTCACCTCCCGCATCACCTCCGCAAAAAGTTCCACCGATTTTATTCGGTCTTTCACGTCAAATACATGCGTAGCAGCAATTAATTCATCCACAGCGGTATTTTCGATGAAGGCTTTCACTTTCTTTTTTACGGTTTCTTTACTTCCGATAAACGCATATTTCGTCATTTGTTGGACTGAAGGATGTTGAATCATGTTTTGGAATTCATCGGTAATTTCAAAAGGAGGTTCTAATGGACTTCTGTTTCCTGTTAGTATTCCGATAACTCTTGAATAATAAGAGCTTGATAGAAATGCTGCTTCCTCGTCCG
>Ga0172376_10009263_pt1 | contig 10160 bp, 6 predicted proteins | sample Lak35m_FD_121114 | JGI IMG/M metagenome (GOLD analysis project Ga0172376, IMG submission 121114) | Freshwater microbial communities from Kabuno Bay, South-Kivu, Congo - kab_092012_35m | ecosystem: Environmental > Aquatic > Freshwater > Lake | place: Democratic Republic of the Congo: South-Kivu... | reverse complement strand
GCATAAAGTCTCAGAAGCGGGTCTATATTGACATACTGATAGGCGGTATCCTCGCAGAATCCGTTGGATGCCACCAGTTGAACAAGGTAATCGCCTTCCCTATCGTAAACGTGGCGAGGATCAGTATCATAGGTCGATTCGCCATCTCCGAAACGCCAGGTGTAAGTTGATGTTCCAACAGAATTGTTGAGGAACTGCACCGCTTGATCCATCACCGACTCACCCTCTATCCAATATTCGATATCGGCAAAAGGATAAGGAAGGTCGTCAGACACGTTTACAACCGCTGTTGCCATGCACCCGTTGGCATCCGTTACAAGTACTCCGTACGAACCTGCGGAAAGTGAATCGTAAACAGCCGCATCATCGCCATTGGGGCCCCAATTGTAGGTGTAAGGTGGTGTGCCCAAAGAAACCTGAGCCACAGCCGCCCCCAAGCCTTGCCCACAAGTATCGGTTATGTAGCTTCCGTTTATGAACAGCGCAGGTGGGTTCGTCAGCATGAAGTCGGCCGTTTCCGTACAACCGTTGGCATCGGTAACCGTGGCAGTGTATGAGCCTGCAGCCAACTGCGTGGCCGTATTGCCTATCTGTCCGGCAGGGTCGTTCCACGAAGTGTTGTAAGGAGCGCTGCCCCCTGTAACAAGTACGATGCTTGCAGTGCCTTCCGACCCGTTGTTGCACAGAACAGGCGTTTGCGTAGTTGTCAACTGTATCTCGGTCGGTTCATTCAATGCAATAACATCCGAGGCTTCGCAACCATTGTTGTCAGTAACGATAACGGTGTAGCTAATTGCATCCAACCCTGTGAACGTGTACGGGTTTGATGCATTGCCAGAAGCCACCAATGCACCCTGCGCATTGAACAACTCATAACTGAACGGTGCCACACCATCCTGATCGGCCTCAATTTCTCCATCGGCACTTTGGAAGCACGAAAGATCCTGCGGTGTGAGAGTGACCGTGAGTGGCACGGCAGGTTCTGAAATGTCGAATGGTCCTGCAATGATGCAACCATTGGCATCTTGCCCGCCAACGATGTAAACCCCTGACGGCAATGCGGCAATGGCTGCCATTCCGTTGGTGGCGGGGTCGATCTGTATAGGATTGCCCAAGGCATCGGCCCAAAGAATGTCATACGGTGCAGTACCGCCTGTAATGGTCACCGCGGCTTCGCCCAAGGTTCCTCCAAAACAGAGGTTGTCGGTAACGACCGTATCGATGGTTAGCTCGGCAATGGCCACCAGCACGGTATCTTCAGATGAGGTGCAACTGGTAGCATCTGTGGCATAAACCGTATATGTGCCATCAACCAGACCTGTGAATGTGAACGGACCGTTGACAGGTGGCGTGGTGAAAAGTGAGTTACCCAGGTCGTCCCCCAATTCGTAAACCCACGGGCCCGTTCCCTGCCCCGTTGCCTCCAACGACCCATCGGGCATGCCTGAGCACGAGTTGTCGGTAGGGACAAGCAATGGCAACGGACAGCAATCGTAATAAACCGTGATGTTCGGGGCGCGAGGTACGTAATCGGCACCGAAAGCATAGTCCTTTCCTGTTCCTTCCAAAATGGAGATGTTGCCATCGTTGACCATTAGCGCGCCTACCGCAACCCCATTGGTATAGTCGATATTTGCCGGCCCGCCTGTGTCGGTAATGTAGAAGGCTCCTGTTTGGCCGGCCGAAATGGTGACATTGAGCGCTATTGGAATAGGTGTTGGAAGGTCTGTGCCAAGACCCATTACGTTATTTGCCGTTCCGATCAGCGTCCAAGCGCCCGGGTTGGCAGTGAAGCCAACGTGGGTTCCGGCCTTGTAGTAGATCTCCATGTTGTATGGATTGACCACATCGCCCATGTTGCAGTCGAAGCCTGTGATGGTGACATCAACACCTGCTAGGATGTCGAACATGATACCATCCTGACCATTGTTTTCGGCATAATAGGTTGGCGTGGGTCCGCATTGGGCAAAGAGTGAACCTGAGAAGACAGTTGCCGTAAGGCCAACGGCCAATATGAGGAACTTTCTGCTGAAAATCCGGAGGCTGTATTTCACTTCAGGCAAATATCACAATTCAAACCGTGCGGGGTGCGGGGTTGCACAATCTGAACGCACAAGTGTCGGCTGGTTGCCAATAAGAGGATGAATCAGAGATCTCTTGATCGGCATGTAGTGGTAAACCTGTAGGTGGGGAAATGATCGGCTATGAATGAACTATTATCGGTGATCTGTTCGCTTCATTCAACGCTTTTGTCCATTCGCATGAAGCTTATGGCAGGCTACCTCATTTTGCCCGCCCACCTTACCGTGCTCAGCACCAACCTGGCCACTTACTACACCACCCTTTCGGCCACTGAACCCCTCAGACCTCACCTTTCAGCTCATGTACGGAGCTGTGCCATTGAATGGAACAATTTGACAAAGTGATCCGAACCGTTAGCACAATGGCAGACAGCAATGAACGATCACTTTTCCTCCTTCTGCTTCAGCAACTTATCGAAGTCCAAATTGCGGAGGCTTGGGATGAGGGCACCCGTACCCACAACTGTCAGCAGCGTTACAACACCACCGAATACAACGGCATTCACCGTTCCCATCAATCGAGCGGTGAAGCCACTTTCGAACGCACCAAGTTCGTTTGAGGAGCCTACGAAAATGGAGTTGACCGATGAGACCCTGCCACGCATGTGGTCGGGCGTATACAGTTGCAGAATGGTTTGACGGATGACCACACTCACACCATCGAATACTCCGCTGAGGAACATGGCCACAAGTGAAAGCCAATAGAGTTCTGAAAGCCCAAAAACGATGATGCAAACACCAAATCCGAAAATGGAAAGCAGCAGCTTTTTGCCCGCATTCGTGTTTAGCGGAAAGTACGTCACCACTATCATGATGAGAAAGGAACCGACCGCTGGAGCAGCCCGCAGAAAACCGAATCCCACCGAACCGACTTTCAAAATGTCCTGTGCAAACACAGGCAACAGTGCCACGGCACCACCAAAAAGCACTGCGAACATATCAAGCGAAATAGCACCGAGAATCTCCTTGGTTCGGAACACGAAGCGCAGCCCTTCCTTCAAGCTCTGGGTAATGCCTTCCTTCTTGCCACTGGGTTCAAACTTCTGAACCGGAATACGCCACCAAAGCAATAAAGTGGAAATGCTGGCCAAAAGCACAACCACCAACATGGACCAATGCGCACCCAGAAATCCGATGGAAAGTCCGCCCACGGCAGGACCTGCCACCGCCCCGAACTGCCAAGCCATGCTGCTCCACGTTGAACCATTCGGATAGACATCTTTGGGCAGAAGCAATGAGAACAATGAAAAAACCGATGGCCCAATGAAGGCTCGGACAATGCCGCCAAGGAAGACCATCAGATAAATGAGGTTGATCAACGTGGCGTCTTCAAACCGTGAGGAAAATGCTGGCCACGTCAACAGTAACAGACCTGTGCTGATGCTGAGAAAACCGAGCAGTGCCCTCAATAATAGACTCCGTTTTTCAGAACGGTCGACCACATGACCTGCGAAAAGCGCCATGGAAATGGCCGGAATGACCTCTACCAACCCGATGATTCCAAGTGACAGCGGGTCTTTGGTAACGCGATACACCTCCCACTCGATGACCACAAATTGCATGGCCAAGCGAAAACCAACGCAAACCTCAACGTGAGAAACACACGGAATTGCGGAAATCGCAATGCCTGATACGGGTCTTTTGCCGAGCGTTTCATGCTGCGAAAGTACTGCGATGACGAAATCAAAATGGAGATGTCATGAATATTCCGATGTTTTAACATTTATTTAGTTGCACATGCAACTTATTATCTACTTTTGACCCGAAATGATGAAGAAAGGCATGTTTCCGGGATTAGAAGACGTCATGATGCCATGGATCGGCAAGACCATGAAACACATAGACATCTACCTCAATGCCAAATTGAGTGAAAGCGGCATAAGCCTCACCCGCCAACAGGTCATACTTCTTAAGACCTTGATGCACGAAGGTCCGCTGAAGCAGAATGACCTGGCGTTTGTTACCGATCGTGACAAGACCAGTTTGACACGATTACTTAGCACGATGGAGAAGAAGAATCTCGTGGCAAGGATCAGTTCGTCAGAAGATAAGCGAGCAAATCTGGTGCACCTTACGAAAAATGGTGAGAAGGTGTTGAACGAAACCGTACCGGTGCTGTTAACCATTGTTCGCGAACTTCAAGAAGGAATTCCGAATGATGACTGCGAAACGGTCATACGAGTAATGAAGCAGATTCAGGAGAACATTGAAAAACACATGAATAGTTGTAATACCAACTAAAGGATTATGGTTAGAAAAATCGTCATTATCGTCATCAGCATTGCCATTCTCGGAGGAGGCTTTGCACTCATGGGCAAACTATCTGACAGCAAGCGCCCACCGGAGAAGAAAAAGGAGAAGCAGATAACCACCGTTTTTGCCACCACGGTGAAGAATGGCCATATTCCCATTCAGGTAACAGCCACGGGCAAATTGCTTGCAAAAGACCGATTGGAACTGTTCTCTGAAGTGCAGGGAATCATGCTTTCCTCGGCCCATCCGTTTAAGGCGGGTGAGCGTTTTGGTGCTGGTGAACGATTGGTTCAGATCGAATCTGAAGTGTTCCGTGCATCACTGAAAGCGCAGAAAAGTAACCTACAAAACTTGATCACTGCCGCATTGGCAGATCTGAAACTCGACTATCCGAACGCCTTTCCGAAATGGGAGGCGTATGCCCGTTCGTTCGATGTGAACAAGACCATTGCAGACCTGCCCGAACCGAATGACGACAAGGAGCGCATGTTCATCACTGGTCGCAACATCTACTCCACTTATTACAATGTGAAGAATGCCGAACTCACGTTGGCCAAATACGACCTGTACGCCCCATTCAGCGGTGTATTGACGGAAGCATTGGTCACTACTGGAACGCTCATCCGTCCCGGACAGAAGCTCGGCACGTTCATAAGTCCGAACACTTACGAAATGGAAACTCCCATACCGTCATCGGTGGTTGAAAACCTGAAGGTTGGACAGAAAGTGGAACTGCGCACGACCTATGGAGGCGAAAATTCGTGGAGCGGTCAGGTTATCCGCATAAACAGTTTGATGAATGCCGGAACGCAGACCGTGAACGCCTACATTCAAGTAAGCGGCAATGGATTGGAAGAAGGCATGTTCTTGGAAGCCATTATTGATGCCACCGAAATGGAAGAAGCCTTTGAAATTGACAGAAGCGTGCTGTTTGACGAGAATCAGGTTTACGTTGCCAAAGACACGCTGCTGGTTCAACAAGAAGTGGTTCCACTCTATTTCAACGAAAGAACGGCCGTTGTGCGCGGACTGAAAGATGGCGACCTGGTGCTGACAAAGATGCCTCCAGGTGCTTACCCCGGCATGCGCATTTCCATTTACAGCGAACCAACACGCTAAGCTGAATTCTGAACCTCTGACGATACGCCTGTGAAACCGATCATAGCCCATTTCATCAAATATCCGGTCGCGGTCAACGTGCTCATCCTCATGTCGTTCGTACTGGGGATGTTCGGACTGCTATCGCTCAAATCGAGCTTCTTTCCACTTCAAGACTCAAAGATCGTAACCGTAACCATTGCCTATCCGGGTGCCTCGCCACAGGAAATGGAGGAAGGCGTTGTGTTGAAGATAGAGGACAACCTGCGTGGATTGGTGGGCGTTGACCGATTCACTTCCGCTTCATCGGAGAACATGGCCGTCATTACCATCGAATCGCAGAAAGGCTACAACATTGATGCACTGCTGGCCGATGTGAAGAACGCGGTGGACAAGGTTCCCTCCTTCCCTGCCGAAATGGAGCCACCCGTTGTGGCCAAGCAGGAAAACCTCAATCAGGCCATCGAATTCGTCATCAGCGGAAAGAACATCAGTCTGAAAACGCTGAAATCCATTTCGCGCGAAGTGGAGACCGATCTGCGAAGCATTGAAGGCATCTCACAATTGAAGGTCACAGGCTACCCTACCGAAGAACTCGTTATTTCGGTGGATGAGGAAAAACTACGGGCATTGAATCTGACGTTCAGGGAAGTGTCGAATGCTGTAGCCTCGAACAACCTTTTGGCAACGGGCGGTTCCATCAAAACGGAAACGGAAGATTACCTCATCCGCGTCAGCAATCGTTCGTACCACGCCAACGAACTCGACAACATCATTCTGAAGACCGATGCTTCGGGTGGAATCATCCGATTGCGCGATGTGGCCGATGTAAAGGACACTTGGAGCGAATCGCCCGACAGGCTCTATTTCAATGGCGAACCTGCCGTGCAAGTGGAAGTGAGCACCACCAACAGCGAAGACCTGGTGGGGGCCGCAAACAAGGTGATCGAATACTGTACTGCTTACAACGAAACACACGATAATGTTCAACTGCACGTTACTAACAATCGTTCTGAACTGGTGGTGCAACGGACTGAATTGCTGCTGAAAAACGGCATGCAGGGACTGTTTCTGGTCATCTTCTTCCTCTCGCTTTTTCTCCGTCCACGCTTGGCTTTTTGGGTGGCGTTCGGCATTCCGGTCTCGTTCCTCGGTCTGTTCATGCTGGCCAGTTACTTCGACATCACCATCAACGTGCTTTCGCTGTTCGGCATGATCATCGTTCTGGGGATTCTGGTCGATGACGGCATTGTGATTGCCGAGAACATCTTCTACCATCACGAACAGGGCAAAGACCGCATCAGGTCTGCCATTGATGGCACGTTGGAAGTGCTTCCGGCCATTGCATCGGCCATTCTGACCACGTTGGTGGCGTTTGCCACATTCTTCTTCCTCGATGGCCGCATTGGCGAATTCTTTGGAGAAGTATCGCTGGTGGTCATACTCACGCTCAGTTTCTCACTTATCGAAGCGGTGATCATTCTTCCGGCCCACGTGGCACACTCACAGGCGCTGAGCCCCGATCAGAAAACATATCGGTTCAACGTTTGGGCCGAAAAAGTGCTCGACCTGATGCGTGACCGCACGTACATGCCGATCCTCAGATTCTTCATGAACAACAAACCGATCGGTTTTGCCATCATCATCGCCTTGTTCGTCATTACGATGGGTGCGTTCAAAGGCGGCATCATCAAAGGCACGTTCTTCCCTGTCATCACCTCCGACCAGATCAACATCACGGTGAAAATGCCACAAGGGATCAATCCGCAGGCCACCGATTCCATCCTTTCTGTGATAGAGGCGGCAGCGTGGAAAGCCGATGTTGACTTCACGACCAAACAGACCGGAAATCTGCAAGTGGTGCAGAACGTGATCAAACGCATCGGTCCCGGAACGGCAAATGGTTCCGTAAAAGTGAACCTTCTGCCCGGTGAGCAACGCGATTTCGCCTCATCTGACGTAGCAACCGCCATTGCCGAATATTCGGGTCAATTCCCATCGGCCGAGGCCGTGATCTTCGATGCTGGAAGCAACTTCGGTGGTAAGCCGGTTTCCGTTTCGTTGATGAGCTACAACATTGCCGAACTGAAATCTGCCAAACTGGAACTGAAGGAGAAACTGAAGGAGAATACCCTGCTCCGCGACATCTCCGACAATGACCCAGCGGGCATCAAAGAGATCCGCCTTCAGCTGAAGGACAAGGCCTACGTGATGGGCTTTACGCTGAATGATGTGATGGCGCAGGTACGTGCCGGCTTCAACGGTTTGCAGGTGCAGCGTTTTCAGCGTGGTCAGGACGAGATAATTGTTTGGGTACGCTACGGGCTCGATGGTCGTTCAAGCATCCGCCATCTGGATGATATGCGCATCGTTTCCAGTTCAGGTCAGCGAGTTCCCTTGAGCGAAATTGCCGATTACAGCATAGAACGTGGCGAGATCAACATCAATCACTTGGACGGTAAGCGCGAGATAAAAGTGGAGGCCGACCTCAAGAATCCGAAGGAAAGTGCTACGGCCGTGTTGGAAGACATTCAACAGAACGTGATGCCCAACATCAGGGCAAAATACCCTACCGTTTCGGCCATTTACGAAGGTCAGAACCGCGAGGCCACCAAAGTGACCGGGTCGGCCAAGAAGGTATTCCCCATCATTCTGTTCCTCATTTACATCATCATTGCGTTCACATTCCGTTCGTATGTGCAGCCGCTTCTGCTCATCATCATGGTGCCGTTCAGCCTTATTGCGGTGGGTTGGGGTCACTACATCCACGGTTTCCCTGTCAACGTGCTTTCGTTCCTTGGCATCATTGCGCTTATCGGCATCATGGTCAACGATGGGCTGGTGCTCATCAGCAAACTGAATTCGGCCTTGAAGGAAGGTGTGCCCTTTGAAGAGGCGGTGATGGATGCCGGTCGTTCGCGCTTCCGCGCCATCTTCCTTACCTCCATCACCACGGTTGCGGGTCTTGCTCCGCTCATCGTGGAGAAAAGCCGTCAGGCGCAGTTCCTTATTCCGATGGCCATTTCGGTTGCCTACGGAATTGCAATAGCCACCGTGCTGACGTTGGTGATGCTGCCTATGTTGCTTTCGCTTACGAACACCATGAAGGTTTACCTCATTTGGCTTTGGGAAGGCGAAAAGCCGACCAAGGAACAAGTGGAACCGGCCGTAGAAGAACTTGAATCGGAGAAGTATGACATATAGATTTGAACGTTTGATGGTAGTCGGTTGCTGTTTGACGCTTACATTTCAGGTATCGGCCCAGACCCTTACCCGCGATGAAGCCGTGAAGTTGGCCTTGCAGCACAACTACGACATTCAGGTGGCACAACGATCGGTGGAAACCGCCAAGAACAACGCCAGCATTTACAACAGCGGTTTTCTGCCAACGGCTACGGCCAGCGGTGGCGGAAACATATCGTACAATGCCGGAGAGAACGAAACCGTGCAGGGCACTTTTCAATTCGACCCTGCTGAAGCCTACAGCTACAACGCTTCCTTGGGCGTCAACTACACCATTTTCAACGGACTTGGCCGCATGTACAACTACAGGCAGTTGAAGGAACGTCACAGCCTTTCTGAACTTCAGGCCAAGCAGATCGTTGAGAATACCGTGCTGCAACTCTCCAGCGCTTATTTCGAAATTGCACAACTGACCGAGAACGTCACCATGCTACGCAATGCGTTGCAGATCTCGCGCAAACGCTTGGAACGCGCCAAATACAGCTACGATTACGGCCAAGGCACCCAGCTCGATATTCTGAACTCGGAGGTGGATGTGAACAACGACAGCATCAACCTTCTGAATGCCGTGCAATTGCTCACCAACTCGAAGCGCAACCTGAACCTCATCATGGGGCGCGAATTGGAAACCGCATTCGAAGTGGACACGCTGGTCGATTTCAAACTCGACCTGCCCGAGCAGGAACTTTCCACCAAGGCGCAGGAACGGAACGTGCTCATTGAGCAGACGAACAGTCAGTTGCGCAACAGCGAATTCGCCATTAAGGCAAGCCGTTCGGGTTGGTTCCCATCGTTGGCCGCCAATGCCGCTTATGCCTATCAAGGGCAGAACAACCCCAATGGCGCGTTCCTAACGGGTAGCCAGAGTTACGGTCCGCAGGCCGGTCTCAGCCTAAGTTGGAACATTTTCGATGGCGGCAAGACCAAAACGCAGATGCAGAATGCCAAGATCGCGCTGGAAACACAGAAGATTCAGCAGCAACAGACATCTGCTTCGGTGAAACGCGATGTGCTGAACGCGTACGGCAATTATCAGCATGCGCTTTTTGTACTGGATGCCCAGCAGGCAAACCTCACCACCACCAAACGCAACTTCGACCGCACCAACGAAATGTACAAGCAAGGTCAGGTAACGAGCATTGAATTCCGTCAGGCGCAACTCAATATGCTCAACGCGCAGAACAGCCACAGCCAGGCCAAGTACAACGCCAAAAACGCGGAGCTGAAGTTGAAACAACTGGCGGGGGTGCTATTGGAGGAGTGATCCTGGTATACCCTGCCCCGTGGGTCATCCTGAGTGATCTTGCTTTTGGGCAAGATCGTACCGAAGGATGAGAGAACGAAAAGATCGTACCGAAGGATGGCCTTCCCACCATGGTTCGATACACCGCGCTTTGCGCGGCACTCACCATGACCCTATACACAGTGGTTCAATAGGCTACAGCATTGGGTCATCCTGAGTGATCTTGCTTTTGGGCAAGATCG
>Ga0172376_10009260_pt1 | contig 10161 bp, 18 predicted proteins | sample Lak35m_FD_121114 | JGI IMG/M metagenome (GOLD analysis project Ga0172376, IMG submission 121114) | Freshwater microbial communities from Kabuno Bay, South-Kivu, Congo - kab_092012_35m | ecosystem: Environmental > Aquatic > Freshwater > Lake | place: Democratic Republic of the Congo: South-Kivu... | reverse complement strand
GTAATCAGTTAACGACAGAGCTAGGTTCGCCAAATCTTAATGATGATGATTTAGACACCAGTGGATTTTCACCAGGTAATCTATATTTTTACTCTTATAATGCAATCACATCAACACTGCCATATTATGATGCATATCCATTGACGTATGTAATCGAGATGAGATCGAATGGATTTCTTGGATGCAATTTACATTATGTAAATCTCAAATATCGAGACGAGATCGCAAAAAGCCTTCTAAATAAATCAGCGCAAGGTGCTGTTGCTGTCCCTCCCAAAACATTACATAAATACCTCTACTCTGGAGTGAGAGGGACACCATATAGAATCCCAGAAAAAGATTGGATTGATGTGTCTCAATTACCGACTGAACGATTTGTTGATATGCGAGGTATTGTTGTTCCAAAACACAAAGTTTATAGTAAAAATTAATGTCTAGCGTCAAGAGTAAATCTTATACTGTTAGTAGCCTGGGATCAACTGGTTACACAATTTCTCTTGATGATGAATTAAAGATTAAAGCTGTATATGAAGATGGTAAAATTTTAGATCCAACAAATCCAAGGTGGAACACTGTTGTTAATGCAGATGAAACTAAAACAATTTGGAATCAACTTGGAAATACGTCTGGGTTAGCCGTTGTAACCTCTCCAACTGATATTGTGAATACATTTTACGAAACAGAATTAAAAAAAGAACTTAATGCAGCAACTGATTCTAAGTTGTTAGGTAGTGCAGATAATTTATTATATCAAAATGGTGTTGTCGCTGATGTTAGTCGAGTGAGAGGCACAATTAATCCACAACAGTTTGCATCACCAAACTCAGTTCAATATGGACGAACAAAAACAACAAAAACTCCTGAAGTTTTTGCATATCCAATTGATATCGATTTAAGTCAAGATTATATCGAATTCAAAAAAATTAAATATAGACGGACTAGCGCGAATATGAGTGGGCCAGAAGATTTTATTGCTATCGTTCCTGGGGAGGAATATAATGGAACTGTAATTCTACCAATGCCTAAGGTGAGTGATAGTAACGGTGCTGAATGGGGAGAGAGTGACTTAAATGTTTTTGGTGTTGCAGCTGCTGGAGCATTCTCCCAAACAATAAAATCTGTTGGAGATGTGACAACAGGTCAACTTCTTACTGGAATCACGCAAGATTTCACCAAAATGGGTCAATTCTTGAGTGCAAACGCAGCTGGTGGTGCTGGTATTATGGGATCTATCATTGCATCTAAAGCTTTGAAGGTTATTGGTATTTCTGTTGATCCAGATGAACTTCTCGCAAGATCAACTGGAAAGATTGCAAATCCAAACGCCGAACTTCTCTTTCAAGGGCCAACTCTAAGAGATTTTGGATTTCAGTTTTTAATGATTGCGAGAAGTATTGAAGAAGGTCGTCAAATTAGAAAAATTATCAAATGGTTCAAACAGGGTGCAGCTCCAAAATATCTTGATAATTCTGCTTTATTGGCAACTCCAGACATATTTCAATTAGAATATAGCACCAAAAAGATGAATAAATTCAATCAAATGGCATTGAGAACAATCACAGTTGATTATGCACCAGATGGTTATTGGGCTGCATATGAAGATTCACATCCTGTTGCAGCTCTTATGAGTTTACAGTTCACTGAACTAAAACCAATTTATGATAGGGATCAAGAAAAAGATGGAGATGATGTAGGATACTAACATGGTATACGACGCTAACAGAAACGCATACTTCAGACAGTTTCCAGAGTTAGAGTATCCTTCTCTAGCAAATGACAGACAGTCAATCTATGACTACAACCGTGTCAAGAACATTTTTAGACGGGCTGTCATTCGTGAGGATATTCTCAATTCTTACATTACTTTTGAAAAGTATTCGATTCAAGGAGACGAGAGACCTGATAATATAGCGGAAAGATTTTATGAAGATCCAACACTCGATTGGGTTGTGTTAATCACAAATAATGTGATAAACATTCGAGATGATTGGCCCATGTCAAATGAAGATTTTTACAACTATCTGACCGAAAAATACACAGAGTCACAATTATCAAATATTCATCACTACGAGACTTTGAAAATTTTAGACGGTCAAGGTCGTTTAATTCAGCCAGAGGGATATCAGGTTGATTCTACACATTCAGTCTCTTTCTTGGATGGCGGTGTGTTGAGAACAGAGACTCGTATTAAATCAGTATCTTTCTTACAACACGAAATTGCATTAAATGATAAAAAAAGAGAAATTAATGTTTTAAAACCAGAATTTCTAGAATTATTAATTCGTGATAATCGTAGAATCATGGAATATCAACCATCTCAACAATTTATCAATCCTAAACTCAAAAAGACCGAAAATCCTCGTATTTTATCACCAAAATAAAAGGGTCGCTTGGGCGACCCTGTGGCGTAAAAATGGCCAGAAATTTTTTTTCGACCTTTTTTGTAATTAAAAGTGAATTTCAGTCTTCAGCGAGACGGGCAAAGTAGGACAGGGCGTCCTCTTCATCCTCATCAGCGGGTTCTGACTTCAGAACAGGGAGACTGGGTTCAACAACGACGGTTTTACCCGTGCGTTCAGCTTCCCACTCTTCCTCTTCAGCGACAGTCTCGGGATCCTGGTACTTAGGAACACCACGAACACCGAGAACGTAATCGAGACGCTTTTTCAGATCCTCATAGGACTTGAACTGTTCAGGCGCGACCAGTTCAGCAAGAGAATACTCTTGTTTCCACACGGTCTCCATCGCATCATCATCATCCAACAGAGCACCTGGGCGATCAAACTCGGAACTATCATAGTTCCAATAACCAGCAACCTTCTTAATCTTCAGTTTAAAGTTTGCACCTTGCCAGAAGTCAAAAGGATTGATGGGTGTTTCATCTTCAAACTCAGGTTGCATTGCAGCGGTGATCTTGTCGAAGATCTTTTTACCGAACTTGAACAGGAACACACGACCTTCGTTCGCAGTGTTAGAGGGATCCTTCACCACGTAGATGTTGGAGTAGTAAGACAGCTTACGTTTCTGTTTACGTGCAACCTCTTTGTCTGCGTCGAGACCAGAGTTCCACAGTTGAGAGTTATACTCTGACACAGGATCTTTCTGACCCAGAGTAGTCAGAGAGTTCTCGATGAACCAACCACCAGGGCCTTGAAAGGCGTGAGAATAGACTTTCGCCCATGGCAGTTCTTCACCCTCGGGAGCGGGAAGAAAACGAATGACAGCGTAACCATTACCAGCTTTATCAACTTCAGGTTTCCACAGGCGGTCATCGACACCACCTGCACCTTTATTCATTTTTTCCACCTGCTGCACCAGTTTTGCAGTCAGAGAACCAAGAGTGGACTGTTTTTTAAGATTTTGGAAAGACATAAGATTTAAACGGATTTGGCTTGTGTTGTGAACACCCCTTCATCATACTAGGTATCATCGGGGGTGTCAAGGGGTTCTCGGAGTTTCTTTAGGGTATCTTTCATTTGATTAAACACATCTTCAACAGATGAACTTGGGGGCATTCCCAGTAAACATAAAGATCTACGCATATCTTCTACAACCTCCTGAGCCTTCATGTCGTCTGACAGTTTCATCCGAAGATACATCAGGTATTGTTTTTCTAAAAGTTTCTCTAAAAGGGTGAGTTGATTTTCCTGTTCCTCCTCGTTCAAAAAAGAGAATCGCATGAAGCCTTTCTGCAGTTCTACCTGCAGAGCTTGAATATCTTTGAGACCCTCTTGCACAAATTCTGATTTGAAAAAATCACTCATTGTATCGCTATTCCTCTTAGGATTTTTTTGTATTTGTCGATGTTAATACTATTTAACAAAAATGGTCTATACTTGTCAAGCTTCAAACTGATGGTTTTCCACACAAAATCATCCAGTTTTCCGTCAAATCTTTTCTTATATTCAACCATTGCATCGAGTAAAATCATTGACTCGATTGACACATTCTTCTTCAAATGTTCCTTGACTAGAATTGGGTGTTTACCACTTTCACATTCGAATACAGAGTTGAAGTCAATCCCGTTCAAAAGTTTCTCCATCTCTTGTCGGAATAGATAACCAAGACTTTGCACTTTCTTTTGCCAGAACTGATACTTTTCATCACCAGTTTGAATGATCTCTCCTATCCAGACTCTCTGAGGATCATCACACTGGGAAAAGATGGCAGTAAAGTAATCTACAATCTCCTCGTCTTTTCTTTGACGAGACATTTTTTCAAAGAAATATCGATCCTTTCTCTTGTTAAAAGAGGCGACAGATGCATTAGTTCTGCCGCCATATTTAAAGTAATCGAATGTATCTTTAGTAAAATGATTTTTGAATGCTAGATACGTTTTATAGCAATCAAACGCAGTCATAATGGAAGTCGAGCACGAGATGTTTTCTTCAGAAAATTAAGTTCCATGGCTTCCCACTTCAGTTTCTCCTTCAGTGGTTTTGAAACTAACTTTGGCACTGATTCTACATCAATACTATTCATCTCGCAATAGTGAATAATCGCATCAATATAACTCATCTTGTCATTAATGACGATGCGTTCGATATCTTGTGCGAATCGAGACGAACACAAGAATTTTTCCTCTAAGGCCTTGTTGATGTCATCCATTAACCACCATTCGGTTTCCGACAAATTCTTTAACATACTTCACCAGCAATTTAATGTAGTCACCTTTGTTTCGTTTATCATAAACGTGAACTTCACCACCTGGAGTGACCATAATTGTGATGAGTTTCTTGACAGGAATACCAGTCATATCATAATACATACAAGCGTATGCAGTTTCTTGGACGAAATATTGTTCAACCCATTCCTCTGGTTTGATTTTTTTAGAGGTCTTGAAGTCAATGACTGCAAGTTCTCCATCATACTCCGCAATGCAATCAACACGTCCAGCTAAACCAAGATACTCTGAGTAGAGTGTGCGTTCGATGGCGTGTATAGTCCCGATCCGATCTAGATAGGGTTTTGCACTATGAAACATATAACGAGTCGCAGGAAGATAATCATCCCAGATCAACTCTTTGTTTTCAAGATATGATTGTGCAACCTCGTGGAAATTTGTTCCTCTCGTTGTCGCTTCTTTTGTAACTCGATTGGCTTCCTGTTCACCGACCCGTTGCCTCCACTTCAGAAATATTTCTCTGTTATAGAAACTTGTGACTGAGGTAATAGAAGGAACCCAGTCACCATTGGGTAGTTTATATAGGCGAATTCCATCAGCCTCTTTTTTATCGAGTTCAATGTCACCGAGGTGGTTTTCAATAACAAACATTACATACCAAGCGCGAGTTTCTTAATGATGTATTCCTTGACAAGCCCAGAACGAACGATATCTTCGATACCAAATTCTACCATTTGGAATGACTCATTCATCTGTTGAATGATCTTCATGAAGTCAAGGATGCCATTTCTTTCATAGGTCTTTTGCAAATCAGTTTGAGTCGCATCACCACAGAAAATAATTCTACAATCTTCACCAACACGAGTGATAATGGAATCAAGTTCATGAAAGTTCAGGTTTTGGGATTCATCAATCAAAAGAATGGATCGATCGATGGTTGTGCCGCGAATGAAAGATGTTGACCAGAATTTGATAGTCTCCTGTTGCTTCAGGTTTCCATACAACATCTCAAAGTCAGCATCAGATGGCATTTCAAACATATATTTTACCATATTCTTGTAAGGAATTTGGTAAAGTGATGACTTATCTTCGTGATCACCAGGCAAGAATCCAATCTCTCTTGTGGCCACAAGAGAACGGACGATGTAGACTCGATCGTAGGGTGTTCTTTCATCCAGAACATCCTTCAGTGCCAAATACAATGCGACAAATGTTTTACCTGTGCCTGCAGCACCGTAAGCAAAAATATTTTTGCCCTCCTTATACTTTTCAAAGAGAAGTTTTTGATTCTCAGTGATCGGTTCAATTTTGGTGAGTAAATCCGTGTTGATTGGTTTCTTTCTTTTCATTTGTTTTGCAGTCATTCCAACACCAATCGGAGAGTTTGATGATTTTCTTGCCATCAGTTGATCTTAGTGACACGGGATCCAGGAGCTTTTGATGCCTTGTGAAGAACATCATTCCAACCAGGGTTTCGATTGATGAGTCTGTTTCTCCACTCACCAACTTCTCCAATGGAAGCGCAGCCTTGAGACCAATCCTTGTCCCATTCAGGATTATCCTCTCTCCATTGAGTATATGCAGAGACGCTCATCTCAAGTTCTTTTTGTTCACCAGTCTCTTTATGAATCACAGGATATGTGGGCATAAGTCACAAAATAAGATAAAAATATTTATTGGATTAAAAGAGATGGTTGATCAACACACTCAGGGCAGTTCTCCCTTGTCCAACCCAGTGCTTCAGAGACCACGGGAAACTCACAAGTGAAGACACAACGAACCGCTTCCGCGATATCCATGTGTTCCTTTTGTGTGCCATGTGCAGAACGCAGATCAACGTAGTGAATCCAAGAGCGCACAGAACCCGTCATATAAAGGCGTGTGGGGGTCGCCAGAGGTAATACAAATCTTGCACACTCCTTTGCGACTCCTTGACTCAAAAGAAACTCATAGAGGTCTTGGGCGTCATGGAAGAGGTCACGGATCATCTTATTCATCATGAAGATTTTCTCTTCTTCCAGATCGTCAACGGAGTTCTGACGATTCTTTGTATCCTGACGGCGAAGTTCTGGAACTGGAATTTCACTTGTTAATAGTTCAACATCCGCATAACGTTGCGAGAACTCTTGAAAGGTAAAACTACGATGACGCAGAATCTGAGCTGCGATACCACGGGAGGTTTCAATCTCCAGGGTCATATGTGCCTGCTCAAATACAGACCAATGATTGTGCTTAATACAATAACGTAACAGACCTGCATAGTTTTCAGAATCCTGATTTGCTGGATTAGAAACTCTCGCAACATAAGCCATTGTTTGCTCTGCATCTGGAGTCACCGAGATAAGTTTTACATTAGTCGCAGTAGCCATCGTCGTCTCCTTCATAAAACACCTCGTCGTAATCTGTGATATAAGGTGCGACCTCCTCATAGTTTGGTTTGTATGCATTCACATCGGAATATACCTCTGATTTCAGAGAGTCAACCAACAGTTCAAGGTTGCGAATTATCAGTTTAAGTTTTTCTTGATCCATAATCAATTCCTCCGTTACCATTGTATACAAAAAAAGAGGGGAAGTCAATCCCCCCCATACTTTCTTAGAAGCTCCGAAATTATTTTTTCATCTCCACTCAGAGTTTTAATTTCGTAGAGGTTTGTCTTCATATATTTCTTTAGTTTTTTATACTCTTTACTCAGATTACTTACTTCATCCCAGTTGATTTGAATGCCTTTCTTTTTTTCTTTTCCATCAAAACCAAATCCAATAGTCATCGCCGTTTCTTATTTTCTTTTACAGGTTCACCCCATATTCTGGGGTTGACGGTTCCAGGGCCAAAATCAATACTGATCAATGAACCTGCACCGAACTTATCATAATACATATCGAAGATGTTAACTCTCTTTCCAGAGCGAACCAAATCTTTTACAACAGCTCCCTCGCAGTTTTTGTATGTCACAACATATGCGTCAAGAGGAAAAGACTTATCAGTCAAATGAACTGGAGTGCAGTTCTCTACCAATAGTTCTGTATTGTATTTGTTCTTGAGTGAACTCTTTTCTTGAGGTGTCCAGTAAACTTCATCCATATATTCTTTTGAAGTAGTGGTTATTGCCATATCAACCTCCTCTGTTACCCCACGTAATATCAGGAAAAGCCTCCGCAACTTGTTCTTTAGTTATTTTATATTTGGTCGAGAGTTTTTTGTCTTTTACCAAACAGATAATCTCAGCTTCGTCTGGATGAAGACCCTCTAATAGTTGAAGAAATAATTGTTCTCTTTTTACAGGGCGTAGAAATTCATTACCACCCTTTAGAAAGTTGTAAAGAACTTTCCATTCATGTGCGAGATATGTGTGTTCTGTTCCAGCAGGAGCTTCATTTTTTGCAAAGGGAACCTCTCCTTCAGGCAAAACAGAAACAGCACTATCATCGAAGTTCCAGATCAGAACTGCCTTCAGATGAAGTGATTCATTCTCTTTCAGAACTTCAATTTTTTTGGCTTTTGTTTTTTGTTTTGATACCTTATCAAGAACTTCACTCAACAAAGGATTGCTAGGCAATCTGGATTCACCAAGATCAGGATGTGTTTCAGTCATAGTCATAGTAGTTACTCGTCTTCTAATTCTTCATCGTATAAAAAATCTGAATTTTCTACACGAAAAGCAATAATTTCATCAGGAATTACGTTACCTCTTTCGTCATACATCTCTGGATGCATCTGGGGAACAACCGTTTTTTGAACATGTTCTTTGTATAACCATCCTATTATACCACCAACACATAGAAAAAGCACGGAAAACAAAGTAGCGAAAGTTAAGGCAATTGCTAACATTTTACTTTCCCCCGAGAGTTATGTTTTGTTTTCTTGTGTGAAAAGAAAACTCAAAATAGATGTGAAACTCTCTTCTAAGGAGAGAAACCATCTTTCCAAAACAAAGTTTAAATGCCTTGGGTTGTTCTGGTTCCCTCCTATTCTGTAACATTAGTTCAACACCTTTATTTATCTTGAGTTTTCTTCCTCCGCCCACGTCTTTTATCTTTTTCATACTTCCAAGCATCCTCTAATATACCATACAAATAATTTCTGATTTTTCTTGCTTCTGGTTTTGGAATATGACCATAAGCTTCGCGGAGTTGTTTATGCATCTCATCTGGCCCACCCGACAAATACTCATCAAGATCATCGACGATACTACTTAGATTCGCAGCGGTCGGGCTTCCAATGAACATCTGAACTTGTGGTTTTGTGGCTTCGATTGATTTTAGATAGTCATAAAAGTTCAGGATAAACTTATGACTTTCAAACGCATAATCAACAGCTTTTTCGATGACTCCATTAATGTCTTCCATTAGACCAGTTTATTCTCCTGTAGGTATGCAACGGTGTCCATACATCCACCAAGATGTTTATCATCAAGGACGACTTGTGGAAACGAGGTGTCTTTACCGAACTCACTATAGAACTGTTCTTGAGTAAAGTCAACCCCTAGTTTATACACTGTATGATCGAGACTAGCAAATTCTAATACTTGCACAATTTTTGTGCAGAAAGGGCAACCTGCTTTTGAATAGACAGTAAAGTTCATTGTCTCTCCTGTTAATATTTTTTACATAAAAATATATTATAAAGTAAAAAGACCCCTTTCGGGGCCTTTATGACACTTATTTAAGTATCTATATCAACCGATGGTTGGTGCAGTCAGAGCAACAGAAGTTGATCCAGCAGTAGCCAAGTCCAGAGGGAAGTTGTGAGCATTGCGCTCGTGCATCACTTCCATGCCCAAACCAGCGCGGTTCAGGATGTCAGCCCAAGTTGGGATAACTTTCCCTTCACTTGATACGATCGACTGGTTGAAGTTGAAACCATTCAGGTTGAATGCCATCGTGGACACACCAAGAGCGGTGAACCAGATGCCAACCACAGGCCAAGCAGCCAGGAAGAAGTGCAGTGAACGTGAGTTATTGAACGATGCGTATTGGAAGATCAGGCGACCGAAGTAACCATGAGCCGCTACGATGTTGTAGGTCTCTTCTTCTTGACCGAACTTGTAACCATAGTTCTGGCTTTCGTTTTCGGTAGTTTCACGAACCAGCGAAGAGGTCACGAGTGAACCGTGCATCGCAGAGAACAGAGAACCACCGAAGACACCAGCAACTCCAAGCATATGGAAGGGGTGCATCAGGATGTTATGTTCTGCCTGGAACACAAGCATGTAGTTGAACGTACCAGAGATACCCAAAGGCATCGCATCAGAGAAAGAACCTTGACCGAAAGGATACACCAGGAACACTGCAGACGCAGCAGCAACAGGTGCAGAGTAGGCGACGCAAATCCAGGGGCGCATACCCAGACGATAGGAGAGTTCCCACTCACGACCCATATAGGCATAGATGCCGATGAGGAAGTGGAAGACCACCAGTTGGAAAGGTCCACCGTTGTATAGCCACTCATCCAGAGAGGCAGCTTCCCAGATGGGATAGAAGTGAAGTCCAATCGCGTTGGAAGACGGAATCACAGCACCAGAGATGATGTTGTT
>Ga0172376_10009259_pt1 | contig 10162 bp, 9 predicted proteins | sample Lak35m_FD_121114 | JGI IMG/M metagenome (GOLD analysis project Ga0172376, IMG submission 121114) | Freshwater microbial communities from Kabuno Bay, South-Kivu, Congo - kab_092012_35m | ecosystem: Environmental > Aquatic > Freshwater > Lake | place: Democratic Republic of the Congo: South-Kivu... | reverse complement strand
TGTGCTACTTGCGATGGTTTTTTCTATCGAAATAAAAACGTTTGTGTCATTGGTGGCGGTAACACCGCAGTAGAAGAAGCATTATACCTCTCTAATATTGCCTCTTCAGTGACTTTAGTCCATCGTCGCGACAGCCTTCGTTCGGAAAAAATTCTTCAAGATAAACTTTTCGAGAAAGAACGAAATGGAAATATTCGTATTATTTGGAACCATACACTTGACGAAGTGTTAGGCAATGAAATGAAAGTGACCGGTGCGCGTCTTCGTGATGTGGAAAATAATACCACACAAACGATTTCTATAGATGGTGTCTTCATTGCAATTGGACACACGCCTAACACTGCACTTTTTACAAATCAATTAGAAATGCACGATGGCTATCTGCAAATTCGCTCGGGACTTCAAGGTGGTGCGACTGAAACCAATATTCCTGGTGTCTTTGCTTGTGGCGATGTTGCAGATCATGTTTACCGCCAAGCGGTGACCTCTGCAGGCTTTGGATGTATGGCTGCGTTAGACGCTGAAAAATATTTAGATTCAATCTAGATTTGAGAATTTGAAGGAACTTGGGTAGATACCCAAGTTCCATGCAAATACTTTTTTTCAAAAAAAACATAAAGGAGTAAAATAATGCCGCAGGAAATACAAACAACAGAAGAAACTGCTTCAAGTGCTGACTACCCAAAATATTTTGTCACCTATGCCGTCACGAACAAAGAGGCGGAATCAAATATCTTTGGTCATGCTTCTTTAATCATGTCAGAACAGAAATCAAAAGCCAAACCTATTGAGGTCATCGATGCCATTGGTTTTTACAGCAATGTCAAAGAGTCATCCACACAAGATCGCGTTATTCAAACCTTAAAAAAATGGCTAGGCTTCAAAATGGACCTACAAAGTGTTCATGGTCATATTGAACATGAGCAATTGCGATTCCTTGACGGTCCGGGAATCGAAGGCATTACCTTTGAAACAGAAAAAAATAAATTCGCTCAATTGATAGAATTGTATACAAAAGCCATTTCAGATGAAGAAACAACCATCAAGGAGCGAAATAAACAAATCGAAACTGATCCCATATTCGGTGGAACCTTGCCTGAAAATGCCCATTCCCGAAAACTCCTCGAAAATGCTCTGGCAAAGCAAGAAGATCGTGAGCCACTGTTGAAAAATTTTCATGTCACTATGAAATTTAATTGGAATATAAGAAAATTCGGCTACACCACCGAAAATTCATATACTTGTAAAACACGTGCACTTGCTTTTCTACATGATACAAAAATTATCAATGACGACATCCGCAGCAAAATTTACGGTGGACAATTTAAATTTGCTTTCCCTCGATTCAGTGAACTTCCGCTCACGCCAATACAATTAGTCAGCACGGGAGAATTAAAAGCATTCGAGATACCAGATGGGAAAAAATCTCAGAAACAGAAGAAAAATACAGAATTACTTAAAACCGTATATAGCCGTGCATGGAATTGTTGTTTGATCACTATGGATAATCCACCCACCGCCACTCAGATTCCCAAGTTACCTTCGGCTTACCATTCATATTACATCCAAGTCCCCACTCGTGAAGAGATTATCTATTACGTTGATCGATCCACCAAATTGATTACAGAATTAAAAATTAAAGACCCAAATGAATTTCAAGAACGGTTGAATGCAATAGCTAAGAAAAAACCTTTATTTGAGGATGAATTAGACATCATTCAATCGTTTACTCAAGAACATAAAATAGTTGATCGCACTGGTCTTTATTGGACAGGTTTACCGAAAACGTACCCTTGTCTATGGCAAGAGAACGAAGTGAACTATCAAAACAATCAACATCATCTTGTTCGAAGTATGTTAATCAAGATTAAGACAATGGAGCGCGCCCTATTAGCTAAAATTAATGCATACAAAAAAGATAACAATTTAGGAAAACATTATGATTCACTTACTCATCAGCTGAAAGAAATTTCTACAATAAAAACACTTTTTATAGCCAATGGACGTAATCAAGATGAAAATAATTTGAATCTTCTATTACGCATTGCAAAATTAAGACTACGCACAGCAAAAATGATACTCAAGCCCGAACAAATCAATTATAACTTCATCAATCGGGTCTTAAACAACTTTGCTTTGCATAAAGCATTAATAGGTTTTGTGATCGTGTTAATTGCAGCAATCTACTTAACGGGGCTCGTAGGAGTAGTAGCAACCGTTGGTGCGAGCATCTATTCAGGGTTTCAATTTTGGCAAGCTTATAAAGCAGAAGACGAAATTTGCAAAATGCACGATGCTTATCAACAGTTTCGTAAAAATAAAAAAAACCCAGTACCTGTAGAATCTACATATGAACGCCAGTCAGACTCGGATATGCCAGCAACGCCCGTTTTTTAACCCTAATTTTTTGGGCTGTCTCTTAGCCAAAAGTATTCCTTCTCCCCCTTCATCTCGAGCATGCAAGGGATGAAGGCCGTTTTTTAGACTTGTGACTAAGAGACTAAACGAAGGGAAGGAGCTCCAACAAATTTCCATTCTGGACATCCTTTCATTAGTCAAAGATGATGTCATTTTGATTTAACTCGACTTAAATTATGATTTTGCCTTGTTGTGATCGCCCAAAACCTAGCCTTTTGAAAGAGTTTGGGTTTATGATACTCACTACCTAAAAATAATGAATCATTCCCCATGACACAAAAAATATCCCTGTTGATGGCACAAATTAATCCAATCGTTGGTGGCATTTCAGCTAATTTAAAAAAAATACTTGAAATCATTCAATCCAATCAAGAACGGTATGACATTATTGTTTTTCCAGAACTAGCGATAACCGGATATCCGCCTGAAGATCTATTATTTCGAAATGAATTTTATGAGCAAACTGAAAATGCACTCACCCTTATTCGTAAAGAGACACAACACTGCCATGTGGTCATCGGCCACCCCACGCGAGACAAAGAACATCGGTATAATTCTGCATCAGTGTTTTTTCAAGGAAACCGAATTGCGCTGTATCATAAACAATGCCTGCCGAACTATGGCGTATTTGATGAAATTCGTTATTTTTCTCCGGGCAAACCAACAGCCTGTGTGTTTCCGATAAAAAACATCAATTTTGGACTATGTATTTGTGAAGACATTTGGCATCCCGAACCCGTTGAGCAACTCGTATCTGCGGGTACAGAGGTTCTGCTATGCATCAACGCCTCTCCCTTTGACTTAAACAAACATCAACAACGAGAAAATTTAATCGCCAATCATGCACAAAGAGGATTAATAGTTGTTTACGTTAATCAAGTGGGTGGGCAGGATGAACTGATATTTGATGGTCAATCGTTCGTATTCGACCAACAAAAAAAACTTAAAGTACGTGCGCCCGCATTTGTCGAACATCTCGAACCCGTTATCATAACAAATTTTGACGTGAAGGGCCAAATTGCACCGCCGCTTGAAAACCATGCCATGATTTACAAAGCACTTTGCTGTGGGCTACGTGATTATGTAGAAAAAAACGGTTTTCCTGGTGTTCTACTGGGGCTTTCAGGGGGAGTTGATTCCGCATTAACCCTTGCGATCGCCGTTGATGCCCTAGGTGCTTCGCGCGTTCATGCCGTGATGATGCCTTCACGATATACCGCATCAATGAGTAATGAAGACGCACAACTCGAATTAGACGCACTTCAAGTAAAATCACTCACATTATCAATTGAACCTGCCTTTAATACACTACTAGAAACACTTTCTCCTGCACTGGCGGGAAAGCCTTTCGATACTACCGAGGAAAATCTGCAAGCACGTATCCGTGGCATTTTGTTGATGGCACTTTCCAATAAATTAGGATACATGGTATTAACAACAAGTAATAAAAGTGAAACAGCTGTTGGTTATTCAACGCTATATGGCGATATGGCCGGTGGCTTTTCGGTATTAAAAGATATTTTGAAAACAACCGTATATGAATTGGCTCGCTATCGAAATAGCTTATCGAAAGTCATTCCAGAACGCGTTCTCACTCGCCCTCCTTCCGCCGAATTAGCACCAAATCAAACTGATCAAGATTCTCTGCCGGATTATGCAATCCTTGATGCAATTATCACTGCATATATGGAAAAAAATGCCAGTGCGGATGAAATTATTCAACTCGGATACAAAGCATCTGATGTTAATCGCATCATGAAGCTTATTGCGAAAAATGAGTATAAGCGCCGTCAATCTGCACCGGGTATAAAAATCACCTCACGGCTCTTCGGACGCGACTGGCGTTATCCAATTACTTGTGGTTTCTCGAATGAAAAATGTTGAAAAAAAAATTTAAATCGCTACCATGTGTGAAACAAAAATACGTGAGAAAATAATGAATAAGATATTTTTTTCTGCAGCCCTATTGGCTACAACCCTTGTCCATGCTGCTACGCCTATCGAAGGATGGTATGGCAGTGCATTTGGAGGCTATGCTTATATTCCAAATAACTTAAACTATTATAGTCCTGGCTCTGTTTGGTCAAAATCAAGTTATAAGGCAGGTTTCGATGTCGGCGGGAATTTTGGCTTCAAAAGTACCCCATTACGTTACGAGGGAGAGTTAACTTACATCAGCGCCTCACTTAATGGTTTTAATCTCAATCGTGTTGAACAAACTGGCATACAAGGTTTTAACCATGTCGGACTCGCCATGGCTAATGTTTATTACGACTTTCCTGCTTTGATTCCAACAATAGAACCTTTTTTAGGTGTTGGAGTAGGCTATGGTTATGTCGATAGTGAATTTAAAAGCACAGGACCGTTGGGTATGAATCGATACGATCCAGAAAATAATGTATTTGCTTATCAAGCGACCGGTGGTCTGACTTATAATTTTGCAGAAACGTACGCACTAAACATTGGTTATCGATATGTCGCCACTGAAAATGTTGGTAATTTTGGCAAAATGTTTCAATCACATTTAGCAAATGTAGGCGCCATTTATCGCTTTGATGGAAATAATTACAAATAGGAGTTGACGTGAAGTCTATTTTAAAAACGAGTTTGGCAATTTTCATGGCGCTCACTAATTCAGCATATGCGCTCAACCCAGTACAAGGCTGGTACGGCGGAATTTTTATTGGCGGAAGTTACTCACCTGCTATTGATTTTTCAGTCGTTGATTTTACCCAATTTTTTAGTACAACAACCCCTCTACCGTCAAGCGCAATTCCTTTAACAAAAGTATCAGGCTCTTTAAAATACTCTGGATTTGGAAACATCGGTGGGCAATTCGGCTATCGTATGGACCAATTCCGACTAGAAGGCGAATTTGTTTATAACTCCAGTCCCTATCACGAAATTACAATAGGCGACTATACATTTGTGGCAAAGAAGAGTGGCAAAGGTTTCCGATATAATGGAAACACAAATACTGCAGCATTATTTTTCAATGGTTTTTGGGACATCTACTGTTTATGGCCGCAATCGAATGCAGTCCCTTATTTAGGACTGGGTATCGGTTATTCAAATATACAAGATACCTTCAAGTTATACTACGAAGGCACTCAAGTAACCAACGGGAAAACTACCCATAAAACTCAGCTACTGGATAAACAAACATCAAGTGCAAACTTGGCAATTGGCCAAGCGATCGCTGGCTTAAGTTATTTTATGGATGATTACACTACCTTTGGGCTTGATTTTCGATATTTCCAAACAACGAAAAAAACCTATACGAATCCGCTGATCAATGTAAACACCAGTGCTAGTTCAGCATCAATTAACCTTATATTCAATGGGATGTTTGATTTTGGATAAAAACGAGATGAAATTTAAAATTATACCGTCACTGTTATCCGCTGACATCATGCATCTTGGGGCAGAAGTTGATGCAGCAATGGATGCTTTAGCGGATATGATCCATCTTGATATCATGGACAACCATTACGTCCCTAATTTGAGTTATGGGCCATCTGTTTGCCAAGCATTACATGACTATACTCCTTCAACCCCTATCGACGTTCACTTAATGGTCTATCCTGTTGATGAACTTATCCGACAATTTGCAAAGGCTGGTGCTACTCGTATCAGTATTCACCCCGATGCCACAATTCATCTTGATAGAAGCTTACAGCTTATTCACGAACATGGTTGTAAAGCAGGTATTGTCCTCAATCCCAGCAACTCAATTGAGTCACTAACGTGGTCTGCTCATCGCTTGGATTTTATATTAGTCATGACAGTGAATCCCGGTTTTGGTGGACAATCACTCATACCAGAAGTGGTTGATAAAATTTCGCAAATTCACACCCACTATCCGAACTTACCAATTTGTGTTGATGGTGGAGTGAGTATTGATAATATTGCTTTATTAGCCAAAGCAGGTGCTACCGAATTTGTTGCGGGCGCTGCGTTTTTCAAAAGTCAAAACTATAAAAATACGATTCAATTAATGCGTCAACAACTCAAAGCAGCAATATCAGGAGATCAATCTCCGTAACGAAAAAATATTTCTCATCCCCCCATTGTATCAACGATTATCTTTGTTATAATGTTCGCCTGTGCCGGGGTGGCGGAATTGGTAGACGCGCCGGATTCAAAATCCGGTGGTGGTGACACCGTGTCGGTTCGACTCCGACCCTCGGTACCATTGTGTAAGTTTGAAATGCTTCACAATGGTTCACAAGCATACGTAACACATTAATTCGGTTCTAATCTAATGAACCCGAGTATACTCAATCAGCTAGCAAATGCGATGTTTTCAACGATCTGAAAATTGTTGTTAATTCAAATATCTCCGTACCGGACTATAACAGTGATTTTCTATTTTCGACAGAACTTATGCAAGAGCTCTAATAACACTAGCATTTGATTTTGATAATCGGTATTCTATCGAATTAGTCCTAAAAATAGTGGGAGATAGGCGGTGTCCAAGGTCGTTGCGCACTTTGAAATTCTATACACACAACTACTTAACTCAGAAGGTGAACTGTGTGGCCCTTTACCCAAATTTGCTGATGACCAAGCCACACTCATTGAACTTTATCGTCAGATGGTTCGAGTACGCCTTTTTGATAAAAAAGCAATTGCCTTACAACGTACAGGAAAAATGGGAACTTATGCCCCAATAAACGGTCAAGAAGCGATCTCTACCGCAATTGGCCATGCCATGCTCCCAGAAGATGTTTTTATTCCTTACTACCGAGATTATGCTGCCCAATTTCAACGTGGCGTTAAAATGTCGGAAATTCTAAGTTACTGGGGTGGTGATGAGCGCGGAAGCCAATACGCCTGTAATTCTGAAGATCTCCCCATTTGTGTACCTATCGCATCACAGTGTTTGCATGCTGCAGGTGTTGCTTTTGCATTTAAACATCGTCAACAAGCGCGCGTCGCTGTTGTCTGTATTGGCGATGGCGGAACATCTGAAGGGGATTTTTATGAAGCCATTAATGTTGCTGGTGTATGGAAATTGCCCGTTGTATTTGTTGTCAATAATAACCGATGGGCAATATCCGTTAATCTTGATCAACAAACCGCTGCAAAAACAATCGCCCAAAAAGCCATTGCTGCTGGTTTTGAAGGAAGGCAAGTGGATGGAAATGACATTCTCGCTACACGACAAATTATCGGTGAAGCGATTGAAAAAGCGCGTCGCGGTGAAGGCCCCACACTCATAGAAGCATTGACTTACCGTTTGAGTGACCATACCACGGCTGATGATGCAACACGTTATCAACCCAAAGAAGAGGTTACAGATGCATCTTCTAAAGAGCCCATTCGACGCTTTCGGCATTTTTTACATCAACAACAAATTTGGGATGAAACAAAAGAGAAAAAATTACTTGAAAGTTGTACTGAAGAAGTGCAACAAGCGGTTGATGAATATTTAAATAAAACACCCCAGCCCATCACCAGTATTTTCGACTATCACTATGCAGAACTTCCTGACTATTTCATTGAACAGCGAGCCATTGCCGTCGAGGAGTTCAACCATGGCTGATATTACATTACTCGAAGCAGTGACCCAAGCGTTAGCTTACGAACTAGAACAAGATAAAGACGTTGTCGTTTTTGGTGAAGACGTTGGTAAAAATGGAGGCGTTTTCCGCGCTACTGAAGGACTACAAGCCCGCTTTGGCGCAACACGAGTCTTTGACTCACCTTTGGCAGAATCAATGATAGCTGGTCTTGCTGTCGGCATGTCACTGCAAGGTTTAAAACCCGTTGCAGAATTTCAATTTATGGGATTTATTTACCCTGCAATGAATCAAATCGTTACCCATGCCGCCAGAATGCGTAATCGAACAAGGGGGCGATTACATTGTCCGCTCGTTTTTCGAGCACCATTTGGCGGAGGGATCCGTGCTCCAGAGCATCATTCCGAAAGCACAGAAGCATTATTTGCGCATATTCCGGGCTTGCAAGTCGTTATTCCTTCTTCGCCCAAACGCGCGTATGGTTTATTGCTTGCTGCGATTCGAAATCCAGATCCCGTCATTTTCTTAGAACCCAAACGCATTTATCGATTAGTGAAACAACCCGTTGAGGACAATGGGGAAGCACTTCCTTTAGGTAAATGCTTTACTTTACATCAAGGTGAGGATGTGACGCTTGTCAGTTGGGGCGCCAGTATATACGAAACGCTATTGGCAGCAAAAGAACTCGAATCAGAAGGCGTATCTTGTGAAGTGATTGATGTCGCAACCATCAAACCCCTCGACATTGATACAATTCTTACTTCTGTAGAAAAAACAGGGCGCTGTGTAATTGTTCACGAAGGTGCTAAAACATGTGGAGTTGGTGCCGAAATTTCAGCAATGATCATGGAAAACGCCATGGCAGATTTAATGGCCCCTGTTCAGCGCGTTACAGGTTATGATACGGTAATGCCCTATTTTCAATTAGAAAAGCACTATATTCCTAGCGTTCATCGCATTAAAACCAGTGTTCTCAGCATAATGGAGTGATCATGGAGATTTTCAATTTACCCGACTTAGGTGAAGGCTTACCTGATGCCGAAATACATGAATGGTTTGTCAAAGTTGGTGACGTAGTTCAAATGGATCAACCTCTTGTTTCAATGGAAACAGCAAAAGCCGTTGTCGAAGTCCCTTGCCCGCAAGATGGCACGATTGTTCAATGTTATGGAAATCCCGGAGAGGTCATTAAAACCGGTCAACCACTCGTCGCATTTGCAGAGAGCAAAACATCGAGTGACAAAGGAACCGTTGTTGGTAAATTGGAAGAAAGCACTGAAATGTCGGAGGATAATTTTGTCATTGGTGCACCGACTGCGAAAAGTAGCCGCCCTAAAGCAACGCCAGCCATCCGCTTACTCGCCAGAAAATTAGGTTGTGATCTCAGTACGTTAAAAGGCAGTGGTGAACATGGCATGATTACTCGTGAAGATGTTCAACAAGCCGCGGATAAAGCGTCTAAAATTCCAGAAGGATTTGAGCCTCTGCACGGTGTCCGACGAACCATGCTCAATCACATGGTGCAGTCACATCGAGACGTCGTACCCGTTACGATTTTTGATGAGGCCGATATTCATCATTGGACAGAGAAAACAGACATTACCGTACGACTGATCCGGGCCATTGTCGACGCTACGGCGATTGAACCTGCGCTGAATGCATGGTTTGATACTCCCCATGCTGCGCGTAGATTATTTAACCAAGTTCATTTAGGCCTTGCAATGGATAGTGCTGATGGTTTATTTGTTCCGGTTATCCATGATGTAACCAATCATTCGGATAATGAATTACGAAAAAAAATTAACGCAATGAAGCAAGCCGTGCAATCACGAACGATTCCATCAGATCAATTAAAAGGCGCCACCATCACATTATCTAATTTTGGTAAATTTTCCGGACGATATGCGAGCCCGATCATCGTCCCACCAATGGTTGCCATACTCGCTGTAGGTCGATTGTATGATGCTGCGGTGAGTAAAAATGGCGTGATTCAATCACATCCCTTATTACCGTTATCCTTAAGCTTTGATCACCGTGCAGTGACCGGCGGCGAAGCCACTCGATTTTTAGGTGCTGTGATGGCTTCGTTAGAAAAATAGGTTTGAGTAGATCCGCTAGGTCGCCCCAGCGAACCCCTCCTCAGAACCGGACGTGCGGATCTCCCGCATCCGGCTCCCGAGAGCACTAAGTTATTCAGCTCACGGTGAACATCGATGTTG
>Ga0172376_10009255_pt1 | contig 10165 bp, 5 predicted proteins | sample Lak35m_FD_121114 | JGI IMG/M metagenome (GOLD analysis project Ga0172376, IMG submission 121114) | Freshwater microbial communities from Kabuno Bay, South-Kivu, Congo - kab_092012_35m | ecosystem: Environmental > Aquatic > Freshwater > Lake | place: Democratic Republic of the Congo: South-Kivu... | reverse complement strand
TCGTGAGTTGTAACAGTGGACTCGCACTCACATCGCCAAGCGCATCGAATACAACAACAGCCACTAAAAGCAGGCTCGCAACCATGGCAATCACCAGTGCAGGCTGAATCACCGATCCGAATTCAGTTTTGACAACACGTATTGAAAGGAGTGAACTAAAACGCTGAATAACCAGCCAGTTGAGAATTGCAAAACCCGCTACTGATGCTGAGGCCCAGCCAACAAGGGCGATTGCGGAATCCTTAAAATAAGTTACAGCAGTTGAAATAATTAAGGTACCCACCAATATCCAGGCGCCGACCGATGCCACATCGGAAGTTATTGGCGTAAACGATGCGTTCATGTTCCCAAAACCAAAACGCATCCAAGGCGTGAAAAGTGATCCGGTCACGACTAATGACAACACTGGCATTGCGACCGCTGTCGCTCGGTGCGAGACGACGTTACTCACGTCACTCGATATGGAGTCCCGCGTACACTCCCTCGCCGAATGGCGGAGCTAAGTATGGCCAAGCCTGCTGGACCAAGCGTCAACCCAAGCGCAAACCCAGCCTTCGGTGGCATACCAGCTTTAGCCGCGATTCGCCGTCCAACATAACCAAAGACAAAAGAAATACCCATGCCCCACAAAACAATGAGAATTCCGACAATCTGCAACATGTCAATCAATCTTCTTACGTTGGTTTCTAATTTCTTCTTGCGGCGATACGGGAAGTCGATCAGCTACCTTTGGTGCCTGATTCTTCAATTGTCGTATAAAAGTTAACTCGCTAGCCCTAAATCGCTCGACAGATATATCCACTCGACAAGTTGCTATGACTCCCGCATTCGCTGAAGAGCCGAACTCGCCGTTTACTTCATAATCGATATCACTCGGCAGAATACTCGGGCGAAAACCCGCAGCTGACCAGTAAACCGAACCAACTGACATTTTTGAGTTTGATCCACTTCTTTCCACAAATCTCTCAAAAACTGGAAGACTCTGAATCTCTAAAATTGGTGCTACAAAATCTTTAACCTCACGTTGTTCACGATCGCCCTCAAGTTGAACAAATGCATGTGCCGCCACATAATCAACTAAGTGAGACAAGTCTGTCTGCGACACCGAATCCCGAATGTCCCTTAACTTATTTTCTGCAACAATCTGCTGTGGTCTGCCAGCTTGAAGGTCCTGGAGCAGCTGGTGTCTCGGTTTATAAAGTCGCTGATTTCCAACTTCGACAAATTCGTTAACTAAGGAAATGTCAAAATATGGATCCACTTCAATACCTTCGAGAGATGTAAGTCTGCTGTAAGTAGATGCAAAATCAACTTGAATTCGGTCAAATATCTCATTCAACCAACCTCGCCCCGCAACATGGGTTCGCATTGCAATTTGCTCTGATAGAACCGCTTCGGGTTCGAAATGTGGTGAAGCAAACTGAAAGGAAAGCGCTCGGACCGACGGTGCAGTTGCTTCTGGCTCCGATACGAGTTCTACCGAGCCAAATGGGCGCCATATTACAGTTGAAAGAATTTCAGCCCAATCAAGAAAGTGGGCATAGCAATATTCGAGTCGATGAATTTCTCTCCAGAAGTGATGTCTCTCTCGAAGTGCTCTCTCTTCTTCGCTCTCGATCTGAGCGAGCTTGAACTCCTCACGAACTTGCGCTTTTGCATTTGCAAGCCAACCGCCGATTATGCCCAAAAGTACGAGATATGGCAGAAAAAATAGAGCTGTCGCGAGTGCACCTCCTGCAAGAATTCCAGCTGCGGCGACAGGGGGTGCAAATGGCAATGCCACAGCACAAACTAGAAGAAGAAGCAAAATTCTTGCCAACCACTTACCCCGTCTAACTTTCTTTTTTTGTGCAGCGTCCGCTTCGGCAATTCGCTTAGGAATTGACTCAACGACTGCAAGTGACTCCTTAAGACGATCAGTAGCGGTCTGGATTTGAATGTCTACATACTTACCGATTGACCAAAGCAAGGTGTCCTTACGTAATTTATGCCAAGCTTCAAGTTGATCTTTGATTTGTGTTCGCTCACCATCCTCAAACTTTAGGTTTTCCGTCTCTTGCAGATCGTCTTCGCCTTCGTTGACTTCAGGTCTCAGATTCTTCACATCTTTTGTTAATTCTTGATGTATCTCCCTAAAACGAATTACATCAAATGCCCTAACAGAAAAAGAGTTGGACTCACCGTTGACGGAAAGAGTCGCTAAAAATTCTTTACCCAATGGCGCCATGGGATCTGGGCAGACAACAGAGCGTGATTCTGCGACAGCTATTGAGCCCCGAAATTTCGGCGCCAAATAGCCGCGGTCAATATCTGACACACTGTCAATTGGACCGCCATCAACTGCACCTAGAACAACACGCGTAATGCCACGCCATCTGTTTGGAGTCGGCTGCACTGCCGGCACTTCCATGCCACTAGTTTCCGCTATCGCACTTGATCGAAAGTTTCCGTCTCCGACAAAATCATCGTCACGAAGTCGCCCACCAAATCGAACAGCCAGACGACTTTCATCTCGAAATGTCTTACGCTGAACATAACTTTCCGCCCAGCTGATTGCTTTCTCTTTCGCGCGCTCCCAAGCCTTAGCTGGTTGACCTAATAGGTTTGCCACGAGATGACCTAAGTAGAGAATTATCGAATCAATAATTCCAAGACGCTCCTTGCTTGGCACAGGTGCGACCGAAAATTTCCTAAGTGACAACTCAGCATCCTTTGATTTGACTAGCGCATCAAGAACGGCAGAGACAAAAGATTCCGAATGTGGCTGCTTCTCACAATTTTCTGGTGTGGGCCAGCTGTTTCGAGGATCCATCGCCGCGAAGGCGATGACGTCAACAATATTTCCTAACGGCACAACTCGTGTAGTCGCCCGTATCAGCCTGAGAGGAGGTTGTTCAACATGTTCTCGAAGCACCCCTTGATCAAGAGGAGGAGTGCCCACCCAGCTCCAAAGTCCCGTAATTGTTGCTGCAATGTTGAATGCAATATCCTCAGCCGCGTCAAATGCTAATGGCACGCCAATTTGTTGCGACTCACCAGTCCAATCTTCGGGGACTGCGACAAGGTTAAACGTCCAAGTGGGTTCAATAAATGTTGGGGAAAGCTCCCCGTCCGCCAGCGGTACCGAAATCGTGCCTTCGCGAAAAGGAATATCTTTATCTGCACATCGCTGCCTAAGATCGTGAACAAAAGCTGACCTTAGCTTTTGCAAATCTTCATCGGGCGCGGCACCAACAGCCAATGTTGCAGCAGTTACGGACGAAGAACCCCCAAATCGTGTTGCGAGATAATCCAAATACTGCACGCGTTTATTAGTTTCACCTAAAAACAACTCAGCATTTTGACTCTCGTCAACTAATAAAAATTCTTTTAACAGTCCCGACGCCGCACACAATCGCGCCAGCTCTCGGAACCGTGCAAGACTGCTGCCGGCAAAGAGTAGGACAAAGTCCCGACTCATAATTACTAGTCGATTTTCTTTTTCTGTTGAGATTCGACCAGTTGCTCAAAACGCAAACAGGCTTCAATCAACTCCGAGCATGGTCCGATTAAAAGCTCTGCTAATTCAGACTGATAAGGATCTTCTGGATGGAGGAACTTGTCTCTCTGATAATGAGGGAACTTGTCTTCCTGCATTCTTGCAGTTTCAAACTCGGAAACACTTCGCTTAAAGTCGTCTAAATTATTCGTCAACGCCTCGCGTAATTCACTAAGCGCACTTATACCCGTGCCCTCAATGTTTGACTTTTCGAATTTAGCGCCTGCTTTCAAATCGCGAAGAATATCTTGGTACTGTGTTCCGAGCAAAAATAGTGCCTCATGTCCATCGGTTGCTGTCGCATCTGTGGCGAAGAGCATGTGCGCTAAAGCTGTTGACTCAAGCACTCCCCCCAACCAAATGACATTTCCCGGGCCGTTCTGACTGGTGTAGTTAAGTCGAGATTTAAAATCGTTCTTTATTCGGTAATCGCCAAGAAGTGGCCAAACCATTCGTGCTGGAGGTAGCAAAATACCTGCACCGTACCGACCGACAGAGATACCAGAATCCTGAATTGAAACCATGCCAAGCGCACGTCCAATCAACCATCCACGGCAAATTGCGTCGGTTGCGGACGGTCTCAAAGCAACAAAATCTCTTAGTCTTCTCGCCCGGCGATCAATTAAACCAGGGCTTGAGTCATCGGCGTCAGTGTCAGCAAACCCTCCGGCCCATGCTGCCGCAATTGGCGCAGACAGACTCGAGATCGCTGCTGGATGGATTGCACCCTGAAGTCGATACACGAAAAGAACGCCTTCTGCATCTGCGCGCTTCGTATCAAAATAAGAGTCAACAGCCGATGCAAGTACACCGGGGGTACTTAAAAGTATCCGGCGTGCACGTTGATACGGGCTGTTTTCGTCCTCGCTCGGATCAAGTGGAATTTTCTCAGCCTCAAGTTTTATCGGCACCGTACCTGATTCGACATAGCCCGAGCGTTCTTGATCAGCGCCTGGATGTACATCATAAAAGACACGTCCATCAACATGTACAAGTGGCTTTGCACGATCTATTGCTTTGCTGAGTTGCTCATAAAACTTTTCACGGCGCTCAATTCGATCCGGAATAGGTTGATCTAACGAGTCAGTATCAGCTAGGTATTCACGCAGCGATTGGTGTAGAAAATCACCAAAGGGAAAGCTGCGCCTGTGTAACCAAGTCCGAGCTCGCTCAAGGAAGTCTCTCGACCTAAGAGACGTACTGAATTTTGCTGGCGCGGTTTCCACCCAAGGCATATCCAGAACGATTGATCTACTACCGATTGCACCTCGCACAAAGTCATCAGAAGTCAAACCATATTCCGGTTGCTCACTTAGGACCGTCGCATTCAAATATTTACGATAGAGCGACGGCCAAGTACTCGGGTCGATCAAGCAAAACTCAAGTGGCGATGGCTGGAACAACTTTGGAACTGAATCGCCAGCTGGCCAACTTTTTACAGAGTCACCCGATTCTTTACTTAACTCGTTTTCAAGACGTTCCAATTCTTTTTCAAGGTTTGCTAAAAACTGGCGGTCAAAAGAGGAGTAGGTGTCAATTAGGGTTGTCCGAACAGTTTGCTCTCGTGCTTTATTCAGAGTAGGTCTGAATAACTCAGAGAACAGTGCGCGAAATTGCTGATTGCCTGCGTTGATTTTGTCTTTATCTCTGATAGACGCCCAAACCGTATTAAATTGGCTTGTCGCGTTCTGAGCACTGAATTGTGGATCCGGCAGAACGACATTTCGAAGATTTTCAATGATGCCTGCAACTTGCTCGCGAAGCTCTTTAACAAGCATTCTTGCGACCGGCAAGCCATAAGTCGCTAGGTGATTTGATACCACGCCGAGCACGAAATTCGGTTTATCTGAGGTAAACGTGCGTCTGCTCTCTGCAACATAGCTATTCACAGCATTGCGATATTCATCAGCGTAAGTATTAGCAATTCGCCCGCTCAAGGCGCTGCGCAACTGTTCTTTTGAAAGAGGAGCCACCCATTGCTTGTCATTTTTCTTTTCGTTAATTAGATCGCTCAATATCTTCACCAGAGTGTCAAGATTCAAGAAGTAACTTGTGGTTTCGGCCATGCCAACTTCATTTAAAAAGTCAGTTCGAAGGCGAGCCTTATAGTGTGCGAGCACTTGTGACTTTGACGCCTCAGGCTGATTCATTTCTTGGCGCCCTCGATTAATAAAGTCTGAAGCTATAAAATCAAAAGCCTCCCGTGCCATGCGGTGCGCTGAATACTCGCCAAAGAGCTCTAACCCAAGACTCAAACGTGCAGAACCGAATGAAGAAACAACTCCATTCATTCCAATTTCCGAAGCAGCACCAGTTGTGTTGTGATGCTTCCACTTACTTGCATGATTCATTTGCAACGCCTGCCAGTTGCCTACCAGATCAGTTGTGAAAGCGCTCGCAACTTGTGGGTCCAATAGAATTGAAGAGAGAGTTTCCGTCACTGCGCGATAAACATGTTCCGACGACTCCAATTCGGTACCGTCCAGATCTTTCAAGCCAATGATGAATGGGTAATCAGGGCCATGCCGCCGGTCAACACCAACCTGGACATCTATCGCGCCTTTAAAGAGATCGAGCGCCGTCGAGTCCTTTGGTCGCAGATAGCTATTCATCAATTCAGATATTGCGGCGATCGTATTCATTTCGAGACCAGCCGGCGCACCTGAACCCTTAAAAATTTCTGCCGAGTAAAGTATCGCTAAAACATTATTTTCAAAAGATGTTTCAACAACTTTGGCGATATCGCAGACATCGAGAAAAATACCTGCGCCGGTGCCACCCGCGAGTGATGAAACAACGACAAGGTACGGGCTCTGATTAGCCTCCTTAACTTCGCCCCTCGTAAGGTGTTGCGTGAGAAGGTCTAGCTCTGGTTGTCCGTTTTTGATCTGGGTGAGTGCAGTCTTTATGCGGTCCCCCACGGCGGCCATTTTGTCAATGTTGGTCATGCGACCGAGCGCTCGCATCTGACCAGCACCCCGAGATACGTCTCGATTGACCCGTGTTGGTAAAGGAACCCAACCATTCATTTGACGATGTTTCTCAACGCGCCCTCGTGCGCCACGCATTACGGTTTTATAGACATCTGAATAATCAGACTTCTTTGATGACAGCGTCACATAATCTTCGGCAGGAAGTGCACTTCCAAACTTCAAAGCTTCAACATCTTGTTCTTCGAGCGTGTCAATCCACAACAGCTGCCAAGCAGCCGGTATACCCCGTGTCCAGCCAGCCTGCCTTAGTCGCAACTCCAAAACGCGACGCAAACCCAAAATCGTTTTTCCACCTGAGCCACCACAGCCGATAATAATCATGGGTTCATATTGATTCCTTTCCCTTCCCACACATTAGGGGCACAAGTGGTTTAAACAAAACTAAGCGCTCAAACCTTTTATGAGTTTGGCTAAATATTTGGCACCAAAGGGTTCTTATCGGACTCAGAGCCAATATCTTCACCGTCTCTCACCGCACTTGGCTCAGTCCAAAGCGATTCAGCCAGTTTTGTAAGGCTTACGGACAGGCCACCCGCGATTCGGAATCCAAGATCACTTCGAAAGTTCTCCGACGGCTCAGCACTTGCTGCCACAAAGACAAGTTTCCCTGGCAGCGCCTCAAGTCGACTCCGAACTTCTTCGCTGTTTTTAGCGATGCCGTCAATAAGATTCTGCGGTACCAACCACCACTCTCCCACCAAATTGAGTGCGGACCTCCCAAAACGACGCCTGGTATTCAAACCCTCCGAACCCAAAACAAACAACTCAGGGTGAGATGCTGCAACGTATCCCAACTCACTCATCAATCGCCAACCCGCACGAGCTTGCAAGATCAAATTGCTATCACCGACCATAGCTAAATCACTGACTTTGCGAAGTCCAAGCGCTTTCCGCGACAGTGGTAAGGCAAACATCTCAACGGGTTCTGATTTGGCGGCAACCCTTGCTGACTCCGGATCACACTTTTCCAGGTCAATGCACCCAGCCCACAACATTCCTTCACTGGGCACCTGGATTCGGGCAAAAATATAACGGGCCAAACTGAGAATAGACAGGGCGGCTAACAGGCCCAGTGCAGCGAATCTCAATGCCCGCCACCAATCAGGCCTAATACCAAAGTCTGGCTCGATTAAGAATGTGCCTTCAAGTCTCTCAATCTCTGTCGGCTCGCCATCCGTCTCATATTCGAAATCAATGGTAAATAACTGATTTACATTTTGAAGATTTTTTCGGATTCCATCCAGCGTGAAAGTAAAAGAGAACTGCGTTGGCTCACCAGGCATGACCGTAAGTGGAAACCGCGACGAAGATTTTGATGTTATGTTAACTGCACCAAGCGAATCCTGGCTTTCAATCTGTGGACCCGCGGTTGTTACTTGACCAACAGCTTCACTTGCTCTTGCTGTGAACTCGCAGATAACACTCGATGAATCTTTCTTTAGAGTTCCACAGGATGGCTTTTCAACAAAAGGGGTGCCCGGGGGTTGACGAAGTGTGATATCAAAAACTGAATTTTCTTTGGACCACTCCAACACAACAGGCCTTGCACCCTCGAGTACATCGTAACTTGCGTCTACCTCTAATACTTCTAACTTGATGCCCTTAGTCTTGGCACCAGCAAGATCCGCCTCCGTGGGCTCAAAGGGAATTTCAACATACGACTCGCCAGAACCTAGTGCAGTATCAATCTTCAGATCGCCGAGACGCACTGTCGCTTTTAGAGAAATAGCTTCCACCGTTGACAATCTTGATGCGTCGCTACCACAACGTTTAAGTGCAAGAAATATCTTTTTTGTTCGCCCGACGATAATCTTCTCATCACCTGCGGCAAGGTCAAAAGCAATGCACCCGCGAATCACCACGTCAGCACTGATCTCAACAGGCGCATTGCTAGTGCCACAGGCCCGAATCACCCATTGTCCAACCCACTTGTCAGTTGGAGCATCAAACTCCATTTTTATCTCCAGAATTGGCGCATCATCTAATTTTCTTATCAAAACCGTTACACCGGTGATCAAGTTCCCCGAGCCCACATTCCCTTTTTCATAAATCGGGATAGTGGCAAGAACATTTTGATCACGATCGACTTGGATAAGGTCAATTTTTGAGACATTGCCCCGCGATCTTAAAAAAATGACTGCACTCTCGACTGGCTCAGCTATAAAAAACGATGCCTTTTCCAACAGTGCATTTTCATCACAGACGGTCGGGACCGGTGTAACGGTAAAAATACTTTTACGCATGGCATCCGCGAGATCATCGACAGACCTAACCTCTACCAGGTAACCAACTGGATCTTTAGTTCCACAGTCGGGGCCTTCTAAAAGCTTTCGCAAGATTGCAAAATTGCTCGCATCACCGCTTGTGTTCAGACCGATTCCTAAAACAGTCAAAGACCCTTTGTTGTCAAGTAGCCGCAATTCATCTGCCACCGAAGAATTTCTAGATTCTCCTTGACTGCAAAGCAGACTTCCTCCTATCTTCGCTGCTCGCTCTGCAGTCGCTCGATCTTTTACTTCGCCATTACCAATCTCGGCTTCAAGCCAGTCAAAATTGCGGCTGCCAAATCCAGCTTTTTTGTCAAACTCAAACTTGCCGTCAGTAAACCAGAGAACCACTTGGCAGTCGGATTGATTTTTAGACTGACTCAAGACATCAATTACACCACCCCGGTCAATCAATGCACCGACATAATCGGTATCCGGGTCATCATCTTTGGTTGCGAAATTCTTTAAGTCCGAAGGTTCAAAACCATCAATTGATTGCCACTGTCCATCACCAAAAGATGGTCGAACCCTGCTTCCAAAATCCAAAAAGTTGACGCGAATTTGAACATTTTCATTCTCGTTCTTCTCTGCTTCGGCATCGCGCCGCAACGTCGAGATCACACTCTCCATAGCGCGAACCCTGGCAGGATCGCGAACTGTCTTACCGATTGGGTCAGAGTCCCGCAACGACATGGAATTATCAATCACAAACAAAATGTCGACTTTGAGACCACCTGTTTTGATATTTGCTTTGCGACAAGCTGCAATTCGATTCGCTGGCAGAAGAACACCGTCTGACACCGCTGCAGGTGATGACGCCACAGATTCAAGTGGCTGCAGGACCACGAAGGAGCATAGTAAGACGCCACTTATTAGACGCCTAAAGCTCATTGCTATGAGCCAAACTTAATGCTTGCACTTCCAAGAAATGCGTGAATTGTCGAGATCACCAAACCAGCAATAAGAATTACGCCGAGCAACCTATTACGACTTGAAACCCTGATGTGATCAGGACTAAGCGCTCGACGAAGTTCAAATTGATGGGCAATAACAACAATCAACGGAGTTGCGACCGCACCCAGTACCCAACCGAAAGTGTTCCACATTCGGTCGCCGCTTACGTTTGCCACCCCATCGGTAGCAAAATAAAATGCGGGATCAATGCCCATGAATAGCGACACGAAGGAGGCGACCACTGCGATACCCGCCACAATCGACCCAACCCAACTGGTTCGAGTGGTGGTATACACGTCTGTCTCAAACGAGTCGGTACCAATCCAGAGATCTGACACGATCCGTATCCTAATTGACTAAATCCACCAATTAGAAAAATTTGAGTATCTTGAGAATGACTTGTGGTAACTTCG
>Ga0172376_10009253_pt1 | contig 10167 bp, 3 predicted proteins | sample Lak35m_FD_121114 | JGI IMG/M metagenome (GOLD analysis project Ga0172376, IMG submission 121114) | Freshwater microbial communities from Kabuno Bay, South-Kivu, Congo - kab_092012_35m | ecosystem: Environmental > Aquatic > Freshwater > Lake | place: Democratic Republic of the Congo: South-Kivu... | reverse complement strand
GTGCCCAGGGCAACGGCAGCCGCCACGCACGCGAGCGAAAGATAGATGCGGTGCTCAAACGCCAGATCGATCGTCGGAGCAACGCTCGACGTGGGAGCGAGCACGACCGCGAAGGCCAGCGGGAGGAAGCCGAGCGGCGGATCGCGCCGCCAGAGCCAGGCCGTGGCTGCCGCCGCCACGGCGACGAGCCCCCAGGCGATCGTGAGCCAAACGGGATCATCCTCGACGGGCCAAGAGGGATCGATGCAGAGCCGGCTCGGCCAGAGGGCCTGTAACAAATAGTGGCCGATGATCTCCGGCTGCGTGCGGAGGTATTGCCAGGTGCTCACCCGCTGGGCGCAGAGCAGGCCGCCGGCGAGGTAGTGGCTGCGATTCATGAGCACGTAGGCCACGCCAGCGCCGACGGTGGCGAGCAGCCCGCCGTAATACCAGCCGCGCCGCCTGAACACCTCCCGCCACGACGGCGCGAGAAACGCCCGATCAAAAAGCAGAAACACCGGCAGCGCCGTGATCCCCACCTCCTTCGTGGCGATCGAGAGCAATACGCAGCCATACGACGCCGCGAGCCACGGCCACGCCCGTCCGCCTGTTGCCGCCCGCCATAGGCAGTAGAGCCCGCCGAGAAACAAGAGCCCCATCAGCGACTCAAACCGCTGGTAGAGATACGTCACGGAATGCGTCTGGAGCGGATGCAATCCCCAGAGCAGCGCCGTGAAGAGGCCCACCGCCGCCCCGCGCGACGTCCCCAGGCGGGGCGTCGTCACGCCGCGCACGATCAGGAAGAGCAGGCAGGCGGCCGCCGCGTGGATGGCGATATTGACCAGGTGATATCCCGGCAGCCACAGGCCATGGAGCGTGTTTTGGAGTTCGAACGTGAAGAAGCCAACCGTCCGTGGTCGGGGCAGAAACCAGGCGGCCGGGTCGGTGAGCGAGAGGGTGCGGAAGCCCGCGACGAGTGGGATGCCGTCGAACAGGAATGGATATTCGAGACTGTTGGAATACGCGATCGCGACCGCGGCGACGATCAACCCGCACGCGATGGACGGAGGCGGCCAGCCCTCATTGTCACGGACCGCGCTCATCGGATTCTCATGGAGATGGTGCCGGGCATTGCAGACGTCGGGCATCAGGGTTGGAATGGGACGACTGCAGTATCGTACTCGCCCACCTGCTCCTTCTGCGCGACAGCATGGCTGCGTCTTTCGCCACTTCCGATTCGGACCCGCCGGCCGGCCGGCGGGAGCGGCTCGATCGCGCCGGCGAGAGCCCGTGGTTGTTTCCGATCGTGCTCCTCGCCACGGTCGCGGTGCTCTTCGCCGGCTCGGTCGGCCCGGGGCTCGTGTTTGCCTTTCGCGACTCGCTCCACTTCTATCCGCCGCTCTATCGGCTCGTGGCCGACGAGTGGCTCGCCGGCCGCGTGCCGCTCTGGAACCCGCTCGCCAACTGCGGTCAGCCGCTCGCCGGGATGGGGAGCGCCGGCGCGTTTTATCCGCCACAGATTCTGTTGACGATGCTCTTGCCCGATGGCACGTCGCTCAACGTCTATTGCATCCTCCATCTCGTGCTCGCCGCGACCGGCGCCTATTGCCTCGCACGGGATCAGGGCTGCTCACGGCCGGCGGCCACGGTCGCGGGGCTGGCGTATGCGTTTGGCGGCAGCGTGCTCCTGCAGGTCTACAACCCGATCTATGCGGCGGGCGCGGCGTGGCTCGCGTGGGCTGTCTACGCGGGCTTGCGGCTCGTGCAGGGCAGGAGCGAAACGCGCGACTTCGTGCTCGTGGCCGCGGCACTGGCGATGTGCGTCTTCTGCGGTGATCCGCAGGCGGCCTACCATGCGGGCCTCGTGCTCGGGCTTTTTTGGCTCGTGCTGCCCGGGAGATCCTGGCGCGGCTTCGGCCTGCTCGCGGCGGCGGGCTTTGCCGGGGGCCTCTTGTCGCTCGTGCAGGTGGCGCTCGCGGCCGAGTTCACCCGCGACACGCAGCGATCGATGGACCTCGCTCCGTACTCGCTCTGGGAGATTCCCGCGTATCTCGCCCACCGGGCGGAGATCGGCGATCGGGCGGCCTGGTACGACATTTTTATCGGTCGGCCCCGGACGGCGGCGGGGCATTACGGTGCGATCTATTCCTTCGCGCTCCATCCCGCGCGGCTTCTCGAGTTCATCTGGCCCGACGCATTGGGAACGATCGAAGGGAGGTGGGCGGCGAACGTCGGTCTCGACAACCGTGATGTATGGGCCAACTCGCTGTACTCCGGCATGCTCACTCTCGTCCTGGCCGGAACCGCCTGGCTCGTGCCGCCCGCGATCCGGTCAACTCGCAATGCCTGGGGGCTCACGGCCGTGCTTACGCTCTTAACCAGCATGGGCGGCCTCGGGGTTGTGGGGGTATTGCGAAACGCGGCCATGGTCGCGACCGGCGACTTCGGCTCGCTCGGCTATGCGCACGGCGATGAGGTGGGCGGGCTCTACTGGGCGCTCTCGATCGGCCTGCCCGGCTATGCCGGATTTCGGTATCCCGTGAAATGGATGACCGTGTTCGCGCTCGCGCTCGGGCAGCTGGCCGCGCTGGGGTTCGACGGACTCGGCGAGCCGCGCGTGCGGGCCCGCGCTCGGCCGATCGCCGCTGGAATCGCGGGCCTTATCGGGGCAGTGGTTGTCGGTCTGGCCGTCGTGGCCGTCATGAAGGGTACGGCGAACGTCCTCCCCGGCGGCTCGCTCGAGGCCCGTGGCACGGCCGTGTTCTCGGCGGTGATGTGGGGCGGCGTGCATGCGGTGCTCTTTGCCATCGCGACGTCGCTTGTGCTTCGCGAGTGTTGCTTCACAACAGGCCGATTCGCTGCATCGATGCCCGCTTTGCTCACGGTCGTGTTGGCCGCCGATCTCGCGCTGGCGGGCCGCCGCGAACTGCGCGTCGAGCGGCTCGATGCGCTGCTTGCGGGCAGCCAGATGCTGGAGGCTCTCGAGGAGCAGCGCGTGCCCGACCTCGCCGCTCTGACGCCCCGGATGCGGATTGCCGTCGTCGATCCCGAATCGTTGCTGATCGACCCGCTCGACCTGAATCGCTACGTGCGGGAGATCGGGGAGTCGCTCGTCGGCCACGGACCTTGGCTTCGCGGCTGCGAAAAGATCGGTGAGCGAAGTACGGCGATGCCGCAGGACATCGAGGCGCTGATCTGCCCGCTGCGGTCAGGCGATGCCGAGGTCAAGCCGCGGCGAACATATGATTTGTGTGGCGTCGAATACTTTGCCATCGGCGCCGGCGAGCCGGAGCTGCGCGGCTCGGTCGCGCTCCTCAACGACTGGTCCGCGGAGCAGAAGGCGGGCGGCTTCGCGGGGCCGGCGCCCCGCGGCGAGCCGTTGCCGATCGTGAGCGCCTCCCGCCAGCCCGACGGCGAGCCGCCGCTCATGGTTGTCGTCCGCAATCTCTCGGCACTGCCGCGGGCGCGGATCGTACGGCAGGCGGCGACGGTGCCGGCGGTGGGAAAGCGCGACTGGGGGCCGTGGATCGACCTCTTGAAACGGATCGCGTTTCCAAATCCAGAGGTGCCCGACCTGTTTCACGGTGTGCTGATCGAGGGGGCGACGGTTGCCGAACTGTTTCCGGAGGGGCCGCCGCGGTCGATTCCGTCTGCCGACGCCTGCCGGCTGGTGAGCGATGCGCCCGACCGGGTGGTGCTTGCGGCCGATCTCGTCGCGCCGGGCCTCGTCGTGCTTGCCGACAGCTGGCATCCCGACTGGCAGGTGAGCGTCTCGAGCAACGGCGGGCCGCCGCGGGCCGAGCCGATCCGCCGGGCCAATCGGATCCATCGCGCGGTGAGTTTGCCCGCCGGGCGACACGTGCTCGAGTTTCGGCATCATTCGCGAACGTTCACCTGGACATGGCCCGTGACGCTTGCGGCCTGGATCGTGGCCGGGGGCGCGGTGGTTTTCCACACTCTGCGAATGCGGTGGCGAGGCCGAGCGAGGCGATTTGCATGAGCATCGCAGCGCAGCATGATCAGCCAAACGATGCCTCGGGGGCTACGGTCGAGCCCCGCGCCCTTTCCGAAGTATTCACCGGACCGTGGTGTTTCCCGATTTGCTTGGTCGCGGTGCTCGCGGTGCTCTTCTTCGACGCCCTGCGGCCCAACGCCGTCTTCGCCTATCGGGATTCGCTCCACTTTTATCCGCCCCTTTACAGGCTCGTCCGCGATGAGTGGCTGGCCGGCCGCGTGCCGCTCTGGAACCCGCTCCTCAATGGCGGGCAGCCGCTGGCTGGCATGGGCACATCCGGGGCCTTCTATCCGCCGCAGGTGATCCTTTCGATTCTCCTGCCCGATGGGCTGTCGCTCACGGTGCTGGCGATCTTTCATCTGGCGGTTGCGGCCGCCGGCGGCTACCTGCTGGCGCGCTCGCAAGGCTGCGCTCGGCCCGCCGCGACGGTCGCGGGGCTGGCGTATGCCTTTAGCGGCAGCGTGCTCTTTCAGATCTACAACCCGATCTATGTCGCTGGCGCCGCCTGGCTGGCTTGGGGCGTGTATGCCGGATGGCGGCTGTTGCATGGGGCGGGCATCGCACAGTTTCTGCTGCTCGCCGTCGCGCTCGCGATGGCCGTGCTCAGCGGCGACCCGCAGTCGGCCTATCACACGGGCCTCGTGCTCGGCCTCATTTGGCTGATGAGTCCGGCGCGATCCATCACGGGCCTCGCAAAACTCGGTGCGGCTGCGGTCATCGCGGGCGGACTGTCCTTCGTGCAGATCGCGTTGACTGCTGAGTTCGCCGCGGATTCATCGCGGGCCCTGGCGGTGGTGCCGCAATCGCTTTGGGAGGTGCCTCGATGGATGATGCGTGGCGATTCCGGAGATCACTGGCGGTGGTATGACCAACTGATCGGGCGGCCTCCCCCGCAGTCGTGGCACTACGAAAGCATGTATGCATTTAGTCTTCACCTGTGGCGGATCGCAGAGCTTTTTTGGCCGCAGGCTTCCGGACCCGTCTATTACCGCTGGCCGGTGACGTTGGGCATCGATTCCCCCGGGTCGTGGATGAACTCGCTCTATGCGGGCATCGTGCCCTGTGCTGCCATGATCGTGGCCCTCATATCGCCGCGGAGCCGGCTACCGACAAGGCTGCCGTGGGCCGCGTTGCTAGGCGTCGCGTTTGCGGCCAGCCTCGGCGGCCTCGGGCTCGTGGGCCTCGGCCGCGGCGCGGTGGCGCTTGCCTCGGGCGACACTCCCGCGCTTGGCTATCGCTCCGGAGACGAGGTGGGCGGGCTCTACTGGCTGCTCACGGTGATCGCGCCGGGATATGCGGGGTTTCGCTATCCGTCGAAGTGGCTGACCGTCTTCGCGCTCGCCTTCGCGCAGCTCGCGGCGCTCGTGCTCGCGCGGCTCGACGAGCCGGCCGTACGGCGGCGGCTGGCGACGACGTGCCTCGGCATCGCGGCGACGATGGGCGTGGTGACGGCACTGCTCGCCGCGCGGGGAGCGATCGTGGGCTGCGACGATGTGCTTCCCGGAGCGCCCGGCGATCCCAGGCGGGCCGCGGCCTTCTGGGTCGTGATCGTGGGTGCCGCTCAGGCAGCGAGTGTGGCCGCGGCCGCTGCGTGGCTGCTGCGGGGCTCGTCTCCGATCGTCGCCCTGGGCACGAGCCTGCGGCTGCCGGCGACGGTGGCCCTTGTGCTCCTGACCGCGGCCGATCTCGCGCTCGCCGGCCGGGGCCAGGTTTTTCTCGAACCCTTTGGGGATCTCGTGCGGGCCGGTGAGTATCTCGACGGCCTGCGGGATGAGCGGCGGGCCGACCTCGCCGCTGTGTCGGCAGCGCCCCGTATGGTCGTCTGGGGAGCGCCGCCAAAGTTCGTCGATCATCGTGACCCGAATCGGTTCACCCGCTGGACGGGCGTGGCGATGCGGGGGCATGTGCCGTGGCTGCACGGCTGGGGCGTGTTCGGTGAGCCGAGCACGGCGCTGCCCGCCACGCTCAAGATGCTCATCGAGCCGATCGACCTGGACGGCCGGACCTGCGTGCCGCGGCGGGTCTTCGACCAGGCCGCGGTCGAGTATTTCGTCGTGCCGCTCGACGGCCTGACGAGGGCCGACTTGCAGACGCAGTTTGCCGACTGGTCGGCGGGGCAGAAGCGGGGCGACTACGAAGGGCCGGCCCCCGTCGGACCGCCGCTGCCGCGGATGCCGCTCTTCCTGCCGGGTGAGGAAGAGGATGCGCCGGTCGCGCTCGTGATCCGCAACGAGTCGGCCCTGCCCCGGGTGCGGATCGTGCGCGATGTGCTCGAAGTCGAGCCGGTGACCCGCCGCACGTGGCAGCCCTGGCTCGATCGGCTGCGGCTGATCGCGTTTCCCTCGCCCGAACTGCCGGGGCTCGCCGGGCCGGTCGTGGTTGAGCGGGCGGGCGAGGGCAGGGCCGGACGAGAGCCGGAAGCAATGACGGACGAAGAGCCCGCGGGGCAGGCGGGCTTGGCCGACGAGTGCCGGATCGTGCGCGACGAATCGCAGCGGGTGGTGATCGACTGCACGCTGTCGGAGCCGGGCGTCGTCGTGCTCGCCGACACCTTCGACCCCGACTGGAGGCTCTTCGTGACGACCGCCGGCGGAGCGCGGCAGGAGCAGCCGATCCTGCGGGCGAATCAGATCCAGCGGGCCTGCCGCCTGCCCGCCGGGCGGCACCTGCTCGAATACGAGTATCGCTCGCGGACGTTCGGCCGCACCGTCTGGATCACACTCGGAGCGTGGGTTGCCGTGGCGGCGGTCGTCATGGCGCAGTTTTTCCGAGGACGGCCGCGGCGCGATCGCTTTCCTCCGCCCAGCGGGCGAGCGTCGTAGCGTCGATCCCGGCGGCGCGGCCCTGCTCGAGCGCCTGCTCGAAGAGCGGCACTGCCTCTGTGGTGCGGCCGGCGAGCGCGAGGGCGCGGGCAGCGTTGGCCAGCATGCCGGGGTCGTTTGGGAATGCCAGGCATGCCTTTCGGAATGCGACGAGCGCTTCATCGATCTGGCCCGACTTGATCAGGCAGACGGCGAGGTTCGAGAGGAGCGCTGGGTCTCGGGCGGCGAGTGACTGCCACACAACGGCAGCCTCGGTGAAAGCACGGCCGTCCTCGAAGGTCCGTGCAATCGTCTCGGCCGCATCGGGATGGCTGCTGGCGTATTCGATCGTCGTGGTCAGGAATGTCTCGCCCGCATCCTCTTCTCCGAGTGCCTTCAAGGCGAGGCTTTTGCACGCCAATCCGCGGCCGGTGGCCTGGTGACGTTTCATTGGCGTCATCAGCGTATCGCCCCACGCGGGATCTGCCATGCGTTGCAGGGTGTCAAGAGCCGCTGCGGGCTCACCAAGCCTGATCTGGCAGGAGGCAAGCCCCGCCAGAGAAGCGAAATGTGCTGCGTCCATTGGTTGACCGGCGGCACAGCCAAGGCGATAGGCTGCCGTTGCTGCCGGCCAATCATCGAGCCGTATCAGCACGTCGCCGAGACCGCTCGCCGCGTGGGTGGTCAAGGCCGCGGTGGACAAGGCAGCACGGTAGATGCGGGCCGCCAATTCGTATTCCTGGTTATATCTCAAGTAGGTGCCGAGATTTTCGAGGCCGCGAGGGTTTGTCGGCAGATCGCGCATGTTCTGCGTCCAAAGCGCGATCGGTGTCGCGAAGTCCCGGTTGCGAAGCATGGTGCGCATCATGCAAGCCACCACGACGAGAGTCACGCAGGCGCCGGCAGAGGCCCTCGCATACGGCACCGTGGCCGGGATACTGCGGCAGAGAATCGCACCTATGCAATTGGCGACGATGACTGCCAGTCCGATCAGCCCGGCGGAGGCGAGATAGACGCGATGTTCGGCGACAGTCTGGGTGGCGATCGGCACGATGCTCGACGTCGGGGCCAGGAGCAGCACGGCGGCTACGACTGGAAAGCTGACTTTCGGCCACCGCCAAAACACTGCAGCCACTGCCGCAGCCGCAGCCACGGTCGCGATGAGCCAGGGGAGCGCTTGGGGCAACGAAACCAGGTTATTTCCCCTGTCGAGAACGAGCGTGGCCGGCCAGAAAACCTTCCCGAGATACAACCAGACCGCGACGCACTGCGTGAGAAAATAGGAGACGATGGGCGCCGAGCCGAAACCGGCGGAGGTTCCGCGGCCGCCGGTGGCCCAACCGACGAGAAGAATCGTCAGCAGATTCAGGGTGAGGCCGCCATAGAGACCGGCCCGCACCAGCAGACCGCGCGGCGATCGGTAGGCGACGGCAAACCGATCGTGGTACGCCCGGTCGAATGCCGCCGCGAGTGGCAGGATCGAGATCGTAGTTTCCTTCGTGAGCCCGCCGCAGATGGCGAGAGCCACTGCGGTGCCCATCGCCGCCAGGCTTCCCCTTTCGAGCGCGATCATGGCAGCAAGGAACGACCCGAGGATCCATGTCGCAGCGAGCGATTCGGCACGTTGCACGATATACGTGACGACGTTCGTATGAAGGGGATGAACGGCCCAGATCATGGCGATCGCGGCGGCAAGCCAACGGTCGCGGGCATCGGGAATGGCGCCACCGGTTGGCGGCGTGAGCGACGGAGCAGCGCTCGCAGCCAAGCCGATGAGCCGCCGTGCAACCTCGAAGACGAGGCAGACGTTTGTGAGATGAACGAGCAGGTTGCCGACCCGCAGCCCGGGTCGCCACAGCCCGTGGAGGGCGTAGCTGACTGCGAACGACAAATTCACGAGCGGGCGACCGTCGTGGGTCCGGCCGACATCGCCGGGCGTCCAGAGGACGCGACCAAGTGGCCAGAGGCTGCGGATCGATTCGTTGTCGCGGACCGATAATTCATCGTCGAACACGAACGCCCCGTCGAGACCGTTGGCATAGGCGATCGCGAGTAGCACCGCTGCCACGCCGCCCACCTGCCACCACGCCGGCCCGCTCTGGAACACGCTCGGTCGCTCCATGTCAGGTGCCCTTCCGGAGGAGACTGCGAGCCGCCGCGAGGTTGGCCTGCGCCCGGGCGAGCGCCTTCGGATCGCGGGCGAGCGTGAGCGCCCGCTCGAAGAGACCCACGGCCTCGGCCACGCGGCCCTGTCGCAGCGTCACGATCCCGAGCCATTCCGCATAATCGCCCGCGGCGGGCATGAGCCGCGCCGCCTCGCGAAACTGCTCCTCGGCGGCGGGCCACGCCTGGTCGTCGGCGAGCACGGTGCCGAGATTGAAGGCATAGCGGGCCCGATCTGTGGCCGGGAGAGTGAGCGACAGGAGCGCCTGGTATTCCGCGACCGCTTCGCCGCGGCGGCCGGTGTCGGCGAGAAGTTTCGCGAGGTTGTTGCGGGGCTTGGCGTAGGCCGCGTCGAGGGTGATCGCCGTGCGGAAGGCCGCTTCAGCCTCGGCGATTTGGTTGAGGCCGAGAAGCGCCTGCGCGTGGTTGTAACGAAACATCGCCAGATCGTGTGGCCACGGGGGGAGATCGGGACGGGCGATGAGCTCGCGATAGACGATCTCGGCATCGGCATGGCGGCCCACCTCGCTCAAGTGCGCGCCAAGGATGTTGCGGGCGGCCCAGGACGACGGGTTACGACGGATCGTGTCGCGGCAGAGCGTCTCGAGGTCGTGGTAGATGCCAGTCTGCCGAACGGTCGCGACGGCAAGAATCCCGCAGGCGATCACGGCGGCCACCCGCAGCCCGCCCCGCGCCGCGGGAGACCGCCCGGCGATGTAGCCCCCCGCTGCCGCCACCGCGGCCAGGCCGGCGGTGGTGGCGTGGTATTGGAAGTGATCGGCGACGAACGAGTAGCGAAACGGATAGACGTCGAAGAACCCGAGCGCCGGAAAGAGCAGCCCGCAGTAGAGCATGGCGGCCGCCGCCGGCCCGCGGCCGATGCGGCCGCTTGCTGCCACGAGGCCCGCGAGCACGGCGGCGGCCGCCGCCGGATAGGCCCACTGCCAGATGGCTCCGGGATCGAGCTGCCAGCGCGGGTAGAAGAAAATGAGCGGCTCCGGCCAGACGAGCTTCGACGCATAAAACCAGATCGCCCGCCCCGCGACGAGCAGCCGTTCGCCGCCGACGAGATGCCACTCCGTCGAGCCGGCGCCGACGTGGTGTTTTTCGAGCCAGACGGTGGCCAGGGCGAGGGGCAGGCCGACGGAAAGATAGGGAGCAACGAGCCGGAGGTCGCGAAGCGTGATCCGACCGGTCTTCCACCAGGTG
>Ga0172376_10009251_pt1 | contig 10169 bp, 7 predicted proteins | sample Lak35m_FD_121114 | JGI IMG/M metagenome (GOLD analysis project Ga0172376, IMG submission 121114) | Freshwater microbial communities from Kabuno Bay, South-Kivu, Congo - kab_092012_35m | ecosystem: Environmental > Aquatic > Freshwater > Lake | place: Democratic Republic of the Congo: South-Kivu... | reverse complement strand
AAGACAATTGATGTAATCAGAAGGCAATCCTTCGGACGTAGTAAATGTTGTGAATACTTCATTTCGTAACAGTGCAAGGCCTTCGATGGTACCAACCCACATGCTGTGATCTTCACCACCGGCAATCGCATTTACATAGTGATTCGGAAGTCCGTTGAGCGGCGAGTAATTTTTGAAATCGAATCCGTCGTAACGACTTAATCCTCCGTAGCCACCAGACCATATATAACCTTTGTCATCCTGATAGATGGTGAATACCTGAACAAAGGGAAGTCCCTGTTCAACGGAATATTTGCGGAAGTGAAAAGATTGACCGAGTGCATTGTTGGTGAACGCACTCAACAGTATAACAAGGATTACAATATCAAACCGCAGCTGTTTGAACATGGAACTAAGTTAAGAGTTCGTTTTGAAGTGAAGCCCCCGACTTCATAAGTGGTCGATAGGCATAAAAATAACCGAGAGTCCGGTCAACATCCCCTTTGAACCCGGACCCTCGGCGGATCGCATGAATTTCCAATACGTTTCAAAACTACTTTCCCGATTACGGATTGAAAAACAACATCGTGCCGCAAAATATCGTGTCAAGTGCAATGTGATATGTGTTATTGTGTTGCTAATCAGTGTTTAAGGAATACTTCCGCTCCTTGCAAATAAGCATCAACAACGAATCGCCATAAATTACATGTCCAACGAACATTTCAGCGTTACTGGACATGTAAGTTAAGCCCGGGAAAAAGACGTAAATTGAAGTATCAAATTCAGCAAGTTATGAGAGAATTCGCTTGAGAAAATTAACGCAGGTCGAATTTCAGTTGAAGCCGGTTGTTCTGAAAAACGCCGCTTAACATATCCAATAAATTACGCGATCTTTTAACATGTCAGGACGCAGTTCAGATCAGTTGCACAAACTCATTCATTCTCTTTCAAAACAGGAGAAAAGGCATTTCAAAATATTTGCAGGACGGCATACGATCGGCGAGCAGAACAATTATGTGATGTTGTTTGATGCCATTGAAAAAGTAAAGGAGTACAACGAAGAAACTTTGCTGAAAAAATTCAAGGGAGAATCTTTCGTGAATAATTTCAGTATTACAAAAGGTCGACTGTACGAAGTGATACTGCGGAGTCTCGATGTATTTCATCACAACTCTTCCGTTGATGCGCAGTTGTGGAAAGAGTTGCATTTTGCAGAGATACTTTACAAGAAAGCCTTGTATGATCAATGCGCCAAGCGACTGAAAAGTGCGCGAAAACTTGCGGAGAAATATGAGAAGCATGCAGTGTTGGTGCAGATGCATTCGCTGGAGAAATCGTTGGCAGAAAAAGACAGTTATGCCGGAGTTTCCGAAGAAGATATTGCACGTATACTGACGGAAGACAGCGTAGTTGCTGATCACATCAGAACATACAATGATCTGTGGAATGTTAAGAGCCGGCTCTTCATGTTACTTAATACGAAAGGAAGAGCACGCGGATCAGAACAATTGGAAGAGTTTCGTGCATTGATCGACGCATCACTTCGCGATCGAAAGCCGGAGAATCTGACGGTATGGTCGCGTTTTATGTATCATCACAGTTACAGCGCCTATTACTTTGCAGTTTCTGACGCAGAGAATTGTTATGTACACCTTGCAGCAAACGTCGATAATATTGAATCGAATACTGCAATATTCAGCGACGAGCCGAATGTGTATTTCGGAGTTCTGACGAATCTGATTTATGTGTGCATGCAATTGGGTCGTCATAAGGAAGTGTTGTCCAATCTTACAAAGCTGCGTGCGTTGCCCGAAAAACTCGATACTTTGCGCAATGAAGATTTGGATGCGAAACTTTTCGCAAGTGCATACAGTATTGAGTTAACGCTATACAATTCATTGGGCAAGTTTGATCTGGCGATGAAGCTTGTTCCGAAAATCGCAGCGGGTCTTGAAAAGTATGCCGGAAGTATCAGTAAACTGCGTGAAGCACATTTCTGTTTAAGTTGTGCTGTTGCATGTTACGGAGAAGGAAAGTTGCAGCAGTCATTGCGTTGGACATCCCGCTTGCTCAACGACACAGCTATCGGTAAGAACGAGTGGATATTTGCAGTAGCGCAGGTATTCTCACTCATTCTTCATATTGAACTCGACAATCGTGATTTGCTTCCTTATGTAGCCCGTTCGGTGCAGCGTTATCTGAAAACACGAAACCGTTCCTTTCAGTTTGAGCACGACTTTCTGAAGTTCGCTGAGAAAATTTCAAGAGCCGGAGATACCGACGACATTCAGCCTTTATACGAAGAGCTCCACGGACAATTGCAGAAACTCGAAAAAGATCCATTTGAAAAATCAGCGTTTGAATATTTCGATTTTCCCGCGTGGGCGGAAGCGAAAGTAACGGAAACTGATTTCCGTAAAATTGTCGAGCGGAAAACCGGGAATACGGAGCTATTTAGTTGACGCGTCTTTCTCAAACGAATCCCACCCTTGCGCACTGATCGGATGCACAGTATTCGATTTTGAAATCAGATTGACACCTGAATTTTTATCAGAGAGATAACCGATTGCGGTGAAATCCGGATTGCCTTTGATCTTTTCGAAATCATCAGCATTGATGGTGAAAAGCAATTCGTAATCTTCTCCGCCGTTTAACGCGCATGTTGTAGGATCAAGGTTGAATTCACGTGCGCGGTTATAAGTCATCGGATCGATTGGAATTTTTTCTTCATAGATCTGCGCGCCCAAACCGGATTGCGTGCAGATGTGCATGATTTCACTTGCAAGTCCGTCGGAAATATCAATCATTGATGTAGGCTGAAGCCCCAGCTCTTTGAACGCCTGCACAATATCAATTCGCGCTTCAGGTTTCAATTGCCGTTCAAGAATATAATCGTTGCCTTCGAGATCAGGTTGCGCTCCCGGGACTTCCTTGAACACTTCTTTCTCTCTTTGAAGCAATGTCAATCCCATAAACGCACCGCCTAAATCTCCTGTTACACAAACAAGATCTTTTTCCTTTGCAGTATTTCTATAGGTGAGTTTATCTTTTTCTCCTTCACCGATTATTGTTGCTGAAATCGTAAGGCCTGAAAGAGAAGATGTCGTATCGCCGCCAACGAGATCCACATTATATCTTTCGCACGCAATCAGAATTCCGGAATACAATTCTTCAACTGCATCAACCGGAAAACGACTCGACACTGCAAGTGAAATCAAAAGTTGTTTCGGAACAGCATTCATCGCACAGATGTCCGAAAAATTCGAAGTCGCCACTTTGTATCCGAGGTGTTTCAACGGAACATAAGATAGATCGAAGTGTACGCCTTCGGTCAGCATATCCGTAGAGGCAACAGTTACTTTGTTATCTGAATAAGAAATTACAGCAGCGTCGTCACCGATACCTTTTACTGTGGAATCATGCTTCAGTGTAATACTTTCTGTAAGGTGGCGGATCAGACCGAATTCACCCAGTTCTGAAATCGGAGTACGTGATTGATTCTCTAACATATCACAAAGGTAAAGTTTCGTTCAGTAAGAATAGCAGCAAATGAAAAAGAGCCGGCGTTAACCGACTCTTTCTGTCTATTTTGAAGACAATTACTCCTTTACCACACGGATAATTTCCTGCGTATTTCCTGAAGTGATGGTCATGAAATAAACGCCGGCGTCCCAGTTTTCGCTGTTGATCACGAGTTTGTTGCCATTGATATTTTCATTCTTCACTTGTTGTCCGAGAACGGAAACAACCTGAACATTGTATTGCCCTGTTTTATTGATCTCAACAGTAAATTGAGTGCCGAACGGATTCGGATAAACATTAGTGCTGAGTGCGCTGTTTTCCGCAACCCCGACACATGCGTTCACAGTAATTACATCTGTGACTACTGCATCACATCCATTAGGGTCTGTGTACGTGTAGGTAATCGTGTGCGTTCCGTTTCCTGCTGAAGCAGGAGAGAAGATGCCGTTCGATACACCCGGTCCGCTGAATGTTCCGGTTGCCGGTGTAACAAATGATACCAGCTGGAATGAAGCATCATCCACACACACACTCGTTGCTGGAATGTTGAATAAAACATTCGGAATAGGATTAACAACAACTATGTGCGTAGCAGTATCAGTGCAACCATTCAACGTTCCGACAACTGTGTAGGTTGTTGTTGCTGTTGGAGAATCAACAATTGAATTCGAGGTAGAATTCGTCGGATTCCACAAATAAGTATTTGCACCGGAAGCGGTTAAGTTTACACCGGCGCCGGCGCAGATTGAATCCTGGCCCGCAATAGTTACTGCGGGTGCCTGACTCACTGCAAGAACGATTGAATCCGAATCAACACATCCGTTTGAATCCGTTGCAACAACATAGTATGTAGTTGTATCTGATGGCGACACAGAGATTGAGTCAGCCGTTATGTTAACCGGCATCCAATTATAGCTTGAAGCGCCTGATGCATAAAGTGAAGCACTGTTGCCTGAACAAATCGGCCCTGTAGATGTGAGTGCAAGTACAGGAAGTGCATTTACGTTAACTGTAACTGTTCCTGAAGATGAACAACCGTTGGCATCTGTTCCGTTTACGGTGAAGGTTGTGTTAGCAGAAGGAGTTGCTGCAGTTGTGTCTGCATTCGGGTTAACAACGTCAACTGCCGGAGTCCAGGTGTAAGATGCAGCTCCGGAAGCCATGAGCATTACTGAGTCGCCGGCACAGATAGCAGGAGCAGTAGCAGATGCTGTTACAACAGGAAGCGCATTCACAACAACCGCAACTGTGTCTGTATTAGAGCATCCGTTTACGTCTGTACCTGTTACGCTATAAGAAGTGTTCGAAGAAGGAGAAACTACTTCATTAGCATTCGTCATGTTGCCCGGTTGCCAGATATATGTTGAAGCACCTGTAGCAGAAATTGTTGTGCTGTCGCCTATGCAGATTGAAGAATTAGTAGCTGCAGCAGTTACAGCAGGAAGAGCGTTAACATTGATGGTTAACGTTTGTGTTGAAGTACATGCTCCGGAACCTGTTGCTATTACGCTGTAGGTAGTTGTGGTTGAAGGCGCATCGGAAATTGAGTTACCGATCACGTTCCCTGGATTCCAGGTGTACGGAGCGAGAGAGTTCCCGCTTGCATTGAGGGTTGTGCTGTCGCCTGCGCAGAGTGTGGAATCTGTAGCAGTAACACTTACGTTGAGTGCGGTTACGGTGATAGTGTCGAAACCAAGTTGACATCCGCTGCGCGCAGCAACTGTATAGACGCCGGGAGTAGTGATAGCGTTTGATGATAATATCGTGGAACCATTACTCCACAAAATCTGGTTGTAAGAACCGGTAATTGTTGCAGTAAGCGGTGTAGACGGACAGAGTGTCCATGTTGCCCCTTCATTGATTGAAACACTTGCAACAGGTTCAGGTGTTATGAAGTCTGCATTCGTCCAAACCAAGTTGTCCATGTAACTGAAGTTGCAAGCAAGGATAGGGTCGTTCGCGGTAAGTACACTGTAACCTCCTGCCAGTTTATATGTACCTGAGGAAGGCTCAAGAACTTCTGCAGCAATTTTCGGGTGAATAATCATTCCGTTCATTGCACCGTTGCACGAGGTAAAATCGCGCGTAGCCGTCCACGTACGGGTTACCACGTCAAACGCACGTCCGAACAGGTTTGGTGTTTGGTTCGCTTGTCCGAGAGTGTAGGTTGAATTGTCGGTCCATGAGAAAAATACTTTACTGCCGTCAGCAGATCTGGAAGCGATCGGAGCCTGATCCATCGTCACCTGATTGGGAGAAACGCCCCACGTACCACGTCCTCCGTTTACCGAGTTCAGTAATCGCACATTAAATAAACCACCGTGCCATGTAATATCAACCATAGCGTGCCATTGGCCGAAGTAAATAGCGTAAGCGTTGTTACCGTTGCAAATTGATGTCAGCAAATGCGGGTCACCGTTTACATCCACGGCCAGATCGCTTTCAAATCCGGTTGACGCGAAATTTCCAATAGTGATATTAGAAGTCAGACATGGGAATGTTCCGACATCAACTTGTGATACGAGTGTCCAGGTATTGCCACCATTGGTTGTGCGATAAAAGACAGGATAGAAAGCATACGGGGTAGGACCAGGAGTAATATGTGTTAGGATAGAAACCCATCCGATCTGTCCTGTTGGGTCGAAAGCAATGTGGTAATCTCCAACTTGTGACGAGCCATTCAAAGCAGTATTGAAAGCAGGAGTAAGTGTGGCGTTAGTGCTCCACACAAAGTCATTTGTACCATTCCAAACTCCTTTGAGAATACGAAATCCGGCAACCGCAGTTCCTGTCCACACAGCATCGATGGACCACATTACGCCGGGAGCACCTTTTACTAATGCGTGCGGGATCAGTGTTTGCGTACTTGCTGCCTGATTGTACGATTCTGTATTGCCGGTTCCGTTTAATTGACGAACACCGGAAACATATCCGTTCCACTGCGATGACCCGTTTATTGTAGGTGCTTGGTACGATAAATATGCATTGGCAGGATTCGAGTTGCCGGTTGGGTTATAGATAGCCACCTGAGGATATCTTGCCGGGGAAGAAAGCAGTGGATTTATTACTCCTTGATTGTTTGTCCACGTAGTTCCTCCGTCCGTTGAAACGTCGTATCGCAAATTTCCGGAGCTTCCGCCGAATACAGCAGCATTGTTACGGTGAATAAACACAACTGTATTCAGGTCTTTATCTGCGGCAATGGCATTCGTTCCGCTACGGATGTTTGTAAAGGCGTTTGAGGATGAACCAAGAGCGGTACTAGTGGCGCAGGGTTGTGCGTACGCACTCAACGCTAACGCTGTTCCTGCTATTAACGAGTAAAGTGATTTCATCGAATTTTAGGTTTAGGTTGCAGGCTAATTTAAACCATTTCTTAATGTGCGGCCGCTTTTGGTTTACCATTGTTGCGGTCAAAGCGCGCAAGACGAACACAGATTGCCTTTCAGCGACGAAGAGTTATTGATTTGATGTTTTGGGTGAGGTGGCGGAACTGTCAGAATTTCCACGGGTTTGGAAATTGGTTTACCCGATTGATTTTCTAACAACGGGCATGGTTAAGGAGAGTGCCTGATCGTACTATCTGACTTCGGGATTCAGAAGGCGTGGACGGGAGTCTTCAATGTGAATGAGTTTTACAAGCACGGGACTATTCATTTCAAGATTATATTCTTTGAGAGGAACTTCAAAAGCATCTTTCGCGCAGGAGTCCTTTGGAATTACAATTGAATCGTTGATCACAACGAGGACACACGAATGCCCCGGAGTAGAATCGGCACAGAGTAATTGCGGATTAAGAAAGTAAAGATTGCTTCCCTGAAATGCTCCTGAAATCAGCATCGTATCTGTGGCTGTACAATCGAGTTTTATCGCGGGAGTTGCGCTTTCGTTTTTCGCATTTGAAGAAAAAATTCCAGCAGTTTTGGGGGTACAGGCAGCGATGTGTACAACGCAGATTGTCGCCGTAATCAGGTTCTTCACGTTCAGTAAATATATCATCATTCGGGCTAAAGTTTCTACGAGAGTTCGCCCGTTTGACGATATAAAGGCTAGCATGATCGAAATCATGGGAGCTTCCCTTTGCAGAATACCAAAAACTAGGTATTTTTGTGCCGTCTTTAGATTTAATCTAAATAAGAATAAACCGTTAAATAGCAGCAAATCAATATGATAGCAGTTAGTGAAAGTGCCAAGACGCACGCCTTGGATCTGATAAAGCAAGAAGGCCGACCGGCAGATACATTCATTCGCGTTGGAGTGGATAGCGGCGGATGTTCAGGTTTGTCGTACAAACTTGAGTTTGACAATGTAATGCGCGAAGGCGATCAGGTTTTTGAGAACAATGGAATGAAGATCGTTGTGGACCGCAAGAGCTTTCTGTATCTCGCAGGAACAACATTGGATTATACCGGCGGCATCAACGGTAAAGGATTTGTGTTCAACAATCCGAATGCTTCGCGCACGTGCGGTTGCGGGGAATCTTTCTCAGTATAACGTTCACCGTTCAATCGTTTACAGTTCACCGTTCAATCGTTCACAGTTAAAGGAGTATGGCAACTATCAACACTTTCAAAGAAATACGTTCATGGCAACATGCCAAGGAGCTTTCTGTTGAGTGTTACAAGTTAACTCAGGAAGATCGGTTTCGTTTCGACTTTGCAATGGTGAATCAGATGCGGAGCAGTGCGATTTCAGTGCCAAGTAATATTGCAGAGGGATTCGAAAGAAAAGGGAATAAGAAGTTTATTCAGTTCCTCTTTATTGCTGCCGGATCGCTTGGAGAGTTGCAAACGCAATTGATAATATCGTCAGAGGTTGGTTTGCTTGACCCAACAAGATTAGTAACGCTAGAGAACAAATGTGAAGGCATAAGGAAGATGATTTACGGGATGATTACGTACTTAAAATCATCGGAGCAAAAAGGATATAAGTTTTCTGAGCCGGAATGCGAGTATCGGCGCAATCGGGAACTAAATGAAACTGAAGCACATGTTTTAAGTGAAGAACTTCAAATTGAAGGCGCACTTATTTGGGAAGAGTACAGACGAAACAAGGGTGATGTTTATGGTGATGAAGAATTAGAGTTAAGTAACGAATTTGTACAACGGTAAACAGTGAACGAATTAACTATTTAACAGTGAACCTTAATGGCTGACAAAAACGAAATACTCGAAGAACATATATCTTCGGAATACAAATACGGTTTCGTAACTGATATCGATACTGAATTCGCGCCGAAAGGGTTGAATGAGGATATCGTTCGTTTCATTTCCAAAAAGAAGAACGAACCGGAATGGATGTTGGAATACCGACTGAAAGCGTTCCGTCATTGGCTCACAATGGAAGAGCCAAAACACTGGGCGCATCTCGATTATCCTGCAGTGAATTTTCAGGACATCAGTTATTATGCTGCACCGAAGAAAAAAACTACGGTGAACAGCATGGATGAAGTCGATCCGGAGTTGGTGAAGACATTCGAGAAACTCGGAATTTCATTGGAGGAGCAGAAGCGTTTGGTTGGAATGGAATCTAAAATTGCCGTTGATGCGGTGATCGATTCAGTATCGGTGAAAACAACTTTCAAAGAGGTTCTTGCTGAAAAAGGAATCATCTTCTGTTCGTTTTCAGAAGCGGTGCATGAACATCCTGAGTTGATTCGTCAATACATGGGAAGCGTTGTGCCGTACACCGACAACTATTATGCTGCATTGAATTCTGCAGTGTTCAGCGACGGTTCATTCTGTTATATTCCGAAAGGCGTTCGTTGCCCGATGGAACTCAGCACATATTTCCGTATCAACTCCAGCGGTACAGGTCAGTTCGAAAGAACACTGATTGTTGCTGACGAAGGTGCTTACGTAAGTTATCTTGAAGGATGCACAGCTCCGCAGCGCGATGAAAATCAGTTGCACGCAGCTGTTGTGGAAATTGTTGCGCAGAAAGACGGAGAAGTAAAATACTCCACAGTGCAGAACTGGTATCCGGGAGATAAAAACGGGAAAGGCGGCATCTACAACTTCGTAACGAAGCGCGGAATCTGTCTCGGATCGAATTCAAAGATTTCGTGGACGCAGGTTGAAACAGGTTCTGCGATCACGTGGAAATACCCTTCTGTAATTCTTAAAGGCGATAATTCCATCGGAGAATTTTATTCCGTAGCTGTAACGAACAATATGCAGCAGGCTGATACCGGAACTAAAATGCTTCACATCGGAAGAAACACCAAGAGTACAATTATCTCCAAGGGAATTTCTGCCGGTAAGAGCAATAACAGTTACCGCGGATTAGTTCGTATTTCGAAAGGCGCGAAGAACGCGCGCAATTTCTCTCAGTGCGATTCATTGCTGATGGGAGATAAGTGCGGAGCGCATACTTTCCCGTACATCGAGATTCACGATAAGTCAGGTGTTGTTGAACACGAAGCAACGACTTCTAAAATCGGAGAAGATCAGATTTTCTATTGCAATCAGCGTGGCATTGACACAGAGAAAGCAATCGGATTGATTGTAAACGGATATTGCAAAGAAGTACTGAATCAATTACCAATGGAATTTGCGGTGGAGGCACAGAAGCTTCTGGCGGTGTCTTTGGAAGGAAGTGTGGGATAATTAAGTTAGAAGGTTGGAAAGTAAAAAGTTAGAAAGTAAAAAGTTAGAAAGTAAAAAGTT
>Ga0172376_10009249_pt1 | contig 10171 bp, 4 predicted proteins | sample Lak35m_FD_121114 | JGI IMG/M metagenome (GOLD analysis project Ga0172376, IMG submission 121114) | Freshwater microbial communities from Kabuno Bay, South-Kivu, Congo - kab_092012_35m | ecosystem: Environmental > Aquatic > Freshwater > Lake | place: Democratic Republic of the Congo: South-Kivu... | reverse complement strand
TTGATAACCTTCAACGTCAAGAACAGCTTGGTCAATGACAACACGGTGCTGAACGTGAACTACAGGAACAACGACAATGAAGCGGACCAGCACGTGGTATGGAAGCTGATCAGGGAGGGAGACAAGGACGACAGGCCCAACGCCAGGATGGAGAAGAAATGGTGGGACAGCTTGATCGGACAGGACGACCAGGGCAACGAAGTTCCCGACCTCAACCTGCCGCTGAACCAGCGCTATGGCAACAGCGTGAGGCCAAGGCAGAGCTGGTACGTCAACAGGTTCGCCGCGCTGAAAGAGATCATAGACTACAGCAACGGCATATTGAAGGCCAACCAGCTGGCCAACAGCATCAGCTACACCAATCTAAATTCACAGGATCCCGAGCCCACGGCGGCGTCGGGCGAATGGGACAGCACCGTGGACACCTACGAGGACCTGACCTACATCGACACCAGAGACATCAGCGGCACCACCAACGTGCTGGTCAAGAGCGACGAGGAGAACAGCCAGGGATTCTGGGCCATATACAACTGGACGGGCACTGAATGGAGCAGGACCAAACTGCAGACCTACAACACCAGCGCATACTACAGGCTGGCGGACTGGTATGACAGCGCGACCGATGAGAACACCGTGATCGACGCACAGGTCTCATTGCAATACGAGCTGGACACCTTGGATCTGGCAGTGGACAGGCACGTCAAGGTGCTGCAGGCTGACACGGGCGGTTGGAAGATATTCCGCCAGACCACAGATGGTTTCGTCAATGTGGCCACACAGAATGGCACCATACAATTGGCCAAATCGCTGTATGATTACAGCATTGACAACACCGGTTTCGACGGTGATGACACGTTCGATGACAATTTCTTTGACCAGGAGCCCACCACGGAGACCAGGAAGATATTGACCGCGCTGAGGGATGACATATTCGTGGGTGACCTCAAGGTGGAATACAACAACATATTCTTCATAGGGCTGAGGAAGGTGCTGGAGGAGCAACTGTACGTGGACTGGATGAGCAAGACGTCATTCATCAACGTGACCAACAGCGTGAGGCCCCTGGACCAGAGGAAGACCTACAGGGTGGGCACGGACGACTACGTGGAGAGCTACATCAATGAGGTCAAGCCATTCCACACCAAGATCAGGGAGTACAAGCTGGGCTACACGTCTCTGGACACCGAGGATGGCATCAACACAGACTTTGACCTGCCGGCATTCTATGACGGCGACGAGATCAGGAACGTGGACGTGGTTGCCGACACGGCTCTGCTGGCCACGTACCCATACAGATTCTGGAGAGACAACTACAAGAAATATGTGCACACGATCACAGTCACAGATGGCGGCAGCGGCTACATCACCGCGCCCACGGTCACGTTGGTGGGTGGTACCACCAAGTCAGTGGGACCTTTCGCGGTGCTGGGACAGAGCAACAGCGGCCCAACGTCGGGACAGTCGGGTTATTTCTACCCATTGTACACAGCGGCGGCAGATGCCAACCTGGCAGACAGCCAGGCCGGGGGCACGGGCACAAGCGACCTGTTCACGTTCGTGGAATTTGCAGGCATACAGTTCTTCATGCCGGACACGGGACAGAACACGGCGATATCAGACAGGCCCGCGGGATACGACGTCTACACCACGGCGGACAACACACAGGCCACGGCCAGGGCCATAATCAGCGGCGGTTCCGTGGTGAGGATACAGGTTTTGACACCAGGCAGAAACTACACCGCCACACCAAGGGTGGTGATAACAGGTGGTGGCACCAATGGCACAACGCCAAGCGACACTGCCCGAGCCTATGCCAATCTGAGGAATGACCTTGTGAGAGACATCTCTACCACAATAAAATTCGACCGTGTCAAATCCACGGCCACGGTGTTGGAATGGACAGCGGGCACAACCTATGCCTACAATGATCTGATCAGATATGAAAATGAATTATACAGGGCCACGTCGTCCTTCACCAGCACGGAGGACTTCGCGGATGGCCTGCCTAAATTAGCCAAGCTGAGGGGAGACGAAAGCTACATCACAGCAGCGGAGAGGACGTTGGGTCTATATGCCCCTGCCACGGGCATGCCGGGCAACGAGCTGTCACAGGTCATGACGGGAGTGGATTATGGTGGGGTCATGGTGACAGGATTGGCCTTCACCAACGACCAGGGCTGGGACAGGTCTCCATGGTATGCGAATCCGTGGGACAACTACGGCAACAGCAGGGTCAAGACCTTCTATGGCGATGGCAGCACCACAGCATTCACATTTGACACGGCTCCCCTGGCAACGGACGTGTACACGGTGTATGTCAATGGAGAGAGACAGACATCACTGGTGTTCAGGGGCGATGGTTCAACCCGGACGTTCACAGTCACACCAGAAGACAGCTCGGTGGTGGGCAACGGCGACAAGATAGAGTTCATACCATTTGACGACGACAAGGTTCTGACGCCCACGGACGACCGCACACTGGACACATTGATCAGCGGTGGTTTGTTTGGTTCTGTTTTGGGAGTGGCACCAAGTGACATCATATTAGAAGGTGACGGATTCGTAACACCGGAGACCAGCTACGCTCCAGAAGAGAACGTGCCTGGCAGCATGTTTGACACAGTGGATATTAAAGTTTACACCACACCAGAGTCCGGTGTGCCTTTCGTCATAAACAAAAATTACATCGGCAATGGATCCACTATGTCCTACAGCATCGGACAAACACCAGGAACACAGGCATCCGTGATGGTTTCCGTGAATGAGCAGACCAAAGATATTACCACGGATTACAGCGTGGACACAGCGGCCAACACAATCACATTCACATCAGCACCCATTGTGGGCAGCAAAATATCCATCAGGAGTTTTGCCATATCAGGCAGCAATTACGTGGTGTTGAACAATTTTACGGGAGATGGTTCCACATCATCATTCACGACATCCACGAGAGAAACATTTCAATTGGACAGCGCCGGCAGCCAATTGTATATCACAGTTGATGGCGTGCCCACAACAAATTACACATACACCGTTGTCAATAAATTGGTCACAGTGACCCTGCATACCGGCGATGGATCAACGGCCAATCCCCCAGCGGCGGGCAAATCTGTGCAGATAGCGGCATTCAATCAGGCCACCGGCAGCGGCAGGGCCTACGCAGAGATCAGGTCTCAACAGATCACCTATGATGGCAGCACCAACAGATACACATTGACGTACCCCGCGGGATCCATAGGTCCATACTCGGGACTCACATTGTTGGAACTGAATGGCAAGATATTGCGAGGACCCGACAACAGCTACTATCTGGGAGATGGCAGCACATATTCATACGGAGTGTTGTCAGGCCTGGCAGATGACAGCACCATAGATCCCGCCAAGACCATAACGTCTGCGGCACAGGTGGAGGTGTACGTGAACGGCACCAAGAAATATCTTTTCACTGACTACACCGTGGACACGGGATCACAGACTGTGGAATTTGTTACAGCGCCCGCCAATACCGACATCATTGCCATATCCACGCTGGTTGACAACCAATACTACAATGAAACCAATGACATCATATTGAAACCTGCGCAGATCGCCGCGGATGGCATCACTTTAAATGCTGGAGACACACTGACCGCCACCACGTTCAACAACGCCGTGGGCATGAACCAAAGGAGAGAAGTGCTGGAAGGCCGGGCAACGGGCGAATTCTATCTGAGATTCACGCCACTGAACAGTGATTATGTTTTCGTATATCTCAATGGCAGTGCACTTACACAGGGATTTGATTTCACGCTGTCGGGCAACAAAATTACAGTGGTTGGCAAGACCATCACCGCCGCTGACAGACTGGATGTGATGTATTTCGCCGTGGAGAGTGCCATAAACGCCACAGGCTTCAGGATATTCAAGGACATGCTGAACAGGACTTTCTACAAACGAATCAGCATGAGCAACACCACCACCTTGGCAGCGGCACTGTCAGAGGATGCCACATCAATCACAGTGGCGGATGGCAGCCGATTGGGTCCAGCGGATGGCAGCACACAGTTGCCTGGGGTGATATTCATAGACAGGGAAAGGATAGAATATTTTTACAGATCCGGAAACACACTTTCCAACTTGAGGAGAGGCACACTGGGAACGGGCATCAGGGCTCACGCCAGCGGCGCACAGGTAGTGGACGCATCGGGACAGCAGACCGTGCCCTACGCTGACACGATATACACCAAGACCAACACAGCGGATGGCAGCACCATCACATTCGCCACCAGCCTGGCAGCCGGATCCGTCTATGAGCTGGACGTGTTCGTGGGCGGCATGAGATTGCCCTATGCCAGCGAGGACGGCAGCACCCTGAACTACTCGGTGGACGGCAGCTCGGCCAGCGTGACTCTTACCACGGCACCAGCAGCTGACACACAGGTAAAAGTGATACAGAAAAGGGGACAGGTATGGTACACAGCAGCAGATGGTAATCCCGCCAACGGCAAAGGACTGCAAAAATCAACCACTAACCAGGCTAAATTCATAGCAGGAGAACCAACAAATGCACCTGAATAAATACAACGCAATGACACAAGCAACAAACAACGACAACATCAAAAGCGAAGACAAAAAGCCACAGGACAACACGGGCATCAAAGTGGAGGGCCACATCAAGATATGGGATCCCGCAACCGGTGAAGTGATAGTGGACAAGAGGAACGCGATACATTATGAGAACATGAGCATTGCGCTGGCCAACAGCCTTGCGAACAAGAGCACAGGATTCATACACGAGATGGCATTCGGCAATGGTGGAACTTCGGTGGACCCCACAGGCATCATCACCTATCTCACGCCCAACACCACAGGCAGCAATGCATCGTTGTACAATCAGACCTATTACAAAGTGGTGGATGACAACTCGGCCACCAACAAAGACACAACCAGGAACAAGATGGAGATCCGACACACAGCGGGCAACAAGTACACTGACATAGTGGTGACCTGCACCCTGGATTATGGTGAACCCACTGGCCAGTCCGCATTTGACAACACCACAAATTTCAATGGTGATTATGTGTTCGACGAATTGGGACTAAAATCCTGGGAAGGCACAGAGAATGGCGCCACCAACAAATTGATAACTCACGTGATATTCCACCCGGTGCAAAAAAGTTTGAACCGTCTCATACAGATTGATTACACCTTGAGGATACAATCACTGACAACTTTTACGGAGTAAGATAAATGGCCTACACAGTAAACAAGACCAACTCATCAGCCGCTCCCAACAGCTACACCGTCCAGGACAGCATACTCAACACACAGACGGATATACCTTTCGTGGGCAAGGGCTATGCGGGCTATGGAGAAGTGATAGCGGAAAATTTTTTACACCTGTTGGAGAACTTCAGCAACACCACGGCACCCGCCAAACCCATCAAGGGCCAGTTGTGGTTTGATGAATCCACAGGAAGATTAAAAGTTTACAACGGAACCAGCTTTGTGCCACTGGGTGGAGCTCAGTATCAAAGCACACAACCATCAGGCATGGTGGCAGGTGACGTTTGGGTTGACTCCGACACGGGACAATTATATTTTTACAATGGCACCAGCAGCGTGTTGGTGGGTCCTCCTTCCGCAACAGGCACCACCAGTGGTCTCACATTTGAGACTGTAACGGACAGCACCACGGCCAGCCAAAACATAGTCAATCTCTACAGCGACGGCGACAGGATAGCCATAATCAGCAAGAACACATTCACTCCACAGGCGGCCATTGCCGGCTTCGCAACAGTGACAAAAGGAATCAACTTGAACAGCTCATTGAGCTTGAAATTCACAGGCACGGCCACAGACTCCGACAAGCTGGGAGGCGTGACGGCAGCGGACTTTCTGGTGTCCAATGCCAATGACACCACATCGGGCACCCTGGGAGTGCTTAATGACGGTGGCCTGACTGTGGGAGTTGATAACGATCTAAGATTATTGGTGGAGGCCGCCGGCCCAACAATCCAGAGCACTATATCTGACGCCGACATCACATTCAAGGTCAACGATGGAGGAACCACAACCACGGTGATGACCATTGACGGTGCCACCAGCAGGATCGGCATAGGAAACACTGCCCCCACAACCAAATTAGATGTCACCGGGACTGTCAACGCAACTGCGTTCACGGGACCATTGACGGGTGATGTGACAGGATCCGCCAGCTTAAACTTGTTGCTTACTGGAGGCACGTTAACCGGAACTTTAATTTCAAGGACCATAAGGCCATCAGTGGACGCAACCTATGACCTGGGCACCAGCAGCTTTGGCTACAATGTTGTGTACGCAAAAGCAACATCAGCGCAGTATGCTGACTTGGCAGAAAATTATGAAACTGACGAACAGTACCCAGTGGGCACAGTGGTCATGGTGGGAGGCAATAGAGAAGTCACAGCCAGCTCATTTGGCAAACGGGCGATAGGTGTGGTATCAGAGAATCCCGCATATTTGATGAATTCTCAGGGCAAGGGTCAGCCCATAGCACTCAAAGGTAGGGTAAAAGTGAGAGTGAAAGGATTCATAGCAAAAGGTGATGAATTGATAGCGGACAACCAAGGATTTGCCACAAGGGTGGATGCCAATTTCAAGGACAAGGTGTTTGCGATAGCGTTGGGAGGCAACGCGGACACAGACACAGAAAACTTGATTGAGTGCATAGTCTTATAATCGAGGAAAGCAATAAATACACGGTATGGCGTACATTGTAAACAAAACAGACGGAACAGCACTGGTAACCATCACTGATGGTACGATAGATAACACCACTTCATTAACGCTGTTTGGCAAGAGCTTTTCGGGGTTTGGCGAGCTGCTGAACGAGAACCTTGTAAAATTATTAGAAAATTCAGCATCAACCGCAGCGCCAGTGGCACCTCTCAGAGGCGAGCTGTGGTTTGACACCACGACCAATCAATTGAAAGTTTATGATGGCACCAGTTTCAAGCCATCGGGAGGGGCCAAAACTACTGCAGGGACGGCTCCAACTGGCGCATCGGCAGGTGATCTCTGGTTGAACACGACCACCAACCAGCTTTATGTTTACACAGGGACCACAGTTGCACATCAGGATTTTGCTGGTTGGGAACTAGTTGGGCCGGAATTCAGCTCTGCACAGACACGTTCAGGGTTCGACATAGACACAATAAATGACAGCTCTGGGGCAAGCAAGGTCATTGCCTCCATGTACGCATTCAACACCAGGGTGGCAGTGCTGAGCGCGGAAACATTTACACCTGCCTCATTGACGGGATTCCCAACAATAAATGCAGGTATCACATTGAGAGACGGTATAGGTGCTGTGTTCTCGGGATCTTCAACCAGCGCCACACACATCAATGTAAGCAGCACCACAAACACATCTGGCACAGTGATCGCGGGAGGCAACTTCCTTAGGTCGGATGTCGCGGACACCACCACGGGCGCAATCACAGTGGACACAGATGACGGAGTGATCATCGGAGACGGACAGGATCTCGAATTGAAAGTTTCGGGAATCAACGCCACCATAGCCAATGTGACAGAAAATGGAGACCTTTCACTCAAGGTCAATGACGGTGGAGTTACCAAGACCCCCATCGCAATAACAGGCAGCACTGGCAACATAGCCATAACCGGAGATGTTACCATCACAGGAAATTTAAATGTGTCTGGCGAGTATGAGAACACTTCAGGAGAGATCAACATCATAAATGACACTTTTGTAAAATTGAATACCGGCAACGCGGAAGCTGATGCGGGAATCATAGCAGAAACTTCGGACACAGATGACGCAAGATTGTTCTACGATGTCAGCGAGAACTATTGGGCGGCGGGAGAGAACGCATCATATTCGCAGATCATCAGATTGGCGGACACAACAGCAGACGGAGACGCCAACAAGAACACCAAGGCATTGAAGACAAGCGCCTCGGGAAATTTGAAAGTAACATCATTGACGTTAGGATCGGTCGGATCCAACATTGCCACATCAGACACGTCCAACGCCAACGTTCCTTCAGTGGGGCAGGTTGCTGAATCTATCAAGCGATGGGGCGGGGACGCCATCACAGCAGATGCCGGATCAACTGGCAACACAGTGGCAGGAGCCAGATATGTGGAAACAGTGGCGCCCACTTCGGGACAGGGCTCAAACGGGGATCTTTGGTTTGTAAGGGAGGCATAATCCCATGCCATTGATAACAAAGACACTCACATTTACAGGAACCAAGCAACAGGCCACCATACCGGCGGGCGCAGTGTCCGTGGAGTTCCACATCTGGGGAGGTGGAGGCGGCGGCGGAGGTGGAGACCGTGCGGGTCCGGGAAGATCCGGCGCTGCGGGACATTACGTCACAGGCACGATCGACCTCACAGGAACCGTAGGACAGATATTATCATTGGGTGTGGGCGGCGGTGCCGCAGGCCAGAGCAATGGCAGGGGACTGACAGGATATTCAGGTGGCGTGGGCGGACAGTCAGGACCTTTTGGATCATCAGGCAATGGTGGTGGTGGTGGCGGTGCCACGGTGATACAACTAGCGGGCGTGGACAAGGCCATAGCGGGTGGAGGCGGTGGAGGTGGAGGAGACGGATTAAATTCGGTGGGAACGGTGGGAATCAACTCAAATGATCCCACACTGGGCGTAGTGGGCACGCTGGGAGAGAACGGAGCCAACCACTCGGCTGACGGGGCAGGAGCAGGTGCGGGAGGTGGTGGAGAAGATGGTGGCAGGAGCGGCAACGGACCTGTAGGAGACAACGGGGCCACGGGAGGATATTCAGGTTCCAATCTGGTGCCCACGGGTGGCACCGAAGAGAACGGATCAGGGACCTCACCAGGAGGCACGGGATCGGGTTATTACAGCTCGGGAGTGGCCACGGGAGGATCGGGGGGATCACTGGCAGGCGGTGATGGCAAGGCAGTGCTGATATTCAACATCAGCGTGGAGGCCAAGGTCAAGATAGCCAATTCATGGAAGAGCATCACGGCAATAAAATTCAAAAAGGACGGCATATGGAAGGACATCACCGCCGGCTATGTCAAGATCAACAACGTGTGGAAGGCCTTATTCAACACAGGAGTAAATTTCACGTCAACGGCGGCGGGATTTGGAGACGCCACGGGCAATGCCTCGTCGGGCACCGCGGGATCGAGTCCTCCTGGTGGTGGTGGTGGTGGTGATGGTGGTGGTGGTGAGTCAATTGAGGGCACCACAGGCAGTGGAGGTGGATGTAAGATAATCTGCACCAAACTGCATGAGCTGGGCTACCTGTCAGATGAGATCTATCAAGCGGACGAGCAGTTTGGTCATTGGCTGAGGCAGACGGATCCCAATGCCTATTACGGATATTTAAAATGGGCCAGGGTGGTAGTGGATTGGATGAGCAACGAAGGTCCACAGTGCATGTTCTGGATACAGGATAAAGAAGTTAGAAATCAAAAGCAGAGAGAAATGGCCACGAGATGGGCAAGAAGGATAGCCACCCCATGGGCCGAACACATGGCCTACAAGATGGGAGCGTTGAAAGAAGACAATCGGGCAGGCAGATACATCATGACGATCGGCATCGCAGTCAGCAGATTGATCGGTAGATTCGTCAAGCACACCAACCAGCCCACCAAGAATGTGGCCATAGGTTATGCCATGTGGGCGATGTTTGGATTATTATACGTGATAGCGGGAGTGAAATAATGGGAATATCAGTCGAAGAATACCTGGCAAAGAAGCAGGCCTGTGAGGACTGCATCACACACGGAGATGAGGAACACTGCGTCACCACATTGCTGAGCCGTGAGGACAACTGCCTGGTATACAACATGGTCTGGGCATACCACATACCCAACAGAGAAAAACACATGTCCTTTACACGGGACGAGAGGAACAGGATGTCAGCGGCAGCCCTGGCAGAGGCACAACTTTTCATGTCATTACGCGATAAGCTCAAGGAAAGTATCGTGGTTGAGTATTACACCAGAGCGCAGAACATAGTGACAATGATCAAGGGCATACACCAAAATGACAGGGTGATCTGGGCAGGATATTACACTAGATTCATGCCAAAGATACTGGAACATCTGCGGGCGGGACGTGATTCGGACGCAATGGCGGAAATTTGGATAATGGTAGAGACCCTGGAATACACCAATGGCCGGGTCATA
>Ga0172376_10009246_pt1 | contig 10175 bp, 6 predicted proteins | sample Lak35m_FD_121114 | JGI IMG/M metagenome (GOLD analysis project Ga0172376, IMG submission 121114) | Freshwater microbial communities from Kabuno Bay, South-Kivu, Congo - kab_092012_35m | ecosystem: Environmental > Aquatic > Freshwater > Lake | place: Democratic Republic of the Congo: South-Kivu... | reverse complement strand
TTGGTTGTCATTCTTGCCAGGGATGAGCACGACGACCGCTGCGTCCTTTTCACGCGTTGATGCGAAATAGTTGATCGCGATGTTCCAGTTGTCTTTGGTGATGAGCGTCTTGGCTTCGCCCTTCTTCGCCGCCGTCACTGTTTTGACTGGTCCTTGAGCGAACGCCAGTGGTTGACCAATCACGCATAACACCAACGCAATCCAAAGGACCGACAATCGCATGAGCAGCTCCTCTGCGGACGAATGATCAAACTAATACGGCAACTAAAACGTCCTCAACACGCCCTGCGTTGATGAACAAGGAACGTTGCGGCTTGAGTCTAAGACCGTGCTGAGAGCCGATCAACGCGGCTCGACGAACCAACCAAAACCGCCCACGGCTGGATCATGACTGCCGCTTGTGAGAGTGATTTCGCTCTGACACACTTCGCCGCTACTCGCGGAGTCAACCGCTGGAAGTGCTTCAATTCACTGTTTTTTCTTGGAAAATTCGCATGCCTGACAACCCTCAAGTCCTACTTAGCGCGTTTGCGGATGAGGCCGCCAATCGCAAGACCGCACTCGAACAATTCTCCGCGTTAGCGGCGGTCGGCTTAAGGTTCTATAGCCCGCGTTTCATCGATGTGAATTCCACCGGCCAAATTAAGCACGTCGTCGATTTGGATAAGAACGAACTCAAAACCTTGAGCTCGTTGCAGACGGAATATGGTCTGAGCGCGACCAGCATTGGCTCGCGCATCGGCAAGATTAAGTTGAAAGACTTGAATGACGGATCGCACAACAAGTTTGTCCCGTTCAACGACTACCTCAAGGGCGAAGTGGCGCGGTCGATTGAAGCCGGTGTCGCGCTTGGAACCAAGCTGCTCCGTGGATTCTCGTTCTACCACCCACGAGGCTCAAAGCCCGAGGACCACATCACTCAAGCGGCCGATCAAATTGGCAAGATCGCCGATAAGTGCGCGGCGGCGGGATTGGTCTATGGATTGGAAATTGAACCGAACCTGATTGGCGAGACCGGGCCGCTGCTGGCCAAGATCGCGAAAACACTCAAACACCCCAACATGGTTTTGATTTACGACGGTGGCAACATCGCGGCACAAAACAAGAATCGATTGCAGTGCTACTCCGAGTTCCTCGACATGCTGCCGTACCTGGGTTGGATGCACGTTAAGGACTACGCGATCGACTCCACGCTGCAATGGACTGGCGTCGTCGACGAAGAACGACTTAAGAACTTTGTCCCCGCCAACGTCGGTGATGCAGGACATGAATTAACGCTTCGCGAACTGCGCGAGCACCTGCCCAAGATCCAAAAACGATTGACCCGACTTGGTGTGCCCGGCTTCTTCTTAGAGGTCGAGCCACACTTGAAAGGCGGCGGGCAGTTCGGCGGTTTCAGCGGCCCGGATGGCATGGGCGTCGCGGTGCGTGCGTTGTGCTCGGTGCTGGATTACGTCGGCATCTCCTATCGCCTGCGAGACTTCAGCGACATCCGCCAAGCGCGCGGGTTTTAATCGCTGTGCCTCACTGGAAGCGTTAGTTGGGATCCGTGGGGATGCCTGCACCATGTGGCGTCCCATGGCCCTCTCTTCCAAGGGACGAAGCGCCCATGCCCACTGGCAGATCAAACAACGCCTCAACAAGAACTGACCGTCGCAGCCCTTGGACAACTTCGTGAGAGTCATCATGCCCCTGGCCTCCTCCGTGCTCCGCCAGTTCGCGATGAGCCTGTCTCATCTTGTGCTCTTCGCTTTGATGGCATGCTTTCCCTTTGCCCAAGCGAGCACCGACGACACAACGTCATTCGCGCCGGACGGTTCGTTGGAAGTCGATCGCGATGACGATCAGTGGCCAGACGGTTGGGCGAAGCTCAAGAGCGGTGGCGAGTGGCTCAAAGAAGACAACAACCATTTCATTCGGCTTCGCAGCCGTGAGTCGGGTGAAATGGTCATGCTTTACCAAGAACTCAAATTGCCGGCTGGCATCGAGGCCATCGAGTTCACTTGGAAACAACGCGTGACAGGCCTCAAGGTCGGCAAACAAAGTTGGTTCGATGCTCGCATCCTGCTGGAGTTCCTGGACGCTGATCGGCAAAAAGTGGCACCGACTCCGTCTGCTCCTGCAACCAACCGCAACTCGGAAGGTTGGATCAAGAAGCAGACGCAGTTCTTAGTACCGGCCGGTGCGAAGACTCTGAAGTTCATGCCTTGCTTGTTTCAGGTCGCGGCAGGCACGCTCGACTTAGACGACATATCGCTGCGAGCAATTGATGCAGCCCCGTTACGAGCGGCTCAAGAAGTAGCCGCGAAGGAACGTCAAGAGAAGCTTGCCGCGACGGCCACGAAACGACGCGAGAGGGCCGCCGAGATCCTGAAGCAGCAGGGTTCGCTCATCACGAATGGCTCGTTCGAGACCGACGCCAAGAAGAAGGACGAGTGGCCCGATGATTGGGGCCGCATCAAAGATGGTTCTTGGGAAGTCGAAGACGGCAATCATTTCTTGAGACTGAAGTCCTCCGAACCCGGCAAGGTCGTGATGGCCTATCGCACGATCGACGTGCCAGCGGGTGTCGAGGCGTTGGAACTGAGTTGGCGGCAACGTGTCAGCGGCTTGAAGGTCGGCTCGTCGCCGTGGTTCGACGCGCGGATCATGTTCGAATGGCAGGGACTCGACAGCAAGAAGCTCAGCGGAACACCGTCTCCCGTTTATTCCCAGAAAGACTCGAACGGTTGGGTCAGCAAGAGCACGAGCTTCCTGGTACCGCGTGATGCGCTGACCGTGGTGTTGATGCCGAGTTTGTTTCAAGTCAACGCCGGAACGTTTGATCTCGATGACCTCGTGCTGAAACCGACCGATTCGGCTCCGCTCATCGCGGCGGCCAAACTTCGAGCCGAAGAAGTGGCCGCCCGCTTCGTCCCGCCAGAGCAACCGCAGAAAGAAAAATGGCCGCTCGAATTGCGCGTCGTCGACAATCGCTTGCATGACACCACGGGCCACGAAGTGTGGCTACAAGGCGTCAACGCGGGCGGACTCGAAACGCTGCCGCAGGATCGGCAAGTCATTAAGTCCGTCGTCGTCGCGATCGACGATTGGAAGGCCAACTGCGTGCGTGTACCGATCAAGGATGAGTTCTGGTATGGCCAGAGTGCTTATCAAAAAGATGAAGGCCGCGAGTACCGCGAGATCGTCGATCAGATCGTCACTCTGGCCGCGAATCGCGGAGCTTATGTCGCGCTCGACCTGCATCGCTTTCGTGCTCCCAAGCGCGAGCACGCCGACTTCTGGAAAGACTGCGCGAAGCAGTACGCGAATCATCCGGCCGTCTTATTCGACATCTTCAACGAACCGCACGGCATCTCGTGGGACGTGTGGAAGCGCGGTGGCTTCGTCGGAAACGAAGAAGGCATGGATGAGTCTGCGTTCCTAAACGACGACGAGAAGCGCAAGAACGCCGGCTTCGAATCCGTCGGTATGCAAGGGCTGGTGGACGCGGTGCGATCGAGCGGTGCCAAGAACATTGTGATCGCCGGCGGGTTGTTTTGGTGCAACGACCTCAGCGGCATCACACGCGGCTATGAACTCGAAGATCAGGCCGGCAACGGGATCATGTATTCGTGGCACACCTACAACTGGCACACCGATTGGGAAAAGAAAATGCTCGCCACAGCGGCGAAGCACCCCATCTTCCTGGGCGAAGTGGGAGCGGACATCAAGAAGATGGATTTCATCCCCGCAGAAGCCCAAGAGAATCCTCACACTTGGGTGCCCGACATGCTGGGCTTTGTGCAGCAGCATCGCCTGAACTGGACGGGATGGTGCCTACACCCCAAAGCGTCCCCCGTGATGATCTCTGATTGGAAATACACGCCGACCCCGTTCTGGGGCGAGTACGCCAAAGCCGCCCTGGCCGGCAAGCGGTTCGAGATGAAACGCATGCGGTAATCAGAGTGACCAAGAGGCGTTGAGAAGCCGCTTGGAGCAGGAGCCAACTGAGGACGCAGAGAACGGCATCAGCCAGATGTCGTGTGTCTGTCACTTCCGCGATGGAGAGGCCAATCAGTAGCCATGCCAGCAAACTCGGCCTGACAACCAAACTCGTCTCCGTTTCCTCTGCACTCTCCTGTTCCAACGATCTGCGGTGACTTGTTGGACGAGGCTACGGCAACTGCGGCTTCAAAGGTTGCCGGTCTTTGTCGACGGGGTAGACCGCGTGGTGGCGATCAAGCGCTACAATCAAGCCGGTCATCAGTCGCCGCAGGTCTTCCGGATGACTCTTGGCGACGTCAGTCTGCTCGAACGGGTCAACCTTCAAGTGGAAGAGTTGATAATGCGAGTTGTCCGACTGCTGGCTCGGGAAGTAGTGATAGATGACCTTCCAATCGCCATCGCGGTAGCTCGTCCAATAACTGCTGCGATGTGGTCCATGCGGGTAGTGCATGAGAAACGTCGCGGGCCGCGCCGCATCGGCCTTCGCGGTCAGCAGTGTGTCGAGCTTCCTGCCATCAACTGCATAGCCACTAGGAATCTGAGAATCGGTCAGTCCTAGGATCGTCGGAAACAAGTCAGGCACCGAGGCGAGTTGTGATTGAATCCGACCGGCGGCGATCGGTAAGCGTTGTTGTGCGGCTTGCTCGGCATTGGGTTTGGCCCAAGCGGCGATGAAGGGCACGCGCATGCCACCTTCGTAGTGCGAGCCTTTGCGGCCTCGCAGCGGTGCGGCACACGCGACCGCATGCTCGTGCCCGAGCGGTGCATCCGAGCCGTTATCCCCGAGGAAAATGACGAGCGTGTTGTCGGCGACTCCGAGGGCTTCCAAATGGTCGAGCACAGCGCCGAGCGACTGATCCATACCCTCGATCAGCGTCGCAAAGGCTTGTGCCGGAGCGGGCTTGCCCGAGTCTTTATAGTGTTCGGCGAAGCGTTTGTCCGAATTGAACGGCGCATGCACGGCATACTGTGCGAAGTAGAGGAAAAACGGTTTCTGCTCTTTGACGGCGTTACTGACATGCGCCTTGGCTTCGAGTGTCAGAGCATCAGTTAGAAACGTCTCGGTGCCATGATATGGCTCTAATCCCGGCACTGCGGCTGGCACGGTCTTCTTCACCTCGCCGCCCGCGTTGCCATAGTTTTGCTGACCGTAATAACTCGCCGGAGCACCGATCGACGCGCCGCCGACATTGATTTCGAAGCCGATGTTGCGTGGATCGGCCCCCTCGGTCGAACGCGGTCCGAAGTGCCCTTTGCCGACGTGAATGGTGCGATAGCCGTTGGCTCGCAGCAGGCTTGGCAACGTGACGTCGCCGGACTTGAGCCCACGCCAATTCCATTCGGGAGCCCCATGGGGACCAGTGTTGTCACGATCGGGATTGATCCAGTTGGTGGTGCGATGCCGAGCTGCGTTTTGCCCAGTCATGATCGAGATGCGCGTCGGCGAGCAAACACTCATCGCATTGAAGTTGTTAAACCGCACGCCGAGCTTTGCGAGCCGCTCCATCTGGGGAGTGCGGTAGTAATCATTCAGCGGATATCGCTGAGGCTGACCGGCCTCATCTGTGAGAAACGGCACCGAGGTATCCATCACGCCCATGTCATCGACAAGCATCACGACCACATTCGGCTTCGTCGGTGAGTTGGCCGCCTCGACAAATGAGGTCACGACACACACGGCAAGCAGAGTCAGCACAAACTTCATCGAGTGGCTTTCTGAGTGAGAGGTTGCAGGGCGATCCATCGGCATTCCACAGGCGACTCCGTAAACGGCCATCTTCTCAGTGTTCCAATACTTTCCTCAGCAATTGAAAACACAGAGTCACGGAGAGGATAATAACACTCTGAAAAGTAGCTTTCGCGATGTGGTACATGCCGACTGATGCATTCGCGCTTAGCGGACTTGCTTCACCAGCCGATGCACCGCGGCCGCAATGCGGTCTTCGATCTCCTCATTCCAACGGAACGCGGGACGACCATATTCGAAGAGATTCGAGCCACCTTCATAGCCGCCTTCGTTCCACACACGCAGCGACGGAATGTACGACGCCATGTCGTCGGCATAGCCCAGTACCCAAGTGCCGTCACCGAACTCACGTTTGAAGCGCAAGGCGTAATCAACGACGGTTTCGGCTCCCATGCCGATCCAGAGCAACTCCTTGCCGAGTCGCCAAGCATGCACAGGATAGGGATAGGCCGACTCGAACTTGTCGCCAGCATTAAGCTTCGTCAGCAATCGCTTTGCCCACCGTGCCTTCAAGGCATTGGTGTCTGAAATCAACGCGTGCAGTTCTTCGCGTGAAACGACTTTCAGATAGGGCAAGTCAATGATCTCAAACGCCGTCTTCAACCCGACCGAGACCGGCTTGAGCGGCAACTTCAACGCCTCTTCCACACCGACCGCGAGCATGTGGCCGTATTTCTCACACAGCTCAACTTTGCGACGCGGCAAGGGGTTTTGATCGCCACCGCAGGTGTTGACGAACATCGCCGTCGCACCGGGATGAGCCTGCTCAATCTCTAACTGAGCAAACCCCGGATAATCTCCGCACCAAGTCAAGAAGCTGAGCGTCGTCGGATGGCACGCATACCCAAACAGCACAGCGGCGAGCTTTCCATCCGGTCGAGTCACCGTCAGCACCGGCACCGAGTGATCGACGGGACCGACCAACGGAAGGCCCTGCTCGATCATCCTGGGCACATCGGCTTCGCGGTTATTGCGACGGTTCACGGCGAAGGTCGCCTTGCCCTCGCCATACTGGAGCGTCGCCGGAGCGAGTGCTTTCAAAGCGGCCCCCACCAGCTCGACGGTCTTCGTCACCATGAGGTCGGTGTATTCGGACACAAGCTGCTCTTGCTCGTCATCGACGGGGTAATAGTCGATGAGGTCATCGCCCAGTCGCGGCCCACAGTGATTGTGTGAGAACGTGAGCATGATCTGCGTGCGTGCGAGCCCGAACTTTGTTTGAACTTGCGCGAAGACGCGATCGCTCATGCTCTTGGGCACGCCTTGAAAGTCACTCGTAATGAGCATGACGCGCTGGCCCGCCTGATCTTCGAGTGCGAGGGCCTTCATCCACAGATCATGCAGCTTCCCATCGGGCGCCCGCTTCGAGCCATAGCCCGCCAACCACACGCTCTTTTCGGGAGTGATGATCGCTCGCGCGATTCCGGCCTTCCAATGTGCCGGAGCTTGCGACTCAGCGACGAGGCTCTGATCGGTGGTACTTCGCGAAGCCAGGAGCAGCGTTGAAAGAGTCGCCACAAAGTCGCGCCGAGTTTGCCGAGACATTCAGGACTCCTTTCGAACATCACTTGTCTCGCACAGGCGCAGAGACGAGTGGTTGGACACAGCACGACTACGCCAAGATTTCAGTGAGCAGTTCGCCGCCCACGTCGGTCAGTCGGAAGTCGCGACCATTGAAACGGTGCGTAAGCTTGGTGTGTTCGAGCCCCATCAAATGCAACAAAGTCGCATGCAAGTCGTTGACATGCACCTTCTTCTCGACGGCTTTGTAGCCAAACGGGTCGGTCGCTCCGTAGTGGAAGCCGCCTTTAACGCCCGCTCCAGCCATCCAAATCGTGAAACCATTGGGGTTGTGATCGCGACCTTTCGAGCCCTGCGAATCCGACGTACGACCGAATTCACCGCCCCAAATCACGAGTGTCGAATCCAACAAGCCCCGCGATTCCAAGTCGCTCAATAAGGCTGCTGCCGGTTGATCGGTATGCAAGCCGCACGAGCGATGATTGATCTCCACGTCCGAGTGACAGTCCCACGGAACGTCGTTCACGCTGCCATCACCGCCAACACCTTTACCTGCGAAGATCTGCACAAAGCGAACTCCGCGTTCAACCAATCGTCGAGCCAGCAAGCACTGCCGCGAGAACGTCGCGCACTCGGGACGATCCATGCCATAGAGCTTGTGTATGGACTCTGGCTCCTTCGACAAATCGAGAGCTTCCGGTGCGGCCATCTGCATGCGATACGCCAACTCGTAGGAGTTGATCCGCGCCGCCAGATCCGCCTGAGTCGGACGCGTGGCCGCATGCTCTTGATTGAGCTGTCGAATGAGATCGAGCTGCGAACGCTGCTGAGCGTCGTTGTGCCTGCCATCACGAGCAAGGTTGTCGATCGCTTCCTTGCGCCGCGCGTCGAGCGCCAGTGCTTGATACGTCTTCGGCAAGAACCCGGCGGACCAGATCTGGTCATCACCTCGAGGCCGCGTGTCATGCAGCACGACATAAGATGGCAGGTTCTGATTCTGCGAACCGAGCCCGTAAGTCATCCAAGCGCCGAGCGCTGGCAGTCCCGGTCGGTTGGTGCCGCACATCAACTCGATCGACGCCGGGGCGTGATTGTTTTGCCGCAAATACATCGAGTGCAGGAAACACATCTTGTCAACGTGCTGACTCAAGTGCGGAAATAAGTCCGACACCCAACTGCCTGATTCGCCGTGCTGCGCCCAATGAAACGGTGACTTCAAACACTTGCCCGAGGTCGTAAAGAATCCGGTCTTCGGGTCGGCTCCGGCCAAGTCTTGCCCGTCACGCTTTTGGAGGTCGGGCTTATAATCCCAGGTATCCACTTGAGACGGAGCCCCGGTCATAAACAGCCACACGATGGACTTCACTGAGCCCCCAAAGTGTGGCGACCGTAGCGTGAGCGGGTTCGTACTCGACGTCTCAGCGAGCGATTCGTGCCCCAGCATGCTGGCCAAAGCGACCGAACCAAAGCCAAGTCCAGCCTCTTGCAAGAAACGACGACGAGCTGGCAAGACGAGTTCCGACGGTGAATAAAAGTTGAACATCGTGAGGCTCCAAAGGAAAGGTGCTCGTGCGACGTCTCATGAAAGTGCGCTCGTAAGCGACAGCGGGTTGTGGCAGTCATGAACAGCGCAGGCAAGGTCGAGCGCGGATGCGGCGAATCTCGCGGCGGCTCGCCTGGGGGCTCGGTCCTCTGGATACGAGCTTGGAGGAAAGTGGCCTGTCCCCTGAAACCGGCCCGCTCGCTGCCGAATCCGCACACATCCGAGCGCGTGAAAACCAGACTCGAAGCCTTCCTGCACTCAGATTTCAGGCCCCTCATCGCAATGAGGCCAACCACCACCAAACCAGTGGTGGAACCAGCAGGATCGTCTCACACGGTCTCCAACGGAGCGACCGGCATAGGCCGAAAGAAGGGGCCGACTCTTATGCGGTCTTCACAACCTACCCACTGTGACACAAATCGAGGCTCCGATGGGCGACCCGCGCCGTCAAAGTTCCCCACATCTTCCATAGCCGGAACGACCGTCACAACCCGTCGTAAAATCGACGCGAAGTCCTAGCAAAATAAGGACTTAAGAGCTTAAGGGGCCGAAACGGCGCCGCCGATACCTTCCGGCAGACTCGTCTAAGCCGACTCGCCAACAGGTCGGCGACACGGAAGTGAGATGAGTGGGCTTGAAACGGACGGCCCGTGAGTTTTCAGCTCGTACGGCCCAATACAGCTTGAAGATTCCGTAAGTCGTCCTTGCAGGTTGTCCTTCGATGATGCGGCAGCGGCTCTGCCGTGAACGTCGAAGGGTGTATCCGACGAAATCGTTTCGCCTGAATTCCAAGCATTTGGTCCAGCCGGGAAAAGTGACGCGCGTCAGAAGTGGCGCTCGATTCCTGGTTGCCCGCGAATGAGCCGCCACTTGCTTATCCCTGTGACCCCGGGAATGTTTGGAACAGGCACATGTCCAAGGGCAAGGAGACGCTGCGAATGAAATGGATCCGAACGCTTAGTGCAGTAGTCGCGACAGTGGGAATGAGTGTCAGCGCTCAAGCTGCTCTCTTCTCCTTCGGCGGCCATTGTGGCGCCGAGAAGAGCTGCGGCTGTGCATCAACATGCCAGCCGCGATGTTGCAAACCAACAATTCAACGTCCGTGCGAGTCACCCTGCTACACCTATCAGCGGCAAGTGACTCAGTGCTGCAAGCCCGCTTGCTGCGCTCCCCAGAATGTGACCTGCTGTGCTCCGGCTGCGAAGCACTGCGGTCCTGCGGCTTGTGGACCAGCTTGTGGTCCTCAGGCAGCAGCTTGTGCGGCTCCGGCTGCAGCTTGCGGTCCTCAGGCAGCAGCCTGTGCGGCTCCGCAAGCGGCTTGCGGTCCTCAAGCGGCGGCGTGTGCGGCTCCGGCTGCATGTGCTCCGGCTTGTGGTC
>Ga0172376_10009244_pt1 | contig 10178 bp, 7 predicted proteins | sample Lak35m_FD_121114 | JGI IMG/M metagenome (GOLD analysis project Ga0172376, IMG submission 121114) | Freshwater microbial communities from Kabuno Bay, South-Kivu, Congo - kab_092012_35m | ecosystem: Environmental > Aquatic > Freshwater > Lake | place: Democratic Republic of the Congo: South-Kivu... | reverse complement strand
TCGGCGAAGCGCACCTCACGAGCTTCATCCTCGCCAAGGCGGCACCGGGAAGCCGGCCCGCGGAGGTCTGCCGGCGCATCGACGCACTGGGTGGCCTGAGGGCCCGCACCACCGAGGGGTTCGCCCGCGATGCGATGAGGTTCTACGGCAGCCAGGGCGTGCCGATGCTCTTCATGGTCACGATCGGCATCGGGCTCGTCGTCGGGGCTGCCATCACCGGCCAGACCTTCCTGATGTTCATCAAGGAGAACGCCCGGCCGCTCTCGATGCTCAAGGTGGTGGGCACGACCGACCGCCAGCTGGGCCGGATGATCCTCCTCCAGGGAGCCCTCGTGCTGGGCCTGGGCTCGTGCTTCGGCAGTGCGATCGCGGCGGCGGTCTGCGACCTCGTGCGCACCCAGCCCTTCCTGCGCAGCCTGTACCTGCCGTGGGAGATCGCCCTGGGCACCTGCGGGGCGCTGGCGTCGGTGACGGGCCTGGCGCTCTACGCGAGCTTCCGGCACGTCCGCGCCCTGGAACCGGCCACCGTCTTCCGCTGATCCCATGGTTTCCGACGACCCAACGGCCGTGCGGTGCACGGACATCCGGCGGCATTTCGGCGAGGGTGAGGCCCGCGTCGAGGTCCTGTGCGGGGTGGACCATTCGGTCCGCCGCGGCGAACTGAGCTTCCTGGTCGGCCCCAGCGGCTGCGGCAAGACGACCCTCATCTCGGTGATCGCCGGCCTGCTCGAGCCGACCTCCGGCGCGGTGTCCCTCTTCGGCAGGAACCTCGGCACGATGCCACCCGACGAACGGGTGCTGTTCCGGCGGGAGCACCTCGGATTCGTCTTCCAGCAGTACAACCTGCTGCAGGCGCTGACCGCCGCCGAGAACGCCGCCGTGCCGCTGCTGGCGGCCGGGATGCGCCGCCAGGAGGCCGTGGACCGGGCCCGCGCCCTGCTGGACCGCCTGGGCCTCGGCAGCCGCACCGGGGCCTATCCCCGGCAATTGTCCGGCGGCCAGCAGCAGCGGGTGGCGCTGGCCCGCGCGCTGGTGCACGAGCCGAGGCTGGTGATCTGCGACGAACCGACGGCCGCCCTCGACCACGCCACGGGCGAGGCCGTGATGGAACTGCTGGCCACGGCCGCCGTGCACCCGGACCGCGCGGTCCTCGTGGTCACCCACGACAGCCGCGTCTACCACTTCGCCGACGTCATCGCCCACATGGACGATGGCCGCATCGTCCACACCGAAGCCGGACCGTCCTCCCCGGTTCCGACGTCCCCTTCCCCGTCGACCGCTCCCGCATGAAACACCACCTGCTCACCCTGCTTGCCGCCGGCGCGGCCATCTTCGCCACCGTCTCCGTGGTGCGGACCCAACCCCTGCGCGAGACGAGCGAGCCGCCCTCGGCCCCGCCCGCCTCGACCTTTCCCGAGACCGTCGCCGCGGTCGGCCTCGTCGAGGCCGGCTCCGAACACATCAGCGTGGGCACCCCGATCGCCGGCGTGGTGGCCGAGGTGACGGCGGCCATCGGCCAGGCGGTCACCACCGGGACCCCGCTATTCCGCCTCGAAACGCGGCACCTAGAGGCCTCGCTGGCCGTGAAGACCGCGCTCGCCGGGGCGGCACGCGCCCGCCTGGAGACGGCACGGAGCACGGTCGCCGACCTGGCCGACCGTGTGGAGCGGTCCCGGAGGCTGCGCGCCGGCACGGTCATCAGCGAGGAGGAGTTGGTCCGCAACGGCTTCGCGCTGCGGACCGCCGAGGCCCGACTCGCCGAGGCGGCGGCCGAGGTGGTGGCGGCCGAGGCCGAGGTGCAGGCCGTCCGCACCGAGATCGCCCGGTGCACCGTGGCCGCGCCCATCGACGGCACCGTGCTGCAGTCGCGGATCCGGCCCGGCGAATTCGCCGCCGCGGGACCCGGGTCGGGCCCGGGCGGCCCGCTGATGATCCTGGGCAACCTGAGCCCGCTGCACCTCCGGGTGGACGTCGACGAGCACGAGGCCTGGCGCATCGGTCCGGAAAGCCGCGCCCGCGCGCATGTCCGCGGCAATGCCGGCATGTCGCACGCGCTGGAGTTCGTGAGGATTGAACCCTTTGTGATCCCCAAGCGCTCGCTGACCGGCGACAGCATCGAGCGCGTGGACACGCGCGTGCTGCAGGTGATCTACCGCATCGCGCCGGCCGGGGATGGATCCGTGACGCCGCCACGGACGGGCCCTCGCCTGCATCCCGGCCAGCAGATGGACGTGTTCATCGAGGCGGGCGGCGCGCCGAAGGTGGCCGCCTCGCGTTGAGCAGGGCTTCTGGGGGGCACCGTGGAGGGCGCTCAATGCCCGTGCAGGCTGAACCAGAGCTGCCCCCGCGCGCCCACGTCGTAGCGCAACTCGTACTGCATGGCCGGACGCGCATCGGCCAGCGTGATGCGGACGGTGCGGCCATCGGGCAGCAGGACGGCCGAGCTCACCCCGACCTCGTCCCGGCCCTCCTGGCCCGGATGGGCCAACGACCAGTCCTTGGACCCGTAGTCCTGGGAGTAGCGGTAGTTCCACCGGCGCACGCCGAAGCTCCCGGGGTCGGCGGCCAGCGCAGGGTCGAGCTTCTCGGCGAAGGTGAACTCCAGCGACGTGCCGTCCTGCCGCCACGCCACGGGGACGCGCAGCGGCCGGGAGGTGCGCCGCACACGCTGGAGGGCTCCGTCCTTCACCGCGCTGGTCTGCCAGCCCGTGCTGCCGGCGACGTACAGGGCGCCCTCGCGGGCGTGGAAGGTCGCCCGGTTGGGGCCGCTGAGGAACTTCACCGGCAGGGGCACCACCGCCCCCTGGGGGACCGTGCCCCGGTCGTCCCGCAGCGCCAGCATCATCCCGCAGCGCCCCCACAGCAGGTGGACCATCTGGCCGCCGAGATCACCCCACTGGCCCGCCGGGATCCACGCCTGGGATCCGCTGGAGTTGTCCACGGCATGCGGGATCCAGCACAGGGGCCAGTCCCGGCCGAAGGTAGGGTTGTGGTCGGCCTTGGGACCTCCGTAGCCATACCAGCCCCCGTCCCGGGCCTCGATGATCTCGCTCGTGGGCGTCCAGGTCCCTTGCTGCGGCGACACGGTCACGATCCCCCCGTCGGGCCGGACCCCCATGCCGTTGGGGTTGCGGAAGCCCGAGGCGATCGTCCGGGCCGATCGGCCGTCGGCCGCGACCCGATGCACGCCTTGCGGATCGGCGTAGTAGAAGCGCCCGGCGGAATCGACCTCGAGGCAGGTGACATAATCGTGCCCACCGGGCGAGGTGGCGATGCCGTCGAAGAAGGTGGCGTAGACGTCGGCGACCCCGTCGCCGTTGGTGTCCTCGAGACGGGTGATGCGGTCCTTGCCCAGGACGTACACCTGGTTGTCGCGGACCTTCAGGCCGAGCGGCTGGAAGAGCCCGCTGGCGACCCGTTTCCACCGAAGCGCCTGGAGTCCGTCGTCAATGCCGGTGACCCGCCAGACATCGCCATGGATGGTGCAGACATGGCCGGCGCCGTCGGCCGTGAAGTCCACGCCCGAGGCGAAGAGCAGCGCCTGATAGGGGTTGTCGTAGGGGAGCGTGAGGGTGTCGACGGCGAAGGGCCCGGTCTCGAGGCCACGCTGGCCCCGGGTGACCAACTCCACCACCCCCGGGGCCGGCGGGATCGGCGCGATGCCGGCGACGGCGGGCGGTCGGGCCTTGACCCATCGCTCGAAGGCGGTGCCTTCACCCACCGATCCCCGCCAGAGGATCACGTCCAAGGCCAGCGGGTCCCCGATCGGGAGCTTGAGCACCGCCGATCCGAGGCCGGGACCCGCCGGCTCCCGGCGAAGGCCCGCCTCGCACTCGATCGCATCGCCGGTCACGACGGCGGCTGCCGACGTTTTCCCGGCGTCCTTGTTCCGGACCAGATGCGTGTACCGAAGGGTGTCCACCGTGGCCGAAGGCACGCCCTGGACGATCTGGATCGATCGGTTCTGGAACACGTCGTTGGACAACCGGTCGCCGTTCAGGTGACCTGCCGACCACCAACGCAGCGGCGCGGTGCGGGCACCGATCTCCAGGTGCCGCACGAGGGCCGGTCCGGCCGGCGTCGTCGCCCATTCCGGACGCTCGCGCACGCGCACGCCCCTGACCTCCCAGTCCAACACGATGCCGTCCGGGGTGTGGTGCTGGCCGAGGAACCTCGGGGCCGGGGCATCCTTCGGACGGACCGGGTCGGAAGTCCAGAGCACCGGACCCGCCGGCACCGGCGTCCCGATGAGACCGAAGCGGGTCGCGTCGAACTTGAGGAAGCCCCCGGTCCACACCGCCCGGACCGATCCCTGGGCCAGGTCGTAGAGCACGCTGGCGTCGGGCCCGACCCGCACGGTCAGCCCGCGGACCACGGTGCCGCCGTCGGGCAACCGCACCGTGGAGGCCAGGAACGGCCCGATGTCGGTGCGCTGCCAGCGGTTGTCCACCCAGTCCTTCTCGGCCTGGACCCCGGGCTCGCGCCCCGAGGCCGGGGGTTCGCCGGCGGAACCGCCGGCCGCCGCCGTGAGTTTCCCGAGTCCGTCGAGTTCCTTGCGAAGCTTCACGGCCGCATCCTCCTCGGTGTGGCCGATGAGGCCCACGGGACCACGCCATCCGCTGGCCTCCACGATCTTCAGCAGGCGGGCCTCCTGGTCGCCCTGTCCGAGGGGGAGGATCTTCTTCCCGACCTTGTCGCCGTCCCGGACCATCCCGTTGAGGTTCAGGGCCAGCAGGTGCGGCTTGAGGATGCCGAACTGGCGCTCGAAGTCGTCGAGATGCCCGTGGCCGTGGTGGAAGTTGTAGACGCTGCCGACATTCGCGTGGCCGGCCTTCCGCAACCCCTCGAGGACGCGCACCTGGTTGGCCGGCTCCCCGAACCAGCCGAGGTGGTTGTACAGGGCCACGGTGCAGCCGAGCCGGGCCGCCTCGGCGCAGATGGGCCCGAGGGTTCCCACGGCGGCCTGGACCTTCTGCTCCAGCCGCGCGGCGTCGGGCTCGGGCTCCGTGCCCAGGGTGATCCACAGTTGCGGGTGGATGCGCTGGCGCTCGATGCACGCGAGGATGGCCTTGGCCTCGGCGTTGAGGGCGGCCGGGAACCACCAGGCCGTGATCTCGATGCGCCGCCGGCGCATTGCCTCGACCTCGGCGTCGAAGGTGGGCAGGTGCTCGGCGCGCCAGTCGTAGGCCAGCCGGGTGAACCCCAACTGCTCGAGCATCTCCGCCCGGGCCTCGGGTCCGCGCTTCTGCGAGTCGAAGGGCACGATGCACCACGCCACGAGGTTGGTGCGTGAGAACAGGCCCTGCGGCGGCAGGGCCTGAAGACCCAGCGCCGACAGCAGGAAACCCAGGACGCCGAAGACGCCGAGGATCCGGGACAAGGCGTCGACGGATCGGCCGGACGAACCGCAGGGGGATCTCATGACCGCAGGCTACCGGAGACCCGCGGGCGAAGTCACGCGCCGGACGCCCGGGCACCGGTCAGCTCGGCCCGGGTCATCTCGGTGATGAGGCGCTCGAAGCTGATCTCGGGCGTCCACCCGAGGAGTTCGCGGGCCCGCGCCGGGTTGCCAACGAGGTTCGACGGCTCGGCCGGGCGCAGGAACCGGGGATCCCGGCGCACGTGCTGCCGCCAGTCCAGACCCACCGAGGCGAAGGCCACCTCGACCACGTCCTGCACCGAATGGAGCACCCCGCTGGCGAAGAGGTAATCCCGCGGGATCTCCTGCTGCAGGCTCAGCCACATGCCGCGCACGTAGTCCCGGGCGTCTCCCCAATCGCGGAGGGCGGAGGTGTCGCCCAGGGCCAGGTCGCGCTGTCGCCCCTCGCGGATGGCGGCGGCGGCCCGGCAGATCTTGCGCGTGACGAAGTTCTCCCCGCGACGGGGCGACTCGTGGTTGTAGAGGATGCCGTTGACCGCGTAGAGCCCGTGGGCTTCCCGGTAGATGCGCACCATCTGCGCCGCAAACGCCTTGGCCGTGCCATACGGGCTGACCGGCTGGAAGGGGGTGTGCTCGTCCTGTGGCGCGACGGCAGGCCGGCCGAACATCTCGCTGGATCCGGCGTGGAAGAGCCGGGGCGGCTTCGGCAGGTCGCGGATCATCTCCAGCAGGCGCAGCGTGCCCATCGCCGTCATCTCGCAGGTCGACTCTGGAATGTCGAAGCTCAGGCCTACATGGCTCTGGCCGGCCAGGTGGTACACCTCGTCGGGAGCGACCCGGACGAGCACGCGCCGGAGGGTCGTGGGATCATCCAGGTCCGCGTAGTGCAGGTGGAGGGTCCGCCCATAGACCGCGGGGTCGGCGTAGAGATGGCCCAGACGGGAGCGTTCCAGCGAACTGGTCCGACGGACCACCCCATGCACCTCGTAGCCCCGCCCCAGGAGCCATTCGGTGAGGTACGACCCGTCCTGACCCGTGATGCCGGTGATCAACGCCTTGGGAGCCATGACCGGGCCACCGTCCCCCGAACCCGCTCAGGCCAGCAAGCGCGGAGTTCGCTCCTGGGCGCCGGCCCGCACCAAGGCCTGCTCGGCGTTCTTGCCCACCGGCCGACCGCGATCCAAGTTCCCAGAGTCAACGCCCATGTTCCGATTCCTCCTCGCAGGACTCCTCCTGGCCGGCTTTGCCCGGGCCGCGACCCCGAGCCCATCGCCCTCCCCGTCGCCACCGGCCCCGCCGCCGATCCATCGCGAATTCCGGGCGATGTGGATCGCCACGGTGGGCAACATCGACTGGCCCAGCAAACCGGGCCTGCCGGTCGCCCGCCAGCAGGCCGAGCTGCGCGCGCTGCTCGACACCGCCCAACGTGCGCACCTCAACGCCGTGCTGCTCCAGGTGCGCACCGGTTGCGATGCGCTGTACCCGTCGGCCATCGAGCCCTGGAGCGAATACCTCTCCGGCCGCATGGGCGAGGCGCCGAATCCGCCCTGGGACCCGCTGGCCTTCGCGGTGAACGAGGCCCACGCGCGCGGGCTCGAACTGCACGCGTGGCTCAACCCGTTGCGGGCCCGCTACAGCCAGGCCCTCTCGCCGGTCGCCCCGCGGCACGTCAGCCGCACCCGGCCCGACCTCGTGGTGGCCTACGGCAAATTCCTCTGGCTGGACCCCGGCCTCGCCGAGGCGAGGGAGCTCACCCTCAAGGTCGTGGCGGACGTGGTCCGTCGCTACGACATCGACGGGCTCCACATCGACGACTACTTCTATCCGTACCCTGAGAAGTCCGCGCTGGGAGTCCCCCTACCCTTCCCGGATGACCGGAGCTGGACGGCCTACCAGCGCGGCGGGGGCCGCCTGGCCCGCCCGGACTGGCGACGCGAGAACGTCAACACCCTGGTGCGCGCCATGAACACCACCGTGCACCGCGAGAAACTCGGGGTGAAGTTTGGCATCAGTCCCTTCGGCATCTGGCGACCGGGATTCCCCGAGGGCATCCAGGGCTTGGACCAGTTCGAGGTGCTCCACGCCGACGCTCGCCAATGGATCCGCGACGGTCTGGCCGACTATTTCGCGCCCCAGCTTTACTGGACGGAACGCCAGGCCGGCCAGCGCTTCAGCCGGCTGCTGGCCTGGTGGGCCTCGGAGAACACCGCGCGTCGCCACCTCTGGCCGGGCCTCAACGCCGCGGACATCGGCAAGGGTCGCAACGCCTCCGAGATCGTCTGGCAGGCCGGCCAGGCCGGCCAGGCCGCTCAGGCCGGTGCGCGGACCGGGTCCTCGGGCTCGATCCTCTGGAACGCCTCAGCCCTCCACGCCAACCGGGACGGCCTGGCTACCCGGCTGGTGCAGGGCCCCTTCGCCCGCCGGGCCCTCGTGCCCGCGTCGCCGTGGCTCGGCTCGCAGGCGCCCGAGCAGCCGGTGATCGAGGTGTCCCACGGCGGCCGCGGTCCGCTGACGGTGGACCTCGACGCGGGCAAGGACGCCAGGGTGTCGGCGGTGGTGGTGCAGACCCTCGGCGAATGGTCCTGGAAGACCGAGATCCTGCCCGGGGCGACCCGCCGTCTTTCCGTGGCCCGCACCTACCGCGGCACCCCGCCGCGGGAACTCCGGGTGGTCACCGTCTCGCGCACCGGCATCGAGAGCGCGCCGGCGGTCTGGCGACCGAAGTGACGCCGGGAGGCCGGCGCTCAGCGCGGGGCCAGCACCACGCGGAACCCGACGAAATGGATGCCGTTGGACGGCGCCATCATGAAGCGGCTCGAGGCACCACCATACTGCAGGTCCTGGTTCCACCCGCCGCCCTTGAAGACCTTGTAGGTGTTGGTGCCCGTGTTGGGCGGTCCCTGCGGATCGGTCAATGGGCGCGCCGGGTAGGGCTCGAACCAGTCCGAAACCCACTCCCAGACGTTGCCATGCATGTCATGAAGGCCCCAGGCATTGGGCGACTTGCCCCCGACCGGGTGGGTCGACGCGTCGCAGTTTTCGGCCGTCCAGGCATGAACCTCACCGTCTTCGGGCCTGGAACCGAAGTAGAAGCGGTTGGTCGACCCCGCCCGGCAGGCATACTCCCACTCGGCCTCGGTGGGCAGGCGATACTCGAAGCTCTCGGGCAACCGGCCCTGCTGGCGCTCGCGCGAGGTCACCTGCACGCAATAGTTGCTGGCCTGCACGAAGGAGACCTTCTCGACCGGGTGGTTGCTCCGGCCCGCGAAATGGCTGGGATTGGTCCCCATCACGGCCTCGAACTCCCCTTGGGTGACCTCGTGCTTCCCGATCCAGAAGTCCCGCGTGAGGGTGACCGGGAAGCGGATGCGCTGGAAGGTGCCGGCCGGGATGCGGACCATGTTGGTGATCGGCACCGGAGCGGACGGCGTCCCGGGCACGGGACGTCGCACGGCCTCGGCCGGCGCGGAGGGGGTCGCGGACGACGGGGCCGGACCGCACCCGGACAGCCCGACCGCGATCCCGGCGGTGAGCGCCAAGGACAGGGCGACGGAGGCCGCGGTCTCGAGGGCGGCAGGGCGGCGGGGGGACGAACGCTGGATCATGGTCGGGACGCAGGCGGCTGGGCGACTTCCACCAAAGCCTGCAACGGCTCCAGCGGCACGCGTTGCCCGGGACGATTCGGCCATCGCACCCGCAGGGCAACGGCTTTGTTGGTGCCGCCGAGGATCCGCGCGGACGCGTCCTGCGACCAATACCCGCCGCCTGCGCCCACCGTCTGCAGTGGGCCCAGTCGCCCCTGGTCATCCTCCAGGCGCAGTTCGACCCCGACGCCGTCGGGGTTTCCGGCGGGCCCCTTGAGCACCACCCTCAGGCCCGGCGTCGCCGCGCGGTTGCGGAACAGCCGGGTGGCCCCGTGGTTCTGGCTGATGACCGCATCGAGCCGGCCGTCATGGTCGAAATCGCCCAGGGCGGCCCCGCGCTGCTCGCCGAACACACGGATGCCCGACGCCTCGGGATCCCAGGCGCTGAAGGTGCCGTCACCCCGGCCGCGCAAGACCAGCCCGTACCCGCCGTCCTCGCGGGTGAGGTCCGAGGCGGTGCCGAAGAAGTTCTGCGAGGCGAGCAGGTCCTGCACCCCGTCGCCGTCGAGGTCGCCGACCGCCACCGAGTACATCGGGGCGCGCTGGGCCTCGTCCGGCAGCGGCAGCGCCTCGAAGCGGGAACCCCGGTTGAGGAGGACCATCGACGAGAGTTCCGAGGCGCCGACCCACGAAGCCTTGGGCGCGGCCATGCGCTTCAGGATCTCGGGGATCGTCGCCTTCGAGAATTCGCCATGCGACGAGAACTCGGAGGCGACCTTGGGGATGCCCTGCGCCAGCCAGGCCCGGTCGTGGACCGGCCACCAGTCGTCCCCGGACCGCCAGGCCTCGAGGATCTGCACCACGCCGTCGCCAGCCCAGTCGCCATGGAAGAGGCGCAGGTCGGTCGGCCGGTACAACTCGTACTGCGAGTTGCGACCCCAGTTGCCGCAGACCTGGACCGCGACGGCGACGCCGATCTGGTGGTGGCCACGGAGTGGGGACCGGTCCGTGTCTTCCTGAATGAAGCGGGCACCTTCCAGGACGCGACCGAGGCCTGGGGGCTTTCCGGCCGACCCGGGCTCTGGTCGGGGGTGGCCGCCGGCGACTTCAATGGCGACGGCCTGCCGGACCTGGTCTGCGGCAACTGGGGGCGCAACTCGCAGTACGAGTTGTACCGGCCGACCGACCTGCGCCTCTTCCATGGCGACTGGGCT
>Ga0172376_10009236_pt1 | contig 10184 bp, 6 predicted proteins | sample Lak35m_FD_121114 | JGI IMG/M metagenome (GOLD analysis project Ga0172376, IMG submission 121114) | Freshwater microbial communities from Kabuno Bay, South-Kivu, Congo - kab_092012_35m | ecosystem: Environmental > Aquatic > Freshwater > Lake | place: Democratic Republic of the Congo: South-Kivu... | reverse complement strand
GGGAATGCTCTGTCGCACCGAGTTGTTAATTTTCTCACCACCAACTCGGGCGGGGGGACGACATGAGCGGGAATGAATCGCAACACCTTGCGATCATGATCTCGAGCGCGAGCCTTGGATTGGCCGAGATGCTCGCTGATCACCTGCGCGCTCGACCCGATGTTGCGCGGGTCGAGGTGCCGGTTGATGTCACGGCCACACTCGAATTGCTCACGAAGGACCGATTCGATCTTCATTTCGTCGGTGGCGCATCGCTCGACTACGTGCGCGGTGCCCGGGAGATGGCGGCATCGTCCACCCGGGACTACTTCCCGTCGGGTGAGAAGGTGCTGATGATGAACGAGCCCGAGCCATTCCGTGCGCTCCTCGCGATGGAATGGGGATTCTCGCGGGTGATCGACATGAGGCTCCCGATCGAGCAGATCATCGATCGCATGGTCGTGCGGCCGGGATCACACGAGTGGCACGAGGATCAGATCGCGAACTTTCCTCTCATCGACGCGCCGGGGTCGCCCAGGCTGTCGGAGTTGTGTCGCGACTCGGTCGACATTGCGATTGTGGAGGGAATCATCGAGGGGATGTCCGACCCCGAGATCGCACTGCGCATCAACTACGCGGTGCAGTCGGTGCGCAACCGCGTCAGCCGCATCTTGACGACGGCCGGCTGCCGCAACCGAACACAATTTGCAGTGAGCATGGTCCGCGTGAGGGCCGTGCCGAAGACGGGCACCTGATCACGAGGGCACTCGGCAGTGAAGGTGCTGATCAGTTTTCGTGGAGATCTGCTTGTCCCGGGCCTTGCTGAGCAGCTCGGACAGCATCCCGGATTCTCCGCACTCGAGGTGGCGCGGACGATCACACGGGAGGCGCTCGCGGTGTATGTCCCTCGGGGAGTTGGTGCTGTGCGCCATCGACCCCGACGCTCTGATGGTTCTGGATGCACGGCGGATCGGCTTCGATCGGGTGGTGGGCGCGACGAGCGATCTACCGGAGCGACTGGTCGCCCCGACTTCGCGTGGGAGAGCCTTCCCTCGGTGCGCTCGATCTGGTTGCGGATCGCGCGTCCCGGTTCTTCGCCCACAGTCTGCGCTGACGAGGGCGTGACCGGGTCAGCCCCCGACCTTCACCCGCACCGTGTGGCGACCGCCGTCGATGAGATCGATCGAGAGGTCGTGACAGCTGCCAGAGGCTGGCGCGCGCCATGTGAGGTGGAACCGATCGCTGTTGGAGTCGCGTGACACCACACCTGGGTCGAGCGGCATCGACCCCGAGATCGGGAACCCGTGCTCACACGACACCAGGCGCCGTGAGATGGCGCGCACGACCGAGACGCTCGTTCGCTCATCGGCCCCCGTCGGTCCGGCGAAGATCTCGAAGGGGATCGTCACATCGTTCCCGGGTGCGACGGCGAGGGGGCGGTCAGGATCTGTTGTGAGGCCATCACCGAGGGACAGGGTCCATGGCTCGACTCTGTAGAAGAGGTTCTTGTAGTCGGAGTTCCCCATGCGATCAGTTGCCACGGCGAAGAGAACATGCGAGCCGACGTCGGTCGAGTACCCCTCGACGGTGCAGTGCGACATTCCCGAGCCGAAGTCGGCAGCGGTGCAGGTGTGGAGGTTCGGCGGAACCCGTCCCCAGGTGAACGAGTCGCTCTCGCGAATTGGTCCGTCGATGCGGATGCGCTCGGGACCCCGGATGTCGATGTTGAAGCCGCGCAGGTTGCCGGCCAGGGTGCAGTTGCCCGCGACGTCGCAGAGGATCTCCATCCCGGTGTCGGCATCGGAGGTCTCCTCGGTCTGCGCGGCCGAGGTGGCGAGCGTGAAGAATGCCGGCGTCCAGAGACTCAGACCCGACTCGGTGTCCCATGCGCGACAGGCGAGCGTGATGTTGTCACCCTGCCATCGCGCATCGGCGCCAGGGGGGTCGCAGGCCCACTCGGGCGCCGTGGTGTCACTTGCTGCCGCGGCCGCGAGGGCTGCTGGCCGCGCGACACCGTCGAACACCGACAAATAAATGAGGCCGGGTGACACCATCAACCCCTCGGCCGGGCCAGAGGTGATCTCGGCGAGCACCTCATGCGAGCCGCCGGTGTCCGCGGTGAAAACCACGTTCTGGTGCTCGTCGCAGGCATCGAACTCGAGCGTGGAGGGCGTGGCTCGCAGCGATCCATGCGTGGAGACGGTGACCGTGACCGGCGCGGTGGGTGAGGCGACGCATGTGGCGCCGGCATCTTCTGAGTAGGCGAGTGAATAGGCGACCTGAAGCCGCCCAGTGGTCTCGAAGGACCCGTTCGTCACGAGTCTGTCCGGTTCGCTCGCATTCGCCAGCGCGACCCAGAACCCACTCACCGCCAGTGCGAGCAACACCGGCCCCCGCAAACGTCGCACACGAGACTTCTTGTCGGAGCGGGTCGATGGATTCAACATGTCCGCGACCCCTCACGCGTGCCGGCGGATCCCCGCGGCTCCCGATGCCTCCCACCATAGATCAGTCTCACGACATCACTGTCACGGTGACAGAAGTTCTCCGCTCGTGCACTCGCGCACGAACTCGGCGCGACTGGTACGGTCGCGCGCGTGCTGACGAGAGAGCAGGCCATCGCAGAACTGACCGCCCCGGGGGCTCCGTGCGAGGTGCGCACCGAGCTGGTGAACGGTCGTCCGCTGAGGGTGTTCACGAGAGTGCCCCCGACGTTGCGCGACTTGTGGTTGGCCTCGGTGTCGGCGCGTGCCGACGCCACCTACTTCGTCTACGACAATGTGCCGCTCAGCTATGGCGAGGCGCACCAGCAGGTGGTGTCGTTGGCCGCGTGGCTGGCCGAGCGGGGGATCGGCAAGGGTGACCGGGTCGCGATCGCGATGCGCAACTACCCCGAGTGGGCAGTCGCATTCTGGGCGATCCAGTGCGTCGGCGCGGTGGTCGTGAGCCTCAACGCCTGGTGGATCACCGAGGAGCTCGAGTTCGCCCTCAACGACTCGGGCGCGATCGCCGCGATCGTCGACGGTGAGAGATCGGAGCGTCTGCCCGCTGCGATGCTCACCCGCACTTCGGTGCAGAACCTGGTGACCACGCGGTGCGAGTCGCGACCCGATGCCACCCCGTGGGAGGACGCGACCGGGAATCACTCGGCAACCCCGCCCAGGGTCAACATCGCACCCGACGACGACGCCACGATCCTCTACACCTCGGGCACGACCGGGTTCCCGAAGGGAGCCGTGGGATCTCACCGCAACTACATGACAAACGTCGGCAATGGGGGCCTCGCGGCCGCCGTCGCGATGAGAATTGCTGGCGCTGCCGCGAGTGCCCCGCCCACCGCACCCACCGCACCAGTCGCAGCAACGCCGAAGCCCCAGGTGAGGGCACTCGCGACCTTCCCGTTCTTCCACATCGCAGGTCTTTGCGGCTTGATCAACAACACGAACAACGGTGTCTGTGTCCACACGATGTTCAAGTGGGATGCGGGCGAGGCGCTCGCTCTCATCGAGCGCCACCGTGTGAACGTCGTCGGCTGGGTTCCCACGGTGGTCCGCACGCTCCTCGAGCACCCCGACTTCGAGTCGTTCGATCTGTCCTCGATCACCTCGATCGGCCAGGGCGGGGCCCCCGTGCCACCCGACTCGATCGCGCGCATCGAGACCGAGTTCGCGGGGAAGGTCAATCCCTCGAACGGATACGGGCTCACCGAGACGACCGCGGCCGTGATCGCGAACGCCGGCGCGGGCTACTTCGCCAAGAAGGACTCGGTGGGCCTGCCCGCCGTGGGCTGCGATGTGCGGATCGTCGACGAGGACGGCAACGACGTCCCGGTGGGAGAGACAGGGGAGCTATGGCTGTACGGGCCGAGCAACGTGCGGGGCTATTGGAACAAGCCCGAGGCCACCGCGGCGGCCTTCATCGACGGCTGGTTCCGCTCGGGTGACGCGGCGCGGATGGATGCCGACGGATACATCTACGTGGTCGACCGCATCAAGGACATGGTGCTGCGCGGTGGAGAGAACGTGTATTGCGTCGAGGTCGAGACCGCGCTCTTCGAGCACCCGGCGGTGCTCGACTGCGCCGTGGTGGGCCTACCCCATGACATGCTCGGTGAGGAGGTGGCCGCCGTGGTGGTCGCCGCGCCGGGTTACGGCCCCGCCTCGACAGCCCACATCCGACAGCATCTCAGTGCTCGCCTTGCTGCTTTCAAGGTGCCGTCAGCGATCTTTTGGCACGAGGGTGACCTGCCCCGCAATGCGACGGGCAAGGTCCTGAAGCGCGACCTGCGCGATCACTACGCGATCGCGCCCCGCAACTGACTGATCTTGGCTCGGCCGTCCGATCGTCGGGTGTGGCGGCACCAAACAACGCGCCGGAACGCATCTGGGGAGGAGGCGGCCACGATTGGCCACGGATCGGCCCGGGAAACGGCCATCGACCCTGGTGGACAATTCTCATCCTGGCGCGGGGCGAGAGGCCACGACACGGTGCCACTCCCGACGGGGCAGGTTCGGCCCCTCTTGCCCCACGCCCCCTGGCGCAGGTGCACCGGGGCTCGCGCCAGACCGAGCGAGAAGTTGCACCCGACAAGAGGAATGGATGCGGGAAGTTGGCGTCCCCTGTCACACAGAGTCTAAGGTGATGTTGCTCACACGGGGGTGTGGTGCATATTCGTGGGGGAGAATCCGAATGAAGCAAAGCCAAACGTCCGCGCGTTCGCGGCGCATGAAGAGATGGGTTGCGGTGATGGCCGCGGTCGTCGCGAGCTCGGTTGTTGCGACAACAGCGAGCCAAGCGAGTGGCAACCCGTCGTCCGCGAAGAAGCCGAAGAGAGGCGGCGAGATCACCTACGGCATCGATGCGAACATCGGTGGGTGGTGCTTCCCGCAGGCGCTCTCGGCGGGACCGCTCGGCGCGACAAGGCTCGTCTACGAACAGTTGGTGGAGCGCAATGCGAAAGGTGAGTTCGTCCCCTACCTCGCTGAAAGTTGGCAGATCAATGCAAACGGCAAGGAGTGGATCTTCAAGCTCCGCCCGAACATCAAGTTCTCTAATGGTGAGGAGTTCAACGCTGATGTCGTGAAGTTCAATATGGACATCGGTCGTGGTCTCACCACCGCGAAGTACTGGTCGAGCAGCCCGTCCTACGGTTCAACCGGAGTCGGTGTGAATTCCAACATCAACTCCATCGACGTCGTCGACAACCTGACAGTGAAGATCACGCTCGACCGGGCCGACAACGACTTCCTCGGGCTCATGTACCGTGCGGGTCGCTACGTCATGCGTGCCCCCGAACAGGCCAAGAACGCGGCAACCTGTGCGACCAACGGAATCGGTACCGGACCGTTCAAGATCCAGTCCTTCCGACCCGACGAATTGGTGGCCGTGCGCAACAATCTCTATTGGCAGAAGGACAAGAATGGTGTTCAGTTGCCGTACCTGGACAAGGTGACGGTCGTTGTCATCAAGGAAGCCTCGCAACGGGCGGCCGCGGTTCGCAGGGGAACCATCGACGTGGGTTTCTTCGGTTTGGGTGACGCCACGTTCATCAAGGACATGCAGAAGCGCAAGAGTGTCCTGACGGAACTGAAAGGCAAGACCAACCTGTGGGGTCAGTGGATGCCGAATCAGAGCAAGGCTGGTTCACCCTTCAAGTTCCTCAACTGTCGCAAGGCGATTGCGCACGCGATCGACTGGAAGACCTACAACACAGCGCGTCTGAAGGGGCTCGGCACCTACAACGGCTCGATCGTTGGCAAGGACCACATCATGTACTCGCTGGAGGGCTCGCTGAAGTTCAACAGGACCCTGGCAAAGGACTTCGTCGGTCGTTGCAACACTGATCTGGGCGCTGCCGGACCGTTCAAGGTCACTTTGTACGCCGACACCAGCACGCAGTCACTGAACAACACCAAGGCCATCGAAAACATGCTCAAAGCGGTTGGGATCACGGTGAATCCGACCTACCAGGCAGAATCCAATATTTTGGTCTCCAGCATCTATCGGCCTGCGGGCAACTCGTTGGACTTCGCGCAGGGAACGCCCGCGGAAGGTCCCGGTGCTGGCTATGTGATGCCCTTCTTCGTTGACAAGGCATTCCCTGACGATTCCACGAACCCACTGCGCACCTCGCCACTGGCTGTGGCCTACCAGAAGGTGATTGCGATCGGTAACCACACCGATGCGCAAGTAGGGAAGTTGCTCTATGCAGCCATGGGGGAGCCAGACCCCAAGAAGGCGAAGCCGCTGTGGGTTGCGGGCACCAAGTACCTGCAGGAGAATGCCATCGCAATTCCGGCAATTCATAGCTATACCTTCACCTTCGTGAACCGCGCCTCGAAGTTGAACGGTTGGGGCAGGTACAACAATCCTGATGGCACGCGTGTCTCGATAGTGGAGATTCGGGGACAGGACTTCGTACAGATCTGGAAGGGCTGATCCCCTCCGACGTCTCACGAAGGGGGGCGGTGGGCGAAGGCCCGCCGCCCCCCTTTGGCGTTCGGGCCGTGTGCACCCTCGCACCATCGACGAGGCCGTGTTCCGATCTCGGTGAGGTTCAGGGACTCGGCCAGTATTCGTCGCGCAACAGACGCTTCTTCAGCTTTCCGTGTGCTTCGCGTGGCAGGGCTCCATGCACATCCAGGGTGCGTGGAATCTTGAATGGGGCAAGGCGCCCCCCGCACCATGCCCGCAGCGCGTCGATGTCGAGCGAAGCACCCGCCTCGAGCTCGACGGCGGCCTTCACTTGCTGGCCGAACTCGGGATCGGGGACTCCGAAGACGGCCACGTCGCGCACCGATGGATGCTGGCTGATGACCCCTTCGATCTCGGCAGGGTAGATGTTGACACCCCCGGAGAGGATCAGGTCGACCCGTCGGTCGACGAGGTAGACGAATCCGTCAACGTCGGTGTATCCCAGGTCACCGACCGTGAATCGACCGTCGGGCAACCGACTCGCGCGGGTCTTCTCGTCGTCGCCGTGGTAGGCCGGAGGTCCTTCGGCTCTTGCGAAGTACAGCGTGCCGATCTCTCCCGGTGCGAGATCTCGGCCCTGGTCATCGACGACAGAAACCCGGAGAATCGGGGCGGGGCGTCCGACTGTGCCCGGACGCTCCAGCCACTCGCGGCTCGTGCACACCACCGGTCCGGTTCCCTCGCTCGAGCCGTAGAACTCGACGACGACCGGTCCGAAAATGTCGATGAGCCGGCTCTTTGCCCACGGAGGGCACGGAGCGGCCGTGTGCGTGATCCATGCGACGCTTGAAAGATCGTGGCGGCGGAACGTTGCATCATCGAGCTTTGCGAGACGCACCATCAAGGTCGGCACAAGCGGAATGCTCGTGATCCGATGGCGTTCCACCGTGGCGAGGAACACGTCGACCTCGAAGCGCTCGTGGATGAACACCGAGTGTTGACGCACGAGTGAGGCCGCGAGGATTCCAGTCCCGAAGCCGTGGTACAAGGGCGTGGTGATGAGGACTCGGCCGCGCTCTGGCATCTGGAGGAAACCGCCCCACGTGGACTGCCCCCGCATCCAATGCTGGATCGTCTGGCCGGAATCGGCACGCACGACGCCCTTGGACGGTCCCGTCGTGCCACCCGTGTACAGGAGAGGTCCACCCGCCACATCATTCGATGGTCGCGTGTCGGTGTGGGAGTCGCGCCACGGACCAAAATCAGACCCGATCACGACGACGCGTGCCGGGTCGATCCCGGCGCGGGCGGCGGCTTCCCGTCCCGTGGCCTCGTGCGTCCGGTCGACGATCAACAGCGTGGCCCCACTGTTGTCGAGCAGATACTCGAGTTCCCCGACCGTGAGATGCCAATTGAGCGGGACGTATCTGGTCCCCGCGAGGAGATTCCCCAGGACCAGTTCGGGCCATTCCAGGCAGTTTCGGGCAAGAATCGCCCAACGATCCCCGGGTGTGAGCCCGGCTGCCCGGAGACCGTTCGCGACGCGACACGCGCGTACCTCGAGGTCACGCCATGTGAGGACCTGCTCCCCGACGACGACGGCCGGAGCGTCGGGTGTTTGCGCGGTAGATGGAAGGAGGGCGTCCACACCCAGACGCTAGAGCACGCCGAGGTGCGGGTTCGGATGTCCTAGGGTGCTGACATGGCCCGCACAGCACCCGCTCCCGTCAAGTCGCGCATCGCCGAGATGCTGGGCATCGACTATCCCATCGTTCAGGCCCCCATGGGCTGGATCGCCAGATCGGCACTCGCCTCGGCGGTCTCGAATGCGGGTGGCATGGGGATCATCGAGACCTCATCGGGCGAGTTGGATGCGATCAAGACAGAGATCGCGCGCATGCGCGAGTTGACCGAGAAGCCCTTTGGTGTCAACATCGCCCAGGCTTTCGTGCGCGACCCGCACATCGCTGATTTCGTCGTGGAGCAGGGCGTCGGGTTCGTGACGACCTCGGCCGGGGATCCCACCAAGTACACGGCCACGCTGAAGGCCGCGGGACTCACCGTCTTCCACGTGGTGCCGACTCTGGCGGCGGCTGTGAAGGCCGTGGATGCGGGCGTGGACGGTCTCGTGGTGGAGGGTGGCGAGGGCGGCGGGTTCAAGAATCCCCGTGATGTGTCCACGATGGTGCTGCTGCCACTCGTCGCCGAGAGCGTCGACGTGCCGATCATCGCAGCCGGCGGTATCACCGACGGTCGAACCATGGCGGCGGCCTTCGCCCTCGGGGCGGAGGGTGTTCAGATGGGCACGCGGATGGTGTCGGCCGCAGAATCACCCGTCCACATGAACTGGAAGCAGGCCATCATCGATGCGGCCGAGACCGACACGGTGTTCCTGAACCGGTTCGGCCGGCCGGGATTGCGGGCGCTGCGCACCGAGCGCACGCGCCGTCTCGAGCGCGAGGAGCAGGTGGGCATGGACCAGTTCGGGCGCACCCAGGAGGTGTACTTCGGGGGAGACCTCGAGGCTGGCATCGCCTTGACCGGGCAAGTGGCGGGCAGGATCCGTTCCGTCAAACCGGTGTCCGAGATCATCTGGGAGACCGTGCGCGAGTTCCGGGATCGTGCCGAGTTGGTGCACGGCATCGGCTAACGGCACACGGCCCGGCATCGCTTGCGGGCATGGTGAACCGGGATGTTTCCCTTTCGCCTACGGTGTGAGCCATGAAAGTCGCCCTCACCGTCGTCGACCATCTCCGCCGCGCCGAGCAGGTGTACGGCGATCGCATCGCCATCGTCGACGAGCCCGATCAGCCGGCCCCCTCGTGGGATTCGATCACCTATGCCGAGATGGCGAACCGGGCCCGGGCCCAGGCTGCCGGCCTCGACGCCCTCGGCATCCCCCAGGGGGCGCGAGTGGCGGTGGTGAGCCAGAACTCCGCGCGTCTTCTCACCTCGTTCTACGGGGTCAGCGCGTTCGGGCGGGTGTTGGTGCCGATCAACTTCCGCCTGGTGGCCGAGGAAGTGGCCTACATCGTCGAGCACAGCGGCGCCGAGGTGTTGATCGTGGACCCCGAACTCGACGAGTCGTTGGCCGGGGTCACCGCCGCGCACCGTTTCGTGATCGGGGCCGAGTCCGACGAGATCCTCTACAGGCCCGGCGTGGAGCCGCGCGCATGGACCCCCGACGAGGATGCGACCGCGACGATCAACTACACGAGCGGCACCACGGCGCGACCCAAGGGTGTGCAGTTGACCCATCGCAACTTGTGGGTGAACGCGGCCGTGTTCGGGTGGCAGATGGGTGTGAACGACCGCGACGTGTACCTGCACACCCTGCCGCAGTTCCACGCCAACGGATGGGGCATGGTCTTTGCGGTCACCGCGATGGGCGGCACGCACATCGTGCTCCGCAAGGTCGACGGGGCCGAGATCCTCCGGCGCATCGACATCCACGGGGTGTCGCTCCTGTGCGGAGCACCGGCGGTCGCGAACATGATCCTAGATGCCGCTGCGACCGGGTTGCCGACCGGCCGCGACAGGGTGCGGATGGTGGTGGCGGGCGCACCGCCCCCGACCAAGACGATCGAGCGCATCGAGACCGACCTGGGATGGGAGTTCGTGCAGATCTACGGCCTCACCGAGACGGCACCGCTCCTCACCATGAACCGCGCCCGCAGCGAATGGGATGCATTGAGCCCCGCCGAGCGCGCCCAGCGCCTCGGCGCCGCCGGCGCACCCTCGCTCGGTGTGGAGATGCGCATCGATGCCGAGGGTGAGGTGCTGGCCAGGGG
>Ga0172376_10009232_pt1 | contig 10187 bp, 9 predicted proteins | sample Lak35m_FD_121114 | JGI IMG/M metagenome (GOLD analysis project Ga0172376, IMG submission 121114) | Freshwater microbial communities from Kabuno Bay, South-Kivu, Congo - kab_092012_35m | ecosystem: Environmental > Aquatic > Freshwater > Lake | place: Democratic Republic of the Congo: South-Kivu... | reverse complement strand
TCGCGTTCGCACCGGATTGCCTGGGCGAGCCGGCGGAAACAGCGGTGGCGGCGATGAAGCCGGGGGACATCCTGCTCCTCGAGAACGTGCGCTACCAGGCCGGGGAGGAGAAGAACGACGAGGAGCTGGGCAAGCGGCTCGCCGCGCTCTGCGACGTCTACGTCAACGACGCGTTCGCCACGGCGCATCGGGGACACTCCTCCAACGTGGCCATCGTCAAGTACGTGAAGGAGCGCGCGGCCGGTCTCCTGATGAAGAACGAGATCGCCTATTTCGAGAAGGCGCTCATCTCCCCCGCCCGTCCGCTGGCGGCGATCTTCGGCGGGGCGAAGATCTCCGGGAAGATCGAGGCGATCAACAACGTCCTCGACAAGGTCGACATGATCCTGATCGGAGGGGCGATGGCGAACACCTTCTTCGCCGGGCTCGGGTACGGGGTCGGAAAATCGCTCTACGAGGCCGAGATGGTCGATACGGCGAAGCGGGTTCTGGCCGGGGCCGCGGAACGGAAGGTCAGGCTTCTTCTGCCGGTCGACGTCGTCGTGGCCGAGCGGCTCGAGGCGTCCGCACCGACCCGGACCGTGCCGGCCGGGGAGATCCCCGAAGGAATGATGGCGCTCGACATCGGCCCCGCGACGTGCGCCCTGTTCCGCGAAGCGCTGCGGGACGCGAAGACGATCGTATGGAACGGACCGATGGGGGCCTTCGAAACGGCGCCGTTCGCAACGGGGACGCAGGCGGTGATGCGGGCGCTGGCCGAGAGCAACGCGCTGACGATCGTGGGCGGGGGGGACACCGACACGGCCCTCCACAAGGCGGGGCTCTTCTCCCGGATGTCGTACGTCTCCACGGGCGGAGGCGCCTTCCTCGAACTTCTCGAGGGGAAGCACCTCCCGGGAATCGCGGCGCTGGAGGAGGCGTAGCGCGGAGACATCCTTCCGATGGAGAGAAACCGGTCGACATTCTTCGATGTCCCTGTGGACCGCCTCACGGAGGAACAAGCGTCCTCGGAATTGAACGAATTGGCGCGGATCATCGCCCGCCACGACCGCCTCTATTACCAGAAGGATCAACCGGAGATCACGGACGCCGAATACGACGCCCTGCGCCGCCGGAATGCCGCCGTCGAGGCTTCCTTCCCCCGTTTGATTCTTCCCGACAGCCCTTCCCGCCGAGTTGGAACAGAACCTGCCGCGGGCTTCCGGAAAATACGACACGCCCTCCCCATGACCTCGCTGGAAAACGCCCTGACGCTGGACCATATGCGGAAATTCCTGGATGGGATTCGAAACTTCATCCTTGAATTGAACGATCCGCATATTGCCATCGAACTCGTGGGCGAGCCGAAAATCGACGGTCTCTCCTGCTCGCTTCGCTACGAGAAGGGCCTCCTGGTGCTGGGTCTGACGCGAGGGAACGGCATCGAGGGAGAGGACGTGACCGCGAACGCAAGGACCATCGGGGACATTCCCCGCGAACTGCGGGGCAACGGCTGGCCGGAGGTGCTGGAGGTGCGAGGTGAAGTGTACATGTCGGACGAGGACTTCCTCCGGTTGAACGACCAGCAGGAGTCGGCGGGCGGAAATCTGTTCGCCAACCCGCGGAATGCCGCTGCGGGAAGTCTGCGCCAATTGGATCCGGGCGCTACCGCGCATCGTCCCCTGCGCTTCTTCGCCTACGCCTGGGGGGAGGTCTCCGCACCCATCGCGCAGACCCAATGGGAAGCCCGTCGAAAATTGAACGAGTGGGGGTTCAAGCTCAACGAGCCTTCCATCCTGGTAGAAGGGATCGATCCCGATTACGCGGCCTTATCCGGCTACTACGAAGATATTCAAGCCCAACGGTCCTCTCTCGGTTTTTCCGTCGATGGCGTCGTGATGAAGATCAATCGCCTTGATTGGCAGGATCGTCTTGGTTTCGACAGTCGTTCTCCACGCTGGGCGATCGCCTGGAAGTTTCCCCCCGAGCGGGCATTGACCGTCATTCGGGCCATCGTGGTCCAGATCGGCCGTCTTGGGAGGGCAACACCCGTGGCGAATCTCGCCCCGATCAACGTAGGCGGAGTGCTCGTATCCCGTGCCACGCTGCACAATCAGGACGAGATCGAACGGAAAGATATCCGCGAGGGCGACACCGTCATCATCCAGCGCGCGGGGGATGTGATCCCGCAGGTCGTCGCGGTGGTGAAAGATCGTCGTCCGGCCGGGAGCCGCCCCTACCTCTTCCCGACCCATTGCCCGGTATGCGGAAGCGCCTTGGCCCGTGAGGAGGATGCCGCGGAAACCTACTGCACCGGTTCGCTGGTTTGCAAGGCGCAAGCGGAGGAGCGGCTGCTCCACTTCGTTTCAAGGAACGCCTTCGAAATCGAGGGATTGGGCGAGAAGAATATTCGGCTGTTTTACGAGAAAGGGCTGATTCGAACCCCGGCCGATATCTTCACCCTTGAAGAGAGGGATCGCGACTGTGATCAACCGCTCTCCACCTGGAAAGGCTGGGGAGACGCCTCGGCGCGCAATTTATTCGACGCCATCAACCGCGCCCGTACCATTTCCCTGGATCGATTCATCTATGCGTTGGGCATTCGCCAGGTGGGGGAAGCGACGGCAAGATTACTCGCACGTCACTACCGGACTCTGAAAAAATGGCGCCAGGCGATGGAGGCGGCGGTCGATCCGGAATCGGAGGACAGGAAAGGTCTGCTTTCCATCAACGGGTTCGGAGAGAGCATGACGGAGGATCTCGTTTCGTTCTTCCGCGAACCGCGGAACCAGGAGGTGCTGAACAGGCTATATGGTCCCCGCGATGGTGTCGAATCCCCGGTCACGGTCACGGACTTCGAACCGATGAACGCGGCCAGTCCGGTTTCAGGGAAAACCGTCGTGTTCACCGGGAAGATGGAAACCTTGTCGAGATCGGAAGCCAAGGCCCAAGCCGAAAGATCGGGAGCGAACGTGGCCAGTTCGGTGTCGAGGAAGACCGACTTCGTGGTGGTCGGGCCGGGAGCGGGATCGAAAGGGAAAGAAGCGCGCGACCTGGGTCTGACGATCCTTTCGGAACGCGAATGGCTGGAGTTGATCGGGAAGGAGTAGCCGATGCCGGAGATCGTCGAGGCTCATGTCGTCGTCTCGGGCCGCGTGCAGGGGGTCTGGTTCCGCGGGAACACACAGCGCGTCGCCGCCGCGGCGGGCGTCGCCGGGTGGGTGCGCAATCTTCCCGATCGCCGCGTCGAGGCGGTCCTCCAGGGAGAGCGCTCCGCGGTGGAAAGCGTGATCGATTTCATGCGAACGGGGCCGCCCGGCGCCTCTGTGATCGACATCGCGGTGAACTGGCGGCCTCCCGGAGAGGTGTTCCGTGGATTCGACATCCGCTACTGACCGGGTAGCCGCACATCGGGTATCGGACGGTGACGCCGTCCGTTGCGGGCTGTGTCCCCACCGGTGCAGGATCGCGGAAGGAAAAGCGGGGATCTGCGGGGTCCGCGAGAACCGGGGAGGGACGCTCTTCGCCGCCACGTACGGGAAGGTCGCCGCCATCGCGGTAGACCCGATCGAGAAGAAACCGCTCTTTCACTTCCACCCCGGCGCCCGCATCCTCTCCATCGGTTCCGTCGGGTGCAACTTCCGGTGCGAGTTCTGCCAGAACTACCACCTGGTCCTGCGGCAGGTTCCCCTCGAAGAGGTCCGGATCGCCGACCTGCTCCGGACGGCGCGCCGTGAAGATTCGATCGGGATCGCCTACACCTACAACGAGCCGTTCATCCAGTTCGAGTTCGTCCTCGAATGTGCCAGGGCGTTCCGGACCGCGGGGATGAAGAACGTCCTGGTCACCAACGGGTACGTTTGCCCGGAGCCGCTGGCCGAGCTCCTCCCCTTCGTGGACGCGATGAACATCGACCTGAAATCGATGGACCCCGCCTTCTACCAAAAGATCTGCGGAGGGAAACTCGACACGGTCCTCTCGACGATCCGGATAGCCGCGAAGGCGACCCACGTCGAGCTCACGACGCTCCTTTACACGGGGCACAACGACGCGGACGATCCGATCCGGAAGGTGGTCGACTTCGTCACGGAGACGGACCGGGAGATCCCGCTCCATATCTCGCGCTACTTTCCCCAGCACCGCGCCACGGCTCCCCCGACGCCGCCGGACCGGCTCGCGGCGGCGTACCGCATCGCGCGGGAACGGCTCCCGTACGTCTACGTCGGGAACATGCATCTGCCGGGAGCGGAGGATACGGTTTGCGCCGCATGCCGCGCAACCGTCATCCGCCGGGAGGGGTACCGCGTGGACGCTCGCGGCCTTTCCGGGGACCGGTGCGCCGCCTGCGGCGCACGCCTGCGATTCGTGGTATAAACCAACCGATGGAACGATCGCGCCCGCGCGGCCAGCGTCGGATCCTCGCCAGTCCCGGGGCGAGGGGGGCTTTCTCCGCCCTCCTTCTCGTTCTCTGCCTGCTCTTCTCCCCGCCATCCACCGCCGCGACGGACAACGTCAAGGCGGGGACGTACGAGGACCGCGCGACCGCGGAGAAGATGAGCCGGTCGCGCTACCGGGATCTTGAAGTGGCGTCCCTGGTCGTCATCCTCGTCGCGGGGGGGGCCGCCATCCTCTGGGCGGTCCGCAGGAGGAAACCGTGAGATGAACGGGAACCCCTTGAAACGGGTCCTGGTCGTCGACGACGAGCCGATGATCGTCTCCCTCCTCGCGACGCTCCTCGAGGAAAAAGGATGGGATGTCACCAAGGCGGGGTCCGGGGCGGAGGGGATCGACCAGCTGGACCGGGCCCGGTTCGACGTGATCCTCACCGACCTCGTCATGCCGGGGGGCAGCGGCATCGACCTGCTGCGGGCCGCCAAGGAGATCCACCCGGACGTCGAGGTGATCCTCATGACGGGATACGCCACCGCGGAAACCGCCATCGAGGCGATGCGCAACGGCGCCTTCCACTACATCATGAAACCGTTAAAGCCCGACGAGGTGATGAACCTCGTCGAAAAGGCGTATTCCCAGCGGCAGTTGCAGCGGGAAAACCAGTTTCTGAGAACGGAAATCCGCGCCGCCCACCATGTCCAGTCCATCGTCGGCGACAGCGAGCCCATCCTGCGCCTGATCCCCACCCTCCAGGGGATCGCGGGCGTGGACAGCCCGGTCCTGCTCGCCGGGGAACGCGGAACCGGGCGCGGTTTCTTCGCCCGGGTCGTGCACTTCCACAGCCGGCGGTCCGCGGAACTGTGCGTCCCGGTCTACTGCGCCGACGTTCCGGAAGAAACGCTCCTCGCGGAGCTCTTCGGGAGTCCGTGCGCCGCCGAAGACAAGACGTCCGCCCCGAATTCGGGAAAGGTGGAGCTCGCGAACCACGGCACGCTCTACCTCGCCGACTTCGCAGAGGCGGGACGGGAAGTCCTCGCCCGGCTGGACCGGCTCCTTGGCGACAAAACGATGGTGCCGGACGGCGGAAAGGATCCGATCGCGCCGGATGTCCGGATCATCGCCTCCAGCGCGGTCCCCGTAGAGGAACTGGCGCGCAGGGAGAACGTTCCTCCGACGCTGCTCCATGCGCTGGAGCCCGGGGTCGTGCGCATCCCCGCCCTGAGGGAGCACATCGAGGACGTTCCGCTGCTGCTGCATCACTTCCTGCAGGAGGCGAACCGGGAGAGGAAGAAGCCGCTCCACGGGTTCACTTCCTCCGCGCTTTCCGCCCTCGAAAAATACGACTGGCCGGGGAACGTCCGGGAGTTGCGTGATCTTGTCCGCGCCATCGCCGGGAAGAAGAAGCAGGGAACGATGATCGACGCCACGGACATCCCGACCACGATCCTGTACCGGAATCTACGCAGGCATCCTCAGCAATAACAGGTAGCTTTCCTGCAAGGAGGCATCCCATGAAAGCAGCATTTTTCCGCGAACACGGCGGGCCGGAACGCGTCGAGTTCGGCGACCTTCCGGAACCGTCCGCCGGTCCGGGGCAGATCCGCGTGCGCGTCAAGGCGGGCGCGCTCAACCACCTCGACATCTTCGTCCGGAACGGCCTCCCCGGCATCCCGGTGGCGCTCCCCCACGTAATGGGATCGGACGGGGCCGGCGTGGTCGAGTCGACCGGCGCCGGGGTCACGCGGGTGAAACCCGGAGACGAAGTCGTGCTGAACCCGGGGATCCACTGCGGGGAGTGCGAGTTCTGCCTTGCGGGGGAACACTCCCTTTGCGTCACCTTCCAGCTGCTCGGGGAACACATCGCGGGGACCTTCGCGGAGTTCGTCGTCGCCCCCGCGGTGAACGCCTACCCGAAACCGTCGGGCCTTTCCTGGGAGGAGGCGGCGGCGTTCCCGCTCACCTTCCTCACCGCGTGGCGGATGCTCGTCACGAAAGCGCGGGTGAAACCCGGCGAGTCGCTCCTGATCGTCGGCATCGGCGGCGGTGTCGCGGTGGCCGCGCTGCAGATCGCGAAGCTTCTCGGCCTCACCGTGTTCGTCACCTCGGGGAGCCCGGAGAAACTCGACCGCGCAAAGGCGCTCGGCGCGGACGGCGGGATCGACCACGGCAAGGCGGACTTCTCCCGGGAGATTCGCAAGCTCACGGGGAAACGCGGAGTCGATGTCGTCCTCGATTCGGTGGGAAAAGCCACGTGGAAGCAGTCCATCGCGGCGGCGGCGAAGGGGGGGCGGCTCCTCACCTGCGGCGCCACCACCGGCCCGGATCCGCAGACCGACCTCGGACGGATCTTCTGGAATCAGCTCACCGTGTACGGCTCCACCATGGGGACACATGCCGAGTTCGCGGGGATGCTGAAACTCTTCCGGGACGGGAAGGTGAAACCGGTGGTCGACGCGGTCTTTCCTCTGTCTTCGGCCGGGGAGGCCCTCCGGCGACTCGAGGAGAAGCGACAGTTCGGGAAGATCGTCCTGCGGGTCGATTGACGCCTACGGCGAGCGCTGTTTGAGGATCTCCTCGTACACTTCCTTCCGCGAAAGGCCGGTGCGCTCGGCGATCTCCTTCGCGAGGTCCCGGGACGACCCCGAGGCGTCCTCGATCGCGGCCCGGACGATCTCCTCCACCGACAGCTCCACCGTCTTCGGCGCACCGCCCACCACCACAGTGACCTCTCCAAGGACGCTCGACCGCCCGGAAAACTCCGCCGATAGTTCCCGCAGCGTCCCTCGAACGATCTCCTCGTGCACCTTCGTCAGCTCCCGAACGATGCAGGCCCGCCGCTCTCCGAGCTCGGCCGACGCGTCCGTGAGGAACGCGGCGAGGCGGTGCGGGGACTCGTAGAAGATCATCGTCCGCGCCTCGCGGGAAAGGGCCGCGAGGGCCTTGCGGCGGCGCTCCTTTCTGTTGGGCAGGAACCCCTCGAACGTGAAATGGTCGGTGGGAAGACCGGAGACGACGAGGGCGGCCACCAGGGCCGACGGGCCGGGGATCACCTCCACGGGAATTCCCTCGGCGATCGCGTCCCGCACCAGGTCGTACCCGGGATCCGAGATGGCGGGCGTGCCGGCGTCGGAGACAAGCGCCACGCTCTCCCCTTCCCGGAGCCGCCGCAGGATCCCCGCCCCGGCGCGCGCCTTGTTGTATTCGTGGAAGACGACCATCGGCGTGCGGATCTCGTAGCGGTTCAGCAGCTTCACCGTCCGGCGCGTGTCCTCGCACGCGATCACCGGCGCTTCCGTGAGGATCCGCACGGCGCGGAAAGTGATGTCCTCCAGGTTCCCCAGCGGCGTCGCCACGACATATAAGGTTCCGAGGCCCATGCAGATCTCCTATCCCCAGCGGTGCTTGTTGCATGTGGAAGCTGTGATCGTCAGCGCATGTTCCCGATGGCGGCTGTCACAGCTTCCTGTTATCGACAACGCGCTGCGCCTTCCCGTCGATCGGCTGGAGAGCCTTCTTCTCTACCATCTTCACGTCCACCGTCACCCCCAGCTCGTGGGTCAGCCGTTTCCGGATCATCTCCACCGTCGTCCCGACGTGACGGCGCTCCTGCCCGTACGACGCCTCTCCGGCGGCCTCGACAAGAACCGTCACCTCGTCCATCGCCCCCTTCCGGTCGATCATGATCCGGTAGTTCGGCTCGCTCCCCTCGATCTCGAAAAGCAGGGACGCGATCTTGGAGGGAGACACCTTCATCCCGCGGATGATCAGCATCTCGTCCGTCCTGCCCGCCAGACGGCTCATCCGGCGTCCCGTCCGCCCGCACGGGCAATCCCCCGGAAGAAGGCTGGTGAGATCCCGGGTCCGGTACCGGACCATCGGGAACGCCTCCTTGGTCAGCGTCGTGACGACGAGCTCCCCCGCCTGGCCGGGGGGCACGGGTTGAAGGGTCTTCGGGTCGATGATCTCGACGAGAAAGTGGTCCTCGTTGATGTGCAGTCCGTTGCGTTCGAGGCACTCGCCGGAGACCCCCGGTCCGATGACCTCGGAGAGGCCGTAATTGTCCGTGGCGACGATCCCGAGCGCGTCCTGGATCTCCTGCCGCATCTTCTCGGACCACGGTTCCCCCCCGAAGAGGCCGTACTTGAGGGAGAGCGCCGAAACGGGGATCCCCATCTCGCGGATCGTGTCGGCGACCAGCATCGCGTACGAAGGGGTCGACACCAGCGCCGTCGTCTTGAAGTCCTTCATGATCTGGATCTGACGAGCCGTGTTCCCGCTGGACGCCGGGATCACGGAGGCGCCGAGCCGCTCCGCGCCGTAGTGCAGGCCGAACCCTCCCGTGAACAGTCCGTACCGGAACGAGACCTGGACGACGTCGTCCTTGGTCACCCCGCCGGCGACGAGGATGCGGGCCACCAACTTGCTCCACATCTTGATGTCGTTCCGCGTGTAGCCCACGACCGACGACGTCTCCGTCGTGCCGGACGAGGCGTGGATGCGGACGACTTCGCGAAGCGGGACCGCGAACAGCCCGTAGGGATAATTCCCCCGCACGTCCTCCTTCGTCGTGAACGGCAGCCGTGAGAGGTCCGAGAGGGACCCGACGTCCTCCGGGGAGATTCCGAGCGCGTCGAACTTCCTTCGGTAGAACGGGACGTGCGCGTAAACGCGGTTGAGCGTCGACTGCAGCCGCTCGAGTTGGAGCTGCTCGAGCTCCTCCCGGTCCATGCACTCCTTGTCGGGTTCCCAGTACATTCCGCCCTCCGATCGGTTACCTCACATCGTTCCTTCCGCGTCCAGATCCCGGCCCAGGTAGGCCCGTTGCACCTCGCGGTTCGAGAGCAGCTCTTCCGCCGTCCCTTCCATGATAATCCGGCCGGTTTCCAGAACATACCCGCGGTCCGCGATCCCCAGCGCGGCCTTCGCGTTCTGCTCGACGAGCAGGACCGTGTTCCCCTCCGCCCGGAGCCTCGTGACGATCGAGAAGATGTCCTTGATGATCAGCGGCGCGAGCCCCATCGACGGCTCATCCATCATGATCAGCTTCGGGCGGGCCATGAGCGCCCTCGCGATGGCTAACATCTGCTGCTCCCCTCCGGAGAGCGTCCCGGCGAGCTGCCGCTCGCGCTCCCTCAAGCGGGGAAACAGCCCGAAGACGCGCTCGACGTCGTCCCGGACCTGGTCCGCCCGCTTCCGGCGGTATTGCGGATAGGCGCCCAGGAGGATGTTCTCCTTCACCGTCATCGGAGCGAAGACCTGGCGTCCCTCGGGAACGAGCGAGCACCCGCAGAAGACGATCTTCTCCGGAGGCATCCTCCCGATCTCCTTCGTGTCGAAGAGGATCTCGCCCGACCGTGCCGGGATCAGGCCCGAGATCGTCCGAAGGAGGCTCGTCTTCCCGGCGCCGTTCGCGCCGATGATCGTGACGATCTCCCCGGCCCCGATGTGCATCGAGACTTTTTTCAGCACCTTGAGCCGGCCGTATCCGGACTCGAGGTTCTTGATCCTCAGCACGCGTCGTCCCCCAGGTACACCCGGATCACTTCCCGGTTCTTCTGGATCGCGAGGGGGCGATCCTCGGCGATCTTCTCCCCGTAGCTCACCACGACGACCTCGTCGGAGATCTTCATGACGAGCGACATGTCGTGCTCCACGAGCAGCACGGTGACGCCCATCTCCCGGATCTTCGAGATCAACCCTCCCATTTCGTTCGTCTCCCGCATGTTCAACCCAGCCGCGGGTTCGTCGAGCAGGAGGAGCTTCGGTTCGCAGGCGAGCGCCCGGCCGATCTCCACGACGCGCTGCTGGCCGTAGGC
>Ga0172376_10009230_pt1 | contig 10189 bp, 7 predicted proteins | sample Lak35m_FD_121114 | JGI IMG/M metagenome (GOLD analysis project Ga0172376, IMG submission 121114) | Freshwater microbial communities from Kabuno Bay, South-Kivu, Congo - kab_092012_35m | ecosystem: Environmental > Aquatic > Freshwater > Lake | place: Democratic Republic of the Congo: South-Kivu... | reverse complement strand
CGGTCGCTTACCTAAAAGCATTTTTCGTCGTGGCTTTGATTTCCTGCGTCACTTCATCTTTGACCTTCATCTCAATTCCGAGGCTTTCTTCAACTCCATTAAATTTTTGTCCTGTACTTAGAGGCATGAGTTAAAATCTTGCCTTCTAAAACATCAGACGTATTGAGAAAAATTAACTCATCTTTATTAAATTTGTGAGTTACTGAAACTGTATCTAATACATCACCAATAGTTAGATTTTTACTCATACTTCAACCCCGCCAACTGCTTCTTAATCTCCATTTCCAAATCCCTAGACTCCGCAAAAAAGCGATCTAGATTGCTTGAAAAAGCCCTTAACTTCTCCTCAAACTCAGCTTGCGAAATATCCACATACTCGATTTTTACATCGAAATATTGACCCGCACTCAACGAATAATTTTTAGCCGCGATTTCCTCATACCTCACCACCACCGAAAAATCATCAACCGCCTTCTTATCATTAAACGTCGCAATAATTTGCGCCTCCTCCGCCTCTGTCAATACCGTCTTCTGATTCTTGCCATCCTTCACCGTCTCCCCCAACCCAGACGCATCGATCAGCACCACATCGCCCTGATTGCCGCGATCCATAAACAAAATTGACACATTCGTACCCGTCGTAGCAAAGATATTACTAGGCATTGATACAACACCTGCCAACATCCTCTCATTTACCAACCTCTCACGGATCGCCCGATCAATTCCCGACTGGGCTGTAATGAAACCCGTCGGAACCACCACCGCCGCCTTACCCTTCGGCTTCAGGGAATAGATAATATGCTGCAAAAATAGCGTATAAATCGCCATCTTATCCTTCGCCTTACTCGGTTCTTTAGGAACCCCCGCAAAAAAGCGATCGTGATTCCCCTTCGTATCCAAATTTTCGCGATAATCGCTAAAATCCATCTTAAACGGCGGATTCGAAACAATATAATCAAACTTCGCTAATTGCGCCCCCTGCTTATGATAAGGATGCTCAAGCGTATTCCCCTGAATGATATTCGGAATCGAATGTACCAGATTATTTAAAATCAAATTTAAGCGCAACAAACTCGAAGACTTTTGCGAAATATCCTGCGAATAAATCGTACAGCGTTCCTCACCGATCGCATGGGCAATACTCATCAACAAAGTCCCCGAACCCGCCGAAGGGTCATAAACCGTCACATTCTGCACAGGCTGATTCACCAAAATCGCCGCCATAATTCGCGCCACCGCATGGGGCGTATAGTATTCCGCATACTTGCCGCCACTGTCCTTGTTATAGTCCTTAATCAAATACTCAAACAAAGTCGCAAAAAAATCATACTTCTGCGTAAAAATATGTTCAGCACTGAACTTGATTAATTGATTAATTACCGCCCGACAGAAGTTATCGCGCTTAGAAGTATCCGTAATAAACTCACTCACGCGATCAAAAAGCGGAACCTTCGTATCTCCTTCCGTCTTAACTGAGAAAATATCATTATTTTGAAACGCGATATCCATCAAGGTATCATCAAATAACTTTGCAAATTCCTTATCATTCTGCTTCTCATACAAAGACGCAATGAAATGAGCAGGTTTCAACCGCGCTGTATTCGATGGTAATTGCAACAACATAAACTCATAATCACTCTCAGGCATGGCTCTTAACGCACTTTCCCAACTTGGCGACCCCGCGATAATATCTGCCACAGCTTGCTTCACCTCAAAAGCAAACTTATCATTCATCAACTTATAGAGAAACACCTGCGTAATAATCTTAAATTCATTCCCATCATTCCCCAACCCATAGGAAGCGCAAATCCCCTTCAATCCATCAATCAAATCTCTAATCTTCTGCCCAAAATCCGTATCGTTTAATTGATTCATCTTTCTATTCAATTCCTGCTTCAAAAATCTGCTTAGCCGTCAAATTCAATTCTGGAAAAGTCGGTGATATAACCCGCGCATCTCCCTGAAAAGCAGTCACCTGATACTCCCCATCAATTAACTCATGCACTAAAATTGTCGGCTGTTTCGGATTGCCGATAAATCTTCTGCCACCAATTCCCAAATAATCCACCGTCCAATACTCAGGAATCCCCATCTCTTCGTAATCTTTAGCCTTCATAAAATAATCATCGCGCCAATTCGTACTTACCACTTCAATGGCAATTACAATTGATGCACCCTGAGTAATTGTTGATTGCTTTGCCCACAAAGGCTCATTTACCAAATTAGCAGTTTTTACAATTACAATATCGGGCAAATAGGCAGAGTCAGCATTAGGCAATTTGAGCAATACATCATTTGGCAAAAAGTAAGGCAGTTTTGCTAACTTTACTAAAAAGGCAAGCTCAATATTCAAAAAGCCCTTGACTTGCTCATGCTTTCCAACAGGTTGCGGCATCTCAACAATTACTCCATTATGTAGCTCATACAAACCTCGTTCAGGCTTCCATTCCGCAAATTCGCCAAAAGTCACCAGTTTAGGCTGCGCTAAAGCTTGTACCATCAGTTTTTTGACCTCATAATGCATTGTCGGCAATTATAACTCACAATCTCCCCCAATCCGTCTTAAAAAGCTAAATGCAGGATGTGTCAGCGATCGCGTAACGCATCGTCTTTTTTAACTAACTAAGAAAAAATGACTTAAAAATTGCATTTCATCGTAAGGGAAATTCATGAATTGCCCTTACGATGCGTTCTTTCGCATAACTCCTATTAACCGCCAACCCCATAAAACTCATCCATATATTCCTTCACAACCAACTTATTGATATATTTCGCAGTTTCTGGATTGAGATCAATCTTTTGCTGCTTAAACTGAGCAATCAGTAAACGAATCATCGCTCCACTAAAATAAACCTCATTATTGAGAATCTGCATATTTTGCAAAACAAAACCATCCGCTTCCAGCTTTACACCTAGCAACACCTCACAAATTTTGCGCTCCGTTGCCGACAACTTGTCCGACTCCACCAGCCGCTTATGCAACCTCATATACTTCGCATCATGGTTATACTTCGCTTTTAAGAGATTATTTTGGCGATTCAATTCCTTGATACTTGCATAAATCTTATTGAGACTCGCAATATTAGCAGTCATCTCCTCTTGGCTAACCTCACTGAGTTTTTTCTGCTTAAACAAACGCTCTAGCTCCTCCTTCAATCTTACAAATTGCGGATCTGCCTTGTCAAAGTTATTTGCTAAAGCTTCGCGAGTTCGCCTCAATGTATTCTTTAGCTTATCCGCCAGCACCAATTCTTCTTCACCCACTTTCACAAAGGAAAAGATCACTTCTTCTAAAGCTTCATTAAGTAGATTTGTAACATCTGCACCACTTTCTAATCTTTCACTAAGATTAATCGCTGCTAAACGGTTACTAGCCTCACGATACAGATCACCTAATTTCTGAAAGTCTGCCTTTTCTAAAAGTTCATAATGTCCCGTCAACCTAATCAAGTTATAAAGGCTTTTTGCATTTTCTAAAACCTTTTTCAGAGCTAATACTGTCTCTTTATCTTGTATTTGGCTAATCTGTTGGGAAAAAATCTCAGCGTTTGAAGTGTCGTAGCGAAATAGAACATCCTCAATTTCTTCAATCTCCGCCTCGATCTCTTCCTTTGACTTAAATAAATTAGAGTAATGCTCTAGCTCATCCCCCAATTCTGCCTGTAGTTCATCAAAATAAGCTTTATTAGTTGCATCAAATTCCATACGGATATCTGCAAAATCAACCACAAAGCCATAACGAAAATCCTTATAAGGTCGATTGACGCGAGTTAGAGCTTGTAATAAGTTGTGCTTCTTGATCACCCGTCCTAAGTAGAGATTTTTAAGTCGCTTCGCATCAAACCCAGTCAGCAGCATATTGTAGACAAACAATAGATCGATTCTGCCTTCTTTAAACTCCTCAACCCATTGTTTACGCTCCTCTTTTGTGCCAATATCATGCAAAATCAGCGCTGCAGTCAGCTTTGATTTCTGTTTTTTCTGTTTAATCAGAACCTCATACTCTGTGCTCACATCACTGAGACGAGAGGATGGGTTTGGCAAATTTTGCGAATTGGGAAATCTTTCCAGAAAAATCTCATAGAGCATTTCCGCCTGTTCTGAACTATCACAAATCACCATCCCGCCAATAGTGCGATCGCCAAAACGCGATCGGCTATTCTCAAAATCCTGAAGAATATAGTCTAACAATGGCTCTACATAATGACGATGGGCAAAGATTAACTTCTTCTCAATATTCCCTTGCAATACTTCGATATTTTCTAAAGCCTGTTGCAGAGTCAGCTTATAGCTAGTCTCGATCTCCTCACGGATCAGCCGTAACGTATAGCCATCAGAAATAGAGGCGTTGTAGTAATACTTATGAATGTAATCACCAAATAAAATCTTAGAGTTGTAATCGTCACCCAAAAGAGGCGTTCCTGTTAACCCAATTTTGATCGCATTGCGATCCGATTGTTCAAGATTTGCTAAGAAACTACCTTTAGGGTTGTAGCTACGGTGAACTTCATCCAAAAAATAAATACGCTGAATATTCACATCATAATCCTCAGTTTTCACGACATCAGGATCATCTTTAAATTTCTGAATATTAATCACAGTAATCTCTGGCTTGCCTGACAAGTTATGAATCACGCTACTAGACTTAATATCCTTAGCAAAAGCTTCTCTTGAATCGATTGTATGGACTACTAAGCCACGACTAGTAAATTCTTTTTTTGCTTGTTCTAGCAAATCAATGCGATCGACAATAAAGTAAAACTTAGGGACAATCTTTTTCCTTTGGAAATAGCCTGTCAAAAACTTAACGTTATAAAAAGCCAAAGCCGTCTTACCACTGCCCTGAGTATGCCAAATAATCCCCTTTTTGATGCCATTATCCAAAGACTTGGCGATCGCTTTAGTAGCAAAAATCTGTGGATAACGCATAATATGCTTCTGCCAGCCGATTTCCTCTTTCACATAGGCGATCGCATATCTCAGAATAAATTGAAAACGCTCTCGACTAAATAATGAAGTCAACAGACGATTTGTAGGCGTATCTGGTGATTTATTAGTAATAAACTCAGGATTATGCTTAATAATCTGATAATTATTATCTTTTAGGACACAGTTCTCGATCTCTTCACTTTCTGGACTTAAAAGCACTGATAAATCTAAAGATTCTTCCTCACGAAAATAATTAAAAGAGTGACTTTGATATGAAGTAGAGGCATAAAACGCACCTTGGATCGGCAAAGGCGATTCGCTGTCATACTCCATATTGTTAGAGAAAACCATCAACTGAGTGATATTGGCAAATCTTCTAAATTTCTGGTTTAGAAAGCGCCTATCAATGCGATCTCGTTCTGTCAGCGTCCCATCTTTATTATTAGGCTTTTTTACTTCTACGAAAGCTAAGGGCATCCCATTAATAAGCAAAACAATATCTGGACGAAACTCCTCATCCCCGTTCTTATAAGTTAGCTCTGTAACTACATGAAAACTATTGTTATTAAAGTCTTCAAAATCAATAAGCCTATAGCCAGATTGATTGACAAGCTTTTCGTAAAAAGTCTTACCTAGATCTTCGTTGTCTAGAGCAAAACGAATCTCCCCTAATAATCTATCAACGTCCCCTTCTTCAATATGAGGATTGATTTTAGTAATGCTTTTCGTAAAGATATCAGTAAATATATTTGTCGTTCCATCCCACACCACATTTTTTAACGATAAGTATTCATAACCTAATCGATGTAGGTGCAAAACTGAAGGTAGCTTTACTCTGGAGTCTTCGTTAAAAGTCATAAATTAGTAGGGATATGAAGATCTTGATCCATACCCAAATAATGTGAGGCAGAGCGAAGTGCCGCCTCACGCTATTTGGGTTTTATGAGCTTTGTAATTTACAACCTAAGCCGCAACAGCCACAGGACTATCGAGCTTCTTCAATTGCTGCACTAGTAAGCTGAGGAATAGACCGACATCAGTAACTACACCAACAGACTCAACAGAACCGCGATCGGAGAGTTTGGTCACCACGGCAGGATTGATATCCACACAAACCATCTTCACACCTGCAGGAGTCATGTTACCTACACCGATGGAATGCAGCATGGATGACAACATCAAAATCATGTCAGCACCACGAATTTGTTCGCTATACAAGCGTTGTGCTTCCAGTAAATCCATTACAGTGTCAGGCAAAGGTCCGTCGTCACGAATGGAGCCAGCTAGAACAAAAGGAATCTCGTTCTTAACACATTCGTACATCACACCAGACTTAACAAATCCAGCCTCAACAGCCTTTTGAATGCTGCCATAGCGACGGACGGAATTAATTACTTTCAGGTGATGGCGATGTCCACCTTTGACGCTTACACCACGCTTGAGATCAACGCCAAGGGAAGTTCCCATTGAGGACTGCTCCATGTCGTGAACAGCGATCGCATTACCGCCGAGCATCGACTGTACATAACCTTCACGAATCAAATAAGCCAAGTGAGGAGCGCCACCAGTATGCACAACTACGGGACCACAGGAGACAACTAACTTGCCGCCGCGATCGCGAATTTGACGAAGTTCCCATGCGATTTGCTCGACCACGAGTTCGACGCGACGTTCGCTAGATACGCCTGCACCCATGAAGGAAAATTCTTCTTTTTTGGCGTTATCTCTAGATTCAGGCTTACGCACAGTCCGCACGCCATCATAACCAACTACGACGCGATCACCTACAACGAGATCGCGTAAAAGCTTGCAGGTAGCAGTTTTGCCATCGGGACTAATGGCGATCGCGGCATCCATACGTTGATTATTACAACGAATCCATTCGCCATCGACACAGGCATCGGTGGGATAAATTGTGGATACATAGAAATCATCGGGAGCAACGCCATTTTGCAAGACTGGTTCAAGATCTGCATCAGATGTGTCGCGATCCTGAAGGACTGCACCGATTTCGATCAATTCACCCATGATTGTTTCCATGAGGTCATGGGATGGTGCAGAAATACGGATTTTCGCCAAAGAAGTACTTTGTCTTTGTTCACCAAGATTAAACTCTAATACTTGGAAACTACCACCATTATCGGTTACCAAATCAAGGGCGCGATTGATGATGCCAGAATCTAGCAAATGTCCTGTTAATTCGACAATTCTTGCTTCTACACCACCTTGCTCAATGCCTTGGTCACTGCTTTCTGCAGCAATAGGAACTTCAATCGTTCTCAAAGTCAAACATTTTGCTGCACCACCAGCTTTCAAAAACTCAGTGAGAGGAGTTTCGATCACGGTGAACCCAGCATTGGTAATGCGTTGTTTTAAGCGATCGCTGATTTTGTTCATTACGACATTGCGATCGACATTGACCGCATTGCAAGCAAAGTTAACGGCATCCGCCTCTTCGATCGCAATCCGTTTGTCCGCAGGAACGCGCATTTCAATCAAGCGATTGGAATAGGAATCAAAGGCAGGTGGATAGTACAGTAAATATCCGCCTGTTAATGGACAGAAGCAGGTATCAAGGTGATAGAAGCGATTGTCAATTAAACGTAGCGACAAAACTTCGACATCGAGCCATTTTGCCAAGTAAGGATGAGCATCTAGCTCAGAACGGAAGCCATAGCCAGCCCAGAGCCAACCACCACTTCGATCAAACAAGGCATCACCAGCACCTTCAAAGGGTAAATCCTTAGGTAGTTCAAACACTGTAAAGCCCTTAGACTCAAACCATGCTTTGAAATAAGGCTCTTCGCCTTGACGCTCTTTGTGTAAAAAACGGCTCAATACCGCTTTGTCGCCCAATACTAGACCAGCGTTGGCTGTAAATACCATGTCTGGCCAGCCTTTTTCGGGTGGTACTAGCTCGACATTAACTAAACCCTTGAGGACTCCATACAGTTTTTGCCATTGCTCTACAGCGCGATCGCGGCTAGATTTGTGAACGTTGCCCTCCATCCAAGGATTGATCACATAGTCTACGTCGTAGTGATCGGGAGCGCACATTAGATAATTCAGTTGGGCAGTCATAAATAAAAGTAAATAATTAGAGGAGAATGCGATTTTTGGTCACATCCATACTGGCAGCTACCAAAAATCGCCAAACAATTGCAAAGCTGCCAACCTTTAATCATACCTAACGCTTCATACCTAACGCTATTACAAAAGTTATCGTCTCTTGATAATTGATGCCAAAAAAATTTTCATAGACTATTGCAAATTATGGGGGAATAGGCTAGATTATCTATAGATCCATCCTATCCCCCCCGTGTGGGTCTGGTATCCCCGAAATGGCAATTACTTCCGAAAGGGGTAAGCGCAAATTGGTAGACCTAAAGCTATCCGCTACACATACGGTATGGTGGCTACTGATGCCGAAGGGATATTTTGTATTCCTACAACTTAATAAAAATAGAAAGGCTCGCAATGCGAGCCTTTCTATTTAAAAAAAATCTCGCAACGCGAGATTTTTTTTTAAATTAGCCACCAATTTGGGACATGGTGCGAAAATAGCTTTTCTGCTCACCAGTGCCGCGATCTCTTTCTTTAAAATTAATTTCGTCCTTGAGGTTAAGTAAATCGCGCACCGCAACTCTTAGATCCGCAAAATTATTACCCTGACGCAGGGCAGTTTTTAGATCGATCTGTCCCGTTTCATTTAATAGACATGGACGCAATAGACCATCAGCCGATAGCCGAATCCGATTGCAACGATCGCAAAAACATTCAGACATTTGACTAATAAAGCCCAAAGTCCCCTTAGCGTTGGGGATTTGAAATACATCGGCAGGTCCATTACCTTTGCATTTACCAGCTTCTAGACCGTAGCGATCGCTGATTTGTTGGCGCAGAGTTGCTGAGTCCACCCAACCCTTATGCGTAAATAAGCTGTCGTTACCAATCGGCATAAACTCAATAAACCTAATATGCCAATTGCGATCAATACTCAGAGCCGCTAAATCTAATATTTCGCGATCGTTTACATCTGGCACAACTACCACATTAAGTTTGAGTGGATCAAAGCCAACAGCATGGGCGGCTAAGATCCCATCCCATACTTTTTCCCAGAGATTGCGTCCTGTAATTTGCCGAAACACATTGCGATCTAGGGAATCGAGACTAATGTTTATTCGCCGTAAACCTGCTGCATACAGTGGCTGAGCTAACTCACCAAGTAAAAAACCATTAGTGGTCATCGACAAATCTTCTACCCCTTGTAAATTGGCGATCGCTCCCACCAAACTTACTAAATCTCGCCGCAGTAGAGGCTCCCCACCTGTCAACCGAAATTTCTTAAAGCCAAGGGGAATAAATACCTCTTGAATTAAGTTAATTAACTCAGTATTGGTGAGGGATTGCTGCGCCTGAATATAATCGACTTCCGTGCCTTCAGGCATACAGTAGGTGCAGCGAAAATTGCAGCGATCGATCAAACTGATGCGAAGGTAGTCAACATTGTTCACAGATTTAATGTCCTCATGGCTGGCGTGTCAGAAATTAATAGTGGCGTTAAGCGCCACTATTAATCAGCTAATCAGCAATTCTAATTATAAAAAATAGTTTTTTGAAAGCCCGCCGTTGGCGGGCTTTCAAAAAACTATTTTGGTGTTTCCAGCGCCTTCGGCGCTGGAAACACCAAAATAGTTTTCACAATGAGAATTGCTAGTGCTGTAACTAATTTTTAGGTTTTGATTTGTCCTAGCTATATGATAGAAAAATAATTGATCAAGATGTTTTAAACCATGACCTCACAGTACGCCTATATACGCGGGACATTTGTCCCCCTCGAAGATGCCACAATCAGTATCCGCACCCACGCATTTCTATATGGTACGGCTGTCTTTGAAGGAATTAAGGCGTATTGGCTACCAGAAGAAAATCGGATGGCGGCATTTCGCCTAGCAGAGCATTATCAACGTCTCATCCAAAGTTGCCGCATTATTGGCTTACAGCATCCCCTTGATGTGGAGACGATGGTTCATCTCACTACCGAGTTAATCCAACGCAATCAGTGTAACTCCGCTACATATATCCGTCCAATTATTTACAAATCTGACCTTCGGATTGGACCAATTCTCAAAGTACCTCATACCCACGATGATTTTTGTTTGTTCAGCGTACCAATGGATGGATATCTCGACACTAGCAACGGTATCAAAGTTGGTGTTTCCTCATGGCGACGTTTAGATGACAATGCCATTCCTGCTCG
>Ga0172376_10009228_pt1 | contig 10189 bp, 4 predicted proteins | sample Lak35m_FD_121114 | JGI IMG/M metagenome (GOLD analysis project Ga0172376, IMG submission 121114) | Freshwater microbial communities from Kabuno Bay, South-Kivu, Congo - kab_092012_35m | ecosystem: Environmental > Aquatic > Freshwater > Lake | place: Democratic Republic of the Congo: South-Kivu... | reverse complement strand
GGAGTACACCTTTGCCAACCGTGGCAATCCCTGTCCAACCCTTTGTGGTACCTACTTTAGAGGTGGATAGTGAGGGGCAGGAGCGACCCATTCCTTTGCCGCCAGATGAGATCGGCATTCGCCCCACAGACCCTGTTGGGGTTGCTATCACCCTCACGCCTGTCCTTGTGACTCCCACACCTTTGAATGCTGCCCTAGACGAAACAGGGCAAGAAATCCTTTTGGCTTATACTGAGCAACCCTTGTCATTTTCAACCTCTTCCTGGCAACCTCCGTTACTCATCCCGCCAATTTCGCGTGATCCACAAGGGCGCGATCATTACTGGTTTAGCCGTCCCGTAGATTCTAATGCCACGAATTTTGGGTTATTCTATTACACGTATGGTGCGGATGGACCCGATCAAGATAACCCGTGGCGTGTGCATCGTGGGATTGATATGCCCAACCCAATTGGGGAGTCAGTTCGTGCAGTAGGGTCTGGGCAGGTCATTTGGGCGGCAGACAGTCTCCGCGTTGAATCAAAAAAAACCTTTCAAAATTCACCAAGCTATGGAAATGTCGTGGTGATCCAGCACGATTTTGGCTACAACGGACAAACCCTGTATACATTGTATGCTCATCTTTCTGCCGTCTTAATTACGCGCAATCAGTATGTAGAGCGGGGGGATGTGATTGGATTAGTCGGCTCAAGCGGACGAGTGGGCGAACCCCATGTGCATTTTGAGGTGCGCGTGGGAGAAAACGCCTTTGGCAGTACCTATAATCCATTGCTTTGGATGGTTCCCTATGTTGGGCACGGTGTAATTGCTGGATCTTTAACGGATGAATTGGGAGCGCCTTTAGCAGATCATGAAGTGACGCTTCGAAAGTGGGAGAGCAACCAAATCGAGGATACAACGACAACCTATGTATTTGGCACAACGGCATCAACCGTCAATAGTGACCCACGGTGGAATGAAAACTTTGTCTTTGCAGATGTTCCTGAAGGGCGTTATGAGGTGGTTGCCACGCTCAACAGCACCCGTCTTTCCACGATAGTGGAGGTGGTTGAAGGCTTAACCAACTTTGTTGAGTTGACGGGGCAATTGGCAGCTACGCCCCTCGCTTCTACTGACCTTCCTAATAATAGCCCTGCCAATTAGATAATCAACAGGAGAACAAACATGTTCATAAAAGCATTACGCTTCATCATCGTTTTCGGGGTGGTAACATTCACCATGCAGACCATTGCCTTTGCACAAGATCCTGTCCAACGTCAACTCAGCACCAATCAACCCATTGAAGGGCAGCTCTCATCATCCGCAATCGCACAAGTCTATACGTATGCGCCATCCGCATCGGGCTCGATAACGTTAAGCGTCACCAAGTTTGCAGCGGATGCCCTTGCTGTATTTGTCACGGATGCGTCTGCGCAACCACTCGGACAGGTGATTGATCTTGGGGTTAACGAAGTCTTACAACTGTCAATGATGTTGGATGACACCCAAGAGACGTTATACATCACCTTGTTTTCTCCTACCAGTATTGAAGAGTCTCAGACAATCCCGTACATCCTTAGCTTGAAAGCCCAATCACAACCCAGCATTCAAACAACACCAACCCTTGATACGATTGTTACGCTTCCAGCCCCAACCGTTGCCCCTGTCATCACTGAAGGTGTAGCGGTTACACCTACTAGTACGGAAGTTTCAGCGCTTGATCCACTGGGGCAAGCAACAACCGTCACAGTTGAGCAGTTGCAAACTGGAACGGTCTTGTCTACGGGTGGGGTGCAAGTGACCCTAGCATGGGAAAGCGCAACAGACTTGAACCTAGAAGTGCGCGATCCTTTGGGTGGAACAGTGTATTGGGATGTGCCCAATAGTGCCAGTGGTGGGGCGTTTAATGGGTTGAATACAAACGGGGCGTGTGAGAATGTCGTCACCACAAGCCCAACCGAGTCTATCAACTGGGCACCCGGCAACCTACCGATTGGTAGTTATGAAATCTTGGTCTTCTACGTGCAAGATTGCCAAAATATTGGTGCTGTTCCGTTCACCGTCAACATTGCGGTGGATGGCGTACCCTTAGAAACCATTGCTGGCAGTTTGCTGCCGGGACAAAACTACATGAGTTCATTCTCACTAGATGCCAATGCTCAGTCATCGGTTGCGCAAGGTGGAATCAATCAAGAGACACTCCCTCGCCCAGTTGCCGAACTACTCCCTTTAGCACAACCCATCGCTATCGAAACATCATCCGATGGCTTGATTACCAACAATACCCCTTTCGCTGTTTATGCCTTTGAGGGAACACAGGGCAGCGTAATCAGTGCCTCCCTGACCGCTACCAGCGGTGGTTTGGATACTTACTTATTCATGATTGATCCCGCTGGCTTGGTCGTTGCCTCGAATGATGATGCCGATGCCACTAGCCGCAACGCCAGCATTCGCTCTCAAACCCTCAATGCAAGTGGGCAGTATTTGTTAATTGCCACCCGTTACGGTCAAACAGTGGGGGGAACGGAAGGTAACTATATCCTGAGCTTGACTGGGGGTACAGATTTGTTGGGAATACCACAATCTCTAGTTGACTTGGCGTTACCGAATGGTGAAATTGAGATCGCCCTGTTGTGGGATACTAACGCTGACTTGCAATTGCTCGTTCGTGATCCTTCTGGCGACTCGGTCTTCGATGATTCCCCAATCATTGAAAGTGGTGGACGTTTAGAACTTGGTGGAAATAAGAATTGCAGTGTTGCTCAAACTGCTGTACCCGCATCATACGTGTATTGGGCAGAAGGGCAGCGCTTGCGCCCAGGCACTTATGAGATTGACGTTTGGTATCAAAACAACTGTAATGACACGCGCCCAGTGAGCGCGTCGCTGGTTGGGGTAATCGGCGGTCAGGTGGTTATCTCCGATAGCTTTGCTCCGCTTCCACAAGAACACTACATAACCACGTTCACCGTACAGAGTGATGGTTCGATTGTACGCGGTCCTGGTGGGACTTCTGGCGGAAGTGAAACGATTAATTATCAGGGCGAAGTGGCAACCGCCCCCGTTTTGACCGATAGCATCCCCGTGTCTGGGATCATTGCGGATGATAATCGCTTCGATGTTTATACCTTCGCAGGTGAAATAGGGCAAACTGTAACCATACGCATGGATGCTTCAACGGGCACGCTTGATACCTTATTGTTCCTGATAAGCCCAACCGGAATTGAATTAGCGGCGAATGATGATGCGATTCCCAATGAAACTACTAATTCGCTCATTCAAGAATTTGTCTTGCCACAGTCGGGACAATACGCAATCATCGCCACTCACTATGGGACAATCTATGGTGGGACGAATGGTTCCTATACACTTTTATTCTCGCGCTTGAACTAAGCCCAAACCTGATTAAAATTAGGGTGTGTTCCCTTAAATGACGCTCCATGACCATTTTGCAGGGTACATTATCCGCGGTGTTGGATGGTGTACCATGTTCCGATATAAGAGGGCGTTAAGTTTAATGCAGTGTTAGGCTGTGTATCTCACAATTTGGCAGGGTCATGCCATTGTCACAAAAACACTGGAATACACAGGACGGTCAACAACAAAGGTAAAAAATATCATGACAGAAGAAATGCAAAACATAGTAGAACCCGTTATCCAAAGTGAACTTGAAGTAACGGAAGCGGTGATAGAGACAGCTCCAACTAACACAATCAAGTTTGAAGAACTTCGTGTTGGGATGGAGTTTAGGGGTCGTGTGGAAAAGGTTGAGCTTTACGGCGCATGGGTCAATATTGGCTTAGATAGACCTGCCATGTTACATATTTCTCAGATGGGGCAATCAGAAATTCGCAACGTTCAAGACGTTGTTACGGTTGGACAAGAGCTTACAGTTTATGTCTTGAAGGTGGATGGCACAAGCAAGCGTGTGGCGTTGTCTACTGAGAAGCCAGTTGCGCAACCTCTTGGGGACATTCACAAGGGGCAAGAAATCGTTGGTAAGGTTGTTCGTATCGAGTCCTATGGTGTGTTCGTGGATATTGGTGCAGAACGTCCCGCGATGATTCACGTTTCAGAATTGGCAACAGGATATGTTTCCGCTCCTTCAGAAGTCGTTTCAATTGACCAAGAAGTTCGTGCTCGTGTTATCAAGGTTGACAAGAAGAAGCGTCAAATTGATATGAGCATCAAGGCAATTGAGCAGGATGAAGTGAACGCAGCAACTTCTCAACAAGAAGATGATGACATCCCGACCGCAATGGAGTTGGCTTTACGCCGTGCGATGGATACCAATGGCGGTGCTTCACAGGATCGCGGTACAACCGGTAAGCAATTGAACAATAGTCGTAAGCGTCGTCGTGAACTTAACGACATTTTGTCCAGAACGTTGACGGGCGACAAGAATTAACATGATTCTGTGCCAGCGATGGTTCGGAGACAGCAACTGCTAATGAGTCGTGAAGCCCGCCCCAGCTTGGTGCGGGCAGCAACTTGTAATCGACTATAGCGGTTGCTCACCGCTTGCGCGTAGTGCTTGAATTAAATTCGATTTGTCTTCTAATTCCCACTCGTCTTGAGAAAGACGATACAGAACCAAGCCGTGTACAAATTGCTCGGTCGGTTGTTGATTCCATTTGCGGATGTAATCATAAACAGACTGAATCCAATCGTGAGCATCATCGTCCCACCCATTGTGCTGGGCATCATTCCATCCGCCCCGACAATTGCGCTTAAGGTGGTTCGTCTCCGTGATGACAATCGGCATGCGCTCCCAGTCTAAACCCTTTTTGCGCAAAATGTCAGCAAAAGGCTCCCACATTCTAAAGCCGAAGAATTGCCACTCGAGTGGAAAATTGTCAAACTTTTTGGTATTGCTGGGAGCATCTCCCGCCCCGCGTGAATAGCCATGTAGGGCGATCCAGTCTACATCAGTCGGTAATAGCAGATCAATGAGTTTGCTATAGAACACATTTGGAATGTCAATTTCTTGCCCATATTTTTGGAAACTTTCGGTGTTCGTCCCGTCTAAAGCAGGGGGAGACAAGCGATGTCCAGAACCGACAATTTTACGGACTCCTTTGATGATCTTGGCAATCCGTTCTGGGCGGATGGGCGTTCCAATGTTATGCCGATTTTCGTAGTCAGAGTTTTCGCCGGCGCGGTTGGGTTCGTTGCCGATGATATGTCCCCAAACACCTTTTGTGTTCTTGATGCCACGCCCAATGAAGTGGATCAATCGCTCATCATTGGTGGGATCACCAAAGGTTCCCCCGCCCCCTTCTGACTTAGCAAATGAGAAATTCCACCGCAAAATTACACGTACACCCGCGTTTTGCGCAGCGGTGTAATCGACATTGTGGCGACCTTCAAAGCCATGTGGATAGGTTTTCTCAAGATTATCTTCCCCACGACAGTAAACCATATCAACTGCCCAACCACGGATGCGATTGGCAACCATCCAGTCTGCGGCACCCTTCCCCCACTGGGGCGCGCCATCGTGCATCCCACGCACAGGGTGGTTGGGAACTTGGAGAGGGGTAATGATTTTGAGTTCAGGACCCGTTTCAACCGGGAGTGTCGAGATGTCGCCGTTGTAGATCACATAATCAACATGTGCCCAACCTTCCTTCGTGTTGTGCAGAATGCGATACCATTTTTTGTCGCTGGAAATAGCCAGCACTTGTAGCGCATCCCCCTTGCGGGCAGTATAAATTGGTGGATTGAAATGCTTGCTTGGACCTGAACGCACATTCACCGCATTTTTGAAAATGGCATTGAGTTCAGAACCCGTTTCAATAGGGAGAGTCGTGATGTCACCGTTGTGGGTTATGTAATCTGCAGGTGCCCAACCTTCATTCGCGTTGTGCAGGATGCGAAACCATTGTTTGTCGCTAGAAATAGCCAGCACTTGGAGCGCATCCCCCTTAGGAGCGGTGTAGAGCCGAGGTTTGAAGTTCTCGCTGGGACCCGAACGCACATTCACCGTGTATTTGAAAGTCGCCTTAAAGCCAGATTGGGTGCGGTTCGTGTCGGTTGAACCTTGGTGGGGAGCGATAACCTTGAGTTCAGAACCCGTTTCAACTGGCAGAGTCGTGATGTCACCGTTGTAGGTTACGTAATCTACGGGTGCCCAACCTTCCTTCGTGTTGTGCAGAATGCGAAACCATTGCTTGTCGCTACAAATAGCCAGCACTTGGAGCGCATCCCCCTTAGGACCGGTGTAGAGCCGAGGTTTGAAGCTCTCGCTGGGACCTGAACGCACATTCACCGTGTATTTGAAAGTTGCATTGGAGTCAGTTTGGGTGGGGCGTGTGTCGGGAGGGGGAATGAGATAGTCTGCAGGATCAACACTATCGTTGTAGTAGTGAATGTCACGCCCATCAGTTGTGCGATAGGATGTTTGCCCTGCTTCCGTTGCACCTATCTTTTTGACAATCACCTTCAGTTGAGAACCAATGGCGCTTCCTGTGCTGCCTGCCAAACCAATGACATCACCCTGTTGAACCTGTTGCCCAACCGTTACTTGTATGTTGAACAGGTGACAGTAGACGGTTTGATAAATGGTCTCCCCATCATGGTGCTCAAGGGTAATGGTGTTGCCATATGGGCGCACATCTCCAATATTGTTAGTCACTTTGACCAACCCACTCGCGCAGGCTTTCACTTCGCTACGATCTTCTGCTTCGATGGCAATCCCATCATTTCCTTCAAACGGGTAACTCTTTCCGTCTGTGCCAATGTAGTAGTAATCTTTCCAGTAGGTGGGGTCTGTGCCAAAAGACTGGAGAATCTTTGTAGAGGTACCGGGCCACGATATTCTAAATGCCATAACATTGACCTACCTTCCAAAACACTTATTGTTGATTTTACAAAAACCTTACACACTATCCAAGTAATTGCACATGAACCTTTTCTCCACTTTGAATTTGTTGTTTCCCCTCTTGAATAACCAGGAGTCCATCTGCTAAAACCATCGAGAGAAGTGCCCCTGAACTTTGTGTGCCAGTTAAATAGGCGTAGAGCGCGTCCTCTTTCAACTCTAGGCGTACACGGGCATAAGTGCGTCTTCCATCCGATATGATGTCTTCGCCGGCGATTGCCTCAACCGATTGGCTTAGGTGGGGAAGATGTTGCAACGCCAGCATGTACGGGCGCACAAATACGTGGAATGTCACCATTGCCGAAACAGGGTTGCCAGGCAATCCAAAAAATGGAATCCCTTGTATGAATCCAAAGGCGAACGGTTTGCCGGGGCGAAGGTCAACTTTCCAAATGTTGAGTTGTCCGATTTGTTCGACGACGGCTTTGACGAAATCCCGAGCACCCACCGACACACCGGCAGTCGTAATGATAGCAACCGGGTTGCAACGGAGTGCCTCTTGAAAACTTGTCAGCGTGGATTCAAATGAGTCTTGCGCCACCCCAATGTTTTTGACTTGACCGCCGATTTGTTCTACCAAGGCGGCAAGCATATATAAATTACTATCATATATCTGACCAAGCTGAAGGGGATTACCTAGCTCTACCAATTCATCCCCCGTGCTGAAGATGGCAACAAGTGGTCGGCAATATACCGTTAAATGTGCCATGCCCATGCTGGCACATACCCCAATATGTTGAGGGAGCAGGCGCGTATTGGCTTGTATCACGTGTTGCCCTTGCTGAATGTTCTCCCCTTTTGGGCGGATATTTGCCCCTTTGGACGTGGTTTTATTGATAACCTGTATGCGGTCATTGCTGAGCACTTCGGGCGCGATGTGCCAAGTTTGGTTGGTATCTTCCACAGGGATGACTGTATCTGCCCCGTCGGGTAGCGGTGCGCCCGTCATGATTCTGATCGCCGTGCCTTGGGTGAGTGGGGTAGTGCTTACTTGTCCAGCGACAACTTCATCAAGCACTTGAAATGTTTGACCATGTTCCAAGTCGACATGACGTATGGCGTAGCCATCTACGCTTGAGCTGGTAAATTGTGGAACGTCAATGGGGGAAAGTACCGAGACAGCTAGCACACGGTTGAGACACGAGGCGAGTGGAATGGTTTCGGTAGCGAGGGTGGGGATGCGCTCCAGAATATAACTTACCACAGCATTTACACTGTAAAGTGAGGAATTCACAAATGTCTCCCAAAAAGATTGACATCAAAAACATTTATCTGTCGTATATTAAATCAGTATAGGAAGGAATCAATTGTTGATGATAACGAATAGAGGTTAATTGAAATGCAAGACCTTGACTTGCTGTTGACGAGTATACCCAAGATGAACCCCTATGATCGTTCCCTAGTAGAACGTGCCTATCATAAGGCACGCCTCAAACATGATGGCATCAAGCGTCTTTCTGGCGAGCCTTATTTCACCCATTGTGTTGCGGTCGCAAAAATACTGGCGGATATGAAACTAGATGCCGAGGCAATTGCTGCGGCATTGATGCACGATCTCATTGAGGATACTGATGTCACACGTTCAGAAATTGCGGTTGAGTTTAATGAGACCATTGCTTCGCTGGTAGAAAGCGTTACCAAGTTAGAAAAGCTACCTATTCCCATCGCAGATAATCCATCCGACATTCGCAAGCGCGATGTTGATCGTGAGAATGAATACCTTCGTAAAATGTTTATGGCGATGGGCGACGATATTCGGGTCGTACTCATTAAGTTGGCGGATCGTCTGCACAATATGCAGACACTGGATTCTATGCCCCCCGAAAAACAGATCAGTAAATCGAGAGAAACGCTTGAGCTATATGCACCTCTGGCAAACCGACTGGGAATTTGGGAAATCAAGTGGCGGTTAGAAGACCTTGCCTTTCGATATTTGGAGAAAGATTCCTATAAGGCAATTGCTCGTTGCTTGGATGAGCGACGTGTAGAACGAGACCAATACATCGAGCACGTCATTCAAAAGGTGCAGCAGGCGTTGAATCAACACGGCTTGAGCAATGTTAATATAAAGGGGCGTTCCAAGCATATTTACAGCATCTATAGCAAGATGAAACGCAAGCACATACCTTTTGAGGAAGTATACGATGTGCAGGCGTTGCGGATCATTGTTGATACATTGCCACAATGTTATTTAGCATTGGGGATCATCCACAATATGTGGCGACCCGTACCCGGCGAATTTGATGATTACATCGCCTCGCCCAAAGATAATTTTTACCAAAGTTTGCATACGGCGGTCATAGATGATTCTGGGCGACACTTAGAGGTGCAAATTCGTACATGGGACATGCACGAACATGCCGAATATGGGATTGCTGCGCATTGGCGATACAAGGAAGGTGCAGGGCGAGATGATGCCTTTGATAACCGCGTCGCTTTCATTCGCCGTTTGTTAGAGTTTGGTCAAGAGGACGATAACCAGGACTCCACTAATTTTATGGAGGCATTGCGCACAGAGGTCTTTGAAGATCGGGTTTATGTTTTCACCCCGCAGGGGGATATTGTGGACCTCCCGAAAGGAGCGACTCCAATTGATTTTGCTTATCACATTCATACCGAAGTGGGCAATCGTTGTCGAGGAGCCAAAGTCAATGGCAAACTCGTCACGCTGTCGTATGAGTTAAAAAATGGCGACAAGGTAAAAATTGAGACGAATAAGTATGGAGGACCCAAGCTAGACTGGCTCAACTCAGGGACTGGTTTTGTGAAGACGCAACGTGCCCGCAGCAAAATACGGTATTGGTTTCGTAAGCAAAACCGAGACAAGAATCTTGCAGAGGGGCGCAATGTGGTTGTGCATGAACTCAAACGATTGGGCTTGTCCGATACCTATACGTTCGAATCAGTCGCCGCTCTATTTGATTTTGCAGATACTCAAGACTTCTTCGTGGCAGTGGGGTCCGGCAATGTGGACGGTGCACACATTGCATCACGGTTGTTAGACAGTGAAAAGACCACTAACAGCGATGAAGGCAACTCTGAGAGGCAAGCAAATGCACACAGGAAGCCCGACGAAACTCCGCTAGAGTATACAGGTTCCATTCAGGTTGAAGATTCGAGCGGATATCCAGTGAACATGGCAAAATGTTGCAATCCTGTTGTCGGCGATCCAATCATCGGTTACATCACGCGCGGTCGCGGTGTTTCAGTACATCGCGCCGACTGCGTAAACATTCTTGCATTGAATGAGTATCATCGTTTTGTCACCGTTTCATGGGGGCATGTTAATCGTCTGAACACTGTTTATGTTCCCATTGAAATCATAGCGTTC
>Ga0172376_10009222_pt1 | contig 10191 bp, 8 predicted proteins | sample Lak35m_FD_121114 | JGI IMG/M metagenome (GOLD analysis project Ga0172376, IMG submission 121114) | Freshwater microbial communities from Kabuno Bay, South-Kivu, Congo - kab_092012_35m | ecosystem: Environmental > Aquatic > Freshwater > Lake | place: Democratic Republic of the Congo: South-Kivu... | reverse complement strand
TTCCCGGTCACCCTGACTTTCGAGAAGGCCGGTGTGCACGAGGTTCAGGTATGGGTGCAGACCCCGCGCGGCCATGCCGGCGGCCACGCCCACTCGCATTGACCTTTCCTTTTCTGACAACACCGTCTGTTCACAACCGGAGACTCACATGAAACGCTTCGCACTGTCCCTGGGACTCATCGGCGCCCTGGCGGCCTGCTCGACCACGCCACCCGGAGGCGCGTTGGGTCAGCAGGCGGTCCAGCTGCGCTTTGCCGCCGAGGTCAATGGCCAGCCCTTTGCCTGCGGGCAGCAATACCCTGCGATCGGTACCACCCGCTCCACCATCACACCGGCCGATTTCCGCTACTACGTGAGCGAGGTGCATCTGCTCACGGCCGACGGCCGGGCGGTGCCGGTCCAGCTGGAACAGGACGGCGTCTGGCAGCTGGAAACCATCGCGCTGCTGGACTTTGAGGACGGCACCGGCCCGTGCCGCAACGGCACCGCGGGGCTGAACACCACGGTTCGCGGCCAGGTGCCAGCGGGCGCCTACACCGGTGTGCGCTTCACGCTGGGCATCCCGTTCGAGCGCAACCACGGCGATCCGACCGTATCGCCCGCCCCGCTGAACAGCACCGCCATGTTCTGGAACTGGCAGGGCGGCTACAAGTTTCTCAAGTTCGACACCAGCACCGGTGGCGCCGCGGCCGAGACGCCGGCAGCCGCCAGCCCGCAAGGGCCGGTCACGCGGTATTCGGTGCACCTGGGCAGCACGGTGTGCGCGGCCGCCAGCCGCACCTCGGCGCCCAGCGCCTGCCAGAACCCGAACCGCATCACGGTGGCGTTCGATCGGTTTGATCTCACCCAGCACACGATCGTGGCCGACATCGGCCGCGTGCTCGCGGCGGCCAATGTGGATGTGAACGCCCCCAAGACCTCACCGGGCTGCATGAGCTTTCCGGGCGACGCCGACTGCCCGCCCGTGATGAATGCGCTGGGGCTGGCCTACGACGGCCGGCCGGCCGCCGGTGCGCAGCAACTCTTTGGCCTGCGCTGAGGTGGGCATGGGGGCCGCGGGACGGTGGCTCGCTCGGGCCGCGCTGGCGGCGGGCGCCTGGCTGTTGCTGTCGGGCAGCGAAGCCGATGGCTACCGCTGGAACCTGCCGGCCTGGGTGCCGCCGCCGGTCGTGCCGGCCGACAACCCGATGACCGTGGCCAAGGTCGAGCTGGGGCGGCACCTGTTCTACGACGTGCGCCTGTCAGCCGACAGCAGCATGTCCTGCGCATCGTGCCACCACCAGGACAAAGCCTTCACCGACGGCCAAGCCTTGTCCGTCGGCGTGACGGGCGAGCGCGGCGTGCGCAGCGCCATGAGCCTGGCCAATGTGGCCTACCTGCCCACGCTGACCTGGTCCAACCCGCAGCTGAACGCGCTGGAAGTGCAGGCGCTCATCCCGCTCTTTGGCGAGCATCCGGTGGAGATGGGCATGGCCGGGCGCGAGGCCGAACTGTTTGCGCGTCTGCAGGCCGATCTGACCTACCAGCGGCTCTTTGCCCGGGCGTTTGCGGCCGAGGCCCGCCAGGGCCCCGCGGCGCTGTATTCGCTGTCGACCGTGACCAAGGCACTGGGCGCCTTCCAGCGCAGCCTGGTGTCGTTCGACAGCCCCTACGACCGCTACCAGTACGGCAACCAGCCCTGGGCGATCAGCCCCTCGGCCCGGCGGGGCGAAGCCCTGTTTTTCGGCGAGAAGATGGAGTGTTACCACTGCCACGGCGGCTTCAACTTCACCGACAACATCCAGCACAGCCGGCTGCCCATCGCCGAGCGGGGATTTCACAACACCGGTCTGTACAACGTGGACGGACGCGGCAGCTACCCCGCCGACAACCCCGGTATCGTCGAATTCACCGGCGAAGACAGCGACCGGGGCCGCTTTCGCACGCCCAGCCTGCGCAATGTGGCGGTGACGGCGCCCTACATGCACGATGGCTCCATCGCAACGCTGGAGGACGTGATCCGCGGCCACTATGCCCGGGCCGGACGCTCGACCGCCGCCCACGGCGCGCCCAGCCCCATGCGCAGCGAGTTTGTCATGGGGTTCGAGGTCAGCGATGCCGAGGTGGCCGATCTGGTGGCATTCCTGAACAGCCTCACCGACCCGCGACTGCTCACGGATGCGCGCTGGTCCAATCCCTGGCCGGCGGGTTCGGCTGCGCACGCCAGCGTTGCACCGTGAATCTGCTCTGGCGATGAAGACCCACACGCCCCGTCTGTTGCCTTTGCGTGCTGCCTGTATCCAGCACTGGCTGAGGCTGCTGTTGCTGTGCTCCGTTTTCTCGGCGGTGCATATGCCGCTGGGGGCCTGGGTGGTTGCAGCCGTCAGCGACGGGCCAACCGTGCAGATCTGCACCCCTCAAGGTCTGCAATGGGTCAGCTTGACACCCGATGACCCGCAACCAGAGCACCAGGCGCTTGCGCAGCAGCCATGCGTATGGGCCGGTGCCCATGTGGCCATTTGCCCTCCGACAGGCACCGGCCTGACAGCCGCAGCCCCCGCGTGTACCCCGGTGGTGGGCCTTGGTCGGGGAGCGGACGCGCCGACAGATCGGGTCAGGTGTGTGCTGCTCATGTCCGCCATGCGGGCGCCGCCTCTATCCGCCTGATCCCCCCCTTCGCTTTCCCCGCGAGAGCGGCAGGACGACCCCTTCGGCGTTGATTCCATCAAGGTCCAGTTATGACGGAGGGCGCTTTTGTCGGGTCGAGACAGTGCAATTCCAGAAGAACGTTTTATGAAACCACATCCCATTTCAGCGGTCATTTCGGTGGCCTTCTCAGTTTCGTCTGCCTGGGCACAGTCAGTTGATGCCGCGAGCACCTTGCCCGCGGTCGTGGTCTCGGCCACCAGCCAGGCACAGCCCATTCAAGATGTGCAGGCTTCCGTTCAGGTGGTGTCGGCCAAAGATCTGGCCGCCTATGCGGGCAATAGCGTGCCCGAAGCCTTGAAGATGCTCAGCGGCGTGGACGCTCGCCCCAATGGCAGCAGCAGCTTTGTCGCCATCCGTGGGTTGATATCCAACGCGGGTTCGCCCGTGTTGATACTGGTCGATGGTCTCCGTCGCACCGGCAAGTACGGTGGTACCCAGTTGAACCTGATGGGTCTGGAGGAGGTGGAGCGCATCGAGGTGGTGCGGGGTCCCATGTCGGCGCTGTACGGTGCCGACGCCACCGCCGGTGTCATCAACATCATCACCAAGGCGCCCAAAGTCGGGCAAGCGCTGGGTGGCACGGCGCAGGTGACCGTTGGAGCCGTTCAGGGCGGGCAGCGCGACACCACGCTGGTGGGCGCCACAGTGTTCGCAGGCACCGAAAGAACCGGCCATCGTCTGAGTGTTTCGCAACGCAAGAAGGACCTGTTCCGTTTCCCTGAAACCGCTCAGACTACGTACGACCTCAGCGAACTGGACGAGACTTTCTTCAACTATGAAGGCGTCTGGTCCATCGTGCCGGGCCACCAGCTGCGCTGGTTGGTGGAGTCGGTGGATCAGGATGACACAGGGCCAGCCCGTACCGCACGTCCCCCCATCACCAGTTTCACCGCGTTTGAGCGTGAAAAGCGCAGCACCTATGCCTTGCGTTACACAGGTGAGGCCGGTCCAGGCCTGCTGTCGGTGGACGCATCCAAAGGCCATGCGAAGGCGTCGACCACACGGAGCTTTCCGACCATCGAAACCACCGACTTTGACCAGACCGAACTCAATACCCGCTATGCCGTCGACACCGACGACCATACCGTGGTCGTTGGTGCCGGCGTGCGCAAAGACGATCTCCAGGTCAGCATCGTTCCCACCATTGCCAAGACCGACAACAAGCACCTGTTGCTCCAAGATGAATGGCGATTCGCGCCCGACTGGAAGCTGCTGGCGGGTTTGCGGTGGGACGACTTTTCAACTTTTGGAAGCGCAACGACGCCGCGCGTGTCTCTGTCGTACGCACCCGGTCCCTGGACGTTCAGGGCCGGGTATGGCGAGGCGTTTCGAGCGCCGTCGGCCCTGGAGCAATACGCCCGATTTGTGCGCGGGCGTTTCCTGATTCTGGGGCGACCGGATATTCAACCGGAAGAAAACAAGTCCTGGGAGCTGGCGGCCGCCTTCCGCAGTGAACATCTGCAGGCCGAGTGGGTGCTGTTCAGATCGAACGTCACCAACCTCATCCAGACCACGACCAGTCCTTCCGTGGCGGGTGATCCTGCTGGTGTCACCACACGCAGCACCTATTCCAACGTCGGGCGAGCACGGATACGAGGGTCGGAACTGTCGGCATCGTGGCGCGTGGCTCCTCAGTGGTCGCTGACCGGTGGCTGGGACTATCTGGATGCCAAGGATGGTGCAACCGGGGCGCGGTTGACACAGCGTGCGCGCCATACCGTGCGACTGGGCACCCGCTTCGAACAGGATGCCTGGCGTCTGGATCTGCAAGGCCGCTATCTCAAAGACTACTACGCCAGCGTCAATGTGACACCGCCGACCCCCACCCCCGCGCCCGTCAACAGCAACTTTGGCACGCTGGACGCCAAGATGACTTACCGGTTCAGCAAGACCTGGTCGGGCGCATTGGGCGTTGACAACCTGACCAACCGCCGGCAGCCCGCGAACTACAGCGCCACCGGCTCGGTGCAAGACCCGCCAGGCCGGTTTTTCTACCTGCAGGCCAAGGCGCAATTCTGAGGAGGCCGCGATGAATGCTCCAATGACCATGGCCCAGCCCACGCTGTTGCAAGACCCCGATGCATTGCGTCGGGCCTGGGCGGACTTGCTCACCCAACACCACCACTTGCACGGGCCCGAAGCGGCGGCGCTGCTGGGGGTGCCCGAAGCCGCCTTGCTGGCGGCCCGCATCGGCTTTGGCGCCACCGCGCTGGCCCCTGATCTGGCGCCGCTGCTCGCGTCGGCGGGGCAGTGGGGCAAGGTGCTGCTGGCCGCGCGCAACCCGCTGGGTGTTGCGCTGTTCATCATGGACGATCCAGAGGTCACCGTGACGCCACAAGAGGTGGCGCTGCAAACCGACCTTCACCAAGCCCGCGTGGCCCTGGAGGGCGTGGACCGTTGCTACCTGTTCGAAGAGCGCGACGGGCATGGGCACACCTTCAGTCTCAACTGGTTCGATGCCGGTGGCCAGGTGATCGGGCGGCTGTTCCTGATGTCCAAGTCCGGGCGCGAGCTGGCGTTGCCCGGCTTGCAGGCGCGGGCGCTTGCGCGCCAGGAGCGGGTGTGGGCGCCGGGCCAGCAGCCGTTGCCCGATGTCAAGGTGTGGGCCGATTCATCAGCCGATGCCGAGCACCCGCTGATGGCCGACGGGCCACAGGTGCGCGCATGGGCCGAGTCCGCCGTGCTGGCCTGCGCTCCAACGCAGCGCATGGCGGTAGCTCTGCAAGGGCGCGGGCTGGCGGCGCGCTACCAGGGTCCCCTGGGCAAAAGCCTGCGCACGCCGGGTGCGGTGCACGCATCGGACGCTGCCTGCAAGCTGCACCTGCGCATGGCCGCGTGCAGCCGGTTGCTGCGGCGCGACCAGGCCGATGGCGGAGTCGCCCTGGTGCTGCGGGACGCGGATGGCGGCAGCTTGAGCTTCAGGGCGGGCAGCACCGCGACCGAATCACTGGCCTGGCTGGAGCGCTGGAGCACCGCCACCCCCACCCAATCCGTCACCGAGGAAGCTTGAATGCACAACACCAAGAACACCGAACCCCGCCGCCGTTGGCTCAAAGCCGCTGCGGCGGGCGCTGCGTTGGGCTGCCTGCCGGTCTTGACCGGTCTGGCCCGCGCGCAACCGGCGCCAGCGAGCGCCAGACCCGCCGCGAACGAGCGCTGGATCGTCACCAACAGCTACGTGGCCGACATCGTTGTGGCCCTGGGCGGTGCGCCGTGGATCGTGGCGGTGGGTGGTGGCTCAGACCACATCACCGAACTCAAGGGCGTGCCGCGCCTGCCGGGTTTCCGCCAGACCTCGGCCGAACCCATGCTGTCGGTCTCGCCCAACCGGGTGCTGGTCACCAGCGAATGGACCGTGCCCCAGACGCTGGACCAGTTGCGCAGCGCAGGCGTGGCGGTTGACGTGCTGGACGCGGAGCAAACCGCGGCGGGCGTCGAGCGCCGCATCCGCGCGGTGGCCAGGCTCATGGGCAGGGTTGCACAGGGTGAAGAACTGGTGGCCCGCTTCCGCAGGGAAATGGCCGACGTCGCTGCCCAGATCGCCCGCTTGCCGCGCAAACCCAAAGCCCTGTTTGTGCTGGCGGGCGGCGCCCGCCCCACCCTGGTCGGCGGCAAGGGCAGCAACGTCGCGGCCCTGCTTGAACTGGCCGGCGCCCACAACGTGGCCCACGGTGTGGAAGGTTTCAAGGCCATGAGCACCGAGGCCATGATCGAAGCCGCGCCGGAGTTCATCTTGACCAACCAGGATGGCACCACGCCGGTGGACGGCGTGCCGGTGGCGCTCCAGGCGCCGGGCGCGCGCGACACGCCGGCGGGCAAGGCCGGGCGGCTGATCACCATCCCTGGCCAGTACCTGCAAGGCATGGGCATCCTCACGCCACAGGGCATCCGCCTGCTCGCGCGGCAACTGCACCCCAACTTCTCATGACGGTCCGTCTGAGCGTGCGTGGACCCTGGGTGGTGTTCGCTGCCCTGCTGCTGTTTCTGGCCACAGCGGTGCTCGCCATCGGCACCGGCGCGGTGCAGATTCCGCCTGGTCGGGTGCTGGCGATCCTGCTCGGTTTGGACGATCCGTCCATCACCGACGCGCACCGTGCGGTGGTGATGAACGTGCGCGCGCCCCGTGTGCTGCTGGCCTTACTGGCAGGCGCTGGGCTGGCCTGTGCCGGGGTCATGATGCAGGCGCTGTTCCGCAACCCGCTGGCCGACCCGGCGTTGATTGGTGTGTCGGCCGGCGCAGCCCTCGGAGCGGTGGCCACCATCGTGCTGGGCGCCACCGTGCTGCACGGCATCAGCCGCGTGCTGGGTGTGTGGACCCTGCCGGTGGCGGCGTTCCTCGGGGCACTGGCCACCGCCACCCTGGTGTTCAAACTCTCCAGCCGCGATGGCCAGGTGGACGCGACCACCATGCTGCTGTGCGGCATCGCGGTCAACGCCTTGACCGGTGCGGGCATCGGACTGCTGACCTACCTGGCCACCGACGAGCAACTGCGCAACCTCACCTTCTGGAGCCTGGGCAGCCTGGGCGCGGCCACCTGGTCGGCGCTCGCAGGCGCTGCGCCGGCCATTGTGCTCATGGTGCTGGTGGGGCCCTGGTTGGCCCACCAGCTCAACGCCTTGTTGCTCGGCGAATCCGAAGCGCTGCACCTGGGTGTGGCGGTGGAGCGCCTCAAACGCACCGTGGTCGCGCTCACGGCGGCGTCGGCCGGCGCGGTGGTGGCCGTCAGTGGCGTGATTGGTTTCATCGGCCTGGTGGCACCCCACATGGCGCGGCTGCTGGTCGGACCGGACCACCGCTATGTACTGCCGCTGGCGTCGCTGATCGGCGCCACGCTGCTCACCGCGGGTGACATGGTGGCCCGCACCGCCGTGCGACCGGCCGAGCTGCCCATCGGCATCATGACCGCGTTCATGGGTGCGCCGTTTTTTCTGTGGCTGCTGAGGCGGCGACAAGTGACTGGAGCTTGAACCGTGCCCACCATCGAGATCGACGACCTGCGGGTGGTTCGTGGCGACCGCGTGCTGGCGCAGTTGCCTCGCTTGAGCGTGGCAGCGGGCGAGTTCATGGCACTGATCGGTCCGAACGGGGCGGGGAAATCCACCGTCGTCAAAGCACTCACCGGCGAATGGCCCGCGCAGGGCACGGTCCGCTTGTTCGGGCAGAGTCTGGCGCAGTGGCCACGCCAGGCACTGGCTCGCCGCATGGCCGTGATGCCGCAGCAATCGCATCTGAACTTCGACTTCACCGTGACCGAAGTGGTGGCCATGGGGCGCTTGCCGCACCGGGGCGAATCCGCGCACCGGACCCGTCAGGCGGTGGAGGCTTCCCTGCACGCGCTGGCCCTGGCGCCCTTGGCCAACCGCCGCTTCACCACCCTGTCTGGCGGTGAGCGCCAGCGGGTGCAGTTTGCCCGGGTCATGGCGCAGCTGTGGGGCGTGCAGGAGCACACGCTGCTGTTGCTCGACGAGCCGACCTCGGCGCTCGATCTGGCCCAACAACAGGCGGTGCTCGACCAGGCCTGGCACCTGGCCCGCGCGGGCACCACCGTGGTGGCGGTGATGCACGACCTCAACATGGTCAGCCGCTACGCGCAGCGGGTGCTGGTGATGCGTGCGGCTGAAAGCGTGTTTGACGGTGCGCCAGCGAACTTCATGGCTCGGGACACGATTCGGAATGCCTTTGGTGTGGAGGCCGACGTGGAAATGGCGGCGGGAGATCGGTTGCCTGTGGTGCTGATCGGCCCGAAAGACCGCTGACCCCATGGCATGTTCGATCAACGATACTGTTTCACCTTGGTCGGGTGAATCGACCCTTCAAAGACCCTCTGACCTCAGGCTTGCGCCGCGCCCGCCTTGCGCACCACCCCGGCCGCAGGCGGGGCGCCCGCACCCGCGCCGCGTGGGAAGGTGACCACATGGTCCACCTGCGGGCGGATGCCGATCCACTCGCCCAGGGCGTGGTCGTGGTGCGAGGGCACATGCGTCATCAGCGTTTCACCGCTGGCCAGGCGCAGGGTGTAGAGAAACTCCGAACCACGAAACGCCTTGCGCGTGATCTGCGCCTTCACGGGCGCGAGGTCGTCGTGCACGATGTCATCGGCCCGCAGCAGCACGTCGCACAGGCCGGCCTCGTAGGCGCTGGGCAGGGGGCATTCGTCCATGTCGGTGAGCGCGCCCAGCGGGGTCTGCACCACCACGTCGCCGCCGGGCTGCTGGCGGATCTGGGCCGGCGCGAACACGCCGTGACCGATGAATTCGGCCACGAAGCGGGTGGCCGGACGGTGGTAGAGCGCGTAGGCATCGTCCCACTGGTGCAGGTGGCCCTGGTGCATGACGCCGATCACATCGCCGATGGCAAAGGCTTCGAGCTGGTCGTGCGTGACGAAGAGTGCGGTCGCCCCGGCGGCCTTGAGGATGGCGCGCACTTCGTGTGCCAGGCGCTCGCGCAGGTCCACGTCGAGGTTGGAGAACGGTTCGTCGAGCAACAGCAGCCGCGGCGCGGGCGCCAGCGCGCGGGCCAGGGCCACGCGTTGCTGCTGGCCGCCCGAGAGTTCGTGCGGATAGCGCGATTGCAGGCCGTCCAGGCCCACCAGCTTGAGCACTTCGGCCACGCGCGCGGCGCGCTCGGCCTTGGGCCGCTGGTGGATGCCGAAGGCCACATTGCGGCCCACGTCCAGGTGCGGGAAGAGGGCGTAGTCCTGGAACACCATGCCGATGCGCCGCTGTTCGGCGGGCACGTGCAGGGCGCCGTCGCTCACGCGCTCGCCCCCCAGGTGGATGCTGCCGCTGCTGGCGCGTTCCAGCCCGGCCACCGCGCGCAGCAGCGTGGTCTTGCCGCAGCCGGAGGGGCCGATGAGCACCCCGATGTCGCCCGCGCGCAGGCCCAGGGTCACCGTGTCGACCGCGGCGTGTGGCTGACCGGCGTATTGCACGCTGAGCTGGGTGACGTTGAGGAACATGGTGTGGATTGTAGATAACTACAATTCTCATTTGACCTGGGCCGTGTGGCACAGTGTGCCCGCCGGGCGCCTGCTGCTGGTCGCTCATTCCCGCCCCCGCGGCAATCGCCTCTTTCCCCCATGGCTCGCTGGCTGTTCTCTGTTTTTCTGCTTGCGCTGGCGGCTGTGCTGGTGTTGCCGGTGCTGGCGCTGGGCGGGGCCTGGCTGCAGCTCGATGGCGAGGCCCTGTCCATCTTGCGTGAGATGGCACAGACGGTGCTGCCCGAGTACACCGCCACCACGCTGTGGCTGTGCGTGAGCGTGGCGCTGGGCGTGGCGCTGGTGGGCATGGCCACGGCCAGCGCGGTGACGCTGTTCGACTTTCCGAGCCGGCGCCATTTTGAGTGGGCGCTGCTGCTGCCACTGGCCATGCCGGCGTACGTGGTGGCCTACGCCTACACCGACTACCTGCAGTTCAGCGGGCCGCTGCAGGTGTGGCTGCGCGAGAGCTTCGGGTTGCGCGGCCGGGTGTTCCCCGAGATCCGCAACACGCCCGGTGCCGTGT
>Ga0172376_10009218_pt1 | contig 10193 bp, 12 predicted proteins | sample Lak35m_FD_121114 | JGI IMG/M metagenome (GOLD analysis project Ga0172376, IMG submission 121114) | Freshwater microbial communities from Kabuno Bay, South-Kivu, Congo - kab_092012_35m | ecosystem: Environmental > Aquatic > Freshwater > Lake | place: Democratic Republic of the Congo: South-Kivu... | reverse complement strand
CGATGGCCTTGTGGACAAAGAGGTTGTCACCCGGCCGCGTGCGCACCGTATAGGCCGGACCCGCGAGGGGGGTGCCCTGCCCGTGCATCGGGCGCAGATCGGGGCCGCCCGAAGGCAGGCGGTTCATGCAGTCGCTGATGACCGCGACAGGCATGCCGCGATAGCGCTGCACCACCTCTGCGGGCACACGTCGCGCCGGTTGCTGGATGCGAAGTGTCTGGACCATCTCTGCCCCTGCCTTGACTCTGGGATCGGCGCCGCGCCGACCTCTGGCGACACCCTAGCCGCTGCAAGTCCCCGAAGACCAATACAAGTTTCAGATGACACGCCCCCCTCGGGGCGGAAAGGAGTTCCCCGTGCATGACGCGCTGAACCCCCGACGCCTGCGGTATTTCCGCACCGTCGCCGACGCGGGGTCGATGACCGGCGCGGCGCGGCGCCTCAATGTCGCGCAGCCGGCGCTCAGCTATCATGTCGCCGAGATCGAGGCGGCGGTCGGGCTGACGCTGCTCGAACGGCGGCGGGACGGTGTGCGGCTGACCGTCGCGGGCGAGGTGTTCTATCGCCACTCGGGCATCATCACCGAGGCCGTCGACGCCGCGCTGCGCGACCTTGGCGCCCTCGCCCGGGGCGAAGGGTCGAACCGCCGGATCCGCTTCGCGATCTTTCCCTCGCTCGCCGAGGGGCTGATCCCCTCGATCGCGCGCGCGATCGGCGACGTGATGCCGGGGACCGAGACCGCCTTCCGCGAGGCGCCGAGCGCGCGCGCCTGCGCCCTCATCGATCGCGGCGACGTCGACTTCGCGATCCATCTCGCGGCCGAGGACGAGGCCTGCGAACCGCTCTGGCGCGAGGATCTGCTCTTTGTCCAGAGCCGGACGCCCGACTTCGCCGAGGGGCCGGTGCCGCTGGCCGAGGTGCTGGCGCATCCGCTCGTGCTGCCGTCGGCCGGCAGCCCGCTCCGGGCGCGGATCGAGGCCGCGGCGCAGGCGCTCGGCATGCCGGTCCGCGTCGCGGTCGAGATCGACGGCTGGGCCTCGCGGCGCGGCGCGATCCTCGCCGGGCTCGGGCCGAGCGTGGCGGGCGCCCATGCGCTGCGCGCGCAGGCCAGCACGTTCGAGGGCCGGCCGGATGCGCTCGGCGTGCGCCAGATCGTCTCGCCACGGCTCACGCGGCAGATCGGGCTGCGGATCCGCAAGGGTGCCGAGGAGGGCACGGTCGAGCTTGTCCGCGCGGCGCTGCGGACGGCGGGCGACAGGCTCGGCCTGTCGGCGGCGAACGCCTGAAGGGGGGCATGATGCTCAGGTTCTGCGCGAATGTGACGGCGCTCTATCCCGGTCTGGGGCTGGCCCCATCGCTCGAGGCCGCCGCCGCCGACGGCTTCGACGCGGTCGAGCTCCGCGCGCCCTATTCGGTTTCGCCTGAGGAATTCGCGGCGCTTCTGGCCGCCCACGGGCTCGGATGCGTGCAGTTCAACCTGCCGATGGGCGATTTCGCCGCCGGCGAGCGCGGCATCACCTGCCTTCCCGGCCGCGAGGGCGAATTCCGCGCAGGTGTCGCGCGCGCGCTCGACTATGCCCGTGCGGCCGGGGTGCGCCAGATCAACGCCCCGGCCGGCATCTTTCCGGCCGGTGCGGACCCCGCTGCGGTCGAGGAGGTGTTCGTCGCGAACATGCGCCTTGCCGCGCAGATGCTCGGGGCCGAGGGGATCGTGCTGCAGCTCGAGCCCGTCAACCGGCGCGACATGCCGGGCGCCTATGTCGCGACGACGGACGACTACGAACGTCTCGCGGCGCGGATCGGGGCGCCCAATCTGCGGCTCCAGTATGATTTCTATCACATGCAGATCATGCAGGGCGACCTGATCGCGACCTTCAGGCGCCTCGCACCCGTGATCTCGCATGTCCAGATCGCGGACAACCCGGGCCGCCACGAACCGGGCAGCGGCGAGATCAATTACGACTTCATCCTCACCGAGCTTGCGCGCGCGGGCTATGCCGGCTGGATCGGGCTGGAATACGCCCCCCGCGGGCGTGTCGCCGACGGGCTGGGGTTCCTGCGCCGCCACGGGGCCTGAGGGCCGGGGCTGAAGATGGGCGTCAGGCCGGGGGCAGGGACCGGGCCCTGAGCGCGGCGGCGATCAGGCGGGCGCGCGCCTCGGGCAGCGCCGCCTCGCCCCCAAGCGACGCCAGCGCGCGGCCGAGGAAATGCCCCGTCAGGGCGAACCCCGCCTCGAGGTCGCCGGCCGTCGCCGCCGCGCCCCCCCCCGCGATCCAGCCCGGCAACGGCAGGAGCCGCTCGGCCCAGCCGCCCGCTGCCTCGCCCCGCACCGCGCGACCCGTGCGCGGGCTCACATGGCTCAGCCCTTCGGTCGCGCCGGTGATCGCGCAGGATCCGAGGTCGAGGCCCTGCCCGAGCGCCTCGAGCAGCCCGACCTCCCAGCGCACATAGGCCTCGGGCCAGCCGGGCGCGCCCATGGTATCGAGGAGCGCGCAGGTCTCGGCGTAGGTTCCGGGCTCCGGCGCGCGTTCGGGCAGGGCGCGCAAGAGAAGGGCGCAGACCGACGCGAGCCCCTGCAGCGCCACCGGATCGCCCAGCGCCACCGCGATGCGCGGGCGCAAGAGTTCGGCGGTGAAGGTGCCGATGTGTTCGGCCAGCCGCGCCCGCCAGACGAGCGAAAGCTGCGCGCCCGGTTGCAGCACCGGCGCCAGCCGCCGCCCCGCGCCCCCGCGCACCACGCCCGCGAGCCGCCCGAGGTCGGGCGTCAGCACCTCGATGATCGCGGCACCCTCGCCATGCCGACGCAGGCCGAGCAGCAGCCCCTCGCCGCGCCACTCCACCCCCCGCGCCCTCAGCCCGCCGTTTCGGGCGCGACGTCGAGCACGATCTTGCCGATATGGGCCGAGCTTTCCATCCGCGCATGCGCCGCGGCCGCCTGTTCGAGCGGATAGGCCGAATCGATCACCGGCTGCAGCCGCCCTGCCGCCACCAGCGGCCACACCTCGGCCTCGAGCGCGCGCGCGATCGCGGCCTTGGCCGACACCGATTGCGGCCGCAGCGTCGAGCCCGTGATCGTCAGGCGCCGCACCATCACCTCGGCGAAATTCACCTCGCATTTCGCGCCTTCGAGAAAGGCGATCTGCACCAGCCGCCCGTCATCGGCGAGCGCGCGCAGGTTGCGCGGCAGGTAGGACCCGCCGACCATGTCGAGGATCAGATCCGCGCCCCCCTCGGCCTTCATCGCCGCCACGAAATCCTCGGCGCGATAATTGATCGCCCGCTCGGCCCCGAGTGCCACGCAGGCCGCGCATTTTTCCGCCGACCCCGCGGTCGCGAAGACGCGCGCCCCGAACGCCTGCGCCATCTGGATCGCGGTCGTCCCGATCCCCGACGATCCGCCGTGCACGAGGAACCGCTCGCCCGCCCGCAGCCGGCCGCGTGCGAAGACGTTGGTCCAGACGGTGAAGGCCGTCTCGGGCAGGCAGGCGGCGGCGCGCAGATCGAGCGTCTCGGGCACCGTCAGGGCGTGCGCCTCGGGGCAGAGTGCATATTCGGCGTATCCGCCGCCCGGCAGGAGCGCGCAGACCCGGTCGCCCAAGCGCCAGCGCGCCACCCCCGGCCCCACCGCCGCGACCCGGCCCGCCGCCTCGAGGCCTGGCAGCGGCGAGGCGCCCGGCGGGGGCGCGTAGGACCCCGCGCGCTGGAGCGCATCGGGGCGGTTGACGCCCGCATGGGCCACGCGGATCAGGATCTCGCCCGGACCCGGCACCGGAACGGGCACCTCGGCCGGGACCAGCACCTCGGGCCCGCCCGGGGCCGAGATCGCGACCGCGCGCATCATCCGCGGCGCGCTCATGGCCAAAGCGCTCATGGCCGCGCCTCGTTGCGGCCCGTGCGCGCCGCGACCCAGGCCCCCGCCTTGCCGAGCGGCCCCTCGCGCAGCCGGCCCTTCAGCGCCTCGATCCCCATCACCTCCTCGATCCGGCGCGCGACGAAACCGGCGGTGTCGGTCGCATCGGGGCTGTTGTCGCCCAGCCAGTAGAGGAAGGACGCCGTGTAGACGGCCCCGAGCGTCGTGCGCTTGCTCAGCCGCTCGAACCCCTGCGACGTGTCGCCGAGCGCCGACCAGATCGCATCCGCCGTCCCCCAGATCAGCGCCGCCCCCTCGGGCGCGAGATGCGGCAGCGCCATCAGCGCAGCCGACCGGCGCGCGACCTCTCGGTCGCCCGCTATCTCCAGCCGCAGGCAGATCGCGCGCGCGATCCGCTCGCGCATCCGCCCGGCCGGCGGCTCGGCCGCAAGCCGCGCCCCGAGGGCGCGATCGCCCGCGCGGTGGTGGGCGCAGGCCAGATCGACCGCCCCGCGCGGCAGGCTCAGCCGCGCGAGCGCCGGATCGGTTCCCGTCTCGCGGCAGGCGGCGGCAAAGGCCGCGTCGGACCAGCCCTCGAAGGGCACATGGGGCAGGATCGCCCCGAGGAGCCGCGCCTCGATCGTCGCCGTGGCGGTGTCTTGCATGCCGTCATTCCCGAACTGGACATCAGGGGGCGAGTTTGCTACAGCCGCGCGGCCTGCACAATCGTGCAACTTCAACCCGGAAAGGTGGTGACACCACATGCAGGTCAGTGTTCGCGACAACAACGTCGATCAGGCCATGCGCGCGCTCAAGAAAAAGCTTCAGCGCGAAGGCGTATTCCGCGAAATGAAGCTCAAGCAGCATTTCGAGAAGCCGTCGGTCAAGAAGGCGCGCGAAAGGGCCGAGGCGATCCGCCGCGCCCGCAAGCTCGCGCGCAAGAAGGCCCAGCGCGAAGGCCTCGTCTGACGCAAGTCGGACATTGGCGGGGCAACCCGCATCCGACCCCCGGCGCGCCCGTCGCGCCGGGGGTCTGCGTTTCGGGGCCTGCGAAGTGCCGGCCCACTGCCGCGCGCGCTCCTCGAGCAGCCCGCGGCCGCGCCTCAGCAACCTGTTAAGGCTTGTGCGCCATGCTGCGCCCGCCATTACAGGAGAGACGCGCGTGAAGCAGCGGCTGCGACAGACCGACACCCGGACCGACCTGCCGGCCCTGCGCCGCGTGCTGGTCGTCGACGACAGCCGGCTCGACCGGCGGATCCTGCGCGCGCCCCTCGAACGCTGGGGCTATGAGGTGACCGAGGCCGCATCGGCCGAGGCCGCACTCGCGCTCTGCCGGCAGGGGGAATTCGACTTCGTGCTGTCGGACTGGGTGATGCCCGGCATGTCGGGCCCGGATTTCTGCCGCGCCTTCCGCGCGCTGCCGCGCGAGGTCTACGGCTATTTCATCCTGCTCACGGTCCGCAACGAGACCTCGGACGCGGCCGAGGGGCTTGATGCCGGCGCGGATGATTTCCTCTCGAAGCCGCTCGATGCCGACGAATTGCGCGCCCGCCTTCAGGCCGGGGCGCGCCTGCTCGAGATGCAGCGCGACGTCAACGAGAAGAACCGCCTGCTGTCGGACGCGCTGACCGAGTTGCAGGAGGTGCACGACGCGCTCGATCGCGACATCGCCGAGGCGCGCAAGCTCCAGCAATCGCTGGTCGGGAACCGGCAGGCCGAATTCGGGCAGGCCTCGATCGCGCTGATGCTGCATCCGTCGGGGCATGTCGGCGGCGACCTCGTGGGGTGGATGCCGCTTTCGAGCCGGCGGGTCGCCTTCTATGCCATCGACGTCTCGGGGCACGGGGTCGCCTCGGCGATGATGGCGGCGCGCCTCGCGGGGATCCTCGGCGGCGCGTCGGGGCGGGGAGATCTCGCCTTCGCGCTGGCGGAGCCCGCGCCCGACAGGCACATCCTGCCGCCCGAGGCGGTGCTCGCCCGCCTGAACCGCATGGTGCTCGAGGTGATGGAGGTCGAGCAGTATTTCACCTGCGTGTGGTGCGATGCCGATCTCGAGACGGGCGAGGTCGCGATCGCGCAGGCGGGCCATCCCCACCCCCTCCTGCTGCGCGCCGACGGCAGGGTGGAGCGCGTGGGCCGGGGCGGGCTGCCGGTCGGACTGGTCGCCGAGGCGACGCATGAATCCGTGCATCTGCGCCTGAACCCGGGTGATCGTCTGTTCCTGATGTCGGACGGTCTCCTCGACGTGACGGGCCGGGATGGCGGGACGCTGGGCGAAGAAGGGCTGATCGCGCTCGCGCGGCGCAACCGCGCGCTGACGGGCGGGGCATTTCTCGACGCGCTCATGTGGGATGTCGAACGCCTCGGCGGCGGTAGCGGGGGCGGCGGCGAGCGCAGCCGGCGCGACGCGGCGCGGGCGGGCGAGGACGACATCTCGGGCGTGCTCTTCTGCTGGCACGGCCCGACCGGCCCGCGCTGACGCCCCGCCCGGCGCGAACGCCCGCGCCGCAAGGGGATCTCCTTCCCCCGATCGGGTGCCATGGTGCGCGCGATTGCCCGACGGACGAGCCGTTTCGCCCGAAGATGCAATCCCGGGGGGAGCGCCTGCGCGCCCTGTTCGCCGAGCTCGGCTGGATGAACCTCTATGACGTCTCGCTGGGCGAGGCGCGCAAGGTCGTCTTCGGCGACAGATCCGAAGAGGTGACATTCGGCGACGGCGTGCAGGTCTGGGTCAATCCCTGGATCTGACCGGCACCGGGCATCGCGGCAATGCGCCTTTCCCCTGCCGGGGGGATGCACTAGATGCACCCCGTCACCGAGGGGGGCGCCATGCTGCGCAATGATCCGCTGTTCCTGATCGCCGGCATCGGCGGCCTCATCGTCGTCGCGATCCTGATGGTCGGGATCGGCGGCTTTGCCCGCGGGGGCGAGTTCAACCGCCGCCACGGCAACCGGATGATGCGCTGGCGGATCATCGCGCAGGCGGTCGTGGTCGCGCTCGTCGTGGGGTACATGTTCCTGCGCAACCAGTTGGGGGAATGATGGTCGTCCTGTCGAAGATCTACACCAAGACCGGGGATGCGGGCGAGACCGCGCTCGGCAATGGCGCGCGGGTGGCCAAGCACGGGACCCGCGTCGCCGCCTATGGCACGGTGGACGAGACGAACGCGACCGTGGGCCTCGCGCGGCTGCACGCATCGGGCGAGCTGGACGCGGCGCTGGCGCGGATCCAGAACGATCTCTTCGATCTTGGCGCCGATCTCTGCCGCCCCGACATGGAGCGCGACGCCGAGGCGCCCTATCCGCCGCTGCGCGTGATCGAATCGCAGGTGGGCCGGCTCGAGTCCGAGATCGACGCGATGAATGCCCGGCTCGAGCCCTTGCGCAGCTTCATCCTGCCGGGCGGCAGCGTGCTTGCGGCGCAGATGCACCTCTGCCGCACGGTCTGCCGGCGGGCCGAGCGGCTGACGGTCGAGCTTGCGACGATGGAGGCCGTGAACCCCGAGGCGGTCAAATACCTCAACCGGCTGTCGGACTGGTTCTTCGTCGCGGGGCGCATCGCCAACGACGACGGCCGCGCCGATGTGCTCTGGGTGCCCGGACTGACGCGCTGAGGGGAAAAACGCGGCGCGAAAGGTCGATTTTGGCCTGTCTTTCGGGTGCCGGAGGCGATATCTGACGGCAGGTTTGCGAAGTGTTGGAGAAGGACGGGAAGATGAAGGTTCTTGTCCCCGTGAAGCGGGTCATCGACTACAACGTGAAGGTGCGGGTCAAGGCGGACGGCAGCGGGGTCGATCTCGCCAACGTCAAGATGTCGATGAACCCCTTTGACGAGATCGCCGTCGAAGAGGCGATCCGGCTCAAGGAAAAGGGCATCGCGACCGAGGTGATCGTCGTCTCGATCGGCGTCAAGCAGGCGCAGGAGACGCTGCGCACCGCGCTCGCGATGGGGGCGGACCGCGCGATCCTGATCGAGGCGGCCGCGGATGTGCACACCGACATCGAGCCGCTCGCGGTCGCGAAACTCCTCGCCGCCGTCGTGCGCGAGGAGGGGCCGGGCCTCGTGCTCGCGGGCAAGCAGGCGATCGACAACGACATGAACGCCACGGGCCAGATGCTGGCCGCGCTGCTCGGCTGGGCGCAGGCGACCTTCGCGAGCGAGATCGCGATCGAGGGCGACCACGCCACCGTCCTGCGCGAGGTCGACGGCGGTCTCCAGCAGATCCGCGTCAGGATGCCCGCGATCATCACGGTCGACCTGCGCCTCAATGATCCGCGCTATGCGAGCCTTCCCAACATCATGAAGGCCAAGACCAAGCCGCTCGCGGCCAAGACGCCGGCCGATTACGGCGTCGATGTCAGCCCGCGCCTGACGGTGCTGCGCACGGTCGAGCCCGCGGGGCGCAAGGCGGGCGTCAAGGTCGAATCGGTCGACGAGCTGATCGCGAAACTCAAGGACGAGGCGGGGGTGATCTGATGGGCGTTCTGCTGATTGCCGAGGTGAACGGGGGGGCGCTCGCGCTTGATGCGACGGCCAAGGCGCTGACGGCGGCGCGCAAGCTCGGGCCGGTGACGGTGCTGGTGGCGGGCGCGGGTGTCGCGGCGGCGGCGGCCGAGGCCGCGACGCTGGAAGGTGTCGCGCGCGTGCTCGTGGCCGACGATGCCGCCTATGGCAAGGGTCTGGCCGAGCCGCTCGCGGCGCTGGTGGCGGGGATGCAGGGCTTCGGCCATATCCTCGCCCCCGCCACGGCGAGCGCCAAGAACCTGATGCCCCGGGTCGCGGCGCTCCGCGACGTGATGGTGATCTCGGATGTGACGGGCGTCGTCGATGCCGACACCTTCGAGCGTCCGATCTATGCCGGCAACGCCATCCAGACGGTACGCTCGGCCGATGCGGTCAAGGTCGCGACGGTCCGCACCGCGGGCTTCGAGGCGACGGGCGCGGGCGGGTCGGCCCCGGTCGAGCCGGTGGCGGCCGCGGGCGATCCGGGGCTTTCGGCCTGGGTCGAGGACCGCGTGGCGGGCTCGGACCGGCCCGAGCTGACCTCGGCCGGGATCGTCGTCTCGGGCGGGCGCGGCGTCGGCTCCAAGGATGATTTCGCGATCATCGAGAAGCTTGCCGACAAGCTCGGCGCGGCCGTGGGCGCCTCGCGCGCGGCGGTCGATTCGGGCTATGCGCCGAACGACTGGCAGGTGGGCCAGACCGGCAAGGTCGTGGCGCCGCAGCTTTACGTCGCGGTCGGCATCTCGGGGGCGATCCAGCACCTCGCGGGGATGAAGGACAGCAAGGTCATCGTCGCGATCAACAAGGACGAGGAGGCGCCGATCTTCCAGGTCGCCGACTACGGCCTGGTCGGCGATCTCTTTTCGGTCGTGCCGGAACTGACCGGCAAGCTCTGAGCCGCAGCAGGCCCCGTCCGCCCTTGCGCCGCTGCCGCGCCGCGGCATAGACTGCCGCCCGCGAGCAGAGGGGCAGGGGCATGGACATCCGCAGCGTTGGCGTCGTCGGCGCGGGTCAGATGGGCAACGGGATTGCCCATGTCTTCGCCCTCGCGGGCTTCGATGTCATGATGATGGATGTCAACCCCGAGGCGCTCGACCGCGCGCTGGGCGTCATCCGGCGCAACCTCGACCGGCAGGTGTCGCGCGGCAAGGTGGCCGAGGCCGAGGCGGCGGCCGCGCTCGGCCGCATCCGCACGACCTATCGGCTCGCCGATCTCGGGCCGCTCGACCTCGTGATCGAGGCCGCGACCGAGCGCGAGACGGTCAAGCAGGCGATCTTCGAGGATCTGGTGCCCCATCTCGCGCCGCACACGATCCTGACCTCGAACACCTCCTCGATCTCGATCACCCGCCTCGCGAGCCGCACCGACCGGCCCGAGAAGTTCATGGGCTTTCACTTCATGAACCCGGTGCCGGTGATGCAACTGGTGGAACTGATCCGCGGCATCGCCACCGATAGCGCAACCTATGAAACGCTGCTGGCGGTTGTCGGGCGGCTGGGCAAAACGGCGGCCAGCGCCGAAGATTATCCGGCCTTCATCGTTAACCGCATTCTCATTCCGATGATCAATGAGGCGGTCTATGCCCTTTACGAAGGGGTGGGCAATGTGCAGTCCATCGACCAGGCGTTGAAACTCGGGGCAAATCACCCGATGGGGCCGCTGGAACTGGCGGATTTCATCGGTCTGGACACCTGTCTTGCCATCATGAACGTGCTGCACGAAGGTTTGGCCGATACCAAATATCGCCCCTGCCCGCTGTTGACCAAATATGTCGAGGCAGGCTGGCTGGGCCGCAAGACGCAGCGCGGATTTTACGACTATCGCGGCGAAACCCCGGT
>Ga0172376_10009214_pt1 | contig 10198 bp, 14 predicted proteins | sample Lak35m_FD_121114 | JGI IMG/M metagenome (GOLD analysis project Ga0172376, IMG submission 121114) | Freshwater microbial communities from Kabuno Bay, South-Kivu, Congo - kab_092012_35m | ecosystem: Environmental > Aquatic > Freshwater > Lake | place: Democratic Republic of the Congo: South-Kivu... | reverse complement strand
GACCTTCGTGGAATGGAGCACCATAGCGTTCCCCCTCTCACTGGTGCTCTTGGTCATCGCCTTTGCCGTGCTTAGCCGCAATATGCCGTCGGTTGACCTCGGCGACCTTGAATGGCCCAAGCCGGCGCCCTGGACTTCAGCTGAAATCCGTGTGGCACTGATCTTCAGCATCACCGCCATCCTCTGGATGACGCGCCAGTGGATCGAGCCCTTCGTAACGCCCTACGGTTGGTCACTGCCTGACCAAGTCATTGGCATCGCCGGAGCCCTCGCCATGTTCGCACTGCGCGACCGCCACGGCAACCCGCTGCTGCGCTGGAAGGACGGCCGCAAAATCGAGTGGGGCATCCTCTTGCTCTTTGGAGGCGGACTCTCCCTGGCCGCGGCCATGCAGGCCTCGGGTTGGTTGGATTCCCTACAGTCGCTTTCGGACCACCCCCTGCCCGCCTGGGTTTGGATCTTTGCCTTCACCGCGATCGGCGTATGGACCACTGAGCTCTTCAGCAACATGGCCTTAGTTAGCGGAACCTTGCCCATCGCCCTAGCTGTGGCCTCGGCTCAAGGACTTGCCTTTGAGCAACTTGCCCTACCCCTCACCGTCGGAGCCAGCTGCGCCTTTATGCTCCCAATGGCGACTCCGCCTAACGCCATCGTGTTCAGCTCGGGCAAAGTCACGGTGCCCTACATGGCAGGCCGCGGATTTTGGATGAACATCTGGGCCACCCTCGTGATTGGGTTGGCGTTTAGCTTAATGGGGCCGATGGGCTGAAATGGGTCTACCGCAGTCTACTCTGACTGTTTTTGGTGATTAAGTAGCCTGACGACCACAATTTCGTTACTTGCTCTTTGCACGTATACTAAGGATCGGTACCAATCCACGGTTACTTTATAAAAATTCCCGCAATCGCTTCGCATGCCTAGATTCGGGAACTTAGCTAACAGCGAAAGCGAAGCCGTGATTCGGCGCTCAGACCGTGCTTGAGCCTCAGCCCCAAAGTTCTCTTGAATCCACAAAGCTTCACGCTGCGTAGCCAACAAAACGGCTTTGTGAACCCTAACCTTCCACGCCACTACTTTTCACGAAGTGCATCCGTGAACTCTGACAGTGACATCAGGTTCTCAGGGGCGACGTCCTGCACAACCTGTTTGAGTTCAACTTGATCTCGTTCGGGCAACTCATTGATCGACCATGTGGGGCCAATTCGCTGGTACAAATCCACGACTTTTTCGAATTCAGGGGTAGTGTTCACCCAGTTCGACACGGTGCTGCGCACAAATTGCTGGTATTCCATTTCTTCGTTGGTTAAATGTGACGGCAATTTGGGCATGATCGGGGGCGCTAGTCGGTTGGTAAACGAATATAAGCATTTGCCGAATTGCCTTACGGGACCGTGTCAATTCCTTGCGGATTCCGCCTGAAATATAACGGCTCCAACGACTGCAATGCACTCAGATTCCACAGTGTAGAGCAATCCAACGTGCCGTGTGATTACTGCAAGTCGAAAACCACCAGAAACGGGTCTACCCAAATTCGGAAACCGAAGCAGTCGCAGTAGCATTGCGACCACCTTCTTCTCAAAATGCTGCTTTGCTGAGACCCCAAACTTTGATTCTACCCATACATACTGAGCTGAGAGCACCTTTTGGACGCCCTCATCAATTCGCAATGTCATTGAGACTAGATCCTAGTCAACCAACGCTTTAGCTCGCTTGCGGTGTATTCGGTTCCGCCGCCAGCATTCAACCGCGCGGCGATTTCGCGCTCGTCACCCTTCCAGTCGATCGTGATTTCACCTGTGGCAGTATTCACGTGCCCCTTTAGCGCCACCTTATCCTTGACAGCCTCCAAATAGCGGAGCTTGTGTTCCGCCAATTCCACGCGCGGATCGAGCTGGTCAAAAAACGAGGCGTCGACGAACGAGCCGAAGTCGTGCCCCTCACGTTCGAGTTCGGCAAGCCATTCCGTGAGCTCGCCTTGAATCAATTGCTGTACTTCCATTTCTTCGTTGGTTAAATGTGACGGCAATTTGGGCATGATCGGGGGCGCTAGTCGCTTGGTAAACGAATATAAGCATTTGCAGAAAATCCCACTCAGAAGTCCTATTTTCGAACCACTACACCCGCTTCACGCACTTAAAACGAACCGAAATGCGCACCAACCTCGAAATCCTCAGCGACGCCTGGCAAGTACTCAAAGGCCAACGTCGCTTAGCCCTGGGAACCTTATTTGTCTACATGCTGATCTTGGGCACCCTTTCGTTCATCGACAGTGCAGCTACATTTGGCGTGGTCCATTTAGTTTGGACGTCCACAGGAAACTTAGACGTTGATGGTGGAATCCTGCAAATCTTTTGGGCGGGGGCGTTCAGTTTGGGTTCCGCAACGTTCATGCTCAAAATTGTGCGCCGAGCCAACCCTGATTTTGAAGACATTTTTTCAGGCTTTAACCAATGGAAGCGCGCCACTTGGACCTCAATCGTGTACTTCGTTCGGCTGATTCTTTGGTTCCTGCTGCTCATTATTCCCGGATTTATCAAATACTTTGCCTACGCGCAAACGTGGTACGTGCTTGCTGACTACCCGGAACTTACCGCAAATCAGGCCATCAACCGCTCTGAAGAAATGATGCAGGGCCACAAAATCAAGCTCTTCCTGCTGATGCTGTGGATTCTACTTCTCGTGCTGCTCGGTGTCATTACCCTATTCATCGGATTCTTTTGGATTGGCCCCTGGATCGCGGCAACATCTGCCCAATTCTACACCGAAGTCAAGGCAGATTGGCTTCGCCGAAACGGTATTCACGCGGAACCCACACCAACCGCAGAAGACGCAGGCGAATAGCCAACGAGCGAACCTCGCCAAAGGCCAACGAACCAACGAGCGAACCTCGCCAATGGCCAACCTCGCCAACGAGCTAACCTCGCCAAAGGCCAATCTCAGCCAGACTAAGGCTGCGTAATCCGACCATCAAGCGCCGACTTCGGCTCTGAATTGGGTTCGGGCTCGCGGGCCAGCTGCGAAATTCCGTACACCAAGGCTGGCGGATAATCTGCTGGAGCCAAGCTTCGTACGCCCTTCAGTTTCCATGAACGCTGCAAGCCGTCTTCTTTGGCGCGGCTGTCGGCTACCAGTGAAATAATTCCGGTCGGGAGGTCAAAGAGCAATCCGCCGTAGATCGTTGTGAGCGCTCCGGCGTAAAACGTCCCGGCAAAGACCCAGATGTCTTGAGCGATAATTCCGGCAGGAATCGACGCCAGAACAACCCCACCCCCGATGGTTGAAAATATCGCCCAGTCGCGCTTGCGCTTGTACACCAATTCGTAGACCGACGTGTCTTGGCCGTCGACCATCCAGAGATAGTTCACCATAATCGGACGGCGATTTTCAGAACTGAACTTCGGAACCTTAAACTGTGTAACCACCGCTGACTCACCGCGTTCGGTTGTAGTGATTTCGATGTCGGCAGAGGTGCAGCGCTCACCCTTGGCATCAAACACTTCAATTTGGACTTCGCGAGAGTTCAGCACCTTTTCAGCCGGAATGTCCACATTGCTCACCCAAAATGCTGAGGTGCACGAATTGAGGCTCAAAGCCAAGCCCACAAAGGTAATCAGTGTATTTTTCATGGCCCGAATATGCGGTAAAAAACTGAAATTGAATTGGTAGTAATCGCCAATGATTTAAAAATTGTTCTAACTTATTGCCACTTAACAAGCAAAATCATGAATAAAAGCACCTTTACTACCCTTGCCTTAGGCGCTGCCATTTTGGCTTCGTGCACCCTTGAAAAAGATGCACAACACGGAATCTCGTTTGAGTTTCAGCACCCCAACCAACGCAGCAAAAGCGAAGTTCGCGAACAACCTGAGCGCATCTCTTCAACGGCGACTAGTGTTTCTAGTCCTTCTGCGGCAACTACAGATTGGGTAGCTGCTCCAGCCACGACCTACACTGCCGCCCCGTCAGAATTTTGGACTACTCCAGCTGAATCCTACGATGAGCCCACGTATGCTGAACCATCTACGATTGCCTACGAAGCCCCTGCAGCTGTGGAGCCAAGTATTGACGTGACCGAAGAAGCAGCTGATGAAGCAATCGTCGTTACCAAGAAGCAGTCTTGGGCCCAGCGACTCGTTGAATTCATGGCTCCCGACAACGAAATGGTGATTGCCGCCCTGCTCGCCTTCTTCCTTGGCGGATTCGGCGCACACTGGTTCTACTTGGGTGAGCGCGGACGCGGCATGGCTCGTTTGCTGGTGACGTTGGGTGGCCTTTTGCTTTACATCATCGGAGCTGTGATGGTTGTCGCTTCCGGTGGTACGAGCATTTTAGGTGCCGCCGTAGCATTCATTGCGCTCTTAGCCCTTTTTGCGAACCAAATCTTGGTCATCATTGACCTCGTCAAAATCCTGACTGACAATTGGTGATCCACCGCTGTCGTACCTTCAAGCCGTCCCTCGGGGCGGCTTTTTTTTTTGCACATAATGCTTCGGAACCTCATCTCACTCACCCTACTTCTCGCACTCGGCGCGTGTTCGCTGCAATTTGATTCCCAGTACGGAATCCGATTTGAACCCGCCAAAATCGAAGCGGACGCAGCCCGCGCGCAACCTCGCTCGGCCGACGAGTGGTCCTCACCAGCCCTTCCCTATTCCGCACCCGAAACTGCACCCGAAGTCTGGAGTGCGCCCGCCGAGACGCTTACTGAAACAAACACGATTGCGATCGAGGAACAGGTCGCCCCGCTTCCTGCCTCGGAATCCAGAATTGAATCTGAGGCCACAAATCCCGCGCACACCGTTGAGGCGGAGCAGACTGTCGCAGCTACAGCCGCGTGGCCCAAGAAAAAGCCCGAACGCAATATGACTGTGGCTTGGGTACTGTGGGCGATTCCTGCCGTCTTAGTGCTCTTAGCCGCAGGCGGACTCCTGCTCAACTTCGGAGCGCACTGGTACTACCTCGGCTACCGCCGCAAGGGCATGGCCAAGACCATCATTTGGGCGCTCACTCTTGCTGTGTCTACGCTCGTCCTCTTTTTTGCCAACGTACTCGGAATGAACCTACTCGCCGCCCTAGTTGCATTGATCGTGCTGCTTCCGCTGGCCGTCATTCAGATTGTGGGCTTGGTCAAAGACTTTTTTGCCCTTCAAAAAATTGCCAACAAAAAAGCGCGCGGCCGCAAGCGACGTATTGTGTAGTTTAGCCCGACATGCAGGATCCGTTTTACCCGATTGAAGTATTTAGCACCGTATGGTGGTGGGGCTGGGCCTACTTTGGCGCCTACTCGCTCTTCTTGATGCTGATGGCTCGGGCCAACGACAACCTGCGTCTGTGGACCGAGCGCATCTTGGGCTATAGCCTCATGGCCCTCTACCTCGGAGTTCACATTCACCAAGTCGCCAACGGCGTTTGGAGCCCGTCCACCTCGCTCCCCGGCCACTTGTGCTCGATCAGCTTCTTGCTAGCGGTCATTTACCTGACTACAGGCAGTACCAAAGTCTTGCTACCCCTCACCTTTTGGGGCATCACGGGCGGAGCGCACGCGCTCATTACCCCCGCCAGCCCGCTGGGCGACCATCCGCTCTACCTCATCGAATTTTGGGTACAACACACCACGATTGTGCTGGTTCCACTCTATGCACTTCGCAGCGGAGCCTGGCTCATCCCCGCCCGCGCCTGGGTCAAGGCCTTCTGGGGCAATCAGTTGCTGCTGGTTCCGATTTTCATTCTCAACCGCGTGGTAGGAGCCAACTACCAATTCCTCCTTTCACCTCCGGCGGTCAACAACCCCCTACTGATCGGCCCTTGGCCCTGGTACTTGGTCGGAATCGACGCCCTCATGCTCGGCCACTACTGGCTGATTCAGAAGTGGTTGGGTAAGCGCAGCTAGGGCTGCGCGTTGCTGGTTTCTTGCTACTTGTTCTTCAACGGATTCCGAAACCGATACAGGTAGCGCGCCGCGAGGGCGGCGTGGGGTTACCAGCGTTCCAAGAGGCGGTCGATGCGGTCGGAGTGTAGTGAATGCGCATGTCGAGCACACAACTAAGGGCGTCTTCGTACACGTTTCCGGTGGAATCCAGTGGCGGCCCCTCCATTCGGTCCACCACCGCCCGCAGGGCGGGGTCAGACTGGCGAAGGTGCTCGATGGCGGAAAGGGGTTCGGCTGAAATCATGCGGACTTAACCCCAAACGTGCCAAGTAGGTTCTTGCATTTTCTGCGCGGCAAGACGGATCGCGAAGCAGTTTCCGCCAAAAATCATTGCTAACTCATTGAGATTAAGTGAAAAATGCGTACGAACTTGAAGTCATGCGACACATCACCCTACTCCTTGCCTTCGCGGCCCTCGCCGCTAACTCATGCAGCCTTCAATTGGATTCACAGTACGGACTTCGTTGGGATCGAAGCGTTCCCGCAATGCGGCATAGCGAAAATCAAAGTCAAGAGCCATTGACCGATCCTGACCGATATGTCAAACCAGCCCAATTTGAACATAGCACCATTGAATTCGCACCAACGCCCAACAATGAGCCCATTGAAATTGCACAATACGATCAAATGGTTGAGGTTGTTCGTGAAGAACAATTACCCTACACAGACTACTCAAACCAAAATCACCGTCCATATTCAGTTGATACGGCAACAGAAGACACTGAGGTACAGCCCACGAGCACTCAATCAGAAATAAAAAAAGCAGATCCCTTAATTGTTATTTTGAAAGCGTTATTGACCCTCGCACTTGGTGTTTTCGTGTTAATTCTTTTAGCTTTTTCAGTACTTGTTGCCATAATTGGTGGCGGAGGTGGTGGCGGGGGTATGTTCAGCCCTTTTTCGGGCGGCGCTGACCCAATAATTGACCCAATAATATATTTCTTGTTTACAGGCCTTGGAATCTGGGGATATATCATGCTCATGAAAAAATTCTGGAAAAAGCCATCGAAATCCTAGCCAAGTATTGAGCATTGCATGATTAAACCCACCTTACACCTCGCTCTCGTGGCCCTCGCCGCCACCTCGTGCAGCCTTCAACTCGACTCGCAGTACGGACTGCGGTGGGATCGTCGCGTGACGGTTCCACAGCGCGCGGAATCGGACATCAACAAAGCACAGCCCGAGGTCGAACCTGAGGTCGCTCCGGAATGCTACGTAGCTGAATCTGAGTCGCCAACTGAAACCGCCCAGCACATGGCGGCCCCTGAGGTTGCGGATTTTGAGGTATCGCTGCCGTTCGGAATCCAAATTGAAGAATTACCCGAAGCCGTGGCACCCCATGTTGAGCGACGGCTTGAGAAGCTGCACACGCAATCAGTATCCAATCATCAAAAGAAAATGTCACTTGTTGATTCGGCGGCATCTACTGTACTAAAGATTGTCACTGTAGTTCTCGGAATTTGTTTGATTCTGTTAGGTGGCTTGCTCCTTTTTATTGGTTATCTAGTGAGTTTTTTTGATTCAGATCAAGCTTATGAACTATACCAACTTGGCATCCTTTTCATTGTGCTCGGTGCACTTATTATTCTCATTCCCCAAATCCTTCTTTAAAAGTTAACATGCGAAACGTACTACTCTTTCTCTTGGCCCTCGTCACCACCTCATGCAGCCTTCAACTTGATTCGCAGTACGGAATGCGTTGGGATCGAAGTATTCCGGCACGACGGCACCACGAAACGGAATCTGAACGCACCGAGACCATCGCCGCCTCGACCACGGTTACGGACGAATCCCAAAACACATCTGATTGGACCCTAGCTGATTTTGACCAGATTGACGAGACTCAGTCCATAGATCAAATCCAATTGATGGCCGATCGACCTGAAGATTTCAACGAAGCGTTCACAGTTGAGGCCCAATGGGCCGACAATGCCCCAGAGAACAGTGTGGCCGATTATTTGGTCGACGTCGACCAACACGTCCCACATGAAAAAGACGTCTTGGCCAAGTTTGGGGGCGTTATCCTTTTGTTGCTCGGGATTGGTTTGTTGTGGTTATCGTTTTTTGCTATTGTCGTCATGGGGGCATACGGAGCCAGTTTTGGCGGCGTACTCTTCACGATTCTGATTACGGCGGTCGGAATTCTTGTGATTATCCTGGGAAGGCGTTTAATTCGAGGCTATTAACTACCATCTACCGAACTGACTGGCGTGAACTTTAAAACCTCAACTCCGACAGCCGCAGCACGCGCTGGATGCGGCGGGTTCCGCGCACGTCCCAGATTTCAAGGGTGATGCTGGGGTCGGCGTCGGCCCAGTTGAGGTCGATGATTCCGAAGTGGTTTTCCATGATCGGACCCTCAAGGCGCTGCGCGTTGGGGGTTGCGAAGTGCCAGGTGCTTGAGAGTCCGCTTGAAGTCAGGTCATAGATGGGGTACAGCACGGGGGCGTCGAGGCGCGAAAGCTCCGCGTAGTGCACGTCGCCCGAGATAAAGAGCACGCCCTCAGCGCGGGTCCGGCGAATCAGATCGAGCATGCGCTCGCGCTCGTGAGGGAAGTTGGCCCAGGCTTCGTAGCCGTTGAATTCGATTCCGAATTGGGTCGAGGAAGCAATCAGGCGCAGGTCAGCGGGATGGCGAAACTGTTCTTCGAGCCAGGCCCATTGGGCCGCACCAAGCAGCGTAGAGTCCTGCTCGTCAGCCGTGTAGGGCGCATAGTCAAGGTCATAAAAGTAGCGGCGGTCGCGCTTGACTTCGCCCTTGTAGGGCTTGAGGTTGTCGCGAAAGGTGCGCATGTCGAGCACAATGATTTGAAGCGTTTTACCCGCTTGCTGCACGGTGTACGAAGTGTAAATGCCCGGACGCTGGCGGCGCACGCTTCCCTTAGGCTCACCAAAGAAGTCCAAGAAGATTTCTTTGCTTTCGTTTTTAAACGGGTAATGGCGTCCGGCGTCGTTGCGGCCATAGTCGTGGTCGTCCCAGGTCGCGACCATCGGAACCTTTGCCTTCAGCGCCTGAAAGTTGGGTTTGGCCGCGAGTTTGGCGTACTTGGCGCGCATCACCTTCATGTCGTCGGTGTCACCATAGATGTTGTCGCCCAGGTAGATAAAGAGGTCGGGGTTCATCGCCGCCGCTTGGGCCAGCACCGGCTGCGGGTGGTCTTGGTACCCACAGCTGCCAAAGGCGATTCTAAGATTCGTGCCCTGGCCGATTTTCAGGGTCTGTTCTTGGGCGGAACCGCTTACCGCGGCACCCAACATCACGGCGAAAATGAATGTGCGCATACTGCGAAGGTGGTATTTCAAGGTTAAATCAACTAGGTTTTAGAGTTAGCTTTTATAAACCATGGCTTTTGTCATCGTTTGACGTTGGAATAGTAAATTCCCCACATGAACACCAAACTCCCACTCCTAATCCTCATCCTGGGCCTTAGCGGCGTACTTGGCGCGCAGAATGCGGAGATCAAATCGGTTCCGCTCGCAAAAACGGCAAAGCCTCATGAATGGCTGATGCGGCCGACGAGCGCATTTTTTGCGGAGACCGGGCTGTCGGCGTCTGATACCGTAAGCGCCGACACCTATCGTGTGGGGCTCGACACCAATGAGTCGGTTTTGGTCAACGTGGGTCACCTCGACGCCCTTAACCAAGACGTGGTATGGTACGTAGCTTATGAAAACTTTAAGGTTAAAGACCTGAAGGCGAAGGTTGACACTTTGGGCAAACGCCACCAAATTTCGAACGACGGCCAGGGAACCTACAGCTACTGGCTCGCTGACGCGCTGGTCAAAATAGAATCGCGGGTTCAGAACAACGGCAAAATCGGCACGGTCGCGCTCGACGCCATTCCGGTGTACCGCTTCATGCCTCCGGTGGCTGAGGCGGCGGCCAAACTCGACTCGAGCTGGCAGCAGCTGGTGACCAACGTTCTGTACCGTCCGCGAACGGTGGAACGCGACTCGAGCAAAATCTCGGTAACCCTTAAAACCGTAACTCCGCTGGTGTCCTACACGGTGTTTTATCCGCAAAATGAAGGCGGACGTCCCTACGTAAGCATTGAGCTCAACGAGGGCGGCGGACACGGCGCGCTCAAATGGGCCTGCAAAAACTACTACGAACGCTTTTATGATTCGTTTGAGCAAGGTAGCGTATGGGTTTCCGACAGCGACCAACCGGTCGTCAAAGTGGGCGTGCTGTTCGACGACGGCAAGCTGCTGAACTTGACCATGAGCCAGGCGGAATTCTTGAACTTCGCCGGGGGCGATGGTGAATAG